>ERZ808035.10-NODE-10-length-319617-cov-22.721963_pt1 | contig 319617 bp, 267 predicted proteins | sample MGYA00380189_ERZ808035 | MGnify/ENA primary metagenome ERZ808035 (study PRJEB31490, sample SAMN06133407) | mouse gut metagenome | isolation source: M5_1 | host: mice | place: China: Chengdu | collected 2015-05 ... | reverse complement strand
ATTGCTCACACTATTATGTGTAAACAACCAAAAATGTCGTTTGGCTTCTGATTTCTGTCTTCCGACCACTAGTGCCCGTTGGGACTTACATGCTGATGTTTTCGCATGATTTGGGCGAGGGGGTGACGGTAATTTTGTGACATAATCACAAAATTATCTGATGATATGAAGAAAACACGCATCAAGAGGGCTCGTCGGGAGAAATGGAACCGACCTGTCTCGCAGAAATTTTACCGATATGTATGTGATCTGGTGCACTCGGTCACTTATGCGAGCAAAGCAGTAGACACCGAACGGATGATGCGCTATGTGGATATATACCTTTATGGAGGCGATGTGTCCGGTGTGCTCAATGACATCGAGAAAGTGGTGTTCGCAATACTCAAGCCTCAGCTCGACGAGGCGATGGAGCGGTCACGGCGAGCACGTATGGCGGCATCTCGCCGCCGTGAGGCGAAGAAACAGCCTATCGATACGCCCATGCCTGACCCGTCGCAGTCTCCTTTACGCACTGCACTCGATGACCACCGCGCCGTAGCCGTCCATCATCAGGTGTCGCATTTGCGAATGTCGGGGGATGCGGACATGCCACGGCATGTCCCTACATAGAGTATAATGTATATTTAAACTGTTTATTTTTCACGGGATTGTTTTTATCTTTGCTTGTGTAACCATGCTTGCTAATATGAAATCCAAGTGCATTCTTTCAGTTTCCATATGTGTTGTGACGGCTTTGCTGCCGGTAGGGTGCGGCAACTCACAGGCATATGTGCCCTCAGCCCCTGACTATAACGATGACGAGATGTGGGTGCGACGGCTCAATGACCATTCCGGGCAAGGCGCAGACGTGTTCTACATCCCATCGACATGGGAATTTGACTGGAAAACTCCTGACGGTGCAGTGTCACATTTCGCCGATGTGCATAATCCCCGACATCGCGCCGACATGGCGACAGAAATCAACATTGTGGCTGAATACATGGCACCTGACAACAATTTCTACTCGCCATACTACCGTCATATCACACTTGATTCGTGGGCTACACTCAACGAAGACACCATCAACCGCCGCTACCATGATGTGGCTTTTGCAGATGTCAAGGCTGCCTTTGACCACTACCTGTCACATGACAACGATGGGAGACCTTTTATCCTTGCCGGATTCAGCCAGGGAGCGAAATCAGTGGTAGAACTCATGAAAGCCTACCCCGAGGAAGTCAAAGACAGGATGATAGCGGCATATGTCCTCGGTTACAAGGTGACACCCGAAGATGCGGCAAAAGCCCCCTGGATTACCCCTGCCCATGACTCCATAGACACAGGCGTGACCATATGCTACAACTCGGTCTCCGATGTAAAATACGTCAAGCCCATAATCAGCACACCGAATGTGATGTGCATAAATCCAGTCAACTGGACTACCGACAGCCTCCCTGCCACGCTCAACGACAGCATCACCGTCATGCTCGCGCCTACGTATAACGTGTTAGTGGTCAGCGGATTTGATGGAAGCAAGCTTCCCAACATCCTTGACATACTCAATACAGGTGACTACCATGGTGCTGAGGCATGGCTCTACAGCGACTGTCTGCGCAAGAACATAAGGCAGAGAACCAAATCCTACAGATCCAGTGTCAATTGACGTAGCGGGCGACGGCGGCATCGAGCGAGGTTTCGGCTGTCAGTCCCATGCGCTGACGCAGACGCCAGCGCGCCTGCTTGACCGACTCGGGGCGAATGGACATGATGCGGGCTATATGTTTGTTTTCAAGTCCGAGGGCTATAAACGAGGCGAGGCGCACATCGGCATCGGTCAGAGCAGGATAGTCAGCCTTGAGACGCTCGGCAAAGTCAGGATGAAGGGTGGCAAATGTCTCCACGAAGTTCTCGCGTTCGCCCTGCGACCCTATGTGGGTCTTGATGGAACTCTCGATGCGGCTGCCAGCCTTGTGGGATATTTCACCTTTTGCCATCATATTAGCCGTCTCACGGCTCACCGATGACAGCAGATTGTCCTTCTCCTCGATGCCCAACTGCATAGCCACGACACGACGTTGTGACTGCTCAAGCTCAAGCGATGCCTTCATACGCGCCACTTTCTGCATCTGCATCCTGCGATAGAAATACGCGGCGACAAGCATGCCGATGAAGATGGCGACAAGTATACCGATAGCCATCAGCAGTGTCTGACGGCTTTGGGCATGTTCCAGTGTCAGTTCCATCTCACCGATCTGACGCATTGTCTCCATGTCAAGTATCTTTTGCGTCCTCTCCTTTACGCAGAGCGAGTCATGGCTCTGATTGCCGAGCAGCAGATAGTGGTATGCGCTGTCCGTCCGACCCGTGGCAGCCATCAGTTTTGCCCTGATCTTGTAGTTATATTCCGCCACGTTAAGGGCATCCGTCTCCATGGCTCCTATTATCTCGTCGAGATGGGCTATGCCGAGGTCAGAGTAATAACGGGCGGAATCGATGTCACCGCGTTTGAGAGCCTCCTCCGACAGGAAAGACTCGTACATGGACTGCACATAACGCTGCGAGGGCTGATTCCTGACCATATTGTAAGCCTTGTGAAGAGCGAGTGTATCGCCACACAAAGCATACAGGTCCCCGAGGATTATATCGTATACATCACCAGTGGTCTGGATATGCGGATCATCAGCCAGTTCGCGCAGTATCTTCTCGCCTGCCACGGTGTCATGGCGCACCCTTATATCCACCAGCGCACGGTTGACGCGATTATAACGGACATTGTTCATGAATCCGCCAAGAGTCAGTATCGAATCAGCCTTGTCGTAGTACATGAGAGCATAATCAAGGCTGCCGAGATTTTCCATCATGCTTCCGATCTCCACATATGAAGCACCGCTCAACATGAGGTCGCCCTCACGCTCATAAAACTTCGCATCGTCAAGTCGTGTCTGATACCACTGCGCCGTCAGCGGATGGTCTTCAAGATCCATATTCCAGCGGATGCGCTTCATGTCGTAGGGATAGCGTGCCGAGTCACACAGCTCGGCTGCTTCTGCAAATCCGTTCAGAGCCTCTTCATAGTCACCTGCCTTTATCTTCATGCGCGCCTCCCAATAACGAGCCCTGACATCCTTGACATTAGATGCCGGATCCTCGTCGGCAAGCTGACGGAGCCGACGTGACAGCGGAATCAAAGAATCCAATGGAGCCTTGTTGACATACTTCCACTCCAACGCCAGAGTGACCGAGTCAAACGGCGCGTCAATCTTGGACCAGCCAAAAGGCCAGAGTTTGCCGTCAGGACGAGAGCATCCACAGCCAATGATAGAGATTACTACCGTAAGGATAACGATGATGCGTGACATAATCTGTAGACAGGAATTATCAGCCCCGACTATGGGACTACCATGACACAAAGATACGGAAAAACCAGTCCATGGCGAGCCTTTTTGCAGCTGTAGACTCATTGTAGACCGATAGCAGACCGCATATTTTGCCTGTCACTCCACATCATATCAGCCTCACATACAGCCGCAAACCTCAGCAAATGAGGTATATAATGGGTCTACAGGGGTGGTTTGACTCTCTACATCATATATACATACGGAAATATTGCATATCTTCGCCGATGTTTTGCGCCACACACTTCCACTCACAAAGATTTACTAAACATAAATAATCCAACACTTTTACAACATCAACCCAATTTATCATTAAAAGTCAAATGTTCAGAATCCTGATTTCAGTCATCGTCTTTGCATCAGCTGCCGTATCGGCCAATGCCATAGTCTGGAAATACGGCTCGTTGAATGTATCAAAGAAGACGTGCAGCATCACCGGCTGGAGCGGCAATCAGCCCACCAGCGGCAAGCTCTCCATCCCCTCGACCTACAAGCACGACGACGGTATCACCTATACCGTCAACAAAGTAAGGTCAAACGCCTTAGACAATCTCACCGATGTGACCGAGATAACCATACCCGCCTCAATCAGATATATCGGTAAGGTCAACAGCTCAGGCGGTCTCGAGACAACCCTCTACGGACTTGAAAATTTCCGCAACTGTCCGAAATTGAAGTTATACAAGGTCAATGCCGACAACAAGTATTTCACAGCATCAGCCGACGGCCTGCTGATGAACAAGGACCAGACAGTGCTTTATGGCGTCCCCGCCCTGCTCACTGCCACCGACGGATCATACGCACTCCCCGACCAAATCAAGTGTATCACCGACGGCGCGTTTCAAGGCAACACCACGATAAAGACTCTCACCATATCAAAAGAGGCCAATGAAATATCGTCTAAGGCCTTCTACGAGATGGCAAACCTCGCCAAGTTCAAAGTATCGTCAAGCAATCGTAATTACACGGTCACCGACGGGATGCTGATAAGCACGGCATTTAATAAAATCGTAGCATATCCTCCGGCCCGCACCACAAAAACCATCAAGGTAACATCAGGGCCTGTGACAGTAGACGAATACGCATTTGCCAACACACAGTATGCTCAGACCATCACGCTCCCGGAAACCGTAACCCGCATAGCCGACGGCGCGTTTGCCTGCTCGTCGATTACTGCGGTCAATCTGCCTGAATCGCTCACCAAGATGGGTCAAAAGGTATTTTTCCGCTCAAATCTGCTAACAGCCACCATCCCCTCAAAGTGCATTATCAGAGAAGCTGACCATGTGTACACATTTGCATCGTGCCCTCAGCTCAAAAGCATCACAATAGAGTCAAAGGACGCACGCATATCCGAGGGATTTGCCCGTGACTGCCCGAAACTCGAATCAGTGTCATTTACCCACACTCCCGGAGAAATAAGGGATGCCGCATTTAAAAACTGCCCCTCTCTGACATCATTCCCGTTCTCAGCCGCCACCGATATGCAGGGCGACAGCATTTTTGTCAACACCGGTTTTGAAAATGTGGTATTTGACAATGCCAATGCCGTTGACTACAGCACAGGCAACGCCTTGTTTGCCAACTGCCAAAAACTGAAGCTGATTGACATGTCAGCGATAGGTATCGACAACGAGAGCCATTACTACGAGTTCAGCCCCCGGATGATAAGCTCCTGCCCTCTTCTGACAGAAATCAGGCTGCCGAGAGCGACCAGTTTCTCCCACAACAACTCTTATGCTAACATCGGGCCGTATGTGCCGCTTGAAAAGATGGTCATAGGCAACTTCTATGTAGATGCAAGCAACTACGACGGCATAGTCCACTATTATGGAGGAAATCTCTACAAACCTGAGACCTATGTCAAGACCACCGACATGGAATCAGGTTCGTGGGTCGACGGTTGCTGGCCGCTTAAGTCTCTGTATTCCGCCGCCAACGGTGCCAGAGTAGCCCCTATATTCTACTGCGACGCAGTGACTCCCGCCGAAGATTATGTAGCCAAAGATGCTACATACTATGTGCCCGGCCGCTGTCTCCCCTACTACAGCGAGGCTGCCAACCAGGGATGCACAGTCCGCGAGATGTTCTCCATACGCATCGAGCGCAGACCCTCACCCTCGGGCGGCAGAGATGCACTCTACCTCTACCTTACATCTGACAACCCCTCGTTTAAGCTCCTGAGCTATGACATCTTCGACAAAAATGGAGTAAGTACACACACTGACGCTACCGACAACAACGTGGCGACCAATACAAGCCATGACGATATCGACTGGTTCATGCTCGTCTACACAATCAACGGCGAGGAAATGAAAACCCGCTACACCATAGCCGAACTTGAGAACTCCGCTATAGGAGATATTGTCGACAGTGAGAATACTTTGACCCTCACACTCACAGGTCGCACACTGTCAGTCTCAGGCAATACAAACAGCGTCTCTTTCAGCATAATAAATGCCAACGGCGAGCAGATGATGGAAGGCAACGGAACGTCAATCGACCTCTCCGCTCTCCTCCCCGGTCTATATATAATCCAAGCAAGCGACGGCGCGAGTCAGTTCGCCGAGAAATTCATGCTGAAGTAAAAATCCTCTCGATAAGCAATAAGCAGTAGTAGATGTTATAGAAATCTCGGCAAACGTGACCGAGACTAATGTGGAAGGCGCATCCCTGCCGTGACGGCAGGGATGCGCTGTGTCTATGGAAATTCCATAACCTGTAGGGACATGCCGTGGCATGTCCGCTTTCAGCAGCAATCGCAAATGCAAAGCCTGATGGGCGGACATGCCACGGCATGTCCCTACACTTTTACGATTCATCTTACCTAACCAACCAAAGATTGACCAGTAGTAGGTCGCGAGCCTACAGCAGCTTGTTATTGTAGCTCTGCAACACTGGTGATTGTATTTGTGGTATAAATGGCAAGCCCTGCCACCGAGGGGGGTGGCAGGGCTTGGATTATGGATGGTGAATTAAATGCGCTCGGGCGGTTACTTCATGAGTTTGAGGGTGGCTGCGCCGGCGGCGGTGGTCACCTTGACCACGTAGACGCCGTCAGATGCTCCTGTGAGGTCGGCGGTGGGAGCTGTTGAAGCAGCCACACGTGCACCGCTGAGGTCATAGACATCGATTGAGCGGATGTCGGAGCCGGCAGTCACAGACAGGATGCCGTCCACAAGCGAAGCCTTGACTGATGAGTCAGAGCCCTCGGCGCGGATGTCAGATACCGATGAGTTAGTCAGGGCACCTACAGTGAACCGCTTGCCATAGGTCAGCTGAGCATCAATACTGTTGCCCTTACGAGAGAAGAGGGCTGCCATGTATTGCTTGCCTACTTCAAGCGATGCAGTAGGAGTCTCAACTTTTACATTGGATGCATCTGCCCAGCTTCCTGCTGTGATATAGCACATGGGGGTAGCAAGAATATCTAAGTTACCCTGACCATTAGCATTAAATATAAGCAGATAGAGGGGATAGTTATAATAACCAGATACGCAGCCTATCTTATAATCAATTCGGAAGTCATCAAGTACCACGTTGTCGGCATTGAGGATGGTCAGTTCGTTGCCTTCATCGTACGATTTCATGACAGTATTCGTCGGGGCTGCCTGGACAGTCACAGCGACGGGATCAGAGAGAATGAAGCCATTTTCCTCGTCAACGAATGCGAAGTAGCATTCTGCACCAGCCACATATGACGAAGCTCGACGGAGTACAGAAAGATCAAGGGTCAGAGACATAGTGTCACCGGCACGCAGGTCTACCACCTGTGTCTGGGCATAGGCAATCACGTTCCAGATTTCATCTTTATCTTTGATCAGGAACGCAGGAGCGGCAGACTGGATGACCTCGGTGTCGTAGTCATTGACAGCTTTGGCTTCTACCTGGAATCCCATACCGTAATATACGGGGGTGTTCATGGTCACATTCTCAAATGCAATCACAGCGGGATCTTCAGCCACGGTCACATAAGAGCCGTCGTCTTTCTTCTGCAACAGGACATAGTTAGGATAGCCGATCTGTGCTATAGCCTTCTGATACGTAGCACCTCCGTTGGTGGATGCTACAGGGTAAACCTTATAGATGCCAGCGGGGAGAGAAGAAGGAATAGTCGCAGATATGGCGTTGAGACCTGAGTATATGCTGGCGGGCCAGCCTGAGATGCTTGTGCACACTGCTGTAGCCACGAGAGCGTCATCGTTGTATGAGCAGAACTGCATAGCCACGCGGACAAGGTCGCCAACACCGCCGTTGTTAGTGAAGGGACCAGCGATTGTCAGCTTGCTGTTGGCAATCTTCGGGGTCATGCCGCCTCCGTAGATTGCCATCTGGAACGGAACAATCTTAGGTATGCTGGCACCGGCGGGCTGTGCTCCAAGGATAGCACCCTGGTTTGAATTATAACCAGCAAGAGAGCCACCTACGCCCTGAGCATCGGGGTCAAGGGCTGTGATGAGGAAGTCACCGTCAGACATGCCGCCCCATCCCCAGTTGAGGTGGAAGTAGCCATTACCTGCATAACCGTCGACTATGAAAGAGTGACCGCCGTAATCGTTACGACCGGAATACTGGATGGGACCTACATTTTTGAGGTTGTTATAGAGCATTTCCTCCCATGCATCTATGTCATAATAGGCACGTGTGTAGAAACGGGTGTTGCTGTCGTAACCGAAATAAGTCTTCAGAGCATCAGCCACCTCAGCAGTAGAAGCACCTGATTCAGGACCATAGCTCATCTCCACCGAGTAGCCGCAAGCCTTCATCAGCGTAGCCACAGCATCAGCCTGCGCGTCATTATAACCGCCGTCGTTGTAGACGTCAAGCATGTTGCTCCAGTCAAAGGTGACAGAGCTGAAATCCATCTTCATAGCGACATTGGTCGACGGGGCTCCTTGTGCGGTATTATTAAAGTCGCTATACTTTGTCCAGGTATAAGAAACACTACCCTTTCCTTTGGCAGGATAGTTGTAGTATTTCATCAGCTGTGCCATGGCTGTGGCAACGCATCCTGTAGCAGCTTTAATGTTCGCACCACGGTATGTGATTTCCGGAGTGTAGAGGTCATAGGGTTCGCTCTGATTCCACTTAGTGGCGCAGAGTGGGGCAATATTCGCCCATGTAGCGCGCTTGCTGGCAGCGGTCTCCTTGGTGAGGTCTTTGGCGATGTAGTTGCCTGAGGCTTCGCGCTCGGCAGCCCATGCGATTTCTGCTGCATAGTTCTCAAGCCATCCGCGGAGATTTTCGGGCATATCGTCGGGGTTGATGGTGCCAGTGGCAGAGTAGCCGAGCACCGGCATAGCCACGTCATCAGCTGAGAGGACCATATAGCCCTTGTCACCGGCGTTGTCAAAGATGTAGTAGGCAGGCTGCTGCCTGGCGGTGTAGCCGGTCTTTACGAGACGGCTCTTGGGCTGCGCTGCAGCCACCTTGGCAGGACCGTCACCCTGTGCACGCTGCAACGCCTCGGCGGGAGTGAGCGTGCGTGCCCATGCCGGCATGGCGATGAGCACAGATGCTAAGAGTAAGAAATGTTTCATAAACGATAAGATATTGTTTATTAGATAAATATGATGTTATCTGATGGTTTTGCAGCCGGGCAATCCCTCTCGGATAAGGCGGTTGATGGCTGCAGTGTCAGAGGCAGCCACTGGGAGCTGGACTATGACCGTGGGATGTGCATCCGGGATAAGATGCTGCATCACCTCTGATGGTGAGGGACTTTCGCTTAGCTGGGCATATGCCTCATAGGTGTAGTCGGTAAACCGGCTCTGACGAGTCAGCGGAATGGGCGCCAGCCAATATCCGTCGGCGAGTCTCACCGGTTGGGACTTGATGGCTGACGGTGACGGGATGTATATGACAGCATTGCCAGAGGGTGTAACTGAAACCGGGACATTATGCAGGTAGGCATCGTCAGCTTTGAAAATGACCGAATATTCGGGCACATCGATGGTGGTGCCGGGTTTGATGGGGGCTGGAGTTTCAGTAATGCCGTCAACAGGAGCAGGTATTTCAGTGAGCTGCATCTGCTGGCTCTGCTTGGAGCTGTGGCAACTGCATGCGCAGACTGCCATGGCAAGAATCAATAATGTGGTATAAGTATGCAATGTGATATCAGTTTTTTAGAAAATGGTGACACTTAGCAGAGAGTGATAATCGCAAATATAGCGAAAAATCCATATTTTTTAATCTTTTTGATGCAATTTTTAGTGAAAAATCGACCAAATGGCATATATAAAGTAACAGCACACACCCAAAACCACGGCTGAACAACAATGTTGCATAACATATGCTGTAAATAAGACTTTGATGCAAAAATTACTTAACTTGCGAGCATCTACATATTGACATTGGAAAAATCGCACTATACGCATTACTGCATTATCCACATTATTGCTCTTTTCTTATCAATAATCCATCATGAAAACCTTAACAAGCCTTATCGTGGCTGTGATGCTGACATGTATACATATGTCTGCCATGGCTGCGGGATTCGTGGGGTCACGTGACGACTTCCGCGACGAGAGTATCTATTTTCTGCTCACCACAAGGTTTTACGACGGCGACCCGTCGAACAACACCCAGTGCTGGGACAATCAGGAAGCCAACAAGGGATGTCCGCCGTGGCGCGGTGACTTCAAGGGACTTATTGAAAAGCTCGATTACATCAAAGCCCTCGGATTCACAGCCATATGGATGACCCCGATAGTGGAAAACGCTTCGGGCTATGACTACCACGGCTATCATGCGGTAGACATGTCGAAAGTTGACTTCCGCCTCGAAAGCGAGGGAGCTACATTTGAGGATCTCATCAACGAAGCCCATAGCCGGGGAATAAAAATCATACTCGACATAGTGCTCAACCATACCGGCAATTTCGGCGAAGCCAACCTGTTTCCTCTATTCAAGCGCGACTATACCAAGACACAGTCGGCATGGATAGAATCGTTTACGCCACTGCGCGAGAAGGATGGCGGTCGTCTTCCCAACAACTATTACAAACTCGATGGCGAAGCGCAGTACAAAGCCCGCATCAACCTGATGAAAAACGGCGACGGCAAAAACCACGACCCGGAGAACATCTACCACCACACTGCCAACAACTGGAATTGGGACGAGCCAAGCCGCTGGTGGGGGCAGATAGCCGGAGACTGCGTGGACCTAAACACCGAAAATCCCAGAGTGTACAACTATCTGGTGGAGTGCTACGGAAAATTCATCAAGATGGGTGTCGACGGATTCCGCATAGACACATCGGGGCACCTGTCGCCGTTGACGTTGCAGAAAGTATTCATCCCGCGGTTTGAGGCTATAGCCGAGGAGTCCAAAGCCAAACGTGGCGGAGGACCGTTTTTCATGTTCGGCGAGGTATGCGCCAGATTCAACGATGTCACATACCGTAACCGCAACGTGCTCTCGCCATGGTTTTACCAATGGAAAATCACCGAGGACTACGGCTGGGACCACGACCCGGCATCATGGGAGGGGCTGGTGGTACCTCCGGGCAAAGAAGCCGACCATGTCAACATCAGGTCATGCAACGCCTTCGGCGCGGCAAACTTCCATGACAACAACCAGCCAAATTCGCGCAACATACTTCTTGACGGCAACAAGTACCACGCAGTGGACCGCAGCCTCTACTCGGGCATGAGCGTAATCGACTACCCGATGCACATGTATTTCCGCAACGCCAAGAATGCCTTTGATGTGCGCCACGGCGACCATCTCTACAACGATGCATCATATAACGTATGCTACACCGACTCCCACGATTACGGACCTGCTGACAGCGGTAGCCGTCCATGGAAATCAAATGAGGAATTTGCCGAGATGATGAATCTGCTGTTTACGTAGCGAGGGATACCGTGCGTGTACTACGGGTCGGAAACACGATTCCGCTGGGGACATCATATCGATCCGGGACCACAAGGCGGTCCTCTCGATGATAGCGGCCGCGGATATTACGGAGGGCGCATCAAGGGAAGCGTCAAAGCCACAGACTTCAGCAGCTACACCGATGCCACAGGCAACATGGCAGTATCGCTCGACGCTCCAATGGCTCACCACTACCGCCGTCTCAACAAGCTAAGAGCTGCCATCCCTGCCCTGCGCCGAGGCCAATACTCCACCGAAGGGTGCAAAAGCGACATGATAGCGTTCAAACGCCGATATACCGATGCGACCATAGATTCATACGTCCTTGTCGCCATCGGTGCCGGCGCATCGTTCACAGGCATAGAAAACGGACATTATGTAGACGCAATCACCGGGCAGGAAGCTAACGTGACCGACGGGACACTGACTGTCGAAAGCATCAAAACCGGCAACATGCGCATATATGTGCTCGACACCTCCCTGACCAAAGCCCCCGGCAAGGTGGGCACTGACGGACCGTTTCTCTATACCGCCACCCCTGGAGGCAATCCCGAACTGATGGATCCGGAATATGACGGCACAGAAGAGGAGCCGAGCTCCAACGAAGGTCCACTCCCCGACCCCAACTTCGTGGTCAATGACGACTGGGTGGAACCAGAGCCACCCGTAATAGAGCCTGGAGATGAGAACTATACAGTCTACTTCGACAACTCAGGCTCAGGATGGGCTTCGGTGAAAACATGGATATGGAACCACCTCAATACATCAGAGAACTATACGGGAGGCTCCTGGCCTGGAACTGTCATGACCGAGGACGATGCATCGGGATACTGGAAGTATGTTTTCAAGTGCGAGAATCCCGAGGCAAAGCTGATGGTCATATTCAACAACGGTCAGGGAGCACAGACCGGTGATTTCGAACTGGTCAACAACGGCATATACAACGCCAGCGGATACACAGGCGTCAACATATCATCGACCGCCACGGTGTATGGTGACGGCAAAGATGAGATAAGAATAGAAACCGGAGCCGACCATAGCCTGACAATCATCAGTCCGACAGAACGGAAAATAGACATCGTCAGTCCCGACGGCTGCATCTCCACCGTACATGTCACCACCGGGCGCAATACCATCAGTCTGCCCCGCGGCTTCTATATAGTGGGCGGACACAAAGTGATTCTGTGAGGCGGCTTGAATAACACTATATAAGGGCTGACATGCCATGGCATGTCGTCCCTACAAGTTGATGAATTTACAGTATAGACGGAAGCATCCGCAGGAACGGGGGTAGACCTGTTTCTGCGGATGCTGTGGGTATGGGAGGGGTTGGGGGATTATTTGGCTTTGAGTTTGCGCTCAAGCTGACGCTCTATGGCGTCGAGTCCGAGGTCTATCGCCTCCTCGAAGGTGTCGGCTATCTTTGTGGCTACGAAATCCTCGTACTGGGGGACGGTGACCTTGATGGTAGCCTCTTTGTTCATCGAAGTCTCGGGCTTGACCACTTTGAGGGTGTAGTCAAAGATGGAGATGGCGGGATAGCGGCGCAGGAGCTTGTCGGATTTCTTGTTGATAAACTCTTCGAGAGCTGCCGATGTCTCAAAATGGATTGCTTTAATGTTAACTTCCATGGTTTAGTTCTCCTTTCTTGGTAAAGGCGCGCGGATGCGCTTGTTGGTAAATATGTTGTAGATCTCTGTGAGAGAGGTGGGTGTAAATCTGTGTGGTGGCAAGCGACTCATGCCCGAGCAACTGGCGCACGGCGGTCAGGTCGGCACCATGGTTGAGGAGGTCGGTGGCGCATGAGTGGCGCAATACGTGAGGCGAAAGACGCGAGGCATGTGCGCGACCGTCAAGGCACTTATGGACTACCGACCAGACGAGCTGGCGATAGAGGGGCTGCCCATCGGGGCGCACAAACAGGGTGTCGGTAGAAGATATGCCGGTGGTTTCAAGCCTCAATGCCCTGTAGTGGTCGATGGCATCAGCCAGCTCCGAGCCGAAAGGTATGATGCGGTCTTTGTCACGCTTGCCATGGACTTTAAGCTCGCCACGGGCGGTATCGACATAGGCATCTTCAAGGTCAACCAGTTCGCTGCAACGCATGCCTGTGGTATAGAGCATCAGCATGATCAGATGGTCACGCACGGCTATAAAGTCGTCAACGGCGACCTCGTCATCGAGCAGGTGCTTCATCTCCGACTCGCGTATGTGTACGGGAAGCGGCTTTGAAAGTTTCGGGAGAATCAGCTCGGCGGCAGGATTAGACCTACGCCCATGCTTGTCGACAAGGTATCCGAAAAAAGTCCTCAGAGCCTGTACTTTGAGCCGTATGGTAGCCGGCTTAAGATTACGCTTGCCGAGGGCAAGCACCCACTGGCGGAGCTGATGCACAGTCACTTGGGCGAAATCGTCATCAGCTGCCGCTGCAGAGGAAATCCCCTCAGAGGCACGGCGGAAATCCATCCACTGGCTCAGATGCACCTCATAGGCATCCACAGTGTGGGGCGAGTATCGGAGCTCGTGCCGCAGATAGTTGATAAATTCCTCGATCAGACGATTCATAAGCGGAAGTGTTCAAAAGCGAATTTACCTTAAAGCCTGTGATTTTCCAAATAAATGGCGTGTAAAAATTTATTAAATTTGTATCATGAAAACTTCAGACCGACAATCCGGGCGAATAAGGAGGGAACAACGAACTGTCAGCGTGATGATAAGGCTTTATTGCCGCCATCACCACAGAAACGATGCGGACAAATGCGACTGCCAGGCTCTGGAGCAATATGCCCATGCCAGGCTCAGACACTGCCCTCACGGACACAGAAAACCATCGTGCCGCCGATGCCCCATACACTGCTACAGTCCCCAGATGAGGGAGCAGATGCGGGCAGTGATGCGCTGGAGCGGACCACGGATGCTGTGGCATCATCCGCTGATGGCACTGCGCCATCTCTGGGACGAGCATCGCAGATGACATACATATCAGTTTCATACTTTTATAACCGACACGGTGTCGGCATCGTTCACCCCACTGAGCAAAAAAAGGTGACGCATACCGCGTATGGGCAATGCGTCACCTGCAAGCTGGGAATGGAAGTTAATCGGTATGTGGTGGCGTTAGAGGCTGTTTAAAAACAAAGGTTAAATTCTGAGCCGTGAATTTTGAGATGGATTCGGGTCTGCGCCGAGGGAGCATAGCGAGCTATGTGACTGAGGCAAAGAGTCGAAGACGCTCAAAAGTCGCGGTCAAAATGGTATCTTTATGCCGTATATAGATGTTGCAAATTTAATGAATTTTTAAGTTACCCTCGCCTTGGTGTCTCTTTTGTTAACTGCCTGTTGCTCATCGGTCACATAGCACCGCTATGCTCCCTCCTCACACCAGGCATTTAATCAAAAGATACACCACTCAGAATTTAACCTTTGTTTTTAAACAGCCTCTTAGTGCCGACACACGCCGATGGGTTGAGGCAGACGGTTATTCGTCTGCCTGATGCTTTTCGGCGTACTCCTTGAGCAGTTTTTCCTGCACATCGGAGGGCACGAGTTCGTAGCTGGCAAATTTCATCGTGAACGACGAGCGACCGCCTGTGATGGAGCTGAGAGCTGTAGAGTAGCTCGACATCTCTTTGAGGGGCACTTTGGCAGAAATCTTCTCAAAACCGTTTTCGCTCGACATGCCCATGATGATGGCACGGCGTCCCTGAAGGTCGCTCATGACATCGCCCATGACATCGGCTGGCACCATCACGTCCACATCATATACAGGCTCCAGAATCTTGGGACCGGAGTTGCGGAACGCCTCGCTGAATGCGTTGCGGCCAGCCAGACGGAACGATATTTCATTGGAGTCGACCGGGTGCATCTTGCCGTCGTAGATGCAGACGCGCACGTCACGCGCATAGCTGCCGGTGAGAGGACCCTGCTCCATGCGGTCCATAAGACCCTTGACGATGGCAGGGATGAAACGGGCATCGATGGCACCGCCGACGATGCAGTTGCACACCACGAGCTTTCCGCCCCAGTCAAGGGGTATCTCCTGAGTGTCGCGCACGTTCATCTTGAACTCCTGGTTGCCGAAGCGGTAGGTGTCAGGTGCCGGCATGCCTTCGGTATAAGGCTCTACGATGAGATGCACCTCGCCAAACTGACCGGCACCTCCGCTCTGCTTCTTGTGGCGGTAGTCGGCACGCGCAGCCTTGGTGATGGTCTCGCGATATGGAATCTTGGGCTCTTCGAAGAGGATGGGGAGCTTGTCATTGTTTTCTACACGCCACTTGAGAGTGCGGAGATGGAATTCGCCCTGACCCTTGAGGATGGTCTGCTTGAGTTCCTTTGACTGCTCGATGACCCAGGTGGGATCCTCCTCGTGCATGCGCTGGAGTATGCCGGCGAGCTTCTCGGCATCGCTCTCTGTGACAGGGCGCACGGCACGTGAATACTTGGGCGCGGGATACTTTATAAAATCAAAGCGGTATTCGCAGCCCTTGGCATTGAGAGTGTTGCCGGTGCGGACATCCTTTAGCTTGACAGTCGCGCCGATATCGCCTGCACAGAGCTTGTCAACAGGGGTCTTGATCTGACCGCATACGCAATATATCTGAGCCAGACGCTCCTTGGAGCCGCGATCCATGTTGTCAAGGTCATCGCCGGCTTTCAGTGTGCCTGACATCACCTTGAAGTAGCTGACTTCGCCGATGTGAGGCTCTACGGTGGTCTTGAACATATAGATGCTGAGGGGACCGTTGCTGTCAGGCTTCACCTCCTGACCCTCGGTATCCACCGGAGCGGGCATATCTTCAACGAAAGGCACCACATTGCCGAGGAACTCCATCATGCGGCGCACACCCATGTCCTTGAGGGCGCTGACGCAAAATACCGGATAGATGGAACGATCCATAAGCCCCTTGCGTATGCCCTCGCGCATCTCGTCTTCGGTGAGGTGTCCCTGCTCGAAAAATTTTTCCATGAGGGTCTCGTCATTTTCGGCAGCGGCTTCCACGAGTTGCTGGTGCAGTTCGCGGGCATGTTCGAGCTGGTCGTCGGGGATATCTTCTATGACAGGCACACCGCCGTCAGGTCCCCAAGAGTACTTCTTCATCAGCAGCACGTCGATGAAAGAGTTGAAGCCCGGACCGCTCTGTAGCGGATACTGTATGGCGATGACTTTCTTGCCGAAGATCTCGCGCATCTGCTCTATCACGTTTTCATAGTCAGCTTTCTCGCCGTCAAGCTGATTGATTGCGAAGATGACAGGCTTCTTAAGCGAGGCGGTGGTGCGGAATATATTCTGGGTGCCCACTTCCACGCCATACTGGGCGTTGACCAGGATGACACCTGTATCCGTCACATTGAGAGCCGTGATGGCATTGCCTACGAAGTCGTCGCCTCCGGGGCAGTCGATCACATTGAGCTTCTTGTTGAGAAACTCAGCATAGAATACGGTAGAAAAAACTGAGTAACCATATTCCTTCTCTACAGGAAAATAGTCACTCACGGTGTTTTTGGCATCGATAGTGCCACGGCGTTTTATCACTCCACACTCATAGAGCATCGACTCTGTGAGTGTGGTTTTACCCGAGCCCTTGCCTCCAAGCAGGGCGATGTTTTTGATTTCGTTGGTTTGGTAGACCTTCATGGTGTTAAGGTATTATAGGTAAGAAATGGTAAGGTTAGTCAGTCATGTAGATGAACTGAGCGCAAAATAGTAAAAAAAATCGTCAATCGTATCAAAAAACAGATGTTTTCCAACACATTTTGACGATTAAGTGAATTTCAGAGCCTCAGAAGCCTACCAGACCTCCTGTTTCCACCGCCGCGGCAAAGCCCGATACACCGCATCAACAAGTCGGGGCGCCCACAAATTCTTAAACCACGTCAGCACCCACGAAGCCACCCACAGCCCCACGAACGATGCCGCATACATCAGCAACGACTGAATTAATCCATGACTTTGATAATAATTCTGCTGAAACAAATATACCTCCCTGCCAAGCCATCCATCCTGCAACAAATAGCATCCCAGAGATGCCATTGCCACTGAATTAACAATACGGCTATGAAATGTAAATCGAGTGAAAAGCAAAAAAATAGCGATCGAACCAATAAAATAAAACACATTTATATAACTGAACGAATATCCCATTCCTAAGTGATCTCCAAGAATCCATGTAAATATCGGAGTGCCATTGATTAGACTACATGCTGTAGCTATAGCTACAAGACAGCAGGCTGGGATTCGGCTACACGGATGGTCAATACGTATCCAATACCCTACTATATACAGCAAAACAAACTGTATAACTGTATAACCGATTTCAATGGCATAATCACGTATAATTCCTCCATATAGACAATAACATGACAATATGATGACTATGGTACGGAGTTGCACTGCCGATGCATGCTTAAGTCCTATATTTAAAAGCGGGGCAAGTAAAAACAATACAATGTAACAGCTTATAAACCAATATCCCTTGAATGGAGCAGTCAACATATCTCTTAACATGAAAAGATAAGATGAATGAAACCCATGATAATAAAATGAGCCAACCATCTTACCAAACACATTGAAAAAGACAAAAAACACGACCGTAACCATCAAAGAAAGGAATGACCGCCATCTCATCCTTATCCCGTAATAACCAGAAATCATAACAAAAAGATTCACTCCGTATAAAACGAAAGAAACCTTTAGTCCAATATGGTCGGCATCCAAACTAAACTCAGAACCATGTACTACGAAATGATATATGATAATCATCGACATAGCTACTATACGCAGCAGTTCCATGGAGCTTTCACGCACCTTGGGAACCTGGGACGAATATCTATCCTTTCTAATTGTAATTCGTTTATTATCCATTTATTTACAATTGTCCTAAATAGCAAAACGATTAAGGTTCAGTGTGCAAATTTAATCAAATTCTATCCATCATACAAAAAGCATATATTTCACGCCTTATGGTTATTAGACCCTCCATAGCGAAGAGTCTAATAAAAAGTATAATGATGATGGATATTTATCATCATAAACTTACCAGACCGCTTGTTTCCACCGCCGTGGCAAAGCCCGATACACCGCATCAATAAGTCGGGGCGCCCACAAATTCTTAAACCACGTCAGCACCCACGAAGCCACCCACAGCCCCACGAACGATGCCGCATACATCAGCAAGGACTCAGCGAAAGAATGTGTGGCATAGAATTCGCGTTGTAACACATAATAATAATCAGAACCTGCACGAGCGTCCTGAAGCAAATAACATCCAAACGAAGCACCTGCCAACGAATTGACAAACCGGTTACTGAACGAAAAACGAGTGAACAACAAGAATATCGCTATAGACCCTATATAACAGAGCACATTGATATAGCTCACAGAATAATTGACACCCGAAAGAGGTCCCATTATCCATTGGAAGACTTCTGTGCCATTAAGCAAGCTACAGCAGACTGCTATGCAAACAAGCCACCAAACCGACACTCGCTCAAAAGGAGATTCAGCCTTTATCCAATATCCTGTAAGATAGAGCAATATGAACTGCGAGACCTCGTAGCCCCGACTGACTGCATAATCCAACGTCAATCCTCCATATAGGCAATAACATGCAGCGATGACCACAATGGCACGCAACTGAGATTTAGTCGAATGCTTTAATCCTATATTAATCACAGGAGCGAACACATATAGAATCAGATAACAGCTTACAAACCAATACGATGCAAAGGGGCGAGCTAAAACTTTGCCAATACCAGCAAAGATTGATATATCAAATCCATGCGACCAACAATCACCCAAGCATTTTAACACATAGTCAACCAGCACAAAGAAGATTACAGTTATAACCAATGACAGGAATGATTTCCATCTAACCCTGATGCCATAATAACCCGAAATCATCACAAACAGGTTAACTCCATAAAACACAAACGAGTTCTGAAAGCCGAGTCCCTCTTTCATGATTTCATAATCCGCCCCATGACTCACGAAATGATGGATGAGAATCATCGACATCGCTACGATACGCAACAGCTCCATCTGGCTGTCGCGCACCTTGGGCGCAGGAGGGATGGATGACACATGGCTATCTTTAACGATGCCAAATTGCTGATTATTATAATTCATACAAACATATTGAATCACAAAATTTCATTGAGCAAATTTACTCAAATTATACCCAATGCACCAAGCACTTATATCTGAAAGTCTATCAGACAGACTGCTTCCACCGCGCGAGCAACACCCTGTAGATCTCATCAATGATGTCCAAGAAACATATTATTCCGACAGACATCGCATTCATATATCATTCTCTGATATATACGTGCACTTTTTTAAACAAGGCATCTTCATATTCGCCAATTTTTTTGTAACCTGCATCCTCCACTTTCTGGATATTAGGGTTACCTGATTCAACGTCCGCAACCACAGTCACGACATCAGCCTTTCGTTTCATCAATACACTGTCTTGATGATTCAGCATATCCTGATTAGCTCCAGCCTGATTAGACCAATATAATGTAGACGGAGAAACACGAGATGAAATACCGATACCAGAATAATTACATCTGTAACACAAGATAGTCGGATTATCACTTTCATTGCTGATAGACTCCTCTATAGCCATTATATCGGGATATGCGGGGAATTTCAGCATCATATTGCGATTCATTAATGCACAGTGATAAATTTCAAAGAAAATCACAGCACACATTATGATGCCAAATGACCTACTGGTCAATTTACCATAATAGAGCGTAGCAATTTGAGCAATAAATACAAAAAAGAACACTGCATATGAAGCCAAAGCCATCTGATAATATCTCATGTCGTGTATATTAAAAAACATTATCAACACAACTCCACTAATAAATATTAACCAGACCTTTTTCCTATGCTTTCTAAAGAGTGGAAGCGTACATGCGACGAATATCAACGCCCAACACCTCGGACTAAAAATCAGATGCTTAGCAGTCAAACACCATTCAGACAACAAGGACATCTGATATGATTTCGTACCTCCTTGTATGGTACCATATGTGGCAAAAAAATATTCATCGAACATACCATACAAACCGCCCAATGACAACATCAACAATGACACAACAAGACATACAGAAAACACACCGAGCATTTCTAAAAGATAGGTCTTCAAGGTAATTACAACTAAAGATCTGGAGCGACTCCCGAACACCCCACACAGCGGTATTATACATAATAGTATCATGTATGCCAATCCGACAGACCATTTTATAAAAACGGCAATCCCGACTGCAACACCACACCAGATGGCGGACTTTGTCGATAATTTATTATTCCCGTTTAAACAAGAACAGGTCAAATTATAAAGAAGATACATCAATGACAACAAGCACCATTGCTCGGCATGGATATCATCGTCCAACCAACACAACATAGGAATTTGTACAAGCGCAGCCGTTAAAAATGCCCATCGTTTCTCATTAAGTAATAGAATCGCTATACGATAGGCGAAATAAGAAACAACCGAATAATACAGCACTTCCAAAATCCATACTCCAATATAGTCCTGACCGCTGATCAAATATCCGACACCATATATAATCCATAATAATGGGCCTTTAGAATCAGTAAAATCGACATAGGGCGTCATCCCCTCCATTAATGCCTTACCGCAAATGTAATACCATGAACTATCAAGATGTAAATAAGGGAAATGTAAAGGAGAGTCAAGATTAAGAAACAATTGCGCTATAAGAGTGTAGAGCAATAAGACTATTAATAACTGAGCCTCCCTTAGGAGGCATCGCTTACCCCCCCCCCCGTGCATAATTATGTGATTATCAGACACTTGTATAAGCTTAATAATTTAAAATATGAATCTAGCCATCCTTCCAAATATATGATATATACTATATTGAAAGTGAGACACATTGCAAAATTAATTATAATCGTCGATTAATACAAGACATTAAGTGTAAGAATAACTGAAAGTATATGCGATGAAAAGTACATTGACAATGGCGAAAAACACTATTGTGATAATCAAAGAGGAACGACCTTCAACGGTCCTTTATGTCGTAGTAATCTGAAATCATCACAAAGAGGTTGACCCTGTAGAATAGAAACGAGTCCTAAAATCGCAGCCCCTGCTCTTCTCGAGGGTGTTGCAGAACCTGTCAATTGTGGTGATCTACCTGTATGATGTAGGGACATGGCATGTCAGCTGATAATCAAGCACTTGCAGATTAGACATGCCATGGCATGTCCCTACAAAATTGTACGATTCGGAGTTTTGCAGCACCCTACTACGACCGATTTTTAGTTGGGTGTCGCGCGTCCTGCATTCTGGTGGCGGATGATGCCGGTGAAAGTGCGGCCGGAGTGGATGCCGAGGCGGCGCGCCGAGAAGTATTGGCGGGGATTGCAACGGGTGCAGTCTATGGGACCTTGGATGGCTGATTCTGGGACGCCATGCGCTGCCAGCTGCGAAAGTACATATGCCGCTAAGTCCACGTGAGGTTTGGTTCCATATGCTCGGCTGACAAAATCGGCGGGAAATAGTTCCGCAACCTCCTCCCCCACTTCAAAGCATGCCTGACATATGCAGGGACCGATAAATACTTTGGTTTCTGAAAGCGACGCTCCATATGCCACCATAGCGTCAAGAGTGTTGTCAACAATGCCAGCCAACGCTCCGCGCCAGCCGGCATGGGCAGCCGCAATCAGCCCTGAAGAGGCATCTGCCATCACGACTGGCACACAGTCGGCTGTGGAGACACCTATAGCAACATCAGACAGTCCTGTCACAACAGCGTCAACACCATCGGGCGATGAGGCTCCGCCTATAAGCACTGCCACATCGGCAGAATGAATCTGCCGAGGCACCACCAACGCATCCGCTCCGATGCCGAGCTGACGGCACACCTCCTCACGCGAGGCACGGACATGCGCAGGGTCATCGTGCACGTAATGGCACACATTTATGCCCGAATAAGAATCCGAGACATCCACCCGTCCACGGGTGACTACAAAAGCCTCTATGCCATCTCCGAGCGGATAGGTAGTGATTATTTGTTCCATTGTCAGTGCAAAGTTAGAGTTTTTTGGGTACATTTGTATTCTGATATTGCCTATACCTAATTATAATCATGAACGAGTACATCATTGAACCTGCCAGAATATCCGACGCACCAGCGATAGCCGATGCCATAATTGCCGCCATAACGCCTGAACTTTGCGTGGAGCTTCTCGGCGATGACACCCACGGTATAGAGGATGTGCATGCCATGTTTGTAGCACTCGCCAAGCGGGAAGATTCGCAGTATTCCTACCACAACACACTTGTGGCAAGGTCAGCACAAGGGAGACCCATAGGAGTGCTCGTCAGATATGACGGTGCGGATCTGTACCGCCTACGCAAAGCATTCGTAGAAGAACACCGACAGCACATAGGCAAAATCGACGAGTCGGCCATCCCTGACGAGACCGACGCCTCGGAAATCTATTTAGACACCCTCGCCGTGCTACCGGAGTGCCGTGGCAAAGGCATAGCATCGGCTCTGATAGCCGAGGCAGCGAAGCGCGCACAGACTACCGGCAAGCCTCTCGGACTGCTGGTGGACAAGCATAACGCCAATGCACGGAGGCTGTATGAGAAGACGGGATTTCGATGCGTGGGTGAACGCTTCTTCCTCAACGAGCTGATGGATCACATGCAGATGTAAGGAGACCGCTAAACAACCGCTAAAAACATATATAATCTTTTGACTTATCATGCAAGCGACCGAAAACGACAATACAACCACACTGACCGCCGACGAGCGGCGGCAGCTGCCGGGTCTCTACCGCCAGCTGCTCCGTCACACCGCTGCGGTGGCTGAGGCTGACGATGCCTCTCGGTTGAGGCATCTAATAGGCAGACTGGTCAACGAAACCGAAATCAAGCGCACACCGTTTGGCTTCCATCCGATCATACGCAATCTGACCACAGCCATATCGCTGTGTGAGCATATATCGCCTGACCGCAACATGATTGTTGCGATGGTGCTGTTTACGCTCCGCCAGCAAACAGACGGCTTCAATGCCGACATCGCCGCCGACTGGGGGGAGGATGTCGCCAACCTCGTGGAGGGACTTATCAAGGTCACGTCACTCTACGGTCACGGGGCGGCTGTGGCGAGCGACAATTTCCGAAATCTGCTGCTTACATTTGCCCGCGACATCCGTGTCATCATAATCATGATCGTGGACCGCTTCGAGCTGATGAAAGCCATCAATCACCACCCCAACGAGCGCATGGTGCAGGAGATGGCTTTTGAGGCTCTCTACCTCTACGCGCCCCTCGCCCACCGACTCGGACTTTACGCCATCAAGGGGCAACTGGAAGACCTGTCGCTCAAATACACCAACCGCGCCACCTTCACCGACATAGCCCGCAAGCTCAAGGAGACCAAAAAGGTTAGGGATGAATACATAGCCTCGTTTATCGATCCGTTGAAACGGCAGCTTGACGAGACCGGACTGAAATATGAAATCAAGGGGCGTACCAAGTCGATATATTCCATCTGGAACAAAATCAAGAAACAGCACCACGACATCGATGAAATCTATGACCTCTTTGCCATACGCATCATCATAGACACGCCGCTTCGCAAGGAGAAAAGCGACTGCTGGCTGGCATACTCGGTAGTGACGGAGATGTACCAGCCCAATCCATCAAGACTCAAAGACTGGCTGTCGATACCCAAAAGCAATGGCTACGAGTCGCTGCATATCACCGTAAAGGGACCTCTGAACCGCTGGGTGGAGGTACAGATACGCACACGCCGTATGGACCTGATAGCCGAAAAGGGTCTCGCCGCCCACTGGAAATACAAGGGGGGCAAGGCTGAGGAAGGGCTTGACTCGTGGATGAACAACATACGTGACATCCTCGAGAGCGGCGAGAGCGGTCCGATGCAGCTGATGAAAAACATCTCCATGGACTTGTATGACAAGGAGGTGTTCGTATTCACCCCCAAGGGCGACCTCTACAAGTTGCCTATGGGAGCCACCGTCCTTGACTTCGCTTTCAACATCCACTCCGGTCTCGGATGCCGGTGCACGGGGGGCAAAGTCAACGGCAAGGTATGCAAGCTCAACCACCGCCTCAACAGCGGCGACACCGTGGAAATCCTCACCGCCCCCAACCAGGCTCCCAAGCAAGACTGGCTCAACTTCGTGGTCACCGGCAAAGCCCGCAGCAAAATCCGCCAGACGCTCAACGAGGCAGCCAACCGCAATGCCGAGCTCGCCAAGGAGATGCTGCAACGCCGGTTTAAAAACCGCAAGCTCGAGCTGGAAGAACCAGTGCTGATGCGCACCATCAAGCGGCTCGGCTACAAGACTGTCACAGAGTTTTACAGTGCGATAGCCGCTGAGAAACTTGACATAGAGGAGGTTATCAGCGAATATGATGCCACCGTACGCCGCACGGAGACAGCCGCCGAGACCCGCAGCGCGGGAGAGTTTATACTTGATTCAAAATCAGATGCCGACAGTGACACCAGAGGATCATCGGACATACTGATAATCGGAGGCAAGAACCTCAAGGGCATCAACTACAAGCTCGCCAAATGCTGCAACCCCATCTATGGCGATACAGTAACAGGATTCATCTCCTCGGAAGGAGTAGTGAAAGTGCACCGCTCCGACTGCCAGAATGCCATGCATCTTGCCGAACGATACCCCTATCGCATCATCACCACACGCTGGGCAGGCGAAGGAAGCGATGTGCAGTTTGGCGCAACCCTACGTGTAATCGGCCACGACGACATCGGCATCGTCACCAACATCACCTCTATGATATCCAAAGAGAAAGGAGTGCTCCTCCGCAACATCTCCATCGATGCCCATGACGGTATATTCCAGGGCTACTTGGTGGTCGGAGTCAACGACACCCGCACCCTCAACAATCTCATAAAGAAAATCAAGACCGTAAAAGGAGTGAAAGATGTACAACGCAACAATTAAAACGCTCATAGCCGCTTTTCTTGCCATGGCGGCGCTATCTGTCACTTCGTGTGGCGGCGACAATCAGGTCAAAACGGCACAGTCAATGCTGGAACGCGCACGGGCTGCTGCCAACACGGGGCAATATGAGGCAGCCAAGCTGCTTCTTGACTCCATAGACTCGGTATGCCCGAAGGCTGTAGATGTGCGCCGCGAAGGCATGAGCCTGATGGCAACGGTGCGCGAGGGATTGCTCAACGTACAGATTGCACAGACTGACTCGCTGCTCGCAGTGGCACAATTGCGAGGAGATTCGCTGCAACAGCGGCTCCGCAAGGTCGAAAATCCTATAGAGCCATACTTTGTAGTGACCGATCTGGGTACAGTGACTCAGGGACTCGATCCGCGTCTGATGCCTGACGGCACCTTATATATATTGTCGCGACTCTCGTCACCCAAAATACGCCACAACTCGGTCAGCGTATCCGCTCCTGACGGTACCTCTGCATCCACCAGTGCCATCCCGCGTGACGGCGAACGCAACGACGATACCGGAGGCATCGAGACCATAACATTCATCGGCACGGATGCCGACACCATCGGTGCATTTGTCCATGCCCATATCGGCATCCCACTCACGCTGAGATTCGCCTCCACTGACGGCAAAACCACTGAAATGCCTCTGCCACAGCAACAGGCGCAAGCGATCGCCGCAGCCTACGGCTATGCCGACAACATCCGCCAACGCAAAATCCTCAACATCCGCCGCCGCGCCTTAGAGGAACAACTCGGTCTCAACCGCTCCCAATCAGCCTCCCTCCGATAATCCCATTCAATCGGCATGATATCAGATGCAACACATTATAGCCCAGTCATTTACCCCCCCCCATGCAAGCAGCGTAATGTAGCGTTAGACTGGCTCAGCGGCATAATGATGATAAAAATCATCATTATGCACGCCATCATGTACTATAGCATACCCTGGCTAAACGAAACGGCACTTATCATGGACATCGTATTATTCATGTACATGCCATGGTTTTTCTTCAAGGCAGGCATGTATGTCAAAGCCCAACCGTTACGTGAGACACTGCCTAATGCATATTCCAGGCTGATGGTTCCCTGGATTATATTCGGAGTCCTTGCACTGATTATATTGTCACCTGTGACAATCGGAACTTTTGACAGCATAACCGAATGGTCTGAATGGGTGTTCCAGACAACGGTTGCCGACATGGCAATGCCAGGCAATGCCGCGTTATGGTTTCTCATATCCCTATTTGCATGCCGTCTTATCGCATCCATAGTGCCCTTATCCCATATGACATGGGCATATGCTACCGCTATAATCGGCTTCATTGCCGCCCTGCTCTTCCATGCAAAACCTCCGCAGTTATGGGACAAACTCTTGATGTTTCCGAATATCTTCATGGCGGTATTTTTCTATGCGTCCGGATACATACTCCATAAAAAGCAATATGACCGACGTGTAGCCATCTCCGCTGCTGTGGTTTTCATGCTTCTGACAATATTAGACAGCCAGAGGGCGGATATGCGCACTAACGGCGGCATGATCGACTCACCGATCGCCTACTCGCTGTTTTATCCGAGGGCACTTTCAGCCATAGTCGTCATCAATTATCTGGCACACCGTCTGCCCACATCATATCTTAAGAAAAGTATCCTGTCATACATCGGGCGTAACTCTATGGCTTTCTATGTGATACACATGCCTTTGATGCTATCGTGCAAGATTGTCTTGCTGCATGCAACTGATTTATCAAGCAGCACGCAGCTTATCATCATGCTGGCTACAGTCACCATCTCTTTGCCTGTAGCAGATATACTACTCAGAAGATACTGTCCAGAGGCACTCGGGCTTAAGCGTGACAGGAAGAGCATGACTGCGCCGGATGAGCTGCCATAAGTACACAAAAATCCATATCAGACAGACATTTTGCGATTATATATGGATTTTTATTGGCATTTTGCTGTGTAATTTAAAAATTTGATGTATATTTGCAATCAGATAACGGAAAATAATGGCATAAACGATTATTCATCCTGTCTGACAATCATCAACCGCAAAAAGTCTTATTAATTATGTGTGGTATAGTTACAGTGTTTGAGACCGGCGGAGACCAGCAAAGCCTCCGCCCCGAAATTCTGAAAATGTCAAAAAAAATACGTCACCGCGGACCCGACTGGTCGGGCATATACTGCGGACGTAACGCCATACTTGCCCATGAACGTCTGTCAATCGTTGATCCCGAGAGCGGCGGCCAACCGCTAAAGACCGACGACGGCAAGGTAATCTTAGCCGTCAACGGCGAGATTTACAACCACCGCGAGCTACGCAAACGCTATGAGGGGAAATATAACTTCCTGACCGGCAGCGACTGCGAGGTGATACTGGCACTGTACCGTGACAAGGGATCGGATTTCCTTGAGGAACTCAACGGCATCTTCGCTTTCGCGCTTTATGACGAGGAGAACGATTTCTATATGGTGGCACGCGATCCGATAGGTGTCATACCCCTCTATATGGGCACGGATGCCAAGGGTCGCAAATACTTTGCCAGTGAACTAAAGGCTCTAGAGGGAGTTTGTGACGTAATCGAGCCGTTTCTCCCCGGACATGTCTATGACAGCCGCACAGGCGAGATGCGCCGCTGGTACAACCGCGACTGGGAGACCTATGATGCCGTCAAGGACAATACCACCTCCATATCCGAGCTACGTCAGGCACTTGAAGATGCCGTCAAGCGTCAGCTGATGAGCGATGTGCCCTACGGTGTTCTGCTTTCGGGAGGACTGGATTCATCCATTATCTCAGCGGTTGCCGCCAAGTATGCCCCTAACCGCATCGAGGCAGACGGACAGACCACAGCATACTGGCCCCGTCTGCACTCCTTTGCCGTAGGACTCAAAGGTGCTCCCGATCTTGCCGCCGCCAAAAAGGTGGCAGATCATATAGGCACCGTCCACCACGAAATCAACTACACAGTGCAGGAAGGACTCGATGCCATACGCGATGTCATATATTTCACCGAAACCTATGATGTAACTACCATACGTGCTTCAACACCAATGTACCTTCTCGCTCGCGTCATCAAGTCGATGGGCATCAAGATGGTGCTGTCAGGCGAAGGTGCTGACGAGATTTTCGGCGGCTACCTCTACTTCCATAAGGCACCAGATGCACGGGCATTCCACGAAGAGACGGTGCGCAAGCTATCCAAACTACACCTCTACGACTGCCTCCGCGCCAACAAAGCCCTGTCGGCATGGGGCGTAGAGGGACGTGTGCCGTTCCTCGACAAGGAGTTTCTCGATGTGGCGATGCGGCTCAACCCCTCAGACAAGATGGCAGGAGAGCAGAAGATGGAAAAATGGGTACTCCGCAAGGCGTTTGAAGACATGCTGCCCCACTCGGTAGCATGGCGGCAGAAAGAGCAGTTCAGCGACGGCGTAGGCTACTCGTGGATTGACTCACTCAAAGAGATAACCTCATCGCAGGTCACTGACGAGATGATGAAAAACGCCGCACGGCGCTTCCCCATCAACACCCCCATGAACAAGGAGGAATACTACTACCGCACCATCTTCGAGGAACATTTCCCCTCAGCCACAGCGGCAGCCTGTGTGCCATCCGTCCCCTCCGTGGCATGTTCCACAGCCGAAGCCCTCGCCTGGGACGCCTCCTTCCGCAACCTCAACGACCCCTCGGGCAGAGCCGTCAAAAGCGTACACACAGCCGCCTACTGACCCTGAGTCCGCTGGCAAAAACATGCTGTAAAACATAGTTTTGCAAAACTTAACAGATGCGTTAAAATCGCGCCCTCAGATATGCGAGGGCGCGATTTTTCTTTGTCTTGATTTGCTAAGTTGGTGATTGTGAGGATGCTATATTTTGCCATATCTGTAGAAATGCGTACCTTTGCGCCAGTAAAAGATGATAGGTCTGTACACTGACTGTCACGATTGGCCGAAAATCGGCGACCATTTTGAAAACCGTTTTTTCTCATTTTACACATAAGATTTTCAAAATTGGTGATGTGAAACGAATTAACCCATGACATGATAAGGACATTAAAGATTACTGCTCTTTTTGCTGTTATCACACTTACTCTCGCTGCCCACACCTCACGAATGGTCGATGCAGCCCCCGGACAGATAGCTCCTGACATCGAGCTTAAAGCCACGACAGAAACAACCGAAGATTCCACTACCCCCGATTCATTTTTCATCTCCGACCTCAAAGGCGAGTATGTACTGATAAACTTCTGGTCAACAACCGATGCCGCATCGCGCGTAGCCGCCGGCACATATGACCAGCTGATGAAAACCAACGATTTCGGTGGACGCCTCAACCTCCTCAACCTCAACTTTGACGGCAACGCAGCTCTCTTTGATGCTGTCGTCCGCCAGGACGGTCTCGACACCGCCATGCAATACCACCTCTCCGGCGAAGCCGCCGACGAAGTAGCCAAAACCTACCACCTCGATCAGGGCTACCGCGCCATCCTCATCGACCCCAACGGCAAAATCGTAGCCGTCAACCCCACCCCCGCCGACATCACCACCCTCGTCAGCTAAACAGTCCCATCAACCAACCGCATACCCAAAGGGAGCCCGACACCACAAGTCCGGCTCCCTTTCGTCATATCTATCACCAACCTCTCTGATTATTACGTACCAATATATTTTGAGTTAGTAGTTTTTTTCTTAATTTTGCAATGCTGACATCTCTATTCCAATGCTCTACGCCAGTCACGGGCTGTCAACGGGTTATGAAGGAAGGGACGATGCAAAGACATACATTAAAAAGCGTTTATCAGGCGCTTGATTCTTGACAGCTTAGAATCTCGCAAATTCCAAACATCATGGTCAAGGATGAAGCAGCGCGATGAATGCCCCTGGATATGTGACCGCAGGAGTCCGATGTCCGACAACCTCCACGAGGAAGTTCGTTCGGTCATGGACTATTAATCTGTTGCATATACTGGCGTGGGCTTCTGCGTAGCTCGTTCTCTACTATGATGGGCAATGCGAGAGCCTTAAGTTGTGGAGACGAGCAATGGATACAGACTCCCGCGCTTTTTGCATATATGCACCTATCACCAAACCAATTAAGCCTTGTGTGGGATGCAGCACCACATCAGCTGTAGCAATTACGAGCTTCTGCGAGCGTTAAGCGTGATCCCGACAGAAAAAATACACCTGTGCAGTTCATTTTGCTGTAATAGCTACAGGGTTAATTTCTGATATGGTACATTCAGAAATCTATAAACGGTAGGATATAATATGGAGAGGGTGGCAGAGCGTCAAGTTGAGACTGTCAAACATCAGAGGCGGAAGGGGATGGGGAGGACGTAGTGGACGGGGACTGCCTGGTCTGAGACTACGGCGGGGATCCAGCGGGGCATTGATGAGATGACGCGGACGGCTTCGCGGTCAAGGGATGCTTCGACGCTGCGGATGACCTGCACGTCGCTTACGGTGCCGTCGCTGGAGATTGTGAAACTGCACAACACGCGACCAGAGATGCCGTTTTCATAGGCTTCCTGCGGATATTCACGGTGGGCATTTATATACTTGAGCAACCCTCGTTCACCGCCGGGGAAGCGGGGCTCTTCGTCTACAAACCACAGGTCGTAGACCTGCTGTGGGGTGGCTTCAGGATGAGATGCAGGCTCTGCCGGCTGAAGCTGTACGCGTGTGGCAGAACCCCGGTGATGCTGCCTCTTCTGAGCCGAAAGAGATAGGGATGTGACGAATATTGTCGCTAATACCAGTGATATGGAGAGATAGTGGCGTGTGAGCATTAACGTTGATGATAATTTTTGGTGAAGCAAAAATATAACTAAAGCCTAACTTGTGCAAATCCCCCTCCCCTATTTTGATATAGTTTATCATCGTTTTAGCTTTATTAAAGCAAAACCTCCATAAATACAGCGTCATTTATTGGGTGACAGTTATACGATTATGCCCACTCTTCACGTTAAACAATAAGGTGGGCTTTGCCCTATACCCCATTTCACCAATCCACATAACAACGAACATTTCACCTCGTGAGTTTCAATAGACCTTTCAGTCATCATCTTTTACGTCTGCATGTGTGGGCGGCTTTTGCTCTCATTGCACTCTCTCCCCTCGTTGCCAATGCCCAGGAATCCAATTCCGCATACGATTTCCTCAATGTCACATCATCAGCCAAAGCCTATGGTCTTGGTGGAGTCAACATATCCACTATCGGTGCCGGCATCGACATGATAGAGCAGAATCCCGCCCTGCTGGGTCCCGAACTCGGCATGGCTGCATCTGCCAACTACACACGGTGGCTCGGCAGCAGCAACTTTGCCGGCGCGAAATTCGCACACCCCATCAATGACCGCATGGCTTATGCCGTCGGACTACAGTATTACGGCTATGGAGACTTTGAGGGCTACAACGAATGGGGCATCTCCACGGGCAAGTTCAATGCCCAGGATGTCAATTTTTTCGGCACACTGAGCCACGACTTCACCGACCGCCTGCGAGGCGGAGTGACTGCCAAAGTCATCTACAGCGGTTATGAGGAATATACTGCGTGGGCAATGGCTGCCGACCTCGGTATCAACTACTACGATGACGAACATGACCTGTCACTCTCGGCTGTAGTCACCAACCTCGGCGGACAGATCAAACGCTTCACCGACAGCTATGATCGTCTGCCCATCGACGTGAGGCTCGGATGGTCGCAGCGGTTTGGCTCCTTCCCGGTCAGATGGTCTGTGACCGCATGGAATCTGACCAAATGGAAACTCCCCTTTTACGACATAAACAATGACGAAGGCGAGCATGGCGAACTGGTGCTCAAAGACAAATTCATGAGCAACCTTTTTCGTCATCTGATATTCTCTGCCGACCTTTGCTCATCCGACCGTTTTTACATATCTTTGGGCTATAATTACAAAGCGCGCACCGACATGGCTACCTATGACCGCAACTTCTTTTCGGGGCTCTACCTCGGAGCCGGAGTCACAGCAGGCATGTTCGGGGTCAATGTAGCTTTCGCACAGCCCCATTCCGGAGGCGCAACCCTTATGCTCAACATCTCCACCGACCTTTCAAAATTCCTGAAACAATGACCACACCCCGACTCACCATAGCAATAGACGGATACTCGTCATCGGGCAAGAGCAGCATGGCGCGCCAGCTTGCCAGCACCCTTGGCTACCGCTACGTCGACAGCGGAGCGATGTACCGCGCCGTGACCCTCGCAGCCATGCGCCATGGAGCCATCAACTCTGACGGATCTGTCAACCAGGAGTCTCTCTGCATCATACTCCCTGACATACATATAGATTTTGCAACCGAGGAGGGGCGGCAGTTTACACTCCTCAATGGCGAGAATGTCGAGAGCCAGATACGCAGCATGGAAGTGTCGTCGCACGTAAGCGCAGTAGCAGCCCTCGGCATGGTCCGCAAAGCGATGGTAGCCTTGCAGAAATCCTACGGCACCGAAGGCGGCATCATCATGGACGGTCGTGACATCGGCACAGCCGTGTTTCCTGACGCAGAAATAAAGATTTTTGTCAATGCCTCAGCCGAGACACGCGCCCGGCGCCGTTATCTGGAGCTACAGGCTAAAGGTGACACAACCACGACATATGCCGAAGTGCTCGACAATGTGGTCAGCCGCGACCATATCGATGAAACCCGCGCCGAGAGCCCACTGCGCAGGGCTGCTGATGCCATAGACCTTGACAACTCCGACATGACCATCGAGCAGCAAAACCAGTGGCTCTTAGACCTGTACAACCGCACCATAGCCCGGCTTAAAGCATGAGCGTCAGGATAGAGATAGATCCAGGATCCGGATTCTGCAACGGGGTTGTCAGCGCGATACGCAAAGCCGAGGCTGAACTCGAAAAAGGCGGCACACTCTACTGCCTCGGCGATATCGTCCACAACAGCGACGAGGTGGAACGCCTACGCGCCAAGGGGCTTGTGACCATCACCCACGAGCAGCTGCGTGACCTGCATAATGTACGAGTGCTGCTTCGCGCCCACGGCGAGCCTCCCTCAACCTATGAGCTCGCCCGCCGCAACGGCATAGAAATCATAGATGCAACCTGCCCTGTGGTACTTGCCCTGCAACGCCGCATCAAGCAGTGCCACGATACACGCCAGGATGGATGCCGCATAGTCATCTACGGGAAAACCGGACATGCCGAAGTCAACGGTCTTGTCGGACAGACCGATGGAGATGCCATAGTGGTGGAATCCGAAGCCGACATTGACAAAATACCTACAGACCGTCCTATCGAACTATACTCACAGACCACCAAATCTATCGGGGGACTGCGGGAAATATCGGCTGCCATCAGTGCACGTCTCACACCCGACACCACATTGCAGACCCATGACACCATATGCCGTCAGGTCAGCAACCGCGTGGACAACCTGCGGCAGTTTGCCCGACGCCATGATGTGATACTATTTGTCAGCGGAGCCAAGAGCAGCAACGGCAAAATACTGTATAACGAATGTCTCGCAGTCAATCCGCGCACTCATCTTATCAGCAACGCATCGCAGATAGATTACAGCTGGTTTGACGGAGCTCAGTCAATAGGTATCTGCGGAGCTACTTCCACTCCACGATGGCTGATGGAACAGGTACGCGACAGCGTTTCGGTTATCTGATGGATAATTTTGTAGCCATAGACGTAGAGACAGCCAACAACGAGCCGTGCTCCATCTGCGCTGTCGGTGCTGTCAAGGTCGTGGATGGATGCATCCGTGACCGCTTCTACGAACTCGTCTATCCTGAGCCTGACTATATCTTCCGGCACTTCACCGAAAACGTCCATGGCATATCCATGGACGATGTGGAGGATGCCCGCACATTTGACAAGGTGTGGCGCGACATAGACCGCTGGATCGGCAATCTACCTCTCGTAGCCCACAACAAGGCATTTGACGAACGCTGCATACGCGCAGCCCACCGCACCTATGGCATGGATTATCCCGACTATACCTTCCTATGCACCCTACAACAGGCTCGTCGCACCATCCCGCGAGCACTGCTGACCTCCTTTTCACTCCCCTGCCTGTGTGATTTCATGGGCATACCGTTTTCCGATCACCACAACGCCCTTGCCGATGCCGAGGCATGTGCAAAAATAGCGATGACACTATTATGAATATACCAATAAGACCGCTCTATATCATGCTAATATCAGCAGTCGCACTCCTTTCGGCTGCTCTGTCATCATGCAGCGGAGACAATAACCGCACTTCCGCACATGACACACGATCCATGGCGCAGAGAGCATACAGCCTCGGCACCGAAGATGCCAATGCCATAATCGCCGAATGCCATACCGAAACTGCCGTACGCATACGCCTGCTTGACATCCGGGCAAAAGCCACCAACATCAAAAGCCGCATATCCGAGGATGCCGCACACGAATACCTAAGCGGCTTCCGACACGCCCTTGAGCAGCATGGGGACACCCTCGCCACCACCCTATTTGACTGATACATCCCTACGACAATATGGCAGCTGACGCGTTGTCGTTTTAACAGATTTTAATAAATTGGGATTTGTAGACGCTGAGAGGATTTGTTAGATTTGTAATTCACAAGAATAAACATCAATTCCACCCTCTATACTATGAAAACATCATTCAGCGAGACCGACATACAGGATCTGGCAAAGCGAGGCATCTCGCCGGAAAGTGTCCAGCAGCAGTTTGACCGATTCGACAAGGGATTCCCCTTCCTGAAGATTGCCGATACAGCCACTACCGACAGTGGCATAATGAAACTTGACCCTCTGAGCGTAAACAATGCCGTATTGCGTTGGAAACGTTATATAGAGGGTGAAGGGGACTGCATGAAATTCGTCCCTGCATCCGGAGCGGCATCGCGCATGTTTAAATCCGTGCATAAATTTGTCAATGGCGATACGGATATTCCGGCTCCCGGCTCGGAAATGGAAGAGCTGCTTAACAACATCACCAAGCTGCCTTTTTACAAAGATTTAGACGCAGCATGCCTCCGCATGCACGGCAAGGGAGCCGAAATGCTCAGTGCCTCCGGACGTAACCGCGACTTGCTGTCGGCATTGATTTCCCCTGAAGGGCTCAACTACGGCAACAAGCCCAAAGGGCTGCTGCTGTTCCATTCCTATCCGTTTGGCAACCGCACGCCTGTGGAAGAGCAGCTGATCGAGGCAGCTAATTATGCCAACTGCAACGGTCTGGCGCGCCTGCATTTCACTGTATCGGCAGCCCACGAAGATATGTTCCGCGATGTGGTCAGCCGTGTAGCAGGGCCGCTCCAAGAACTGACCGACACACGTTTCGATATTACATTCAGCGTCCAGAAACCATCCACCGACACCCCAGCCGCAAATCTTGACAATACACCCCATCGTGAAAACGGTCATCTGTTTTTCCGTCCCGGAGGCCACGGCTCCCTCATAGAGAATCTCAATGACATAGAGGCATCCGTGGTGTTCATCAAAAATATTGACAATGTGGTCAACGAGGCACAGCTGCCTGACACCATCAAGTATAAGATGGTACTCGGAGGCATCCTCCTGCAGGTGCGCGATGTAATCCACAAATATCTCAACAAGCTCGGACGGGGCCACAACAATCTCGAATTGCTTGAAGAGATAAAGCAGTTCATGCGTTCAATATTATTTATTGAGGACATCCGCATGGATACCCTGAAGGACAATGAGCTGGCTGAATTCCTCGCAGCCAAACTCAACCGCCCCATACGCGTATGCGGCATGGTGCGCAACCTCGGCGAACCAGGCGGCGGTCCGTTCCTCGTCTATGGCAACGACCACAGCGTGCAACCCCAGATACTTGAGAGTTCCCAGATAGATCCCGACAATGCCCGTTATGCCCAGATGCTAAAGACGGCGACCCATTTCAACCCCGTAGACATAGTATGCTACCTGCGCAATGCCAACGGCAAGAAATTCAATCTACCTGATTACGTAGACCCCGAAACAGGTTTCATCAGCAACAAATCAGTCAACGGAACTGAAATCAAGGCAATGGAACGACCAGGTCTTTGGAACGGAGCCATGAGCGACTGGAACACCGTATTTGTCGAAGTACCCGTCTCCACATTCAATCCGGTCAAGACCGTCAACGACCTCCTCCGCCCAGCCCACAACTGCAAGTAAACACGTGTACCCCTTCACAGGGCACAGGATAGGCTGTTGCAGAACTCGTCAAGTCTGGTCATTATGCCTATAGCTGTAGGGACATGCCTTTGGCATGTAGCCTGACACACAGACACATACAAGTTTTACATGCCAAAGGCATGTCCCTACACATCGAGGATTTTAAAGTTCTGCAACACCCTCAATATACCTGGATCGTGAAAACAATAGCTCCTCTGTTTCCGTTATATTGGATGTATGAATCAGAAGGAAGCAATCAAGAAATTATGGACAGAGGTTTTCCACGACTCCAAAGAGTATGTGGATATGTACTTTGACCGCGTTTATCGCGATGCAGATGCCCTAACTGTGATCACTGACGGAAAACTCGAGAGCAGCATGCTCCTCCAAAGTTACCGTTTCCTCTATCAAGGCTCAGATGTAGGCATGGGATATATAGCGGGAGCTATGACACGGCGCAGCTCACGCGGCAAAGGGCTGATGGGCAACCTCATCAAGGAGTCATTCATCCGGGCATATGAACGCGGCGACATGCTTGTCAGCCTTATCCCTTCACATGACTGGTTGTATTTCTACTATGACCGTTTCGGATTTTCAACGGTATTCTACACTGATCCGCAGCGGTTCACATCGCTACATCAATTCCCTGCCGAAAGTACCTACACACCAGTCGACGACATATATTCCGACAAAGTATTCGAAGCATTCCAACGCATGGAACGTCAACGGCAATGCACCGTATTGCATTCGCACCGCGACTTTCTGAACATCATGGATGACAACCGCAATGATTCGGGCAAGTTTGTCGCCATGGCTGATGCAGACGGCAATATCGTATCTATGGCATGGGCTGTTGCGCGCCCCGACATGGTTACCGTAACCGAGCTGCTCGGTGACAGCCAAGAAGCCCGCGATGCCGCATGCCATGAGCTGAGAAAACTGCTGCCTGATTGCCCATTCAAAGTACTTGCTCCTCCCCTTGCCGAACACCGCCGTCTGTATGACCGAGGGATGGGCAGAATAATCAATGCCGACCTGTGCTTGAGACTGGCAGCCAAAAACAATCCTAAATGGCATTCCCACATCAGGATAACCGACCCCCTAATTGCAGCCAACAACCAGGTCTGGGAAATATCTGACGGTCAGAGCACTGCCATAACCCAACGATATTATTCTTCCCCCGAGGATGAACGGCCTCATCTTGACCTTGACATTCCTATAAACGTATTCAATGAGATAGTATTTTCCGCTCATAAGATGGGTGACATCATTGGCTTTCCGTCTCAACGCCCCATCATGAGTCTTATGCTTGACTGAGTGATGCACCCAAACTTAGTTCCTTGAAATATAATTCGCCCCATCGTGACAACATAAGTCGTCGTCGATGGGGCGAATCTCTTATAATCAGGAAATAAACTTATTTCGTGGCAGTTGTAGCATTCTGGCACGGAGCCGCTGGGCACCCTGTCGGCTGCTGGCAGTTATATCTCTTGCCTTCATAACGCTGACCTTTGTGATGCTTGCGTGACTTGGGCTGCTTGTATCCCTTACCGAATGCGGGACCATTGACATAGCTCTGCTCAAGGTACTGGACGTACTGCTCAGGTGTGAGGATGCTCTTAAGGTCGTAAAGGTAAGCCTGTCGCTTAGCCTGACGGAGCTCTCTCTTGCTCTTGATATCCTTGGTCTTCTGCTGGAACTTCTTGTTGCGGAGTTCCTTGATCTTTGACTGCTGATCAGCAGTAAGATTAAGCTCTGCAAAAGGATTCATCATGCACGAGTCAGGATTCTGGAAATATGGGCAGGGGGTATTACAGTTGTAGCCTGGAGCACAGGGAGCACCGCAAGAAGCTGCGGGACAGGTGGCACTGTTATCGCCAGCAGACTGGGCAAAAGCCGAGGTTGAGAAGATGGCTGCAGTCGCAAGTGTCAGTGTCAGGATGTTCTTTTTCATAATCTTTGTAGGATGTATTTAAATGATAAAAGTTAGTTTACATTTTTGAAGCGTATCGGCTGCTTATTGAGCGATTACACTTTATAAGACGCAACCTATCCGCCAAGGTTTAAACGTTTCCTTTAATTTAACCCCAATTAACAAATTGGTTTGTTCCTCCCTCTCATTTATGTATATACACAAAACCGCCACCAGACTATGAGATTCAGATTAATCATCATAGCCCGGTGCCGGATATGAGCTTACAAATAAAAGCCGGATTTTACTCCTCTACAGAGCGAAGCTTCTGTACGTAAACCGCTTTCATCATCTTCTTGCGGTTAGCTACAGAGGGCTTTTCGAAGGCTTGGCGGCTACGGAGCTCTTTAACGATGCCAGTCTTTTCAAATTTACGCTTGAATTTCTTCAGAGCGCGTTCGATGTTCTCGCCTTCTTTTACTTGTACGATAATCATTGTGTTGTTAACTTATTTGATTTTGTAGTGTTGTGATTGTTTGTCAGTCAAAAATAATGCTTTCAGAGAGGGTACAAACTACACCTCCTAAAGCGCGACAAATTTAGCCATTATTTTCCGTTCCGCAAAACTTTTCAACCATCAATTTTGCTGATTCATATCAAAATGCAGCGGCTTGACGAGGATGTTTAAACAAAGCCGTGACGGAGATACCGTCACGGCTTTGGAATGTGTATATAATCAGGGATTATTTCGCTTCTTCCGGATTAAGGAGCACGGTCATGTGGTTGCCCTGCGACAGGAGGCTCTTGGCAAAGTCCATGACATCCTTGGCAGTCACTGCCTCGGTGGCTTCAACGGCACCGTGGAGTATGTCTGTGCCTTCGATATTGTCAACCGACATGGCGCGCATCCATGTATAGTTGCGTTCGAAACTCTCCTTATAGTCCTTGACGAGGGTTTCCTTAGCCTTGGCAAGTTCCTCGGGCTTGATTTCCTCTGCCATGGAGTCTATGAGCTTGTTAATCTCTGTCAATGCCTCCTCGGCTTTCTCTGGCTTGAGCAGCAGAGGTATGATAAGCGCAGTATTGGGTTTCTCGAAACGGTTGATGCTCTCCTCTGCATAGATGGAGTAGACTGCGCCCATCTCCTCGCGGATTTTGTTGAGGAGGCGTTCGGTGAGTATCTGCTCCATTATGTTGGCGAGAATATTGTTACGTAGATCGAATTTCTCGTTACCTGTCACAAAGATACGACCATATACCTGAGGCGTTTCCATCTTCATAGAAAACTTTTCGACTGCTTTGCCAGCCTTAACGGCATATGCAGGGTCGTATGTGAGTTCCTTGGCTGCCACAGCCTTTCCTGGAAGAGATGCGATATATTTCTCCACCAGCGGGCGAAGGATTTCGGGATCAACATTGCCTACAAAATAATAGGTAAAGTCTGCGGCATTGGCGGTCATGGATTTGAGCATGTTGACCAGCTGCTCACGGTCGACTTTTTCAACGCTTTCGGCAGAGGGGAAATACTTGCGTGGAGTGCCATAGATAGTCTCTGTCAGATGGCGAGACATTACAAACTGTGGGTTGGATGCAGCATTTGCCAGAATGGCTTTGATCTGGTTACCCATTGACTGGAACTCCTCGGCATCAAGGTTAGGCGCTGTGAATGTAGCATAGAATATTTCAAGCATCGAGGGAAGATCCTTGACAGTGGTGGTGCCGGATACAAATCGCAGGTATTCGTCAGGACTGAGACTGAGGCTGAAGTTCTTGCCAGCGGTGTACTTGCGCAGGTCCTGATAAGTGTATGTGCCAGCTGAGAGATTTGACAGGTAGTCGCCCATCAGCTGTGCGGTCTCGTCATTGAGATCTTTATAATCGGCATAGCCGCCCGGAGCCCATGCACCGAAGAGGATTTCGTCCTCCTTGAGCTTGGTGCTCTTGACTATCACTTTGGCACCGTTGCTGAGAGTCCACTCTGTGGCATCCCATTTCTCTATCGGCTTGGTAGATGTGATGGTACCGGGCTTGATGTCACCCGGGATGAGGGGATCCTGACGCATCTCTTCCTTATAAGGCTCTATCTCCTCGGCATCCACCTTTGCCATGATCTCTTTGAGCTGGTCGGCAGTGGGCACCTCGATGCCCTCCTTATCGGGGAGATATACCATGATATAGCGATTGTCGGGAGTGACAAGCTGTTTGAAATACTGATTGATGGCATCGACATTGATCATGCCTGCTATCATATTGGTCATGTCAAGCTGATCCTTGAGACTCAGAGCAGGAGCATTGTCAATAAAAGTACGCACATATGAGCGGGCATATGCGGTGGAGTAATGCGCGTTACGGTTGTTATATGCCTTCTCCAAAGCAGAAATATATTCGGCTTTGGCGCGATCCAGTTCGGTCTGGGTGAAGCCTCCACGATCGGCTCTAAGCACCTCGCGATAGATAGCCTCAAGCACTGGTTTGATTTTGCCGTCCTTGGCACCAGCATCAGCCAGCAGACCATGCTTGGTCTTGACAAATCCAAGAAGATCGCCAATATAGCTGCCAGCCTGACTGAAAGGAGAGTCTGCCTTTGACGAGATGTCCTCGAGACGCTGGTCAAGCATCGCCACGATCATGTTGTCCATGTAGTCAACCACGAAAGCGGGCATAGTGTTGCGCATCTCGCGTGGCACCACGGGGTCATAGGCGAAATTGATGCTAACGCGAGCCATGGTGATTTCAGGATCAGTGCCGATGGTCACTTTCGCGCCCGTAATGTCTGGAATGGTGAAATACCTGCGTTCTGGAGCATTGTCAGGCATGGTTATAGGATCAAATATCTCCTTGATTTTTGCCTCAATCACTACAGGGTCAATATCACCCACAACGATGATGCCCTGCTGATCGGGACGATACCACCGCTTATAATAGTCGCGCAGTTCATCGGGCTTGAAGTTGAGCACCACGTCCATAGTGCCTATAGGCATACGCTGACCGTAGCGACTGCTATCAGGAAACATTTCGGCTATCATCTGGGTCTGGGCACGACGCATGCCCACATTGCTACGACGCCATTCCTGCTCGATCACACCACGCTCGTCATCAATATCCTTATCGGCGAGGGTCAGGTCACATGCCCAATCGTGAAGTATCATCAAACAAGAATCCACCACATTGGGGTTTGCCACCGGGACGGCTGAGATATTGTAAACGGTCTCGTCAAAACCGGTATAGGCATTGAGGTCTCTGCCAAACATCACACCTTTCGATGCCAACCAGTCACGAAGCTGATGACCGGGGTAGTTCTTTGTCCCATTGAATGCCATATGCTCGAGGAAGTGGGCAAGACCGCGCTGGTTGTCCTCCTCCAGGATAGAGCCGACCTTCTGGGCGATGAAGAAATCAGCCTGTCCCTTGGGATAAGCGTTCTGACGGATGAAGTAGGTCATGCCGTTGGGGAGTGTTCCCACTCTCAGGGCTGAGTCCATGGGCAGAGGCTGAGTCTGCGGCATCTGTGCCATGGCAAGCACCGGGCATACAAATGCCACCAATGACCATAGCATGATGCTTAAAATGGATTTTTTCATTTTGTTGATTGGTAAAATATAGTATATGTATTTGATTGGAATATTCACGCGTATCATACCTTCGTTACATCTGCAAATGTAACGATATTTCAGCAAGATACAATAATTAGATGCAACGACATAGTGCGGAAGTTGCAGACAGACATGTTTTTAACACTTGTGGATGCTTACAGTCTGTAGAAGCGGATGGTCTTGATGAGGGCGGTGTTGAGTGTCACATGACCATTGACGGTGTAGGGCTTGCGGTATATCACGCTTATGCGGTTTTCACCCTGACGGAGACTTACACGCAGCAGATTGCTGCGCGAGGTGACAGTCCATTCATCCTTGACTGTAGGAGGCATCACCAACGCACCCGATATGGAGTCGTTGACGCTTACAAGCCTGATGGCGCACAACCCCGAGCGTGATGTGCCGTCAGCATGGGCATTGCTGTATATGCACTCCATCAGATACTCTCCGTCAGCAGGAGCATCTATGCTGAAACTCATCTTGCCTCTATAAGACTCGGTAGTCTCTACAAACTGACGTGCTATCTTGCGGTCACTGATGAGAGATGTGCCCGGATAGGCAAGCGAATCAGCCGGAACTGTAATGACACTTCCACGAGGATAGAAATAGAGAGGTCTCGACGACAAACCGATATACTGCTCGTTTCTGACAGGCACAAAAGCGACCGATGTAAATTGGGTCACATCGGCATACATCTGGTATTTGTCAGCAAAAATCTGCTCTTCCATCACACCATTGAGGTAAACTTCGTAGGCTGTACCCGATACAAAATTCTTGATCTGAATCTGCTTGGTATTCCAAGAGTCGACTTCGGGCGTGGGAGGCATTTCGGCAGCAGAGGCATCGTTTATCTCATGACTCCTGGGGGTGTTGCCGCCCATGGTGATTTCTATGACATGGGTTCCCTTGATATTCGAAGGTATGGTATGGCTTGTCTGTTCCGCACCATCCATCTTATACGAACTGATGACTGTGCCGCAACCATTGATGATGATATGCAGCAGCGCATCACGATAACGCAAGTTCCTTATCTCTCTATGGGCATCGACAGTCTGCGGTATCGACGGATGGATTTCTATGCCTCCCTGTGTAAACCGCAATCCAAGCATTCCGCGGTAGATGGCAGCTATATTTGCCGCAGCACTCAACGGATTGTGCGATGCCCTGTTGCCGATGGCATACGGAGCTTTCCCCGTCCGCGCATCTATGTAAGGATAGGTGCCGAGATTCATGGCGGCGATATAGGCAAGTGAGCTTGTCATACGTTGCAGTATAGTCATATTGCCCGAGTGAGATGCAGCAATGCTCCAATAAGCTTCTGCCACAGGCGCTATTATATCGGAAGGTCTACCGCTGACCGAGTCAGGCATCTGAGGATACATCGTCGGGATACCTAACGGCAATATCTGTGTATGTGACTGCATGGCGAGTGCCATCTCGGGAGTAGCTATATTATATACCATGCCAAGACCCTGACCGAGGTTGTCGACTGCAGCAGCGGCAATCGGATATGGCTCACCATAGAGATACATACTGTACATACTCACATTTGGCATCCACAGCGTGGTATTGATTGCTTCAACCAGATGGTTGTGCCGTGTCATGTATTCCTTGCCGTCATCACCTACGACCATTGCCATCATGGAAGCAGCTTCATAAGCACGTGCCACCAATGCATTGACCGTGATAGTCTCCACTCCCGAAATGTCTGCCGGGGTCATCCAACGAGGATATGGGAACTGGCGGTCATCAGAGACAATGCTCTGCATGCCTCGGAACAAGCCTGTAGAAGCATCCTTAACGACAGTCTCATAGATATCCAAAGTCCTTCGCACCACAGGATATACCTCCTCTATCCAGCCGTAATCGCCGGTAACTTCGTAGACACTCCATGCAGCCACCACCCAGGCTATGGCATCGGTAGCTACCGGGAAACCTCCGCCATAACTGCTGCCCTGGGATATTATGCCATCACGCACCTTTGACCTCAACAGTTCCTTAGCTTTATCTGGAGCGACATAGCAGAGAGCGAGGTCTGTGAGATAAGCCGCTTCGGCTGTACGGAGATTGGAAGGGATGCTGTCAATATATGCTAATGACATATTATGCACGGCATCTATGATACGCGCCCCGCTTGTGTAGCGCAAAGCCACCGCTGGTTGAGGTATATGGAGTGTGTCAGCCATGGCACCTGTGCGAAACGTGCTTATCAACGTAGTGTCATCAGGAGCATAAGCAACGTGCGTACCATCTATGATGCTGTCAGCAAACAGAGTGTAGCTTTCGCCGTCATACAACGTGCCTGACGTATGGGATTTATCTGTATGACATGCTACCAGACTTGAAAATATCAAGCCACCAGCCAGCATGGATACAGCAGCGCATACCTGCTTCTTGATGATACATAGTGTCATATAATCCGATTGAAAAGACTTATATCTATTTCAACGTCCATAAGAGGTCAAACGTTGTCAGACGCATGCTATTTTATGCCTCTGCGGTCAAGTTCAGCACGGTAGCGGGCGGCGTTAGCTCTGTGTGACGCATAATCCACCGCAAAGTTATGGTAACCAGAGAAGTCCTCTCTGGCACACATATACAGATAGTCATGCTTGGGTGCGTTGAGCACACCGTCAATAGTGGCAGCATCGGCTATGCGTATAGGACCAGGGGGCAATCCCTTGGTTACATATGTATTATATGGTGACGAAGTAGACAGCATCGGCAGAATGATACGTCTGATTGTGAAATCCCCGATAGCATATTTCACAGTAGGATCCGCCTGGAGTTTCATGCCCCGGTCAAGACGGTTGATGTACAGACGCGCCACCATGGGGCGTTCGTCCCTCTTGGCTGTCTCCTCTTCGGCTATGGATGCCACCGTCGCCACCTGCACCGGAGTCAAGCCAAGCGCACGGGCGCGGGCGCGCCGCTCATCTGTCCAGAAACGGTTGCGATGGGTTGCGAGTTTCTCCACCAATGCCTCGGGCGAGGTGGTCCAATATACCTCGTAACTGTCAGGGAGGAATGCGGCTGGGTATTGCGCCTCATCAGAGAACCCTAAACCCGGGAGTACCTGCCTACATGCGTCAAGAAACTCCTCGCTGCTGAAATCAAGCAACCCAGCCATCCTGTCAGCAAGCTGAGGCATGGTGCGGATATTGTTAAATGTCACATTGACAGGAGTCTGCCGTCCCCTTGACAGATTGTGGGCTATACGCAGAGCCATCTCGCCACGTGTGACGAGATAACTGCCGCGGGCTTTGGCAGGGTTACCTCCCATGAGTTTCCAAAGGAGATAGACGCGTTTGCCCATCGACTTGCCGAGATGTACGTCAAGGCTGTCACGCACCTGCGCTTCCGTCGCCTCCCTCGGCACTGTCACCCTGACCGCATCGCCACGATGGCCGTCAAGACCTATAAACCACAGCACTACGCCTATAGCCACTACTCCAAGGCATATGAACATCCATGTAATGGGGTTGACACGCCGGGAAGAGGAGGATGGTTTCTTACGAGGACGCGGGCGTGATGTAGCCTGACGCGATGACGGCTTGCGTTTAGTCTGTATCTCTGGCATAAGCGTTAATCAGTATTCTTTGACTTTCTCTATTTTCTCGGCATTTGCCACAGCCTCCGCGCCCTCGCGTGAGGAGATGTATTTGTTATAGTAGGCAATCACCAGCGTAGTAAGGGGCAAGGCGATTATCATGCCGAGTATGCCAAGCAGGCAACCCCATACCGACAGAGAGAACAGTATGATGGCAGGATTCAGCCCCATCGCCTTGCCCATAATCTTAGGTGTAAGAAAGAGATCCTGAATAATCTGTACGACACAGTAGACCAGGAATGCCTGACCGAATATGGTCCAGAAATCTCCGCCTCCGCCTACCGAATAGACGAGGCACAGAAACGCCGTCAGCGGAAACGAGGCAAGCTGGAGATACGGCACCATGTTCATCAGACCGATAAGAAGACCCAGAGGTATCGCCAACGGCACTCCTACTATGCTGAATCCTATACTGAACAGAACGCCGACGATGAGAGCTATAAGTGACTGTCCGCGGAAATAATGGTTCATACTGCGCTTGATGTCATGCGCCACGTGAAACACCGGACGGCGGTATTTTGGGGGCACCATCCAGTGAAGCCCACGCTCCAGACGGTCATAGTCAATCATGAGGAATATGACGTAAAGAATCACCATCACCCAGTTGAGCAGTCCGAGCAAGAAACTTATGCTGTTGGTTATGAGCCTCCATGATGTCTTCAACGTCCCCTCAATGAGGGTCATCCACTCCTCCTTGGATATCATGCGCGACAGACCGTCAAGATCGATGTTACGGCGGATGAACAGATGTATCTCCTGTGGCAGATAAGGGATATGAAGCTCGCTGCTCGCATAATTTTGAAGGAGATGCCCCATCTCCTTGAATTCGGAGATGATGTAGGGCACCGCGATAGCAGTCAGCACACCGAAAAGAAACAGAGCTTCAAACAGCGTCACAAAAACAGCCACCATGCGCCCACGCAGATGCAGCAGCCTACGATTGAACTGCACGAAAGGCTCTAATATATACGCGATAAGGCATGCCACGCAAAACGGCAACAGCACTGCCTTTAGATAATTGATCAGATATATCGCCACAGCCAGCAGTGCCAGCGAAAACAATATCCTGACCACTCGGTCAAATGTATAGGGACGTGAATGAGAGTACATGACACAAAATTACGAAAAATAATCCACCTGATTTTTGACATGTTAAAAAAATATAAGCTAAATTTGTTTCTTTGAAATATCAAACAAGCCAAATATTCTAACTTGCAATGACGACAACTACCAATCCCGCAGTGCGCTCACAAGTGCTGAGCGACAAGAAATGGGCGCGATGGACGGCTCTGGCACTGCTTGCCTCGGCGATGTTCTTCAGCTACATTTTCATGGACATCCTCTCCCCTCTCCAGTCCTCCCTCCAGATACTTAAAGGCTGGGATCCGTCGACCTACGGGCACTTCGCCTCATCGGAGACGTTTCTCAACGTGTTTATATTCTTCCTGATTTTTGCCGGAGTAATCCTCGACAAGATGGGTGTACGCTTCACCGCCATCCTCTCCGGCTCGGTGATGCTCGTAGGCGCAGCCATCAACTACTATGCGCTGACTGATGCTTTCATGTCAAGCTCGCTCGCCGTATGGTTTGAGGACAATCTCAACCTGCCATCGGAGTGGTGGAACGTCACCCCGTTTTTTGCCGGCATGCCGGCATCTGCCAAGCTGTCGGCTGTAGGATTCATGATATTCGGCTGCGGCGTGGAGATGGCAGGCATCACCGTGTCGCGCGGTATCGTCAAGTGGTTTGCCGGCAAGGAGATGGCTTTGGCGATGGGCGTGGAGATGGCTTTGGCGCGTGTAGGCGTGTTTGTAGTGTTCATCGGTTCGCCATGGATCGCCACCCTCGGTGACAATCTTTCGGTGACCCGACCTGTCGGTTTCGCTGTGCTGCTTCTCCTTATCGGACTTATCAGCTTCATAGTCTACGGATTCATGGACCGCACGCTTGAGAAGCAGATAGGCAACACCGAGGAGAAGGACGATCCGTTCCGTTTCAGCGACCTTGGCAAGATATTTTCCAGCGGAGTGTTCTGGATTGTCGCCCTGCTGTGTGTGCTGTATTATTCTGCCATTTTCCCGTTCCAGAAATACGCCGCCAATATGCTCCAGTGTGAGCTTGGTATCTCTGTAGAGACCGCCGGACTGATATTCTCGGTGTTCCCTCTCGGCGCGGCTGCTGTAACACCCCTGCTCGGCAACTATCTCGACACCAAAGGCAAAGGAGCTACGATGCTTATATTCGGCGCATTGCTTATGATTATATGCCATCTGACCTTCGCTCTCGGACTGCCCGCTCTGCGAGGTGCCGAAACAGGCGTAATCAAGGATACACAAGCCATCGTATCCGGCCATGTGGAGCGTGTCAATCCGTCAGACGAGATGCTTAAAGCCCCTGTACATGTGGTATTCGGCATAGACAACTTTGCCAACGACGAGGTAAAGCAGCTGTTCGTCGGCAAAAAGACCGGCGAGAGCCTCGTGTTCAATCCTCGCAAGGCATTTGAGCGTTTCGGTGCCGAAGATCCCGAAGCTTCTGCCGAAGCGCTGATCTCGTTCCTCTCCGACCGCGACACGCAGATAGACTTCGCCCAGGCGATGCAGATCGATGAGGACTTCCGCCTGACCATCGACAGCATCAACGAGCCTACCGGCTGGCTCGGCTTCACGATAGCATTTATCGCCATCATACTCCTCGGCATATCATTCTCCTTGGTACCTGCCTCGCTATGGCCGTCAGTGCCCAAGCTCGTTGACGGCAAACTCCTTGGTTCAGCCTATGCCGTCATCTTCTGGATACAGAATATCGGACTCTATGCGTTCCCAATGCTGATTGGTGCAGTACTTGTATCGACCAATGTAGGCGTCATGAATCCGCTAAGCTACAACTACACCGCGCCTATGCTGATTTTCGCATCGCTCGGAGTACTCGCACTGCTCTTCGGTCTCTGGCTCAAAGCTCTCGACGCCAAGCGTCACTACGGACTTGAGCTGCCCAACAAGCAGCCCGCCACCGATCAGGAGGTAGAGCTCGACGGCATGGAATAAGTCTGAAACATTAGTGTCATCGTAAGCGTTGGTATATTACATTGTTAACCTAAAAATGTAATATACCATGGCTTACAAGATTGACGAAATCGAGGGCATAGGTCCAGCTTATGCTGCCAAACTCACCGATGCAGCAGGCATCAGCACCACCGAAGACCTCCTGAAAGCCGGAGAGACCAAGAAAGGGCGCGAACAGATAGCCCAGATGACAGGCATCCCGGAAAAACTGATATTGACATGGGTCAACCATGCCGACCTGTTCCGCATCAAGGGTGTGGCAGGACAGTTTGCCGAATTGCTTGAAGCAGCCGGCGTAGACACTGTAAAAGAGTTTGCCCACCGTGTTCCTGAAAACCTTGAAAAGAAACTCGTCGAAGTCAACGATCAGAAACATCTCTGCGGCAGAGTCCCCTCTGTGGTCGAACTCACCAAGATGATTGACCAAGCCAAAGAGCTACCCCCCAAAGTAAAATACTGACACCAACACCGAATCGGGTCGCGACAAAAAATCGCGACCCGATTTATTTTTCAATATACATGTAGTGCAGTGGACATCCCCTTATGTAGGGACATGCCGGTATCAATGTTACTGGAGATCGGGGAGGTTGCTCAGCACAGAGCGGCGAGCGTCTTCTTCATCAGTGGCTGTGGGCTGCTGCGGTTTAGGGTCGGGGTCGGCAATTTTTACTGGATTCAATGGCTCTGGAGCGGGTTCAGTTACTGGCTCGGATACGGGCTTGGGCGTCTCCACCTCAGGCTGCGGTTGGGCAGGAGCTGGCGCTGGTGCGACTTCTGGCGTAGGTTCTTGCTGGAGCACTCGGTCTATCTCATCTATATGCACTGTAGGGACCGGTGTCGGCGTGGTTTCTATCGGTTTAGGCTGGGTGGGGTTGGATTGCTGCGGTTTCTCCTTTGGGTTTTCAGACTTGGATGGTTTGGATGGTTTGGTTTTGTTGATCGATGCGAAGCTGTCGATGCGCCCTGCACCGACAAATGTGCGCGTATAGTAGTCATCACTGAGATTCTGACATACTACTCCGCGCGAAGTGGAGGCGTGGATCATCTTGCCGTCACCGACATACAGACCCACATGCGACACCTTCTTGCTCCCCTTAGTCGTTGCAAAAAACACCAAGTCGCCGGTTGACAGGTCTTTTTTTGAAATCTTGCGGCAATAGTCATGCTGCTTGCCTGAATTACGCGGCAGACTGATGTCAAGCGAGTTACGAAACACATGATAGACAAAGCCGGAGCAATCGACACCTTTACGTGTGTTTCCACCATACTTATAAGGTGTGCCGAGCCATGCCGTAGCTTCATTGACAAGCGACTTCTCAGCTTTGGTCATCGAGGCGATATCGATGTCCTTGACACTGGCAGGCTTAGACGGTCGGTGTGTAGCAGTCTTTGATGTTGACTTCGAGCTGCCGCATGAACCTAATGACAGACCGGTGCATACAGCTACAGTCAATGCCAAAATCCTGACACATGACCTGAGAGATATGGATATGGAGGGGATTACGTGAGAGTGCATGGTATGAATATTGTAAGCAGATGACAAAGATAACCTTAAAATTTCATTACGTTAGGCTAATTTTCTTTTATTTTAAACATCTGATTCTTAAATAAATCTAATATCAAGGTTTATTAAATGATACGGCAGAATAATCTACTGCTTTTTATAGTAATTTTGGCGCATCACCACAACGACAATCATATTTCACAACAATAACGAAACATAAGTTCATCATCTATTCACACACAAAAGGAGCTATGAAGCAAAACCACAAAAACCTTCTGACTGCCGCCGCTGTGGCAGTAATCGCTTCCGCAGGTACTATGGTCGCAATGAAAGCCACCGTCTATGACTCGCAGTCAGCGACGGCATCATTTCAGGCTGATGTTTCTGTAGCGTCTCCAGGTCGCGGCATCGTCCCCGTGTTATCACGCGGCGGAGTGCCCACAGACTTCACACAAGCAGCCGAAAGCACCATCAATGGTGTGGTCAGCATAAAGAGCTATGTCACCCCTCGACGCCAGCGCAACAGATATTATGGTCAGCAGCCTGACATGTTCAACGATCCTTTCTTTGAATTCTTCTTCGGGTCGCCACGCCGCCAGCAGCCCCGTCAGCAGCCGCAGGAACAGGACAAAGACGGAGAGGAAGCCCAGCAGCAGCTCGGACTCGGATCAGGCGTGATAGTGACACCTGACGGATACATTGTGACCAACAATCACGTCATCGACGGTGCCGACCGTCTGGAAGTCACCCTCAATGACAACCGCACATTCAATGCCCGCGTCATCGGCACAGATGACATGACCGATCTTGCCCTCATCAAAATCAGCGCCAACGAACTCCCCGTGATACCCATGGGTGACAGCGACGCACTCAAAGTAGGCGAATGGGTACTTGCAGTCGGAAACCCCTTCGGACTGACATCAACCGTGACCGCAGGTATCGTCAGCGCGAAGGCGCGTAGCATCTCCGATGCGACACACGCTCCGTCAATGGGCGTAGAGTCATACATCCAGACCGATGCCGCCGTCAATCCGGGCAACTCCGGCGGTGCGCTCGTCAATCTCAATGGCGAATTGGTCGGCATCAACACTGCCATCTACTCCCAGACCGGCAATTATGCCGGACACTCGTTTGCCATCCCTGCTTCGCTCGTCAACAAAATAATCGGTGACATCAAGCAATACGGGGCTGTGCAACGAGCATTTATCGGTGTGACATTCCAACCCCTGACAGCCAAGCTCGCCAAGGAAAAGAACATTACAGCCGTCAACTCGGGCATCTACGTAGTAGAAGTGCAACCTAACTCTGCCGCTGAGGACGGAGGCATCAAGCCCGGCGACGTGATTACAGCCATCAACGGTGTCCAGACCACCACTGATGCTCAGCTCCGAGGTCAGATCAACCGCTACAGCCCCGGCGACGAGATTACTATCGATTACTATCGAAACAACAATAAGGAGACGACCAAAGTCAAACTCCTTAACCGCAGCGGCTCAACCTCTATCACACGTGCAGGTGACAGCAGCGAACTCGGATGCACATTCGGCGAAGTCAAGGAAGAAACCCTCAAAGAACTCCGTATATCCAGCGGCGTAGAGGTAACCAAACTCTCTGACGGTCTCTTCAAGAACGCTGGCATCAAGACAGGCTACATCATCACAGCCGTCAACCAGCAGCCAGTAACCTCAGGCAAGGATATCGAACGCCTCTACAAGGCAGCCATGCAGAGCGACAACAAGGTGCTCTTCATATCAGGCATCTATCCGACTGGCAAACGCACAGCATACGCCGTCAATCTCGACGAATAACCCCACACATTCTCCTCTCAACTCTCAGGACGAAAACTGACACACACATTTTTCTTCCAGGGCGGACATCCCATCGGCGGGATGTCCGCCTTCGTTTTATACAGATTGCGGTTGACCAGCAGATATACCAGATTGTAGGGACATGCCGTGGCATGTCCGCATTCAGGCACTGCATTTATGACAATTGTGGGAAGCGGACATGCCACGGCATGTCCCTACGATATGACGATTTATCGGCACAGATGTTAGTGTTTTATTCTGCATAGCAGCTCCAGATGGAATAAAATTCTGAAAAATGGCGGATGCAGTGGGCGTTATTGGGTATTATGGCTAACTTTGTGAGTGAATAAGCCACACTACACCATTGTACTCTATGACACAGCATGACATATTAGAGGAGATTGCCTCAGGACAACCAGGGTTTTCATTTGAAGTGCTTCCACCTCTCAAAGGCAAGAACATCGCCACGCTTTTTGACAATGTGAGGCGTCTGATGCCCTACAAGCCTCGGTATGTCAACATCACCACCCACCGCAGCGAATTAGTGTACCGCAGCGTGCAAGGAGGACTGTATGAACGGGTGTCAGAACGCTCTCGTCCAGGCACCGTGGCTGTGGCTGCGGCGATACAGAACCGATTCAATATCCCCGCCGTGCCTCACATCATATGCAGTGGATACAGCGCACGCGAGACGGAGTATGCGCTGATAGACCTCAGCTTCCTCGGCATAAACAACCTGTTGCTGCTGCGCGGCGACAAAGCGAAACACGACCCTCGCTTCATTCCCGATCCAGCCGGACACTCCCATGCCTCGGAGCTGCAGCAGCAGGTCAACACATTCAACGATGGAGTGATGCTCGACGGCACGGCTTTCGAGCTGGAAGAAGGGTTCAGATTCAGCTACGGCGTGGCTGGATATCCTGAGAAACATGAAGAGTCTCCCAACACTGACACCGACCTGCGCTGGCTCAAGCACAAGGTGGATCAGGGAGCGGCGTACATAGTCACACAGCTGTTTTTTGACAATGAGAAGTTTTACCGATTCGTTGATGCCTGCCGGTCTGCGGGCATCACAGTACCCATCATCCCCGGCATAAAGCCGATAGTCAATCTCAACCAGCTCACCGTATTGCCCAAGACCTTCAAGGTAGACATTCCTGACGAACTCGTGGACATGCTAAGCCGTTGCACCGACAATCTGCAAGCCAAAGAAGCCGGAGTGGAGTGGGCTATCCGCCAAAGCCGCGACCTTATAGACCACGGTTACACACACATCCACTATTACAGCCATAATGCCGCCGCAAGTGTGGAGAAGATTGTGGCTGGCGTGTTCGGCACAGCTGTCAATGGCTAAAAAACGTTGTCAAATATAATAAATGCCGCAATAATGAGTTAATAATATTGAGGTTCGTATGCAGACCTCTGAAAACTCATTATCCATATATTTCACCACATGGCATTTCGCAAAACGATTCTCGCCCTGACAGCAGCGGCACTCATATGCCCCGCCGCTCTGCACGGCAGGGATCTCGCTGAAAAAGGCGACGACATACAAGATATCAACCCTATCACTACCGGAGTGGCATCGCTACGCATCTCTCCAGATGCCCGAGGAGCATCCATGGGCGAACTCGGTGCCGCCACCGACCCCGATGCCAACGCACAGTACTGGAACTCCTCGAAATACGCGTTCGCCTACTCGCAGGGAGCTATCGCCATCAACTATGTGCCCTGGCTACGAAAGATAGTCAATGACATATATCTTGCGTCCGTGTCAGGCTACTGGAAAATCGGATCGCAAGACCTGCAGGCTGTCAGCGCCAGTCTGCGCTACTTCTCATTGGGCGATGTGACCGTGGGCAACAACCAAGCCACTATCAATCCCTATGAAATGTCGTTTGACGTGGGTTATTCACGCAAACTCTCCCACAAGTACTCCATGGGTATAGTATTCCGCTATATCTACTCCGCCATGGGCTACGACAACACCGGACAGGATGCCAACTCCATCGGCGCATCGGCATTTGCAGCCGACATCAACGGCTACTTCACCTACTATCCTATCATAGGGCGTAACGAGTGCCAGTGGTCATGGGGCTGGAACATCTCCAACATCGGTTCCAAACTCAAATATGAAGGACAGCAAGCCGCATTCCTTCCTGCCAATCTGCGTATCGGTACAGCCTTTACCTTCCCTCTCGCCGACTACCACAACCTGACATTCGGCCTCGACCTCAACAAACTGCTCGTCCCTGCCAAGCCACGCGCCCAGGACTTTCTCAATGAAGACGGTTCTACCAATGAGGAGGCATACCGTGAGGCTGAACAGGAGTGGGAAGACATGTCATCATTCAAGGGTATCTTCAAATCGTTCGGCAAAGGATATAGCGGCAAAAACGAATTTTTCAAGGAGATAACCCTCTCGCTCGGTGCCGAATACGCCTACAACGACCAATTCTTCTTCCGCGCCGGTTATTTCTACGAGCATCCCACCAAGGGCAACCGCCAATACTTCAACGTCGGAGCCGGTTTTGCCATCAGCGCGTTCAAGCTCGATGCTTGCTACACTGTAGCCACCGCAGCCAACTCCCCTCTTGACCAGACACTGAGATTCTCGCTCACATTTGACGTGGACGGTCTTAAAGGTCTCCTTGGAAAACGATAACCTAACGATTCCCTTCCACTTATGAAAGCTCCATCCATCCGCATAGGACAAGGATTTGACGTACACGCATTTGCCACAGACCGCCAGCTGTGGCTTTGCGGCGTAAATATACCCCATGACCGTGGACTGCTGGGACACAGCGATGCCGACGTAGCTCTCCACGCACTCAGCGATGCACTGCTCGGAGCTGCCGCGCTGCGTGACATCGGCTACCACTTTCCCGACACCGATCCGCGTTACAAAGGGGCTGACAGCCGCAAACTTCTGCGCGAAGTGGTCACTCTGCTCGCCGACAAAGGTTACGGCATAGGCAATGTCGATGTGACCATAATGGCGCAGAAACCCAAACTCCTCCCCTACATACCACAGATGGCGGCAAATATCGCCCAAGACTTAGGCATAGATGCAGACTGCGTGTCAGTCAAGGCAACCACCACCGAGAAGCTCGGATTTACAGGCCGTGAAGAAGGCATAGCAGCCATGGCTGTCGCCCTTATTTACCGACAGGACTGAAAAATATCCGCTTTATCCCCTTTGATGAAGAAATCCACGCTCAAGACCATACGCATCATAGTATCGTCAGTGATATTGATATCGCTGACGTTGCTGTTTACTATACCTACAGCGTGGATATGTGCCCATCTTCAGGGGCTTCAGACCATACAGTGGCTCCCTGCAGCAATGGCGTTCTCGATGACCATCTGCATAGCGTGGCTAGTGGTCACACTGATTTTCGGGCGCATTTATTGCTCCTCGGTATGCCCGTTAGGCACCGTGCAGGATATAAGCGCACATCTCGGATGCCGAAGCCGCGCCCGCGGTGTCACCCGCGGATGGTATCATTACAAGACCCCGATGTCAGTGCTCCGTAATGCCGTGGTCATCATCACCTTTGTCAGCCTGCTTGTAGGAATCACATTCGTAGCATCGTTCATTGATCCGAGCAGCATATTTCACCGTACTTGTGTCAACATATTGCGTCCGATAATCCATGGCACACCGCCGTGGGTGACAGGTACAGTGACTGGATTTATACTTTCACTATGCCTGACAGGCGTGGTCATAGTGATGTCCTGGAAACGAGGACGCATGTGGTGCAACACATTCTGCCCCGTCGGGACAGCCTTAGGCTACGTGAGCCGGCATGCAGTGATGCGTATCGATATTGACACAGACCGATGCACCCAGTGTCGCAAATGCGAGTACGTATGCAAAGCCGAGTGCATAGACCTGACATCACATGTCGTAGACGGTTCGCGCTGCATCAACTGCTTCAACTGCCTGAGCGTGTGCGACGATGATGCCATTCACTACACCTACACCCGCAAGCAGCTATCCATCCCCATGATGCAGAAAATCAACGAACCCAAGACCGCTGCCACCCTCGACCGCCCTGCATCTTACAGTACAATGCTCAAAAAGGAAGTGAGAATCCGCCTCATGAGGAAGAAGTCTTAACAAAAGCCAAAAGTTAGGGTGTGCCATGCAAATTTAATATAAGCAAGATGGGGAGATTGGGGAAGCTCAATAAAAAATCGTAAATTTGCAGTCCTTATTATCCACCGCTAATTTACGAACATCAATATCTCCCCACATGGGTTTCTTCAAAAATATATTTTCAAAGGAAAAGAAAGAGACGCTCGACCGCGGACTTGAAAAGTCAAAGAAGAGTGTCTTTGAAAAAATATCACGCGCTGTAGCAGGCAAAAGCAAGATAGACGATGACGTGCTTGATGACCTTGAAGAGGCTTTCATCACATCGGATGTCGGGACGGACACCACACTTAAAATCATAGACCGCATACAGAAGCGTGTGGCACGTGACAAATACGTCACCACCTCGGAGCTTAACGACCTGCTCTGTGACGAGATTTCCGACATGCTCGCTTCAAGCGGCGACGACAGCACTACACCTGACTTTTCTGTGCCAAAAGACCACAAACCCCATGTCATCATGGTGGTCGGAGTCAATGGAGTCGGTAAAACAACCACCATAGGCAAATTAGCAGCCCACTTCAAACGTGCAGGCAACAAGGTGATGCTCGGAGCTGCCGACACATTCCGCGCCGCAGCCGTAGAACAGCTCGACATATGGGGACAACGCGCCGGTGTGCCTGTGGTCAAGCAGAAGATGGGAAGTGACCCAGCCTCTGTGGCTTTTGACACCCTCCAAAGCGCAAAGGCAAACGATGTTGACGTGGTAATCATTGACACCGCCGGACGTCTCCACAACAAGAAGGGACTGATGGACGAGCTGACCAAGATCCGCAATGTCATGCAGAAGATTGTCCCCGATGCACCCCACGAAGTGCTGCTGGTACTTGACGGCTCCACGGGACAGAACGCATTCGAGCAAGCCAAGCAGTTTGTTGCTGCAACCCAGGTCAACGAACTTGCCATCACCAAGCTTGACGGCACCGCCAAGGGCGGTGTGGTCATCGGCATCAGCGACCAATTTAACATACCAGTCAAATACATAGGTCTCGGCGAAGGCATAGATGACCTCCAGGTATTTGACAAACGGGAATTCGTACGCTCACTTTTCGGCAAAGGCAACAAGGAGTGAAGCGACGTCCAGTAGATATTATAAGCTTAGGCTGCTCAAAAAACCTTGTCGACTCCGAGAGGTTGATGAAGATGCTCCGCGATGCCGGATGTGAAGTGAGATTTGACCACGACACACCCGACGGCAAGAGCGACATCGTCATCATCAACACCTGTGGCTTCATAGGTGATGCCAAGGAGGAGAGCATCGACACGATCATGACATGGGTAGGAGCCAAAGCCGACGGGCTGGTCAAGACAATATATGTCATGGGCTGCCTGTCAGAGCGTTACAAAAACGAGCTGACCACTGAAATCCCGGAAGTGGATGGTTGGTACGGCAAGTTTGACTGGCATGGCATAGTCTCCGCCATAGCCAAGACTGCCCCCGGAGCGGCATCATATGACCGGGTAATCACCACGCCAAGCCACCATGCTTACATCAAGATAGCCGAGGGATGCAACAGATTTTGCGCATTCTGCGCCATACCTCTCATCACCGGACGCTATAAGTCGCGACCCATTGACGAAATCATCGATGAAGCGAGAATGCTCGTCAGCCGCGGAGTAAGCGAGCTAAACGTAATAGCCCAAGACCTCTCAGCATACGGAACAGACATCTACGGACGCCACGCTCTCGCCGAGCTGACCGAGCGTCTGGCTCAGATAGAAGGTATACACCGCATACGCCTGCACTATGCCTACCCATCAGACTTCCCCATGGATGTCCTTGATGTGATGGCACGTTACCCGAATGTCTGCAATTACATCGACATAGCCCTGCAACACATATCAGACTCGGTACTTAAAAATATGCGCCGCCATATCGATGCACAATCGACACGCGAACTGCTTGCCGAGATGCGCCGCCGAGTGCCTGGACTGCATATCCGCACCACCCTCATGGTCGGATTCCCCGGCGAAGGAGAGGCAGAGTTTGAGGAACTGATGGACTTTGTGCGTCAGCAGCGATTCGAGCGCATGGGAGCCTTTGCCTACTGCGAGGAAGATGATACATACGCAGCCAAGAACTTCGCCGACGCCATCCCCGATGACGTGAAGCAGACCCGTCTTGACCGACTGATGGCTCTCCAGGAATCCATCTCCCAGGAAATCCAACAGTCAAAAGTAGGCAGCACTGTCCAAGTGGTCATAGACGGCAAGGACGCTGACTACTACATAGGTCGCACCGAGTGGGACTCTCCAGAAGTTGACCCAAATGTGCTTATCCCCCGCACTGAAGGTCTTAAGCTGAATCCTGGTCAATATGTAGATGTACACATAGACGAGGCACTCCCATTTGAACTCATAGGACACATAGCAGCACAATGAAGGATATGAATACTCCAAGCATATCAACGGTTACCCGACAAGCCGTGGACAAATGTCTGCGACAGAACATCCCGTTTGCGCTCTATGCCGTTCCAGGCTCTGACCGATACACGTTCATGGCATCCGCTCCCACTGACGATGAGTTCCTTAACGATCACCCGACCACTGAGGGAGCTTTTGAAATCTCATTTTTTGCCCATAGCAATCCCTCTCCCATTGTCATATTGCCTCAATACAGCGCGACTGACGTGCTTGCCCTACCTGACAACATCCAATATCCCGGAGCTGACACCTATCCGGCGATACAGTCGACGTCTGCTATAGCCTACATGGCACAGGTACACGAACTGGCAAAAACCGCACGCTCAATGCATGGCAAGGTGGTATTGTCACGCATCATTGCCGGCAAGACAGAGGGTCTTTCCCCATTAGATGTGGCATTGAAGTATTTCGAGGGTCAGGAAGGGACGCTCCGCTACATATTCTTCACCCAGGAAACCGGACTGTGGATCGGAGCCACCCCCGAATTACTCGTAAGTTTCAAACCAGAATCAACATCTGACCAACACGGACGCATATCCACCATGGCACTTGCCGGGACACGCATCCATCAGACAGAGACCGATGACGAAGCTTGGGACGATAAGAACGTAGCCGAACAGCAGTTTGTCAGCCGTCATATATCCACATGCCTCCATGAAGCCGGATTAGACACCGTAGAGACAAGCGACTCCACCTTGCGCCTCAAAAACGTAGAGCACATATGCTCGATGTTTACCATTCAAGGCTCGCTCCAGCAAGCCTTGAAACTGCGTGAAGCCCTTGATCCCACCCCGGCTGTCGGAGGCTATCCTACCGACACCGCCATAGAGCTCATCAGTTACTTTGAAACCCACGAACGCCTGTGCTATGCCGGGACAATCAACATACGCGACACCTCAGGCGCAGGATTCAAAACCTTCGTCAATCTGCGAAGCATGCTCATCGCACCCGAAAACGATGGTGACTACCGCACAGCTTTCCTCTACAACATATATGTAGGCGGTGGCATCACTGCCGCATCACAGCCAGAAACGGAGTGGTCAGAGACCGCCGAAAAAGCATCGCTGATGCTTGATGCACTTTCGTGCGGCAACGAGACGCTAATCAATACCGCCACACTCTACGATCAAATAAACATCGAGGTACAGGAATCACCGTCATTCCTGTCAGGACCTTTCTAAGCATTGCAAAGCTGATACAAAAAATTTGGAAATGGAACAAAACCAGAAGCCGTCGGGCAGCAACAAAAAGACCAATCCTACAGGAAAAATCGCACTTATAATACTCATTGCCATATTCATAGTGGCTGGTGTGTCATGTCTTCCTTTGCAGAAATGGACAGGAGGACGCATCAAGGATTTCAATCTTCTCGGTGACATACTTCCTTTGAGCGAGGACTCTTCATTTATCCAGCAGGGAGCCGACATAGTGGACCCGGAGTTGCTCCGCATACGCCAGCAGAGCGAATCAGAAGCAGCCGTCAACCAGCAAGCCGATCTCTACGGCATGGATCAGGAACCTGAAGGCGGATGGACACCGTCTGACACCGTCAGACCATATGTGGATCCTGACACAATAGTGCAACAACCCAAACAGAACCGCGTCGGCAACCTCGTAGCCATCGAAGACTACACCACTGGAGGCAGGGGTCTGAGATCACTCAAAGCAGCCATAGCCGCCGGACGTCTCGGCCGCATAGCCGTCGTAGGTGACAGCTATATCGAAGGCGACATCTTCACCCAAAATCTGCGCGAGCAGCTTCAGGAAGCCTATGGAGGAGAGGGTGTGGGATATATGAGCCTCTACAGCGACTTCCCCGGCTTCCGCCGCTCGGTCAAGCAAGGAGGCAACGGATGGCACACATATGACCCCAACAAGAAAGCCAAAAACATATATCTCGGTCTGGCAGAGCACTATTATGTGCCTACAGGCAATGCCCTCGCCACATATCAGGGTGTCACAGCCCTCAAGCATGCCGACAAGTGGAGCAAATCACAGTTCCTGTTCATTGCTCCTAACAACACTGTCATCTCTACCAAGAGCGGAGAAGCCGACTGGACAGAGCATCAGATCCAGGGCAGCGACCGCGTACAGTGCCTGACCATCGACGGCTCTACCAGCGATTTCCAGCTGAAAACATCCGACACCTCTCTAATAGGCTTGGGTGTATGGCTTGACGGCACCAGCGGTATCGCCGTAGACTGCATGTCATCACGCGGATTCTCAGGTGTCACCCTCCTCAGAGTCAATGCCGCCCTCTGCCGCGCCATGGCAAAGGTCATCAACTATGACCTCATCATACTCGAATTCGGCATCAATGCCATGACATCGTCACAGACCGACTATTCGCTCTACAGCCGCAAGATGGTCGAGGTAATCAACCATGTGCGCACATGCTATCCTACCGCCGACATACTCGTCATGGGCATCGGTGACCGTGGCGAAAAACGCGGCGCGGAAGTCCACTCCATGAAGTCTGCCCCCTATATGGTAGCAGCCCAGCGTGAAGCCGCCCGCAAGGCGCACTGCCTGTTCTGGGACACACGCGAAGCCATGGGCGGCAACGATGCGATAGTAGCATGGGCAAAAGCCGGGAAAGCCAACAAAGATTATATCCACATGACCCATCAGGGTGGTGCCGAACTTGCCACTCTCCTCTTCAACGCTCTGCGTCTGGAACTTAAATAATCAGACATCACTCCATCAATCACTCCTCAACAACTAACAGCAACGACATGAACCACACATCACGTACATCCCTGATATTGGCGGCTGTGCTGTCACTCACCCTGACACCAGTGTCAGCCACTCCGACCAACCCCACACCGCCCGTAATCACTCCGGCTAATCCAGATCCCGACCAGGAAGAAACCAGCGAAGTCACCGAATCAGACGAAGAGGAAGACAGCGATGCCGCAGCTCCACACGAGACTGTCACAGAGGAGGTTGATGAGGATGACAACTCAGCCGAACGCGAAAATGAGGTAGTCATAGCACTGGATGACAACGACATTGACATCCCGGTGCCGTCGTTTATCAACCAGAAGGCTAATGCCATCAACCTCAACGGTGCAGACTGGTCCAACCTGCGCAGAGCAGTCAACGCACATAAGATACGTCCGCTGTCAATCCTCAACATAGGCGACAGCCACATTCAAGCCAATATGGGCACCGGTGTGACACGCGAACTGCTTCAATACAAATACGGCAACGCCGGCAGAGGCATCATCACTCCCCTCCGCATGAGCGGCACCAACCAGCCCTATGACTACACCTTCTCATCCTCGCTCCCCTATACAGCCGTCAAACTGATGAAAGCCCCGTGGAAACGCACCATGGGTTTCACAGGCACATCCATCACTCCGTCAACCTCGCTGAGCAACATCACAATAGGCACACGCACGGAGGAAGATTACAACCCATTTAATGCCATCACCCTCTTTCACAAGGGCAAAATGGTCATCTCAGGTGTAACTGACGAGATGGGCAACAAAATCTCATATACCCAACATCCGTCACGTGACTTCACCTATCTCAAACTTGCATCTCCGCAGACACGCGTGACCATCAGCTACGAGAATCTCGGCGACCTCACCCTCTTCGGCGCGAATCTATCAGGTGGCAGACCAGGCGTATTCTATCATTCAATCGGCAACAACGGTGCCACCTACGATACCTATAACCGCATCGGTGACATAGGAGCATCCATCAAGCCGCTCAACCCCAATCTTGTCATTCTCTCGCTCGGCACCAACGAGGCATTCGGCAGACTCGACACCGCACGTCTGCGTAACAGCATCGACAAACTTGTCAAAGATATACGCGATGCCAATCCCGCCGCCGAGATAGTGCTGGTGACCCCGATGGAGTGCTACCGCTCGTCCACCAAGACGGTCACAAAGAAGATCCCCGTCAAGTCAAAAAAGCGCAAAGGGAAAAAACGTAGAGTGACTCGATATAAGACCGTAAAAACCAAAGTGCGCTCATCGGGTGTCAACACCAACATCCGTCCCATCCGTGATGCCATAGTATCCTACGGTGCCGAGAACGGCATACCTGTCTATGACTTCTGGGAAGTAGCCGGCGGCTCAGGCGCAGCCGCTACATGGGTCAAAAACGGACTTTTCAGTCCCGACCGTGTGCACCACAGCGCCAAAGGCTACAAACTTGAAGGGCGCCTGATGTATGACGCTCTGGTCAAGGCATTTGGAAACTGACGGAATTATCCTATACACTCGGAAGCCATCCTTTTGTTACAGCGGTCGCTACATGTAGCGACCCTACTATCCTGAAAATGGGTTTAATCAACATACATATTAATCAGCTCTGCAACAGTGTCAGAAATTCTTGACAAACTCAACATAGACTGGGAGAGGCTGGCGGATGTCATCAAATTTGACGCCGCCAATCCCCTGTTGTTCAATACAGGCTTGTTTCTTGTACTTTTCGCAGGATTTATCGTGGTCTATCAGATGATAAGGCGGTGGAAAAACGCCAAACTCATCTTCGTAATCCTGTTTTCGCTCTACTTCTACTACAAGTCATCGGCAGAATACTGCTTCATACTCCTCGGAGTGTGCATATTCGACTTCCTGCTGGGGCAATGGATGGGACGCGCGGAGCGACGCGGAGTGCGCAGGCTGATTGTGACCATCAACGTGCTCGTCAACGTGGGGATGCTCGTGTACTTCAAGTATTTCCGTCTGTTTATGGAGACCTTTGTCAATCTGACACGTTTGGAATGGTCATTTGACGACATCATCTTACCTGCCGGCATATCATTTTTCACCTTCCGAAGCATCAGCTACATTGTAGATCTCTACCGCAGGAAGATGGAGCCTTGCCGCAATCTGCTCGAATACACGTTCTTCCTGACATTCTTCCCTCCGCTACTTGCCGGACCTGTAGTACGCGCCAAGGACATGCTGCCACAGATCCGCGCCAATGAGACAGCCACACGCGAGATGGTCAGCAACGGACTGTTTCTGATCATTGCCGGTCTGATCAAAAAGGTTGTTGTAGCCGACTACATAAGCGAGAACTTTGTAAGCCGCGTGTTTGACAATCCGTCGCTCTACAGCGGCTTTGAGAATCTGATGGCAGTCTACGGCTTCTTTATTCAGCTCTACTGCGACTTCTCTGGATATAGCGACATCGCCATAGGCATAGCCCTGATGCTCGGTTACCGCTTCCTTGACAACTTCCACGCTCCATTTAAGTCGCAGAACCCTACCGAATTCTGGCACCGCTGGCACATATCCCTCTCCACCTGGCTGCGTGACTACCTCTACATCCCTCTCGGAGGCAACCGCAAAGGCACCGCCCGCAAGCACGTCAACCTTATGGCTACGATGGTCATAGGCGGTCTGTGGCACGGGGCTTCATGGATGTACATGATATGGGGTGGTCTGCAAGGTATGTTCCTTGTCATCCACAAGGAAATCAAGCGGCTGTTTCCAGGATTGCCCGATGACAAGAAAGGCAGCTGGTGGCGTGTAGGAGCCAACATGTTCTTCACGTTCAACCTCCTGGCTATCAGTTTCGTATTCTTCCGGTCACGATCGCTTGACGATGCCGCCGCCATGGGCAAGCAGATATTCACCGACTTCCATATCAGCGTGGCACCACAGTTTATCGAAGGATATATCTTCATAGTACTCGCCATACTATTGGGCTATTTCATGCACCTCGCCCCATCGAGCTGGAGCGATGCCATCAAGAAAGGCATGACACGCATGCCGGCATTGCTTCTCGCAGTGCTCCTCGCGCTGGTGATACTGCTGATAATACAGGTGCGCCAGAGCGACATCGTACCTTTCATATATCTGCAATATTAATAGGAAATGCGATTCTTTGCTTGCTCCATACTCGCCGCCTGCTTCATATCAGCTTCAGCCTCAGTGCTGCTGACCACCAAGGTAACCGATGAGTCCGGCACTCCTATTCCCTACGCCAAGATCACCATACCATCGCATAAGGATGTGACCCTGACAGACTCTGCAGGGGTATTGCATTACAAACTCGCAACCATTTCTCCTACTGACACGCTGATATTCTCCTCCATCGGCTATGAATCACGCGTTATAACATACAAGGATTTAAAAGGACAACCTGCTGTCACGCTCAGAGACAATCCCAACCAGCTCCACGAGGTCACAGTACTCCCGGCAAAGACTAAGAAAAAGACTTTCGGACGCACATCCATGAAAGGAGCGTTTGAAATCCAGGTCGGCTCCGAGCATAGCGAGGGTACCGGCATAGGTGTACACTGCAAGACAGGGAAACGCGGATGGATCACATCCGTAAGCATGGGATGGATGCAGCGTCCTGACTGTCTGACCCGGATGCCGTTCAGGCTCAACATACATAATAAGGAGAAAGGCAAGTGGGTCAATGTCACCGAGCGTCCTGTCATGTTCACCTATGACCAAAAAAATCTCAACGAGGAGGGACGTTTCGTCTACAAATTACCCGAACCGGTGATGATAAGCGGCGATACGATGGTGGAGTTCGAGTTTCTTGAACCGATGCACCACCGCACTATGTACATCAAATCCAATGTAATGACAGGGCACTTCTATTTCCACAATGAGGAGGGCAACTGGGAGTCCATACCCGTCGGCGGCTCTTTTGCCGTCCACGCCACAGTAGAGAAGTGACCCAATGCTATTCACTTAATACATAACATGAACGTAGGGACGCGGTGTGCCTCAATGCCTCTACCTTAAGCTAATCTTATCTTCTCATGTTCGCGCCCTAAAGGGCGCATCTCTCGATTAGCCGAGAGGCTCGCCCCTCGGTTTACGTCAGTTTATGTCACGCGCTGCGCTTTGCCGCAGCGCATTAAACCCCATGATGCTCAACATTATAACGACTGATGCGCTGCGGCAAAGCGCAGCGCGTATATACACCATCTCTTACCGAGGGGCAAGCCCTCGGTTAACGGAGAGATGCGCCCACAAGGGGCGCGAATAGTGTTTTTGTCAAAGACATTCTCAAAAAATGACATCGGAGGGTTGACATGGGACAAAAAATGTAGTAAATTTGCAAGATATTGCGCAAGTTGCGCCCTAACACCACGTCCGTTACTTCCCACGCCTTTCAACAGCAGTTTATGGGTCAGAAAAAACGCAGACTCCTATCAACCCTCGCAGCACAGATGACTGCAATGATCAGCATGTCACTTGTGCTTATCGTATTAGGCTTGATGTCACTCGGGGGCATAGCCGCCCACTCACTGTCAGAGCAGGTGCGACAGAAGATGGGATTTACAGTCATCATGGATGACAATGCCACCCCTGCCGAAATCAACGCCCTGCTCAGGTCTTGGCGCAAATCGCCTTACGTCTCAGCAGCCAAATACACATCGCCGGCTCAGGCATTGGAGCGATGGAAAGCATCTACTGGCGACGACGAGGATATAGTGGCTCTGCTGGGCACAAACCCGTTTCGCCCGGAAATGGATGTCAACGTCAAGCCCCGCTATGCCAATGTCGACTCATTGCGTCAAATAATAGCAAGTGTGGCGGCAATGCCGGGTGTAAGCGAAGTACGACTCCAGGCACGCATGATCGAGAACATCAACAAAGCAGTAAACAAGACTGCCATCGTACTGGCTATAATAGCAGCGGCTCTGCTATTCATATCCATTGTTTTAATCAACAATCTCGTAAGGCTGAGCATCTATGCGCGACGTTTCATCATCCACACGATGAAGTTAGTCGGTGCGACACCGGCATTCATACGCCGCCCCTTTGTTCTCGCAAGCGCTTTCAATGGTCTGCTGTCGGGTTTTATCGCCGTAGCCGTCATCGGTGCCCTTCTCGCCTATGGCTACGCCACCGGGCATGAACTGGCAGCACTATTGCCGATGTATCTGACTGCGTGGGTATTAGGAGGTATCATAGTGCTGGGGGTATTGCTATGCACATTATCTGCATTTATAGCCACCAACCACTACCTGCGCATAGACTACGACAATCTGCACAAATAAACAGTACATCTAATATATAAATCCAGTATTCTCCTTTTTACAAACTATCATGTCTGGAAATCAAAACGGAAAACAACCGTCAATGGACCAGTTTGTGCTTGAGAAGCCCTCTGAACGTCCGCTCATAAAACGCAATTTCATGTGGATGATAATTGCAGGAGTCATGATTGTAGCCGGATTCCTCCTTATGCTTGGAGGCAGTTCGACAACCGAAGAGTTCAACCCCGATATTTTCAGTGCACGTCGCATCGTAGTCGGACCGACTATGGCATTTTGCGGATATGTGGTTATGGCTATAGCCCTTATACTCAAACCGCGAGTTGCGACGACAGCCGCACAGTCTAACGGAGAGGAGGTGGATCTATGAACTGGCTTGACGCACTCTTTCTCGGCATAATCCAGGGACTTTCGGAGTATCTGCCTATCAGCTCGAGCGGACATCTTGAGATATTCCGCCATCTGCTCGGGACAGATCTTGGAAACACTACCTCTCTTGAGTTTGACATCATGCTGCATGTCGCCACAGTACTGAGCACCATAATCATACTGTGGAAAGAATTTGCTCCGCTCTGCTTTTCATTCTTCGGCTTCAAGCGTGATGCCAACACCACATATGTATGGAAACTCATAGTTTCTTGCATTCCCGTAGCCGTGGTGGGCATCTGCTTCAAAGATGTAGTTGAGAGTTTCTTCACAGGCAACCTGACCATAGTCGGCATATGCCTATGCGTGACAGCTGCCCTCCTCTCGTTCGCCTACTTTTTCCGCACACGTCCCTCTATCGAGCAGCATAAGCAAGGACACGAAATCACATGGGGCGATGCTATCGTCATGGGTATAGCCCAAGCTATTGCAGTGCTTCCCGGACTGAGCCGTTCTGGCACAACCATCGCCACTGGCATCTCCATGGGCGCACGACGCGAAGCTGTGGCGCGCTTCTCTTTCTTCATGGTCATCATACCTATCCTTGGCGAAGCACTCCTCTCAACTGTCAAGCTCCTTCATGGCGGAGCGGAAGCCGACAGCTCATTTGAAGTAATCGGCTGGGGTCCGATGATAATCGGCTTCATAGCCGCGCTGCTTGTGGGCTGCGCCGCCTGCAAGTGGATGCTCGAAATTGTCAAGAAAGGCAAGCTCGTATGGTTTGCAGTCTACTGTCTCGTGGTAGGTATCCTCTGCATAGTGTTATAACCACACCTCAGCAACATGGATTTCATATCAGGAGAAATACTACTGATTGACAAACCTCTCGGATGGACATCGTTTGATGCCGTCAAGCGTGTGCGTGGAGCCCTCACTCGCCGCATGAAGGTCAAGAAGCTAAAGGTGGGACATGCCGGCACTCTTGATCCCCTCGCTACAGGCGTGATGGTCATATGCACAGGCAGAGCTACTAAACGCATCGACGAACTCCAGGCTGGAGTGAAGGAATATATAGCCACCTTGGCTCTTGGAGCTACTACTCCATCGTTTGACCTTGAGACGGAGATAGATGCAACTTATCCGATAAACCACATCACCAGCGAACTGGTGAAAGAAACTCTGCGGAAATTCCATGGCACCATACAGCAGGTGCCTCCGGCTTTCTCAGCCGTCAAAATCGACGGACAGCGAGCCTACAAGATGGCTCGTAAAGGTCAGACGCCCGAGCTGAAAGCCAAAACCCTTGTCATTGACGACATCGAGCTGCTCCAATACGCCCAGGACCAGATTACCCTGCGCATAGTTTGCAGCAAAGGTACATATATCCGCGCCCTCGCCCGCGACATAGGCGAGGCACTTAATTCAGGAGCGCACCTGACAGCCCTGCGACGTACCCGTGTCGGCGACTTCACAATCGACAAGTGCATCAGTGTGGATGACGCGGCGGCAATGATACGCGATGTCGACATCACCATGCCTGACGACAACGCTGACTCCGCTCAGCAATAAACATAACCCATCAAGAACAACAACTTATATACCGCATATCGGCAATCCTCATGAAACTGTCACAGTTTAACTTCAACCTCCCCAAAGATCACATAGCGTCCACTCCCGTAGCCGAGCGTGACGAATCACGTCTCATGGTCATCAACCGCGCTACAGGCGAGATTGAGCACCACATATTCAAGGAAATCATCAACTACTTTGATGACGGCGATGTGATGGTGTTCAACGACACCAAGGTATTCCCGGCTCGCCTCTTCGGCAACAAGGAGAAGACCAACGCCCTTATCGAAGTGTTTCTGCTCCGCGAACTCAACGAGGAAAACAAGCTCTGGGATGTGCTTGTGGAGCCTGCCCGAAAAATCCGCATAGGCAACAAGCTCTATTTCGGCGACGATGACTCCATGGTGGCAGAGGTGATAGACAACACCACCTCGCGCGGACGCACCCTGCGCTTCCTCTATGACGGTCCCCACGACGAGTTTAAGGAAGAGCTGTTCAAACTCGGCGAGACTCCGCTGCCCTATTATATCGACCGCAAGCCCACTCCGGAGGATGCCGAACGCTATCAGACCATCTTCGCCCAGCGCGAGGGTGCTGTAGTGGCTCCCGCTGCCGGGATGCACTTCTCACGCGAACTGATGAAGCGCTTGGAAATACGCGGAGTGAAGCCCGAATACCTCACTCTGCACATAGGGCTGGGCATCTTCCGCGAAATAGATGTCGAAGACCTTACCAAGCACCGCATGGATTCCGAGCAGGTCAACATCTCACAGCATCTTGTGGATGTGGTCAACGATGCCAAAGACCACAACAAGCAGGTATGCGCAGTGGGCACCTCGGCTCTGCGCGGACTGGCAAGCGCGGTATCCATGGGCGGACACATCAAGACCTATACCGGTTGGACCAACAAGTTCATATTCCCTCCCTACGACTTCACCGTGACCACATCGCTCGTCACCAACTTCCATCTCCCGTACTCCACTATGCTTATGATGGTGTGCGCTTTCGGCGGTTACGACCTCGTCATGAAGGCATACAAGGAAGCTGTCAAAGAGAAGTACCGTTTCGGTGCTTATGGCGATGCCATGCTGATAATCTGAGGCTGATATGGGTAGCCGCTTTGTCACCGTCGACCATCCTGGCGAGAGCACGGTGCGCGAGAAGATGAGCCGCTTCCTGGCTTTCGCTCAGCCCGCCTCCTCTGCTGATGAGGCACGAAGCATCATAGCCGACTTCACTAACCGCTATCATGACGCACGTCACGTATGCTGGGCATACATGATTGGAGCCGACAGGACGGAATACCAGTCAAGCGACAACGGTGAGCCCTCAGGCACTGCCGGCAAACCCATACTGGGGCAGATCAATTCGCTCGGACTGACCAATGTGGCAGTGATAGTGGTGCGATACTTCGGAGGCATCAAGCTTGGCACCTCCGGACTTATCGCCGCCTACCGTCAGGCTGCCCGTGAAGCACTTGATGACGCAGGCACACGCGAGGGCTGCGAGATGTCACCGCTTCCTCTGACATTCGGCTATCTTGCCATGAACGATGTCATGAAAATCGTAAAAAGCGAAAATCTTGCCATAGTATCCCAGGAGCATGACAATACCTGCCACATGACGCTCTCAGTCCCGTCGGACTCTGTGGAGCAATGGAAAGCCAGATTCCTCAAAGCGGGAGCACAGTGTGACGACTGACACAACATCATATCAATCTCTTCATGACTATACATAACATACTCCGATACGCCACTATCAAAACGGCACTTCTGGCGGCTGTGATGCTGATGATTCCCACCGGATGCTCCATCAGCTACAAACTCAATGGAGCCGCGCTTGACTATTCGCTCTACAAGACCGTACATGTCGGGGAGTTCCCGATACGTGCGGCTTTGGTATATGCCCCGTTGCAGCCGATGTTTGAAAACCAGCTGACTGACTACATCCGCTCCAACACACGTCTGCAGGTAGTCGACGGCCGCTCTGATCTTGACCTCACCGGCGAAATCACAGGCTACACCCTGACACCGCAGTCGGTCAATGAAAACGCCGTGGCTGCCCAGACACGTCTCACCATCACCGTGCGCGTCAAATACACCGACCATAAGGACGAGAGCAAAGACGTAGACCAGACCTTCTCGGCGTACTATGACTTCGACTCATCGTATATGCTCACCGACATCCAGGACCAGGCATGTGAAGACATCACCAAGCAGCTCGTAACTCTGATTTTCAACGCCACACTTGGCAACTGGTAATCTACCCTGACGACATGGACGCACAGCTTCTACAATATCTCGACCTGCTCAGTCAAGGCCGCGCCTCCGAAGCCGATCCGGCATTGCTGCGCGAACTGAGCTGCCGATATCCCTATTTCTCCAAAACCGACACCACCCTTGCAGAGAAATTAAAGGCGGAAGGGCTCAGCTCTGATGACATAAGGGAATTGCAGGCTTCCATAATCAGCCAGTCAGCCAATCCCGACGCTGTCTCGGCAGCTCTCGGCTTGGAGAGCGATGCCGATTTCTATGGCGAATCCAAACCTGCACGCGAGAAAATGACCACAGAGACCACCATCGACTCCTTCTTGGAACGCTACGGCAATTCTGCCGACAACGACAAGGAGATTGAACTTCTGGAGAAGCTCATATTCAACCCTGTAGCACCTGACTATACAGCCTCGCTCGAAGCTCTCGAACCGGCTGCGCATCCCCAAGCGGCAAGCACTGACGAGCCGTGCGTCACGTCAAGCCGTCAGGACCAGCTTATAGATGCGTTTATCGCCAAAAGCAACGAAGACACACCGCTATCTGCAACCATAGACATCATAGTTGCAAATCCCCAGCCCTCTACCCCGACGGAACCACCGACAACCACGCCAGAACATCAACCAGACACCTCCGAGTCTCGCCAGCATGCACTGCTTACCGAGAGCCTCGCCAAGATATATATCAAAAAAGGTCGGTATGCCAAGGCTTTTGAAATTATTCACTCCCTAAGTTTGAATTATCCAGAAAAAAGTTGTTACTTTGCAGACCAATTACGTTTCTTGCATAAACTAATGCTTATTCAGGAACTGCAGACCAAAAACGACAAGAAATAACATAACTTACATAGCAACATAACAACAAAATGTACGTACTCATTATTGTTCTCACCCTTCTGGCAGCGGTGCTGCTCATCGGGGTCGTGCTTATCCAGAAATCAAAAGGCGGCGGTCTTTCGTCATCATTTGCCGGCTCAAACCAGATCATGGGTGTGCGCCGTACCACCAACTTCATTGAAAAAGTGACATGGACCCTCGCTGGAGCTATCGCCGTGCTCGCCATCCTCTCAGTCTTCTTCATGCCCTCAATCGGCGCAGGCCAGGCATCTCGCGTACAGGCTCCCGCTGCCACCGAGCAGACAGCTGCCGAGGATTTCAACACTGCAGCACCTGTAGCCGCTCCTGCTCCTGCAGCTACCCCTGCTCCCGCTGCAGCCCCCGCAGAATAATTCACACTGACATTATTCCCAACAATCCATATATGACAGACCGTAACACCTATTGCGGTCTGTCATAATTGTACCTAACCCTTTCACCGCCATGTTCTCAGGAATAGTAGAAGAAGCTGCCACCGTGGTAGCTGCCACCCGCGATAACGGCAATCTCAACCTGCGCATCCGCAGCTCATTTGCCGACGAACTCAAGATAGACCAGTCTGTAGCCCACAACGGCGTGTGCCTGACAGTGGTCGAGCTACACGACGACAACACCTATGTCGTGACAGCCATCCAGGAAACACTCGACCGCTCAAATCTCGGCGACCTCAAAGAGGGCGACCTCGTCAATCTCGAACGCAGCATGCTCATGAACGGTCGCCTTGACGGGCACATAGTGCAGGGACATGTGGATTGCACAGCCGTGTGCACCGACATCCGCGAAGTCGACGGCAGCACATACTTCCAGTTTACCTACGACATCGATCCCGCCATGGCTGCAAAAGGTTATGTCACCGTCGAGAAAGGAAGCGTGACAGTCAACGGCGTGTCACTGACCGTGTGTGACTCGCAGCGCGACTCATTCCGCGTAGCCATCATCCCCTACACCATGGACCACACCAACTTCCACGCCTTCCGTCTCGGCACTCGCGTCAACATCGAGTTTGACATCATAGGCAAATACCTCGCCCGCCTCCAGGACTTCAAGTAACCGCCGCATATTTTGGCTGATTGAAACATATTGCTATTTGCAACGTTTTCTGACAGCAACTGTTTTAATAACAAGATGTTTTCATTATTTTTGCATTTAGCCATACTCTAATGAAGTTAATTGAGCTCAATCTGCAACGAATCTTTGACCTTTGCCGTACTCATAAGGTCAAGACCCTTTCTGTCTTTGGCTCTATCCTTACAGATAGATTCAATGACGATAGCGATGTAGACCTGCTTGTAGATTTTGAAGCGATAGATCACAATCAGTTTGACTACGTCAGCAACTACTTCAGCTTACGCGATGCATTGGAGCAATTATTCAATCGCAAGGTGGATTTGATCGAAGAGAAAGGTCTTCGAAACAAATATTTTATTGCAAATGTCAATCGTACCAAACAGCTGATATATGGTTAATGAAGAAATTATTACCTATCTTCAAGACGTATTGGATGCAATTGAAGACGTGCAGAGCTGTTTTGATGGCTATCCAAACAGATATGATGTGTTTGAAAAAGACATGATGAGGAAATGCGTAGTAGAACGCAAAGTTGAAATCATGGGCAAAGCCATAAACCGCATCAAAAAGACCGAAACTACTATCAACATCCCTAATGCACGTGCCATCATCGACACGCGTAACCGCATCATACATGCGTATGACAATGTACAGCCAGAGTTTCTATGGAGCCTGGTAATACGTCATATCCCTCAGCTTAAAAAGGACATCGAACAAATAATCTCTGACCTGGAAGCTGATTAGCGCAATAATTCAACGCTTCACACTGTCTCCATCCTGGTTCCAGCGGCGAGTCTGGAGGTCGGCAGACTTCATTTCGGCAGGGTTGTCGGCAGGCGACCAGAAGCGGTGGTGACCCAGCTCGTCGGGCATGTACTGCTGACGCTTGAAGTGCCCGGGATAATCATGGGGATAAATGTAATCCCTGCCATATCCCATATCCTTCATCAGCGAAGTCGGGGCATTGCGCAGATGAAGGGGCACAGGCAGGTTCCCGGTCTCACGCACCTTGGCAAGAGCCGCATCTATGGCGAGATATGCCGAATTGCTCTTCGGCGAGGTGGCAAGATATATCGTGCACTCGGCAAGAGGTATGCGCCCTTCGGGCCAGCCGATTTTGCGGAGTATGTCAAATGTCGCATTTGCCAGAAGCAGAGCGTTAGGATTAGCAAGCCCGATGTCTTCGGCAGCAAGGATGACGAGCCTTCTGGCTATGAATTCCGGATCTTCGCCCCCCTCCACCATTCGCGCAAGCCAGTAGATCGCAGCATCGGGGTCACTTCCGCGTACGCTCTTGATAAATGCCGATATGATGTCATAGTGCATCTCTCCGTTCTTGTCATATGCTGCTGGATTCTCTTGCAGACGGTCAGTGACGGTCTTGTCGTTAATGACGATTTTCTCCTGATCAGGTGTCGACTGTTCTATCAGGTCAAGTATGTTGAGCAATTTACGTGCATCACCTCCGGCAAATCTGAACAGAGCTGTGGTTCCCTCGACATCTACGCTGCGCTCTTTCAACACAGAATCATGCTCCAGCGCATGCCTGAGCAGGCGGTCAAGTTCCTCCTCGTCAAGTGGTTTAAGCGTATATACACGCGCTCTTGACAGCAACGGACGGATCACCTCAAACGAAGGGTTCTCGGTCGTAGCACCTATGAGCGTGATAGTACCGTCCTCCACCGCACCGAGCAGACTGTCCTGCTGGCTCTTGTTAAAACGGTGGATTTCATCTATGAAAAGTATCGGACGTCCTTTGCTGAACACGCTCGCGGCATCCTTGCGACACTTGTCAAGCACCTCGCGCACCTCCTTAACACCGCTTGTCACAGCCGACAGAGTGTAAAAGCTGCATCCTGTAGTGTTGGCTATGATACGTGCCAATGTGGTTTTTCCCACTCCCGGAGGTCCCCAGAGGATAAACGATGAGAGCCTTCCTGTCTCTATCATCCTGCGTATGACCGCATCTGGTCCTACAAGATGGGTCTGACCGATGTAATCATCGAGTGTCCGCGGTCTCAATCGTTCTGCCAACGGCTGGTATATCATCTGCTCAATGTATTATGCTGATTTTATATATTACAAATTTAACAAAATCGGGCAGTTTTATCAGTTCATCTCGGTGTTAATAGATTATAAAATGCCTGTGCTGTTTTTGATTTTTATTTAACTTTACATCAATGACATTTGTTAATATTACAAAAGTCCACTTCACGTTGATACTAACTTAAACAGATAACGATATGAGCAATCAAAGTTCCAATGGCATGTTAAGAGCCATCTTCGGCATTATAATGATAATCATCTACGTAGGCATGGGTGTATTGATACTATGCGGCACATTCGGCTGGTTTTCAGGCTCATGGATATGGCTGCGCTGGACTGCCGGCATCCTGCTGATAGTCTATGGCATATGGCGAGCCTACAGACAATTTGCCGGAGTAGACTCTCCAGTGTAATTCAATAACCCATCACCACGCCTACAATATCACGATGAACATAATCAAAAGTTCCATCATAGCCATGACCGCGGCTGCGGCTATGGCTACCGTTATGACATCATGTGACAAAAAAGCAGCAACCACCTCTACCTCGGGTCTCGGCTCGATAGTGTGCGATGCAAGCTTCGAAAACATCATGTCACAGGAGATAGATGTCTATGAATACATCTACCCCAAGGCAAGCATCATACCCTACTACGTCGACGAACACTCGGCGGTCGACTCTCTGCTTGACCTCAAGACCAAAGCAATAGTCATCACCCGACGCCTCACCCAGCAAGAGAAAGACTATCTCAAGAGCAAGAAGAAAAATGTGCGCGAGAGCCGCATAGCTGTCGACGCGATTGCCCTTATAGTCAACCCTGCCAACACGGTATCAGTGCTGTCAAAGAATGAGATAGCGCAGATACTCTCTGGCAAGCTGCGCCGTTGGGACGAAGTGGAACCGAGCAAACTCGGCGACATCGAAGTGGTATTTGACCACCAAGGTTCAAGCACGGTCCAGTACATGAAGGATTCTCTGCTTAACGGTGCCGAATTCGGTCCCAACGTATATGCCCAAAAGACCAATGCCGATGTATTCAAAGCCGTGGCTACAAACAAAAATGCCATCGGTATCATAGGTGTCAGCTGGATAAGCAGCGACCTACGCGAACGTGAATACACCCGCGAAGAGCTGGCTGCAGCAAGCAGCAAGAGCGACACTACCACCATCGAGTTCGACCCGCGCATCAAAGTGCTCAAAGTCCGTGGCAACGACGAGGTAACCGCCTACAAACCCTACCAGGCATATATCTATGATGGCAGCTATCCGCTCTACCGCTCCGTGTATATGATCAACACGGCAGCCGGCGGCACAGTGGTGCAAGGTTTCTACAGTTTCGTCACCTCATTCCAGGGGCAGAAACTCATCCAGATGACCGGCATACTCCCCGGCACACTTTCGCCACGCATGGTGAGCCTCGAATAACAGCTATCTGACCTCATAAAGACCTAAAATTGGCTTAATTTCTATGAAATTTCCACAATTTTGGGTCTTTGTCATGTTTATTACAAAGAAAATGCGTAATTTTAAAGTCAGTAACTACGTTTAAACAAATCTCAACAATACAAACAAAAAACAATTAACCTGAACAGGACATGAAAAGAACATTCCTTTTCTCTGCACTCGCAGCATCAATGCTCGGTGCCATGGCCCAGGGCGGCTATCAGGACGGTATCGACTATTTCAAAGCCGACTATCCCGAAGAAGCAGCCATCATTCTTACCAAGACCATCAACGACCCAGCATCTGACAAAGCCCTTTCTTACTACTACCTCGGAGCAATAGACCTGCGCAAAAACGACAAGGCTGCCGCCGTGGCTAACTTCGACAAGGGCATCGCAGCCAACCCTGGATGCGGCTATAATTATATAGGCAAAGGCCAAGTAGAACTCCTCAACGGCAACGAATCAGCTGCCGAAAAACTTTTCAAGCAGGGCGTTTCTGCTGACAAGAAGGAGAAAGGCGCTCTGTGTGCCGCAGTGGCTCGCGCCTACTTCAACGTCAATCCGGTCAAGTATGCCAAGAAAATCGAGAAATACATCGCCGACGGCGACAAGGCAAGCAAATTCAAGGAGAGCGACCTCTTCGTGCTCCGTGGCGACATGGTGGTCAACAACCCTGGCGAATCAGCCGGACAGTATGAGACCGCTATCGTGACCGACGAGGAAGTTGGTGCTCCTGTAAGCCCCGAAGCCTATGTGAAGTATGCTCGTGTTTATTTCCATGTCAATCCTGAGTACGCCATCAACAAACTGACAGAGCTCAACAAGAAGCTCCCCACATCAGCCCTTGCACAGCGCGAACTCGCCGAAAAATACTACGACAACAACCAGCTCACTCTCGCTGCCGAGCAGTATGGCAAGTACATGAGCAATCCCAACCACTTCGAACGTGACGAGCAGCGTTACAGCGGTCTGCTTTTCTTCGGCAAGAAGTATGCGAAGTCTCTTGAAATCGCCGAGAAAGTGCTTGCAAAGAATCCTGACAACTTCTACATGCAGCGCATGGTGATGTACAATCTCTTCGAAATGAAGCGTTACGAGGAAGCTGAGGCTGCTGCCAAGAAGTTCTTCGCAATGGTTCCCAAAAACCAGATTCAGCCCAAGGACTACGAATATGAGGGTGACATACTGATGGAACTCAAGCAGTATGAGGCAGCCGTGGCTGCTTACAAGCAGTGCGAGACTGCATTCCCCGACCGCACCGACATCCTCGATGAACTTGCAGCTGCCTACAACAGCGCATCGCAGTTTGAACTCGCAGCCAAGACCATGCAGCGCTTTGTGGATTCAGGTGACCGCTCGCTCAACGATCTCTGGGACTGCGCCGACTACTACAAAAACTGGGGACTCAGCCTCCCCGAAGGCTCTGAGGAGCGTGCCGCTGCCGCAGCCGCTGGTATCAAGGTCATCGATCAGGCTATCGAACGTCAGCCCAAAGCCGGTCAGCTCTACCGCACCAAGTCACAGCTCTTCCAGGTAGGCAACGCCACCCCCAACATGGAGGCTGCCGACGCTTACAAGAAGATGATCGAGTGCTACGAAGCAGCCGGAGAAAAAGAGAAACGTCAGGCTCAGATCGTATCAGGCCTTATGTACATCGGTTCATATTACGCAGCCAACAAGGACATGGACTCAGCCCGCAGCTACTATCAGCAGGCTCTTGACCTTGACCCCTCTAATGAAGGACTTGCCAACTATATCAAGACACTCAAATAAAACGGATACGGGACCTACCATCCCGCATATCTGACACTCACACGCACGCTCCGCCGGGACTCACTGACCTGACGGAGCGTTCGGTGTGATTAGATACGATAACCAATGATAGAATATATCAAGGGTACTATAGCCCAATTGACACCCACCTACATGGTCATAGAGACAGCCGGGATAGGCTATGGGATAGAAATCTCGGTAAGCACTTTTGACAGTCTGCAAGGAAAAGAATCAGCCCGCATATTCATCCATGAGATAATACGCGAAGATGCCCATCTGCTGTTTGGTTTCGGCTCGGCAAAAGAGCGCGAACTGTTCAGGCTGCTTATCGGAGTCAGCGGCGTCGGAGCCAATACAGCCCGCACAGTGCTTTCGGCTCTGCCTCCCTCCTCGCTTGAAACAGCCATATCGCAGGGCGATGTCAACACGCTCAAAAGCGTCAAAGGCGTCGGAGCCAAGACTGCCGAAAGAATCATAGTGGACCTGCGTGACAAAATAAAACCGGGTGACGACACGTTATTAAATGTAGGTGGCAAGCGCAACGAAACATTTGAGGAAGCTCTCGCAGCTTTGGTAATGCTTGGGTTCCAACGCCAGGCATCAGTCAAAGCGTTAAAAAAAATCTACGATGCCGATCCGCTCACCACTGCCGAAAAAGCCATCAAGAAAGCTCTTTCGATGATGTAATCTGCTATCTCTCACGCACTATCTGAAGTGAATTCACCACGTTCCCGCCGATACAGACATGTCACAAGCCTTTGCATAGCTGCCGTCATCATAGCGGTAGCCGGCTTGGTCATGCCCTCACGGGCGCAATACCGTCAGAGTTCACTGTCAGCTCCACCCCCACCCCCTGTACCCGTTGGCAATCCACTCATGCAGGCAGCAGATTCGTTGATGGTCCCATTCCCGGTAGGCTACACTGTGCCTCCAGATGTGGATTATCTGCTCAATCAGGAATTTGCAGCCGACCTCGCCACACCCTCCAATATCACCACTGTGCCCGAGTATGACCCTGTGACAGGAGTCTACGTGGTGCGTACGCGTGTCGGCGACATGGAAGTCGCCACACCATTTATTCTCACTCCGCAGCAATACAACGACTGGCAGATGCGCCAGTCTATGCTTGACTACTACCGCCAGCGTAACGCCGAAGAACTTGACGAGTCGAAGAAAAAGCCGTTTAATATTTTCGACATGAATTTTGCTCTCGGACCGCTTGAAAAGATATTCGGTCCTGGAGGTGTCAATCTCAAGCTCAATGGCAACATGCAGATCAACATGGGTATATCAAGCCAGTACAACGGCGACCCATCACGAAGCAAACGCCACCAGCGCACCACCCGTTTTGACTTTGACCAGAAGATACAGGCTACGGTCAATGCCACTGTCGGCAACCGCATGTCATTTAACATGTCATACAACACCGACGCCACCTTTGACTTCGATTCCAAGAATCTCAAATTGGCATACAAAGGCGAAGAGGATGACATAGTAAAAGAAATCGAGGCAGGTAACGTCAGCATGACCACTGGCGGAACCCTAATACGAGGAGCCACTGCGCTATTCGGTCTCAAGACAAAGCTGCAATTCGGCAAACTGACCGCCACAGCCCTTGTCGCACAGCAAAACTCTGCATCAAAAAGTGTATCGACCGAAGGAGGCGCACAGACCACCGAATTTATGGTCAAAGCCCATGACTATGACTCTGACCGCCACTATTTCCTCGGTCTCTATTTTTACGACCACTATAACGAATTTGCCGCCAATCTGCCACTGACCACATCAGGCGTGGAAATCAATAATGTGGAAGTATGGGTCACTAACCGCACCGGCAACTACAACAACTCGCGCGACATCATAGCCTTTACCGACCTCGGCGAGAGCATAACCTCTAATCTTCAGAATCCAACACAAGTCCACGTCACAGGTGGCAATGACGGCAAACGCCCGAGTAACAACAACAACGACCTCTATGCCTCAGTCAAGGATATAGAGAACTTCAACGGAGCCGAGCAGATTCTCTCGGCTCGCGGACTCGTCTCCGGCAACGACTACATGAAGGTAGAGAAAGCGCGTCTGCTTTCGTCGGGCGAATATACCGTCAACAAGCAGCTCGGCTATATCTCCCTGCGCTCACAGCTTCGTGACGAAGTACTCGGCATTTCTTACGAATACACCTACAACGGCACCACCTACTACGTCGGCACTATGTCAAGTTCTGTCCAGGAGACCGAACGCCCCCTTATGGTCAAGATGCTCAAGAGTGTGCAGTCCAACTCTGACATGAAGACGTGGAAGCTGATGATGCGTAACGTCTACAACACAGGAGGCTATTCACTTGTGCGCGACCACTTCAAGCTTGATGTCAAGTTTCTCAACCAGACCAATGGCAACGTGGAGCAGATATACCTGCCCCTGTCAGGCACTATCGGACAGACACCTCTGCTCCAACTACTTGGTCTCGACCGCCTGAACTCCACCAACCAGAGTCCATCGGACGGCTTCTTTGACTGGCTCGACGGTTACACCGTGCTTCCTCAGACAGGGCGTATCATATTCCCCGTGACCGAACCGTTCGGCGAATACCTTGCCGAGCAGATAATGCGTAGCGGTTTTTCACGAGCCGAGGCTGACAAATATTGCTACTACGACCTATACACCAAGCTCCAGAGCGAAAACATAGAGACCGAAAACTCCAATGTGTTCACCCTGCAAGGACGCATGCAGGCAGCCACCGGCAACACCATCCGCCTCAACGCCACCAACGTTCCCCGTGGCTCTGTGGTAGTGACAGCCGGAGGAACAAAGCTGATAGAGAACACCGACTATACCGTAGACTATTCTATGGGATTGGTCACCATCCTCAATCAGAGCATCATCGACTCGGGACAAAACATCTCAGTCAGCCTTGAAGACCAAGGCATGAACATGCTTCAGAAGCGTACATTGCTCGGATTGGATCTGCAATATCAGTTCAACCGAGACTTCTCCGTAGGAGCTACTGTGATGCACTACTCCGAGAAGACGCAGCGTCAGAAAATCTCCATCAGCGACAATGTGGTCAACAACACCATATGGGGATTCAACTTCGACTACAACACGCGCTTCAACTGGCTCACGTCACTCCTCAACAAGATTCCGACCGTCAACGCCACCCAGCCCTCCACCCTCAACCTAAAGGGCGAGTTTGCGCAGATCATACCGCACACAGTCAAGAGCGGCAACAACAACGGCAGCGTGTACATCGATGACTTCGACACCTCATCGAGCGCACTGTCACTCGCCTACCCCTCGGCATGGCAGATAGGAAGCGCACCCTATGAGCGCACCATCGCAGACGAGGCAGGTAACATCCCATCAGATCTCGAAACAGGATTCCAGCGCGCGATGCTTAACTGGAACATCATCGACCAGCTCTTTATCAACGAGCGCACAAGCGGTGCACCGCGCAACATATCGGGCAACAAGGTCATCCTTGAAAATCCCTACGTGCGTCAGATAAAGAAACTCGAGCTATTCCCAGGAAGTGCCGACTACGTCAATGACATTGACTATATCAACACTTTCAACTTCTCATTCTACCCGCTTGAACGCGGTCCTTACAACGTCAACCCCGACTATTACCGTCAGGACATACTGGGATTCCGCAGCAATCCCGTGACCTCTGAGCAGTCAGCCTCCGTGCGCGAACTGGCACAGAAGAGCTGGGGCACAGCCATGCGCAAACTCGATACCACAAACTTCGACCAGAACAACATCGAATACCTGGAATTCTGGCTGATGGACCCGTTCATGGACTATGCACCGCAGAACTTTGTGGCAGCCTCGCGCGAAGGCACCATGAAGATACAGCTCGGCGACATATCAGAGGACATACTCAAAGACGGACGCAAGAGCTACGAGAACGGCATCCCCTATGGCGGAGCCGACTCACCGCTTGACGAGACAGTCTGGGGCTACGTGCCAGCCCGCTCATCCATGGGCTACGCGTTTGCTGACAACAACGATTCACGCCCCGTACAGGACGTCGGTCTTGACGCGCTCAGCGATGCGCAGGAACAGCAGTTCCCTACCTACAGCGATTTCATCAACAAGGTGTCGGCTCAGTCACCCGACCAGGCTACGATGGATTCGGTGCTGAGGGATCCTGCCAACGATGATTACCATTATTACCTCGGCGATGACTATGACGACGAGGGACTTGACATCCTGCAACGTTACAAACGTTACAACGGTTTGGAATACAACTCGCTCGCCCGCAATAACCCGGAAGCCCCGGCTCAGTATCAGGCTTATAAAAACACGCCTGATGCCGAGGACATCAACGGTGACGGCACGATGAACGAGTCGAATAACTATTACCAATATGAAATAGACCTCTCTGACCTGCGCCAGGAAGGAAACAAAGGTCGCATCACCGAGACCCGCACATACACCATCACCTACGATGACCTGACCACCCAGGAGGTGACATGGTATCACTTCATCATACCCATCAAGCAGCCTGACTCGCAGGTAGGCTCCATCTCCAACTTCGCCAATCTGCGGTTTATGCGCATGCAGCTCGAAGGCTTTGACAACACTGTGCATATGCGTCTTGCCAACTTCCAATTTGTCCGCGGCACATGGCGCATGTATGACAAAAATCTTGAAGACCCCACCAATCCGCCGACGAGCCAGATGAGCACCGAGGCACTCAGCCTCTTCAACAACTCCGACTCCGAGCCCATCAACTACGTGTTGCCTCCCGGCGTGACACAGGAACAGGAAGCCAACTCCACATCAGCCCAGCAGCTCAATGAAGGCTCTCTCTCATTCACTGTCAAAGACCTTGAGCCAGGAGCCGCACGTGCCATCTACAAGTCTACATCGCTTGACGTACGTAACTACAAGAGCATGCAACTGTGGGTACACGGTCACCATGCCCAGTCGACCGTGCAGGGTTCCATAGAGCCTAATTCGCTGGAGGTATTCATCCGTCTTGGCTCTGACGCATACAACAACTTCTACGAAGTGGCAAAACCGCTCGTTCTCACCCCAGTAGGTCCGTCGTACAACAACCAGAGCCTATCCGACCGTGAAGCCGTATGGCCAAACTATTTCGATTTCGAGCTGCAAGACCTCGTCAATCTCAAGCGAAGCCGTAACCGCGCCCACTTCGACACCTCAAAGGTCTACACAGAGCCATCTGATGACAACCGCGACCGCAAACTTCGCGTCAAGGGCAACCCCTCGATAGGAAACATCCAGACTCTGATGATAGGTGTGCGCAATGTCCGCACCGGAAAGATTGACAATGTCACCGTGTGGGTCAACGAGCTTCGCGTGTCAGACTTCACCAACTCAGGTGGCTGGGCAGCAAAGATCGATGCCACAATAGGTCTGAGCGATATCGCCAGAGTACAGTTTGGCGGCCACATAGAAACTGACGGATTCGGATCCGTAGACCAGGGACTCAATTCGCGCCGCCTTGACAAGTACGAGAAATACAATGTCACCGTAGAGGGCGATTTGCACCGCTTCGTGCCAGAGAAAGCCAAGCTCAATGCTCCCATCTACTACTCCTATTCAATGGAGCGCACCACGCCTAAATACAATCCTCTTGACAACGATGTCAAAGTGAGCGATGCCGTGGAAGACGCCACCACACAAGAAGAGAAGGATTTCATAGAGGGCTATTCGGTCACCCGCACCGTCAATCAGAACTTCGCCATGTCAGAATGGAAATTTGACCGCCGCAGCGAAGTGCCCAAGCCATGGGATCCAGCCAACTTCGTTGCCAATTTCTCATTCCGCAAGAAGACCCATCATGATCCTACTACCGACCATGAGTATAACAACGACTACAGCGGAGGTCTGACATATACCTACTCTCCCTATGCCAAGGGAGTGAAACCGTTCGGTTTCATCAAGAGCAAAAACCGCAACCTGCGATTCGTCCGTGACTGGGAACTCTTCTACTTCCCACGCACCATCATGCTATCCACCGTCATGACCCGTCACTATGAGGAGACACAGCAGCGTGCGGAGTTCAACTATGACCATCCCGAACTGACACCGACAATGCCAGCATACGCTGCCAAGGATTTCTACTGGAACCGCCGTCTCAATCTCGCTTGGAAACTGACAAATTCACTTGAATTCACCATCAACACACAGACACGCGCCCGCATCGAGGAAACCGAAGGCGTGGTCAACCGCACACTCTTCCCCGACCGTTACAAGGAGTGGCGCGACACCGTGTGGAACAGCATCCTGCGGCTCGGCACACCTTGGGGTTACAACCAGGAATTTGTAGCCACTTATAAGGCTCCGTTTAACAAGATTCCGGTGCTTGACATGCTCAACGCCTCAGCCGACTACCGCGGCACATATAACTGGGACCGTGCAACCATCGTGGGCGACCGCAGTTCGGGCAACCGTATCCAGAACGAAGGCACCTGGACTGTCAACGGCTCGCTGCAATTTGACAACATCTACACCAAATTCGCCTATCTCAAGGAGATCAACAAACGCTTCGCCAATACACGCAATAACCGCAACCAACCCGAAAAGAAACCGCGTAAATACGAGCGGACATTCTCACTTCGTCCCGACACGACCCTCACCATACGCCACAACCTGCGCACTAAAAAGGTCAACGTAGTGGCTGTGAAAGCTGACGGCACACCTTTTGAGATACGTACCAAGGTAATAGACCCCAACACCATAGAGGTGCTTACACATGGCAGCGAATCGCTGAAATTCACTGTCAACGAAGTACTCAAGACCGACAAGACCTTCTGGACCGAACTGCTCGCCTACAGCACACGACTGCTGATGAGTCCGCGTAACCTCAGAGTGGTGTGGAAGCACGGCAACCGCTCCGAGATACCTATGTTTATTCCCAATGCAGGCGATGTATTCGGACAAAACCTCACATACGGACCTATGGCTCCCGGCATGGCGTTTGCCTTCGGCATGACCGACGAGGGTTTCCTCAATGATGCACTTGACCGCGGATGGCTCATGAGAGACGAGACCCTAAACTCGCCAGCCATGTTCACCAAAAACGACAACCTGACCATCGAACTCAATCTCGAACTGTTCAAAGGTTTCAAGGTGCGTCTGACAGGTGCCCGCAGCCATGACCAGGTGAGCAACATACAGTTTGGCACATCCAATCTGATGACCACCTACTCCGGACGCTACACCAAGTCACATGTAGCCATTGCTACCGCCCTGCGTTCATATAGCGCATCTGACAATTACCGCAGTGATGCCTTTGACAAGATGTGTGATTACGTGGCTATAATGCAGCGCAGATATGATGCACAGTATCAAGGCACGAACTATCCGCAAACAGGTGTATTCGCACACGGACAGCCCGCCAATGACCAGGCAGGAAAGCCGTTTGACCCAGCCAACGGCGTAAGCCCGACAAGCAGCGACGTACTCATCCCGGCTTTCATCGCAGCCTACACCGGCACCAATCCTGAAAAACAGTATCTTGACATATTCCCGTCCATCGCACAGATTCTGCCCAACTGGACCATCACCTATGACGGTCTTATCAACCTCGGGAATATGCGCAACATATTCAAGAGCTTCACCATCTCGCATGCTTACCAGTGCTCCTACGAAGTGGGCTCATATGCAAGCCACGGCACATGGGAAAGCGCAGGCATGGGAGGGAATCTCGGTTTCCTCTACAATGAGACCACAGGTCTGGTACTCCCATCCTCGCCCTACAATGTGCAGTCAGTCAGCATCAATGAGCGGTTCAACCCCCTGATACGTGTCGCTGCTACGCTCAACAACAATCTCAACTTCAGCGTGCAGTGGGCTGATACACGTAATCTGACCCTCAACACCTCAGCCGGACAGGTCGTGGAAAACCTGTCGCGCCGCATCGGTGTCAGCGCAGGTTACGTCATCAACAATTTCAACTCCGTGCTCAAGCTCGGCAAGAAACAGACCGGCTTCAACAACGACCTCACCCTGCAAGGCGAGTTCTCATATCAGGTAACCCAGGCTCTTATCCGCACCATCCAGAGCCGCTTCACCCAGGGCACAAACGGAGCACGCACCGTGGACCTCAACATCATAGCAAAATATGCCGTGTCACGACTGCTCTCCTTCGGCGGATATTTCAGGCACCAGATACATACTCCGATAGTATCCACCAACGCCTTCCCGACATCCACCACCGATTTCGGCTTCACGTTTGACATCTCGCTGGCTCAATAGCAGCCTCCCAACAGAAATGGACTATCAATCACTATTAGACCGTCTCTCCTCATCAGGCAACCTACGCGCCATCCCGACCGAACAGACCGCAACGGTCATAGACCTGTCATCAAACGACTATATGGGCTATGCCGCCGACCCGATGCTGCAACAGAGCTTCTTCGCATCGTCTAACCACCTGTCCATACCCATGACATCATCAGCCGCACGACTGCTTGCAGGGAGTCAACGGTACTACAGTGCGCTCGAGAATCGGCTCGGCGAATTATACGGACGACCGGCTCTCCTTTTCAATTCAGGATACCACGCCAATACCGGGCTGATCAGCGGGCTGACCGATGCCAGCGACATCATACTCGCCGACAAACTCGTGCATGCAAGCATCATCGACGGCATGAAACTCAGCGATGCAACCCATGCCCGCTGGCGGCATAACGACACCGCGCACCTCGAACGTCTCCTCAACCGCTACCGCGCTGAGCAACCAGATGCCCGCATATGGATTATCGCCGAAAGCGTCTACAGCATGGACGGAGACATCGCACCGATAGAAGCTCTTATCGACATAAAACGCCGCCATGACAATGTGATGCTGTATATCGACGAGGCTCACGCTGTAGGTTGCATCGGACACAATGGTCTTGGCGTGGTCGCCGACTCTCCCAAAGGCGACATGGTAGATGTCATCGTGGGAACATTTGGCAAGGCACTTGCCTCACAGGGAGCATTTGCCATAATGTCCCCTACCCTGCGCGATGTAGCGGTCAACCGCTGCCGCAGCTTTATCTTCTCTACCGCTATCCCTCCAATGTCGGCAGCATGGAGCCTGTTTGTACTAAATCATAGCATCTGTCAGGATGACCGCCGCGCCCATCTTGCCACAATCTCGGCACGTATGCGCCAAAACCTCGGATTAGATGCAGGCACACAGATTGTGCCATATATCATAGGCGATGCGGTGCGAACACTTGAAATCTCACGTGCGCTGCTTGACCAATGCATCAAGATACTGCCGATACGCACACCGACAGTCCCCCCGGGAACCGAACGGCTCCGCATAAGTCTCAATGCATCCATGACATACGAACAAGTTGACATGGTTTCTGAAAAGATATTGAAAATCTGCCAGCCATGATCATTGAGCGCATACATAAATCAGAGGCAACGAGAGCCGTGGTGATTTTTGCCGGATGGGCGATGGATGCACATCCGTTTGCCACGTTGCGCAAAGAAGGTTACGACATCTATGTAGCATATGACTACCGTAAAACTGCTGCCGATATAAGCATGCTTGACGGTTACGAGGAGGTATGCATCATAGCGTGGTCATGGGGCGTACCTGCCGCCGCCGAATTCATCCACAACAACAGGCATCTTCTCCATGTGACCGCAGCCATAGCCGTCAACGGTACCATGACACCGATTGATGACAAGTCAGGCATACCTGAGAATATCTTCCAAGGCACACTTGACGGGCTGACAGAGGCAAGCCTCGTCAAATTCTATCGGAGAGTCTGCGGGTCGGCTGCCGCATACCGTCAGTTTGCGCAGTGCGCCCCAAAGCGCGACTTCGCTACGCTGCGCCCCGAATTAGAGGCGATACGCGACAACGGCGCATCCTGTCAGTCTCCTCTGATATTTGACCGCGTCATCATCAGTAACAATGACCTCATCATCCCATCTGCCAATCAAAGGCTTGCCTGGGAAGGACATCCATGCGTCACTGAGACCGAGGGCTGTCATCTACCCGACTTTCAGCGCATCCTTGACCTACATATACGCGACAAGTCACTGATCGGCGAACGGTTTTCAGCCGCATCAGCCACTTATCCGCAAGAAGCAAGCGTACAACGGCATATAGCACAGCACCTGTTTGAACTTTGGCGCAAACATGACGACAGACCGCAGCAGAGCATCCTCGAGTTTGGCGTGGGCTGCGGATTTATGACCGAGCACTACATTAATGAGCCATGGTGCCACCACGCTCAACTTGTAGACCTGTATCCGAGCTTTGACGGTGTCACAATCGGCGATGCCGAGACGCACACATTCACATCCGCCGAATGCGACACGATAGTGACAGCCTCAGCAATACAGTGGTTCAACTCTCCGAGGAGGTTTATGCAGCGAGCTGCGTCATCGCTTCCATCTGGAAGCATGATGGTACTGTCAGGCTTCGGAGAGCTGCATTTCAGCGAGCTTGACGGCATTGTACCGAAGTCGCTTTATTATCACTCAGTAGAAGATTTTGCAAAGTTACTACCTGACGATTTGCAGTTAGTTGCAGCCGACGAGGAGCGTATGACTATCAGTTTTGAAAGCATGCGCGAAATGCTGACTCACCTCAGGCTGACAGGAGTCAACGGCGTATCATCGCGCCAGACCGTAGGCATCACACGCCGCTTGCTGTCAGCGATGGAGCATACCGAAGCACTTACACTGACCTATCATCCCACATATTTCATTCTCAAAAAGATATAGATATGTCAAAATCAATATTCATATCAGGCATCGACACCGATGCCGGCAAAAGCTACGTCACCGGTTGGCTGGCAAAGACCCTTGCCGAGTCTGGCAAGAAGGTAGCCACAATGAAATTCATCCAGACCGGTAATACAGGTCGCTCCGAAGACATAGAAGTGCATCGCCGCATCATGGGCCATGAACTGCCCGAAGATGCCGACCTCACGACCGCACCTGTCATATATACCTACCCAGCTTCACCTCATCTGTCGGCTATGATTGACCGCCGTCCTATAGATTTCAATGCTATAGAGCGGTCACGTGCGCTGCTTGAATCGCGCTATGATGTGGTGCTGATAGAAGGTGCGGGCGGACTGATGGTACCGCTGTCTGACAACATGCTCACCATCGACTACCCTGTAGAACACAAACTGCCCGTGATACTCGTGACCAATGGGCGCCTCGGTTCTATAAGCCACACCATACTATCATTAGAAGCCATCGCTGCGCGAGGACTGAAGCTCGATCGCGTCATCTACAACAAATATTTTGACACCGACAAAGTCATCGCTCCCGACACTCACCGATACATCGCGCAATACCTCCGCAAGCATTTCCCCGGAGTGGAAATGATAGATTGCCCCGTAATCAGCAAGGAAGATTGAGAAAGTTAGCCGACATAATTGTCAATGCCGCTCCTGACCCATCGGCTCGCGGACGGTTCGCCCCCTCCCCTACGGGACGGATGCACTTGGGCAATATTGTTGCCGCACTGCTGTCATATCTGTCAGTGAAATCAAAGGGCGGCAAATGGATACTCCGCATAGAGAATATAGACCCCCAGCGCTCCAAGCAGCAGTATGCCGACATGCTGATGGACGACCTCCTATGGCTCGGGCTGCAATGGGACGAAGGTCCCTACTATCAGAGCCAGCGCGGAGAGATATATGAGGAGTATCTTACACAGCTCTGCAAGCGAGGCATCGTGTATCCCTGCCGATGCACACGAGCCGAACTGATGGCGACGCAAGCACCGCATGAGTCTGACGGTCATATCGTCTACAGCGGCAAGTGCCGCCCAAACGGACTTGCTCTCGACCCGGAGTTAACTGGCAATACTTTGCGATTGATGGTGCCACCTTATCCAGGAAACGAAGATGCGCACCGCGGCATAGTGACATTTGATGACCTGATATACGGGCAGCAGACAGTGTCGCTCCATGACCATTGCGGCGACTTCGTGATCAGACGGCGTGACGGTGCCTGGGCATATCAGTTTGCCGTTGCCATCGATGATGCTCTGATGGGCATAACCGAAGTAGTGCGTGGCGATGACCTCCTCCTCTCCACCGCCCAGCAGCTCTACGTCATGCAACAGCTCGGTCTGCCCTCTCCGCACCACTACCTACACTTCCCCCTCGTGCGCAACTCCTCAGGCATACGCCTGAGCAAACGCGATCAAAGCCTATCCATGGAGCAGATACGCCGCACCTACACTCCCCACGAAGTCCTCGTCATGGCAGCAGAAGCAGCCAACCTTCCACTTGACATCTTGACATAGAAATACAGCCATCCGGAAATATGAATCTCCAGATGGCTGACCTCTAAAAAGGAGATACTACTGCTCCATACCAACTTTATTATTTAATCAAGACTTTAGTAACCGAGGTGCCGCGGCGGCAGATATACACGCCAGCCCCAGGACAGAGCACTCGGACTCCTTGTAGATTATAATATTCGGCTTCAGCCGTTTCGTCAATGTCGTCAGACACAGACACTGATGATGATCCATCAGATTTGCCTATCTTGGCTTTCAGGTTATCAATGTCAGCCTGATCAAGAATGCCGTTGGTCGTGAAATAATCGGCAAGTGCGTCAGGCAGATCATTGACTTTATTGATGTCATCGACACCCAGAAGCACCTGCAATGAATGCTGCAACAGATGGTAGTCGCGGAATTCGCGTATGCACATACGGTTGGTCAGCTGGTAGTCAGCTGCAATATCACTCCAGGGAGCACCACACAGAGCGGCGAGCACTGCACAGAACACACCCGTACGGTCTGTACCAAGACGGCAATGGATGGTATAAGGAGCCTCTGTCTTATCGGAGTTGATGAAATCCACCACTTCCTTGACCCACTGACCAAACTTGGTAGACGTGGGTGAATAGTAGACAGTATTGTAAGACGGTGTCGAGCCATTGCATGTGCCGACGTAGAGGACACGCTCCTTGTCAATCATATCCTGATAGTATTCCGGTATTTCCTCCTTATACTTAACTCCGCCTACCGTGTATGAAGTAAGGCTACCGGTCTCATCGCCGCTCAGACAGATGTCGCCTTTGATGCCAGCTTGCTCTGACAGGCTTTTCACCAGGTTGATACGTACAGGCTCGGTGTCATATTCACTGCGTGACCATTTGAATGGATGATAGCAGCGGTATAGACCAGAAGTCGAGGGAACCTGACGGAAATTAGAAACCGCTTCTTCACCCTCGCGTGTAGAAAGGTCGAAATCGCTAAGTGATTTCGTTGTTCCAGCCAGCTTGCTGTTGGCTTTTATAGTATCGAAATCATCATCGTCAAACACCACGATATTGTTCTTGTCGCTGGTCATAAACACGTATCCTTCAGGGATAAACGACCGTCCCGAACCGCTCTGCCATCCGGATCCGTTGGTGACGAACTTATATTCCGGTTGTCCGCTATTGCCGGGAATCTTTACAGTGGGATAGTCAAGAGTGAGAGTCCAGACCTTTTGGTCGCTATCATAGGTCATCTTGAATTCATCCTTTACTTTCCATTGATTGAACGACCCGCTCACATTGACCGAACTGACACTGGAAACCTTCCACAGGGCATTGTCAAAGATGAAAGTCACTGTCTTAGATTCAGGATTGTCAACGAAACATCGCGCACGGTCCGCGCTGGAATAGGTCACCGACATAGCCCTTGGAGACATCAGCACTACCGTCATAGCAACGAGCAGACTCGATGCAATTTTTTTGTGATTCATAATTGATTAAGTTTTTAATGGTTGGTGATATGTTTATCTCCGACAAAGTTAGCTTCCATCAGTCTACATCCAGCATGGATGTAGAGGTCAAAAGTAGACCATACAAATCAATAACCACCTTACTAACAATCAATTACGCTTCTTAAAAAGCTAATATAAAGTAGGCTTACAATGGATTATGAGTATCATTTTTTGAGTCACAGCAATGACCCAGAGAGGCGACAATCCTCTCAAACTCATCAGACGAAACCCCCAAGAGTGCTCTCGCCTTATGCTTATAGTTATATACGGTCTGAGGGGAATAATGAAGTACACCTGCAATCTGTCCGCTGTCACTGATGCCGCATCGCATCAGCGCAAGCACCCTCAAAACCGGAGTCAGAGATGTGGAGTCAGCCGGGAATGCCGACTCCGGACTTATGAGCTTGTTGAGATCGTCGATGAAATTGGGATACAGACTAAGAAATATCGTATCAAAAATGGAATACAGGTCTTTAAGCCCCGCCGACGCATTAGAAGAAGCTGAGGCAAGCGCGAGAGCATCCTGGAACTGCGAGGTCTTTAGCAACCGTGAGATGTTCTTGCATGTCACAGCCTGATGGTCCACCGTCTTACTGTAGGCATCAAACAGATCTATGATATACCGCTCTTTCGTGGCATCAGCCTCCTTCAGCTGACTGTTAGCCGCTTCCAGAGACACATTGGCACGATGAAGGCTGTCCTTGACCGCCCGTGTGCGTCGCAGCAGACGGCTGACATAAACCAATGCCGCAGTCAGAGACAGTGCAAGAAGCACGATGGCAGCGAGCATGATGCGCAGGCGAGAGGATTGGCGCGCCTCTTCTTCATGGACGGCATCACTGATAATGGGGACAGCACCCTGTATCTCCTGAGCCATGTCACGCGCATATCCCTCGGAAGCATCGTCTAAAGCTGCTTTTGCATATGTAAAAGCCCTCTTATGGTCACCAATGTCGTTAAGCATGGCAGCTAATTCTATAAGGTTAGGATGTGTGCGGATGCCATGTCGCAGATCCTCCATCACAGCCTTGGACAGATACGAGACAGCCTCGTCATACTCGCCGAGACTGCGGCATATCCTTCCAGCCAGTCCGAGCATCTCAGCATTGCCATCGCCAGCACGTCTTTCATATGATTTGATGGTAGCAAACGCATCCTCAGCATTACCGTTAGCAAACAAGCTGCGAGCCTTTATCACACAGTAGTGCATGTCAGAATCAGATATGCATTTCATAGCAGAGTCACGGAATGAAGCAGCCAGATTTTGCGGTCGTATGCGCTCGTAAGGTATCGTGCGACTTTCGGCGATACGTCGGTAAGCCCTGTCATACAGTGTGTAGAGATAACGGAAATGATATAGCATCATGTCTCCGCGTGGTATGGTGTCAAGAATGGCAAGCGCGTCCTGAGGGCTGCCTGCCGTCACATAGCCTTCAGCAAGGTTAAGCGACGCAGATACCACTTTAGTCCGGTCACCGAGTCGGCGAGCTATGTCGAGACGTTTATACGCCACCATCATTGCCGAGTCACAACGATATGACCGATAGAGGCTGTAAAGTTTACGATATACCGCATATCGGTCAGAGTCCGTGGTAGCGCAACGAATATCGGCAAGAGCCAGGTCTATGTTATGGCGGCGGTCGTCATTATAGCTGTCCCTCTCAGGAATCATGCTGTCAATCGCCGACAGGAGTGACCTGTCAGCATCAATAGACGGGCTACTACAGGATACTGTCCCGGCAGCAAGAGACAACGCTCCGATAATGACGGCAATTATATGGCGCATACTACGTAGATATATCACACTGGCATGAAATCAAACTACCTCCCATGCCTTGAAGGGAGCGTCAGCCCTCCGTCATCGGGGAGGATGACGATTTTGTGGGCTTTGTAGAGCTGTCCGACGGCGCGCTTGAAGTCTTTCTTGCTGCAATGCAGACGCGCCTTGATTTCTTCGGGAGAAGAATGGTCGTGAATCACCAGCACATGATCGGCAGAGTCATTAATCAGTTCAAGAATGCGGTCAGCCACAGGGCTGATGCGCTCCCCTACCTTTTCGTTAAGCATCAGGTCTATCTTGCCGTCATGACGCACTCTTTTCACCTTGGCTCGTATCGTGGAACCGATTTCCAGCGGTGAATAAATCTCATTGTCATAGATGATGCCACGGTGGAGATTATCGACAATCACGCGGTAGCCCGGGTCCTCGTGGGCTATGACGAGTGCATCGACCTCCGCGCCCTTGGCATACTCGGGCATCACGTTGCCGAGGAATTTCTCTATCTTGGCAGAGGCAGCCACGCGCTTTGACGCATCGTCGAGATATACGTACACGAGATACTGGCAGCCCTCGCGCATCGTGAGTTTCTGTTCCCTGAAAGGCACAAGCAGATTCTTGGGCAATCCCCAGTCAAGGAAAGCCCCGATGCGATTGACCGCCACGACCTGAAGATAAGCGAACTCTCCCACCTTAGCGAAAGGGTGCTCCGTAGTAGCGATGAGCCTGTCCTCGCTGTCGGTGTAGATGAATACATCCATCTCATCGCCCGGCTGTAGAGGAGCGTCTATATATCTTGCCGGCAACAGTATCTCCCCAGCCTCGCCGCCATCGAGATATGCTCCGAAATCCACCAGCTTCTTCACCGCCAGCGTGTTATAATCACCTATCTTTATCATGATAATCGTCTAAATTTGTCTTGTGTATGGATATGCTATAATGTCGTTGAAACTGATAATCAAACAGGCAGAAAGATACGTCTCCGACGTACCTCCGCCATTGGACTTATCTCGGTGTTCATATTCCAATTTCGCGATATGCGGACATGCCACGGCATGTCCTACAGCCATTATTACTTTGCACAAAAGTACAACAAAAATACGACATAGATAGTTACTCCAATTTTTCTTATTAAGTTTTTTCAGATTATATTGTGTATCTTTACAGTGTCAAAATTGTTATAGATGTATGGATTCGCCTGAGATAGTATATAGGTATTTTCCGGAGATGAGCGAGGGGCAGCGGGAGATGATCGCTGCGCTGGGAGAGCTGTATGCGGAATGGAACGCTAAGGTCAACGTGGTGTCACGGCGCGATATCGACAACCTGTATGAGAGGCATGTGCTCCACTCGCTCGCCATTGCCAAGTTTATCACGCCTGCAGAGGGGTCCCGGATTCTTGACCTCGGCACCGGGGGCGGTTTCCCGGGGATACCGCTTGCCATCATGTGGCCGCAGGCGCGGCTGCATCTGATAGACCGCATCGGCAAGAAGATACGCGTGGCTACTGACATCGCCGAGCGCATCGGACTTACCAATGTAACGCTACAGCACGGCGACTCGGGGGAGTATCACGACAAAGTCGATTTCGTGGTGTCACGCGCCGTGATGCGCCTTGACGAACTCGCCAAGCTCTCGCGCCGCAACATATCTACGCGCCACATCAATCCTCTGCCCAACGGGCTTATATGTCTAAAAGGGGGCGAGATGGAGAGCGAGATGGGTGGCATGCGGCTGCCAATCGTGGAGGTGCCTGTAACCGACTATTTCTGCGAAGAATTTTTTGAGACCAAAAAGATAGTATATTGCAAACTCTGAGCTATGATGAAGATAAAGACATTCGTATTCAATCCGTTTGACGAGAATACGTACTTGGTTTGGGACACCGACACGCGAGAAGCGATGGTGATAGACCCCGGGATGTACAATGCCGCCGAACGGCAACAGTTTGACGATTTCATCCGCGCCAACGACCTGACCTTGACCCATATGGTCAATACACACCTGCATCTTGACCACACGTGGGGCAACGACCATATAGCTGACACATATAATGTCAAAACCGAGGCAAACAGCGGTGATAGCATGCTCGGCGCGCGCCGCCGCGAACAGGCGCAGATGTTCGGCATGAATCCTGATGCGTTGCACCCACTCAACGTAGAGGTAGACCTGCATCAGGGGGATGTCATAAAAGTAGGTCAGCTTGATTTTGAGGTGCTTCAAGTGCCGGGGCATTCCCCTGGTGGCATTGCTCTATATTGCAAAGAGGCTGGAGTGGTTTTCAGCGGTGACTCACTATTTGAGCGGAGCATTGGACGCACCGATCTTCCGGGCGGTAATCATCTTCAGCTCATCAATGCCGTCACTGACCAATTGCTGTCATTGCCAGGCTCTACAGTGGTGTATCCAGGACATGGACGCCCCACAACCATAGCCGCAGAAGCTACAAGCAATCCGTATTTATAGATATCTTAATGAAAAGCGGAGGCTGTTGCAGAACTCCGAAATTCGTTCCACAATCTGTAGGGACATGCCATGGCATGTCAGGCTGGTCTATCTATGATGCCTTGAATCACACCATATTAGGGCTGACATGCCATGGCATGTCCCTACAGGTAAAGGATTTTCCTGTTCTGAACCCATACAATTTTATTGTATGGCGCGGATTAGGGCATGTCGGGGGTGGCACCGGTTATGCCTATGCCAAAGAGGGCGAAGTCGTAAATGACAGGGTCATCTGGACGGAAGTCTCGGAGGAGGGCAGTCAGTTCCATTACCGCCCGACGGTCATTGGCTTTGCGGTCAAGCATTCCTAAGGCTCTTGCCTGATTACCTACATGAACATCCATCGGTATGAACAACTGCGATGGCTTGATCACATCCCAGCATCCTAAGTCTACGATGCCGTCGTTTCTGACGAGCCAGCGCAAAGCCATGTTTACTCGCTTGAGAGCCGTAGAGTCAAGATTCTGCGGAAGGCATCTGCTGTCACCTTGCCCGTCATTGGCATCACAGATACTACGGTTTATGCCCGCAACGAGTTCCCATGATGGAGTCTCACTCTCGGCGATGTGCAGATGATGCGCAAATCCCTGCAACGAACCATGACGGGCATATATATATCTCAACCCACGCATGTAACGGCGTAGATTTTCCACAAAAAAAGTACGGTGGATATTGCCATCGGGCAAAGCTTCAAACGCCTTTTCCATCATGAAATCATATGGACTGTCACCCATCATGGCAAGAAGCTTCTCGCAGTCGCGGCATATCATCTTGCGGTTGCCCCATGCGATAGTAGAGCAGAACAGGGAAACTATCTCCCTATCCTCCAACCTGGAGAAACGGCGCGGAAACTGCACCGGATCGCTGTCGGCAAACTCAGGCACGTTGTAAATCGCCGCCTGTTCGTCCAAAAAACAGCGCAACCTCTCCATCTCGGAGGGATTGCGCTTTAATATTCTACTTATGTAGCCCATAGGAGAATCGAACTCCTCTTTCAAGAATGAAAATCTTGCGTCCTAGCCGATAGACGAATGGGCCGACTTTCCAGCCATCCTACATCTCAAGAAAGCGGTGCTCTACGAGAAATGCGTCTCAGGTGCCGGTATGCTGTTACGTGTAACTTTCTGCGGGATTAAGCAGAGAGCTTGTTGATGTGACGCGCGAGCTTGCTCTTGAGGTTTGAAGCCTTGTTCTTAGAGATGGTGTTCTTAGCAGCAAGACGGTCAAGCATAGCTTCAACCTTCACGAAACGTGCCTGAGCTTCAGCCTTATCGGTGAGCTTGCGGAGAGCGCGAACAGCGTTACGAGCAGTCTTGGCATAGTAACGGTTGCGAAGGTTGCGTGTCACAGTCTGACGGATTCTCTTCTCTGATGATTTATGGTTTGCCATCGTTGAAAATCGTAATTTTTGTAGCTTGTTTGTTGTTGTAATGTTTTTGTTTAGTAGCCCATAGGAGAATCGAACTCCTCTTTCAAGAATGAAAATCTTGCGTCCTAGCCGATAGACGAATGGGCCAACACAATCGCTCCGGCTTGTCACCAAAAGCGACTGCAAATATACGCCCAAATATCCGAATACGCAAATTTATTAACATCCTTTTACAAATATATCATTTAAAACAGGATTTCCACATGATTAGGAATTTTTGTGTACTTTTGCATCTGCTGATTGTTATAACATTAGTCAACCCCTCATTAAAGAACCCTATCATCAACATGGACAATCCAAGGCTGTATATCATCGCTGGATGTAATGGAGCAGGCAAGACCACGGCTTCATACACCGTGCTGCCCGAGATACTTGACTGCACGGAATATGTCAATGCTGATGAGATAGCAAGGGGATTATCTCCGTTCAAGCCTGAGGAGGTAGCCATTGAAGCCGGTAAAATCATGCTTCAGCGCATAGACCACCTCCTTGCAAAGAAAGTCACATTTGCCATTGAGACCACATTAGCCACCAGATCATATAAAAAGCTGATAGAAAGAGCTCACGCTGCAGGATATACCATAATTCTATTGTTCTTTTGGCTACCGTCTCCAGAGATGGCAGAGGAGCGAGTAGCCTCTCGCGTTTCCTCTGGAGGTCATAATATACTGAAAAATGTAATATATCGTCGTTACTGGCTCGGAATTGAAAATCTTTTCCGTATTTTTGCTCCAATTGTTGACAGCTGGTCATTATACGACAACAGCTCTATGATGAGCCCCATAGTAGAAAATGGGATAACAATCGATAAGGTTAAACTATCTAAAATCAAGCTCCAATGTCAGAACAGGATAAGATGATAATGGTACAGAAAATCAGAGACGGGGTGCACAAGGCACAACGGCTGATGATTGAGCGCAAAGTCAAATTAGGCGAAAGTGTGGTGATTGCTGATAGCACCGGTCAACCAATACACATCAGTGCGAAAAAAGCCCAAATCCTATACGGCATCCATAAGAAAGGGTGAAAGATTCATCTGTAATCCTACCCTATGTTATTTCTGACACGAGACGGATATGAAAGACATGATATTAAATAAGGAGGTGACCGAGCGGGCGGTGCTCGTGGGTCTGGTCACTCCTACTCAGAGCGAGACCAAGGCGAAAGAGTATCTTGACGAGCTGGAGTTTCTGGCAGACACCGCCGGAGCCGAGACCGTCAAAACGTTCACCCAGAAACTCGACTACCCCAACCCGCGCACTTTCGTAGGCAAAGGAAAATTGGACGAGATACGCGAGTATATCGAAGCCAACGACATCGGCATGGCGATATTTGACGACGACCTGACAAGCAAGCAGGTCAGCAACATAGAGGCTGAGCTGAAAGTCAAGATACTCGACCGCACAAGTCTCATCCTTGACATATTCGCCAAGCGTGCACAGACCGCCAACGCCAAGACGCAGGTGGAGCTGGCACAGTATCAGTATCTGCTTCCCCGACTGACACGAATGTGGACCCACCTCGAACGTCAGCGAGGCGGCATAGGCATGCGCGGACCTGGCGAGACACAGATAGAAACCGACCGCCGTATCATCCTCGACCGCATATCGCGCCTTAAGGAGGAGCTCAAGAGCATAGACAAGCAGAAATCCATACAGCGCAAGAATCGCGGCAAGCTGACACGCGTGGCACTTGTGGGCTACACCAACGTGGGCAAGTCCACGCTGATGAACCTGCTGAGCAAGAGCGAGGTATTCGCCGAAAACAAGCTGTTTGCCACCCTTGACACCACCGTGCGCAAGGTGACCATCGAAAATCTGCCGTTTCTGCTGACAGATACAGTAGGATTCATCCGCAAACTCCCCACGCACTTGGTGGACTCCTTCAAATCCACCCTTGACGAGGTGCGCGAAGCCGACATACTGGTGCATGTAGTGGATATCTCACACCCCACCTTCGAAGACCAGATAGAGGTGGTCAACAAGACCCTCAACGATCTCTGCAAGGGTGCCGAGAAACCTGTCATCATGGTATTCAACAAAATAGATGCTTTTTCATACCAACCCAAGGAGGAAGATGACCTTACGCCGCGCACACGCGAAAACATACCCCTTGACGAGCTGAAAGCCACATGGATGAACCGCATGAACGACAACTGCGTGTTTATCTCAGCCAAGGAGGGCACAAACATCGACGAGCTGCGCCGTCTGCTCTACGAGAAAGCCAGAGAGATACATCTTTCACGTTTCCCATACAACGACCTCCTCTATCAAAAATACGACGAAGAGGAGCTCAGCTGAGGACGGGCATCGCCTGCTGGCGGACATGCCACGGCATGTCCCTACAAATAATATAACACAAACCCTGGCCGCAGAAGCGGTCAGGGTTTGCTGATTCATTGGCGTTATATCTGTATTAACGGACCATGTACTTGTGACCGCCGTAGATGTATATACCTTCGGGGAGATTATCCAAAGCCTGTGATGCGGGGACATCATGGCGAATGCATACGCCCTGCATATTATATACGTCCACCACATCAAGGGTCTCATTTGCCGCATCCAGCGACACGTCGTCGATATCCGTAGGATCAGAAGTATAATTCCAATATATCGCCTGACGCGGTCCACCGTCTGTGCCGTTAGCCATGTCGAGATATACGTAATATGCAAGTTTCTCATCGGCAGCACGTTGAGTGGAAGTTGTACCCGGGAGTGTATAAGAGCCATCAGCTGTCTTGTTATCAGCTCGCCATGCGGTCTCCACCCCAGATGTCACCGCTTCAAAGGAGGTATCATACCATTCCTGCACCCATTCGGTCTCACCGTCTGCCGCCGTGATTGTGGAAATCATATTGTAGCACTCCTGAGTGGCAGCTCCAGCCTTATCCTGAGAGTTCGTCACACATGCCACGGTGTTAGGCGCATACACAGCACCAGGCTTCGGAAAGTATTGTTTGCCTGAATTGACAGAGTTCCACGGATTCGGGTCGGACGCGCTCGTAGGCAATACCGTTACGAATCGGTATCTCATCACATCTGAGGCAGCCGTATTGGGAGCCATTGATATAAACTGCACATTCTCCCAGACCAATGTGGTATAGGCATTAGGATTGGTCGGATTGACTTCGCAAAGGGGGGTACCCTCACCAATCAGCTTCGTATAACCGCTATGACGAGCATCTTCTACCTGTGTAAGCAGCTTTGTCGGACTCCATTCAATGCCTTTGATCGAGCCTATGATATATGGTTCGGCGAGAGTGGCAATCTCGGCACTCCCGGTGGCAGCCAGATCCTGAGTAGTTCCGTCATATTGACCCTTGTCATTATACACAGGAAGTGAAGTGCCTGATGCCTCAAGCGTGAAGCTGGTGACCTCACCGCCTTTAAGCACTGCCACATTCTTAAATGTGCCCGTCAAGCCTGTAACGTCCACGGTAGCAGACTGCATCTCACCGTAGCGGTCAGTATATGACATCACCACGGTATATGTCTGCTTATCCGGCTCATACACACCCGTCGGTTTGATGGTGAAATCCACATTGCCGGCAAATGAAGAGATTGCCGTGCCAATGCCCTCTATCGCCAATGTAGGCTTACTACCAGCCTGAGTACCTGTCATTATGAACTCGCCATTCCAGTTATTTCCGCTGGTCGGACGGAATTTAAGCGTACAGTTATAAAACACGCGGTTTTGGTTCGTGCTTCCCTGAGGAATCTGGATGTTGCAGTTAGCACCTGGATTTGACATTTTACGCCATTCGGTAGAATTCATATAATATGCGCTACCTCCACATCCTTGGGGTGCATACTGCTCGCTTGTACCGTAGATATACTTGTCACGGCTATTATCTGTGGTTTCAAAATATTCTTTGGCATATATCTTCCACTCGCTGTCAAGGACCGGGACATCACACATATAGCATCCTTCAGCTTCATTATAGATAAGAGGAATGAGTTTGTTGTCCTTAAACAGATCAAGATAATAGTCAGCATCAAGAGGGCTGGGTATGCTCCTTGCGATGTAGTTTGACTGGATATAATCACGCACAAACATCGCCGTTTCATCATCGTTTTTCGACTCATCAAACACGTGACCCGGGTTAGGGTCAGTGATGCTGCCGTCATCCGCGTCAAAAATCGGGCCCTTGTCGTCGTCGCTTATCACAGCATTCGCCACGAGCGATGCTGACATAAGAGCCAGGATGGAAAGTAAAAAATGTCTCATGATAGTAATCAAGTAAATATATTAATCTCTAATTTCTCGATTTTGGAATCTTATATCGGCACATCATACCGATTATCTTATCACATCTTCACATATAATAACACAGCTATCACTCCTGTGGTTTTGCGACATCAGGCTATTTACAGTCTACAACAGCTGACATAACAGCAGCTTAGGCGTAAACGCATTGCGGATGTCGGAAATAATGCTTAATTTTGCACTTAATCGTTACTTGAGGCTACATGGCCTGTAGCGTTCGTACGAGACATGTAACATCATATTATTACATCCGGAGAAGGAGAATGAAATCCGCCAAACCCAAAACCAAGACACCTTTGGTCCGCAGGCTAATCCCGATGATGTGGGTCAGCTTCGGCCTCGCCATAACTGCAATACTCGTATTCCTCATCCTCATCTATAATGGGGTCATAGGGTACATGCCTGATATCGAACAGCTTAAAAATCCCCAAGATAAATTCGCGTCGGTAATATACTCATCTGACGGGCAGGAGCTGGGTCGTTTCTTCCGCAACACCGGCAACCGTGTGTATGCCGATTTTGACGAAATCTCACCCTATGTGACAGATGCCCTGATAGCTACGGAGGACTCCCGCTTCCGCGACCATTCAGGCATCGACGCACGCGCCTTGATGCGTGTTGCCACCAAGACGCTGCTGATGGGACAGAAAAACGCCGGAGGCGGCTCCACCATCACCCAGCAGCTCGCCAAGCAGCTCTATTCGCCCAAGAGCGAAAACATATTGAGCCGAGCCATGCAGAAGCCTATAGAGTGGATGATTGCGGTCAAGCTGGAGCGTTACTACAGCAAGGATGAGATAATAAAGATGTATCTCAACCAGTTTGACTTCCTCTACAACGCCGTGGGTATCAAGTCTGCCGCATGGGTATACTTCGGCAAACTGCCATCGCAGCTCAACATACAGGAAGCTGCCATGCTCGTAGGCATGGTCAAGAACCCCTCGCTCTACAATCCCGTGCGCCATCCCGAGCGTACACGCGAACGCCGCAACGTGGTGTTTGACCAGATGCTTGCCGCCGACATGCTCACCGAAGCTGAAGCTGATTCCCTCAAAGCACTTCCCATAGAACTGGATTTCCACCGTGTGGACCATAAGGCTGGTCCAGCCCCCTATTTCCGCGAGGAACTTCGCCGCATGCTTCGCGCTAAATTTCCTGTCAAAAGCGAATATGCATCGTGGGAAATGCAGAAATACTCCGATGACTCCCTCCAGTGGGCTACCAATCCGCTCTACGGATGGGTAGAAAAGAATCCCAAGCCCGACGGAAGCCGCTACGACATATACAACGACGGTCTGAAAATATACACCACACTTGACTCCCGCATGCAGCAGTATGCCGAGGAGGCAGTGCAGGAACATCTCGGTGGCTACCTCCAGCCGGCTTTCTTCCGCGAAAAACGCGGCAACAAGTATGGTCCATATACCGGAAACCGCGCCGAAATCAGTGAAATCCGCCTCAACCATCTCATCAAGATGGCTATGAAGCAGACCGAGCGCTACCGCGCCATGAAGGCAGGGGGCAAAAGCCGTGAGGAGATAGAAGAAGCATTCCGCACACCACGCGACATGAAGGTGTTCAGCTACTCCGGCATCGTAGACACCGTGATGACCCCGATGGACTCCCTGCTATATCACAAGTCATTCCTGCGCACAGGGTTCATGGCTATGGATCCCAAGACCGGAGCGGTGAAAGCCTATGTGGGAGGTCCGAGCTTCCCGTTCTTCCAATATGACATGGTATCGACAGGACGCCGACAGATCGGTTCGACAGTCAAGCCGTTCCTCTACACCTATGCTATGGAGGAAGGGTTCACCCCATGCGACGTGTTCTCAAACACTCAGCCGGTCATCACCGACGAAGCCGGCAACGTGTGGATGCCGCGCAATGCAGGCAAAGCCCGTGTAGGCGAGATGGTCGACCTGAGATGGGCATTGACCAACTCCAATAACTGGATTTCGGCACGCCTCATAAGCGAACTGTCACCGGCGGAACTCGTTCGCCAGATGCACAACTTCGGCATCAACTCACACCTTGACCCTGTGATGTCGCTGTCGCTCGGTCCATGCGACGTGTCGGTACAGGAGATGGTCAGCGCTTATACAGCCTTTGCCAACAAGGGCATGCGCGCCGCCCCTATGTATGTGACAGCCATAGCCGATGCCCAGGGTAACATAATCAGCGAGTTTACTCCCCGATATACCGAAGTCATCAGCGAGAAAGCGTATTACCGCATCCTGTCGATGCTGATGAATGTGGTGAGCGGCGGTACAGGCTCGCGTGTGCGTCGTCCGCCCTATAATCTCACTGCCGAGATGGGTGGTAAGACCGGTACCACCAACTACAATGCCGACGGATGGTTTATGGGCTTCACTCCTGAGCTTGTGGCAGGCACATGGGTAGGAGGCGACGAGCGCTACATCCACTTCAACACCATGGCATACGGACAGGGAGCCGCAATGGCATTGCCGATCTATGGATTATTCATGAAGAAAGTCTATGGAGACAAATCCCTTCCCTACAGCCAAGCCACTAAATTTGAATTCCCGGCAGATGTAGACCTCTGCGGCAAAGACTACTTCGGCGAGGACGATGACATGTCTGATGCCGACAACAACGCTACAGAAACCTCCATCGAGGGTATGTTTGACTAAAAAACCATCCAGCCGGTACATTCCCCTATATCATATCTCTGAATGTCATGATAATTTTCCCCTCTATATTCCGAAACTCTCACCGTCAGGTCATTTCGGTCATTTCAGCGGCAGCCATAGGCTTGTCAGCCATGGCGTCTTCTGTGACAGATCTCCCGACCACATTTATCAACGGCAAGAAATATTACCGCTACAAGGTTATCAAAAAGGAGACCCTGTATGCTCTTAGCCGCAAACTCGGACTGACCCAGGATCAGATTATATTCTACAATCCCACGGTATATGACGGTCTTAAAGCCAACGACATACTGTATTTCCCTGCTGAAGACTTCGCTGACGGCACACCCTCAGCACAGACTTCTAAGGACTCTAACATCCCTAATACCTCTAATACTGTCACCACCCAGCGCACTGTGACCCACGACGTGTCCAAAGGCGAAACAATATACGGCATTTCCCACCGCTACGGCATCACCACCGAGCAGCTGATGAATGCCAACCCTGCCATACGTTCAGGTCTCAAAGCCGGCATGTCGCTCGTCATACCGCCAGCTGACGATAAGACAGGCAGCACACCATCCACACCTACCGGCACAAACCAGCCAGCGACGCCCATGACCAATCATGAGATAGTGCGGAGTGTCGAATCACAGATACGTTCACAGCGTAAACGTGACGCATCAAGCATAGACATCGCCGTGCTGCTTTCATTTGACCTTGACTCGCCTAAGAAAAGCCGCGAGGCGCAATATAGCTTAGAATTCTACAAGGGATTCCTCCTCGCTGTAGATACTCTGCGAGAGCTTGACCGTCCGATCCATGTCACCACATATGATGTGGCAAGTTCGGAGGCGACTCTGAAAAGCATCCTTGCCAAACCGGAGATGAAACACATGCAGGTCATCATCCCCCCTGCCGACCTTAAGGGAGGATTGGATATAGTGGGCGATTTTGGCAGAGCCAACGATGTGATGGTGTTTAACCTCTTCAATGTGCGTGACAAGAGCTATCTAACCAATCCCGCCATGATGCAGGCTTCGGTACCACAAGATATAATGCATGCCAAAGCCGTGGAAGGATTCATTGATAAGTATAAACATCACACTCCTGTGCTGCTCGTCAAGGATGAAAGTGCCAATGACCGCAACCAGTTCATGACTGACATAAAAGCACGACTGACAGCCGATGGGATTGATTTCGTCACCATCCCCTACTCCGGTGACTTGTCAGCCGATGCGCTTGCATCATTGTCAGCATCGACAGACTATGTATTTGTACCGACTCAAGGCTCCCAGCGCGACCTCAACCGCACACTTGACGCGATCCTGAAATTCAAGGAAAACAGCACAGGTGACCTGACCATATTCGGCTATCCCGAATGGATCACTTACCGTGGCGAAACACTCGACAATCTACACAAGCTAAATGCCACATATTACTCACGCTTCGTTGATGACAGCGATGACCGCTACACCAAGCATGTCATAGAGTCTTATAAGGAAAAGTATGGCACACAGATCAGTCCTTCAGTTCCCCGTCCGGGCATCATGGGCTTCGATTGCGGCATATTCCTGCTGCGCTCGCTCAAGTCAGGCAATGGGGACCTCACGGGTGACATCCCCCCCTATCAGGGTGTGCAAAACGGCTTCAAATTTCGCAAGGCTTCAGATAACCCTGACGCCGGATGGTACAACGAACGTCTGATGCTCATTACCTACCGCAGCAGCGGCAACGTGGACTATCAGGACATCTGAGATTGAACTCTAACCACATGCAGATATCACACTCAGTGAAACCCATAACGCTTGCCCTCATAGCTCTCTGCGCTATGGCGGCAGCTCCCACAGCCACTGCCCAAAGAACCTATCGCTCAAACCTCTCGGTGGGAGGCAGAGCCGGTGTCACCATGTCAAATGTATCATTCATGCCCAAGGTGCCGGAGTCAATGCTCATGGGCTGGACAGTCGGAGCCGTGGTGAGATACACCGAAGAAAAGCATGTCGGAGTGGTCGGTGAAATCAACATAAGCCAACGAGGATGGAAAGAAAGCTATGATCCAGGACAGGATTTCTCGTTCAGCCGCAGCCTGACGTACATCAACATTCCTGTGATGACCCATATATACTTCGGGCCAAAGAAATTCAACTGCATAATCAATCTCGGACCCGAGATAGCTTTTATGATAGCCAACAGTGCCAAAGCCAATTTTGACTACAACAATATCAACAGTGTCAAAGGCTACCCGGTCAACTCGCGCGAAACTGCCCAGATGACCATGCCGATCAAAAACAAGATTGACTACGGCATCACAGCCGGCATCGGCGGCGAGTGGAAAATCAATCCACGCAACAGCGTATTGATAGAAGCCCGCTACTACTTCGGACTCGGAAACCTCTTTGAATCAGACAAAAAAGCCACGTTCTCCTCATCACGTCCAAGCTCCATAGAGGTGACAGCTGGCTATATGTTCCGCATCAAATAGACAATCAAACGGCGAATATTACAGTAATTTGATTGCCACGGAGAACTTTTATTGGCAAAAACTTGTATATAATCTCAAAACACCATATATTTGCAACATCTTTAGTGCAAAGAAGAAAAATGTATAACGCAATCACATCAGTCAATCGTTGGTGGCGCATCGGTGATAAACATCGATGGCAATCATGTATATATCTATACTGATCAACGGCTGACCCATAGCGTCTGACATTTCTCCCATAACTTTATCATGGAGCCATCGAGTAAACACTACTTGATGGCTCTTCTTTTTTAATCGCTTATTATAAAAAACTCTTTAAATATGAAAAAGTACCAACGACTACTTCCAGTGGACACCAATGGTTATTACGGACGCTTCGGCGGCGCATATATCCCCGAAATCCTGCACCGCAACGTCAAAGAACTCGGCGAAGCCTTTGACCGCTATGTCAATGACGACGATTTCATGCGCGAATTTAACCGTCTGATGCGTGACTATGTGGGACGCCCCTCCGCACTCTACCGCGCCGATCGTCTTAGCGCACAATACGGCACCAACATCTATCTCAAGCGCGAAGACCTCAACCACACAGGAGCCCACAAAATCAACAATGCCATCGGGCAGGCACTTCTCGCCAAGCGCATGGGAAAGCACCGCATCATTGCCGAGACTGGTGCGGGTCAGCATGGTGTGGCTACAGCAACCGTATGCGCTCTCTTAGGCATGGAGTGCGTGGTATATATGGGCAAGACTGACGTAGAACGTCAGCAGCCCAACGTGCAACGCATGCAAATGCTCGGAGCGCGGGTAGAGCCGGTCACCTCGGGCAACATGACCCTCAAAGATGCCACCAACGAAGCTATACGCGACTGGTGCTGTAACCCGGACAGTTACTATATAATCGGCTCAACAGTCGGCCCTCATCCCTACCCCGAAATTGTAGCATACTTCCAGAGCGTGATTTCAGAGGAGATACGCTCACAGCTTCTGAGCATGACAGGCAACGAGCTGCCTGACTATGTGATAGCATGTGTAGGCGGAGGAAGCAACGCTGCCGGAGCGTTCTACCACTTCATCAACGAGCCTGCAGTCAGGCTGATTGCCGCCGAAGCAGCCGGATTGGGAGCAAACACCTCCGAAACAGCCGCTACGATGTGCGCCGGATCTGAAGGTATCATTCACGGAGCACGCACCTACGTGATGCAGACCCCTGACGGACAAATCATCGAGCCATACAGCATATCAGCCGGTCTTGACTACCCTGGTATAGGTCCGCTCCACGCCTTCCTTGCCACTTCAGGACGCGCCGAAGTGCTACCTGTCACCGACCGACAGGCATTGGATGCCGCTTACAACCTCACGCGCACCGAGGGCATAATACCAGCACTTGAAAGCGCACACGCTCTCGGAGTTCTTGACTTGAAGCGTTTCGCACCAGATGACACCGTGGTCATCAACCTCTCCGGACGCGGTGACAAAGACCTGCACACATATCTGACACACAAATAACCGACAAGACACCATGAGTTGCAAAATACATATCAACAAGCGCATAATACCTGCCGACCTTGAAACCCCAGTCAGCCTGTATCTTAAAATACGCGACCTCCATCCATCATCTGCTCTCCTTGAGAGTTCAGATTACCACACCTCGTCCAATGCCATGAGCTATATCGGAGTGGAACCCACAGGTGCCTTCACAGTGCAAGATGAACATATCGCAATGAGCCGACCCGACGGCAGCTCGGAAACTGTGGCAGTCAAGAACTGCGATGGAGTGATACCGGCATTCAATGCCTACCTCCGCAGCTATGAGTTTGACGGAGAGACGGAAAGCGACAATGTGCTATTCGGCTTCACCGCTTACGATGCAGTCCGCTACTTCGAAAAGGTGGATATCCAGCCACGAGAAGAGAAATTCCGTTGCATACCCGACATGAAGTATATCTTCTACCGCTATGTCATCAGTCTCAACCACTACAAAAACGAGCTGACCATCTATGAGCGTATCCTCCCAGGAGAAGTATCGGGCATTGACGAACTCATCAGCGTCATCCACAACAACAATATCGCACAATACCCCTTCCAGCTCATAGGAGATCCGACATCACCTATCACCGATGAAGATTATATCCATATGGTCGAGCGTGGAATACACCATGCCATGCGTGGCGATGTTTTCCAGATAGTGTTGTCACGCCGCCACGAACAGCGATTCAGCGGCGATGAATTCAATGTGTACCGCGCATTGCGGTGCGTCAACCCCTCACCCTATCTCTTCTACTTTGATTTCAGCGATTTCCGCATGTTTGGGTCATCACCCGAGACGCACCTCAGAGTCAAGGGTGACACAGCCTATATCGACCCCATAGCCGGCACGTTCAAGCGCACAGGTGACGACCAGCGCGACCATGAGTTAGCTGCAGCACTGCTTGACGATGAAAAAGAGAATGCCGAGCACATCATGCTCGTGGATCTCGCCCGTAACGACCTCAGCCGCAGCGGAGGCAAAGTCAGCATCGACTTCCTGCGCCAAATACAGTATTACAGCCACGTGATCCACATGGTATCACGTGTCAAGGCAACGCTGCCCGAAGGTGCAGATACGCTCCGCCTGTTTGCCGATACCTTCCCTGCCGGCACCCTCAGCGGTGCGCCCAAAGTCAGAGCCATGCAGCTCATCAATGACATAGAGCCACATTCACGCGTGGTGTACGGCGGCTGCATAGGCGTGGTGGGATTTAACGGCGACCTCAACCAAGCCATCACCATCCGCAGCTTCCTCAGCATAGACCATACACTCTACAGTCAGGCAGGAGCCGGAGTGGTGGCGCGTTCGGTGCCTGAGAGCGAACTTAAAGAGACCGGCAACAAACTCGGTGCGCTCCGCACAGCACTGGTATATGCCAGCCAATTCGGTCACTAATCACTAACATATCACAAGTATCATGCGACTTCTCATCATAGACAACTACGACTCGTTTACGTACAACATAGTGCATGCCATACGCTCTTTGGGCATCGAACCTGACATCTGCCGCAATGACATGATAGGCATAGACGACATAGAGCGATATGACAAAATCATCATCTCTCCGGGTCCCGGCATACCCTCCGAGGCTGGCATAGTGCCTGAGATGCTCCAGCGTTACGCGACATCAAAGCCTATACTCGGCATATGCCTCGGACATCAGGCTATAGGCGAACGCTTCGGGGCAAAACTCAAGAACCTCCCCAACGTGTACCACGGAGTGAAATCAACCATCACCGTCAACCTGCCGGACTATCTCTTTGAAGGCTTAGCTGACAGACTGGATGTGGGACGTTACCACTCATGGGTGGTAAGCACCGACGGTTTCCCTGCCTGTCTTGAAATACTCGCGACAAGCCCCGATGGCGAAATCATGGCACTGAGACATCGTGAATATGACATACGCGGAGTGCAGTTCCATCCCGAATCAATACTTACGCCAGAGGGCATCAAAATATTACGCAACTGGATAAACCACTGAAAGCAAAGATGAAAGACCTGTTATACAAAATGTTTGAGCACAAGAGCCTTTCACGTGAGGAATCGCGCCGTGTGCTTCTCAATATAGCCGATGGCATCTATAATGAAGCGCAACTGTCGGCATTCATGACTGTGTTCCTGATGCGAAGCATCACCCAGGACGAGCTGAGCGGATTCCGTGATGCCGTGCTTGAGCGGCGCAATCCCGTCAACCTTGACTGCTCCGATGCCATAGACATCGTAGGTACCGGAGGTGACGGCAAGAACACCTTCAACATATCCACCGCAACCTGCTTCGTAGTGGCTGGAGCAGGACGGAGGGTCGTCAAACATGGCAATTTCGGTGCAAGCAGCGTATCCGGTGCATCAAACGTGTTGATGCAGCATGGAGTCAAGTTCACCGCCGACAACGACCGCCTGCGCCGCTCGCTTGACGAGAGCGGTGTGGCATACCTGCATGCTCCGCTATTCAGCCCTGCGCTCAAGAGCGTCGGGCCAGTGCGCAAAGCCCTCGGTGTAAGGACATTTTTCAACATGCTCGGTCCGCTTGTCAACCCCGTAATGCCCAAGTATCAGCTTCTCGGCGTGTATAATCTGAAACTGCTCCGCCTGTATGACTACATAGCGCGCCAGCAAGGAGTCAACTGCACCGTGGTACACTCGCTTGACGGATATGACGAGATTTCGCTGACCTCGCCATTTAAAGTAGCGTCAGCCGAAGGCGAAAGGCTCATGGACGCAGCCATGCTCGGACTGTCATCGGTGCATGAGAGCGACCTCCACGGCGGTGAAAGCGTAGAGGAAGCATCAGCGATATTTGACCGTGTGCTGGGCGGAAAAGGCTCCACGGAACAAGCCGACTGCGTGATAGCCAACGCCGCTTTCGCCCTGAAAACCATAGAGCCGCAGATGACCCTTGACGATGCCGTAGCAACCGCCCGCGAGTCACTTGAAAGCGGACGCGCACTTGAAGCATTCCGCCGTTTTGTAACCCTAAACTCCTGACAGACATGGCAAATATCCTTGACCAGATAGTAGACAATAAGCGTCGAGAAGTGGCAGCCGAGATGGCATTTGCCGGAGGACTGCCAACGACAACCCACGCGCCACTGCCTCCATCAATGAAAGCGTCACTGCTGCAAAGTCCTACAGGCATCATCGCCGAATTCAAACGTCGCAGTCCGTCAAAGGGGGAGATTCATCCCAAGGCGATGGTCTGCGATATAGTGCCAGGCTACGAACAGGCAGGCGCAGCAGCATGCTCAGTGCTGACCGATACACCCTATTTCGGGGGAGCATTGACCGACCTCGCGGTAGCATCTTCATTGGTGACAATGCCTCTTCTGCGTAAAGACTTCACTATAAGCGAATATCAGATAGCGCAGGCACGGATATACGGAGCATCAGCAATATTGCTGATTGCAGCCGTGCTGTCAGCCGATGAAATGCAACGTTTCACCGACTATGCCCACAGCCTCGGGTTAGAGGTGCTGGTGGAGATACATAATGCCGCCGAGCTTGACAAGCTGCCCGATGGAGCCGACATGGTGGGAGTCAACAACCGTGACCTGACCACATTCCGCACCGACCCGGCATTGTCGCTCCACATCGCCTCCAGACTCCCTGACCATGTGATCAAAGTAGCCGAGAGCGGGCTGACATCAATGGATGAAGTGCGCCGACTCCGTGATGCAGGCTACCGCGGATTTCTCATCGGCGAGACGTTCATGCGCCATGACAGTCCAGCCGATGCACTGAAACAATTCATTGACGGCACATTGCAGATATGATACGCGACAAGGTAATCAAGGTATGCGGCATGCGTGACGCTGACAATATACGCCAGATATCCCTGCTCAAGCCCGACTATATGGGCTTTATATTCTGGGAGCATACGCCTCGCACAGCCATCGGGATGCCTGCAAGCAACATCTCTCTGCTTCCGTCCACTACGCGCCCGGTAGGTGTCTTCGTCAACGAGACGGCAGAGCTAATCCTATCCACCTGCACCGACTACGGAATCGACACGGTACAGCTTCATGGATCGGAAACGCCCGACATGTGCCGCCAGCTAAGATCACACGGACTACATGTGTGGAAAGCCTTCGGAATCGATGACGGTTTTGACTTTTCCTCACTCAGAGACTATGAGCATACCGTGGAAATGCTGGTTTTAGACACCAAGACACCTAAATGCGGAGGGTCTGGCAGACGTTTTGACTGGTCAATACTTGACCGCTACGACCTTGACATCCCTTATCTGCTCAGCGGAGGCATCAGCCCTGACTCGGCAAATGATGTGCTTGCCGCTTTCAGCAAACCACATCTCGCCGGCATAGACCTCAACAGCCGTTTTGAATCAGCGCCAGGCATCAAAGACTCAGAAAAACTCACTAACTTTGCAAACTCATTGAAAAGATGAACAGACTCAACACCCTTCTAAGTAAAAAAGATAAAGACATACTGTCGGTATATTTCACAGCCGGATTCCCCTACAAGGATTCAACAGCGCAGATCATCGAAGCTCTCGATCGCGGCGGCGTAGACATGATAGAGGTTGGCATACCTTTCAGCGACCCTATGGCTGATGGCAAGACCATCCAGAACAGCTCCACCATAGCCCTGCGCAACGGCATGACCCTCTCGCTGCTGCTCCAGCAGGTCAGAGAAGCCCGCAAGTCATCGCCTGACATCCCGCTCGTGCTGATGGGTTATCTCAACCCCATCATTCAGTACGGACCTGAACAACTGTTCAAGGAATGCAAGGAGATAGGCATTGATGCCATCATCATCCCCGACCTGCCCTTTGCCGAGTATCTGAGCGACTACAAAGATATGTGCCGCCGCTATGAAATACCGATGATCATGCTTATCACACCAGAGACATCTGATGACCGCATAAAGCTGATAGACGAACATTGCGACGGCTTCATATACATGGTGTCGGCAGCTGCCACAACAGGCACCCGTGACTCGTTCGGAGACGAACAGCATGCCTACTTTGACCGCATTGATGCCCTGAAGCTCAAGCATCCGCGACTCATCGGTTTCGGCATCTCCAATCCAGCCACATTCGCCGACGCATGCGCCCACTCCGCAGGTGCCATCATCGGCAGCAAATTCATAAAATGCCTTGAAGCCAATCCACAATCGCCAGAAAAGGCTGTCGACGAGCTTCTCAAGGCGATAGGTAAACGACAATAAATGAATAAAAAAGGACTGTTTGCTCTTGCTTTGGGCACATTTGCCCTCGGCATCACCGAATTCATGACCATGGGCATCCTCGGTGATCTTGCCCAAAGCATGGATATTTCAATCTCAAAGGCGGGGAGGTTCATCTCCGCCTATGCTTTGGGCGTATGCTTCGGCGCTCCGGCTCTGCTGTTTGTGCGCAAGATGGATCTGCGGCGGCTGATGCTCTATCTTGCCGCCATGATAGCCGTGGGCAATGCTCTTGCAGCATTTGCACCCGGATACTGGACGCTCTGCATAGCCCGCTTCATCTCCGGGCTGCCCCACGGGGCATACTTCGGAGTCGGAGCCATCGTTGCCCGCAAACTTGCATCGCCATCCAAGGCTGTCAGCGCAGTGTCGCTGATGATAGCCGGTATGACCGTAGCCACCTTAGGCGGCGTACCTTTGGGTACACTCGTCAGCAACCTGCTGTCATGGCGCGTGGCATACGTGATAGTGGCAGTGTCTGGCATACTCAATTTCATTGCCATACGGTGCTGGGTACCAAGAGTGGAAGGGCTGGAAGACAGGGGATTCAAAGGACAGTTCCGCTTCATACGCACACTGCCGCCATGGCTCATATTCGGCGGCATACTCCTCGGACAGACTGGCATATACTGCTGGTACAGCTTCATCGACCCACAGCTTACACTTGTGTCTGGTTTCAGCCGTGATGCCATGTCGTGGCTGATGGTCATAGCCGGACTGGGCATGTTTGTCGGCAATCTCACTGCCGGACAGCTTGCTGACAGGTTCAAGCCCGCAGGTGTGGCTACATGCGTGCAGATCAGTGCTATCCCCATCCTGTTACTCTTCTACTTCTTTGCCGACATCAAAATCTGCGCCGTGGTGCTGATGATGCTCGGCACCGCCGCCCTCTTCGGTTCGGGAAGCCCGTTGCAAAGCTCCATCGTCAGCTACTCACGCGGAGGAGAGATGCTCGGAGCGGCTTGCATACAGATAGCCTACAATGCCGGAAACGCAATAGCCGCATGGCTCGGCGGCGAAGTCATCCGAGACACAGGCGACTATCTGTCACCGTCAATCGTCGGATTGCCGCTCATTGTAATAGGCTCATCGCTGCTTTTCTACCTCTATTACCACTACGAGCGTGTCAGAAACGCCTGAACGTCCCACGCACCCTCCGGCGTATCACTACGATGCTCAGCAGCGTAAGCACCAGCATTATGCCAAGCATGATCAGGACAGTCGGGAAAAGTGACGATGGAGAAGCCTGCATCATCTCAAGCTGAGAAGACCACAGCCCTTGAGCGACCCATACGGCGACACCTGCCAACACCACTACCCCGGCATTGATGACAGCCACCATGCGCACGTAAGCCTTGGATATATCGCCAGGGAAATAGCCGAGAAGCATAAGGTCATGAATTTTGCGTTGGTTTTTCTGCAACAGCAGGTAAATGCTCAGCACAAGGATGAAAAATGACAGCAACGTTATCACCACTCCTATAGCGACTACTACCGATGTGGTCAGCCGCAAGAAAAAAGTCAATTGACCCGACTGGGATGTATCCCCGCCCTGCTCTAATCCTTTATCCGCAAGATAAGCGCTTATGGCAGGGTCGCCTTTGTCTACTACCTTCACTATCAGGCGTGACGGGGAGGGTGCTTTCATCTCAGGGCTGAAACGTCGGTTAGCTTCGGAGAGGAATGACTCTGGCACGGCAATCGTGTTAAGGCGCGATGAAAAGCCTACGATACGCGCATCTACAGTTGCTTCATCGCCATTGCCGCTCAACGAGAGCTTCAGCGGAAGCATACCTATCATTGATTCGCTCAGCTGCGGCATGCCATGGGATGCCGCATAACCGAAATTATACAGGGCAAGATAGTCCTTGGGGATTATAATCGGCACTATACCCCCTTTACGAGGGTCATAATTCCACTCCCGGGGAGTCACATCAAAGAACTCATCAGGTATGGTCTCCAGAAAAAGAGATGTCGAAAGCCGTCCCCCACCCATAGAAGCAGAAGCATTGACATTGAAATCGGCGGCGGTGAATGCGCCTACTTTTCGTGCCCAGGGCTGATTGCTGATGTCACGGATTTCGTCAGCCGAAAACGATGAATTTCCGCTCCCGAACAGACCTCCAAGACCGCTGACGCGTTTGGACACCACTATATAATTTTCGCCAAACAGCTTGTCCTCATCATGCCATATCGAAGTCACGTCACGGTAAAACTGCAACGCTACGGATACTATAGCCAGCCCCACAAACGTAGCCACGGCATAACCTGCAAGCTGCCCAGCCGATATATTACGTCTAAGCAGACGCCATACCATGTCACCATGCTTATTATCTTTATTCTTCATAGCAGTATAGTACGGTCAAATTCAAGAGAGAGATGGTTACCTACAGATGTGGCTATCACCGCCGCACCACGTTCACGAGCTACATTATCTATCAACTGCGCGACTACCCTGTTGTTGCGCTGATCAAGATGGCTGACAGGCTCATCAAGCAGCAAGAAGTCCATGGGCTGACACAACGAACGTATTATCGCCACCCTCTGCATCTGCCCTATGGAAAGATGTCCGCCAAGCTCCGAAGCCTTGTCTGCGATGCCGAGAGCATCAAGAAGCTCCGTCAGCTGCGTCTCAGTATAAGTCCGGGTCAATCGGTTCTTGATTTGCAGATTTTCCATGACTGTCAGCTCCGGAAAGAGCCTCATATCCTGCGGGAGATAAGCGATATTGTAGCGACGCACCTTGCACCAGTCTTCGGGAGCAAGACCGCGCACGTCCCTGCTGTCAAAAGCTATCGTACCGTCATAGTCACAACGCGAACCATAGATAAATGCACACATCGATGACTTGCCAGTACCGCTCTCGGCACTGACCAGATAGCGGTGCCCGCGCTCAAAGGACAACTCCTCAAGCCACACATGACTGCCCCGTATGATGTCGGTAGTCTCCTCACCGCGGAATACACGCGGCAGTGTACGGCTTAAAGTAATACACTCGATATTACCCTCTGCATAGGATGGTTTTGTCATACGGCTTATTCGTTGACAGCTGATTCAATATATGTTTTCAGGAACGGACCTTTCGTATCAGGGAAGGTCATCTCCATCTGCAAGAACTGGGGTTGCAGATTAGCTTTAACCTGGACAGGTCGGTCAAACATGCCCTTATATCCTTGCGGCATCATGAAATAAGCCCCTCCAAAACGGCTCTCAAAAGCCGGAGCCATGGAGTTTTCACGAGTCGGCTCAAACGGTATGGTGGCAATACCGAGATTGCCGTCGATATTACCTATGTATATCTTCATGCCGGGAGCCGAAGCCACATAACGTCCCTCTCCGTCATAAGATACCGACGCACCCATGCCACGGGCAAGTGCGACAAGACTCTGCACCGAGGCATTCACATCTTCCTGCTCCATATCTGCCATCACAAGCAGTGGAGCGATATGTCCCAGCTCGTCATCCGCAGAGTCGACAGACTGACCGGCGACAGCCACCGTTCCCTTGACCTTGGCAATAAAAGGAAGCACCGATTCAAGCATGCCGCGCTGCTCAAAGGGCATCATCGGCATAGCCATCCTAAGCCATCCGGCAAGCGTCTCACCATTATCAACTCCCACAGCAAGGGCATAGTTGAAACTGCCAGGCACATAACGTAGGAAATCCCTGTCTATGTTACGGAAGCCGTCGGCGGGGACAATCTCTCCGTCGCTCAGCATGAGCTGCATATCCGCTTGGGCAGACATGCTGCCGAGCTTGACATTTGCGGCAATCCATGTGTCGGTATCCTTAAAACCCATGGCTGCCAGATTCATAACGATCCCGGCAGCATCAGAAGCCTCAATGAATTCCACCAGACCGCGATGTGAGGTGAAATTCTTATCAGACGCTTTCTCAAGCACCTCTGATATTTCAGAAACCACATGAGCTGCATCTCCTTCCATAATCCACGCCTGACCATCTTTGACTACGGTCACCAATCTACCGGAATAGACTGTAAAGCCATCGCGAGTCTCAGGCTTCCCGGCCACCTCCTCCATGGCTTTCGCATAGCTATCGGCATCTTTGACAAGGTACGTCAAGATAAAATCCATTCGCTCGGCAAAAACCATCACATGCTTTGCATCGATATATGGGACAGCTTTGACGATGCTTTCATATACCTGATTACCTATAGTGGCACTTATGCGTGATTGCATCTGCGGTGGCAGAACAATGCCCGATGATGTGACGTTACATCCGGCATTTTTCGCGACTTTCTCCATATTGACGACAGCCACAAATGTAGCATCATCCGGGACATTATCAAGCAATGAATTATCGGCTTTACTGCATGCCGAAAGTATAGCCATGCATAGAGAGACGGCAACCAATAGAGATGTTATCTTCGGGCACTTTAGACCCACGATAGGTTTCAGAGTTATTGACGACATAAAAATGTATTCTAAGGGTTAAACGGACTCAAACTCAGTCCTGACAATCAACGAATAACAAGCGAATATACGTAAAATGAGCACCAATCCTGTTTTTTTAACACAAAAAAGCACTCTAAGCATGCCCATGGCAGAACTTTAAAGCCCTACAACTTGTCATATCATAAAAGGGAGAGATAATACCAACATCTCCCATAAGCGACCATGATTAAGCGATTAATAAGACTATCAGGCAAAAGCGCCTTGGCTTTGATAGCAACAATGGCGTTAGCGGCATCCTCTTACGATGCCCAAGGACAGATATGGTGGGGAGCGTCATACTCTCCTACATACCCATGGGGGCCCACTGGGTATTGGAGTCCTAGAGTAAGCATAGGTTCAGGAGGTGTATCTTTCAGTCTGAACATCGGAAGCGGATATAACCCAGTGTACTATAACCCCGCGCCAGGATATGTTGATCCTATATACTACAATCCTCCACCAGCATATTATCCAGCACCCGTCCCACCAGTGGTAGCGCCTCCGGTCACACCACCTCCCCGTCAACCAGCATATAATTTCCCTAACGGCAACGGATGGTCATTGACCCCAGGACGGCTTCCAAGCCCAGGACGGCTTTAGCGAGAGACAACATGTTTGTAATCCTCCATATACCGAGAGCGAAGCATATCTGATATTACAAGAAATGCGCGTTTCTCACAAGAAGAAACTGAAAGAAAAAAGAGGGGACGTTGAATTATCTATGCTCCTATCTTTTTCTCCTCTCTTCTCCTTCCCCGGACATCCACCACTCCGGGGAAGTTTTTTATTTTTGCGGCATTACGTCAGTGAGGCAGACATGCCATGGCATGTCCATACAGGGATAGGGATTACCCGAAACGTGAGATTTTCTTAAGCGTGCCCTCGTCAAGTATCTTGATCTTGCGGCCGTCGACCACTATGATTTTTTCATTGACAAAAGCCGAGAGAGTACGGATGGCATTGGAAGTAGTCATATTTGACAGATTAGCCAGATCCTCACGAGCCATATATATGTGGAGGGTCATATTGTCAGGCTCATACCCATAGTGCTCCCTGAGTAACATCAAAGCCTCTGCAAGACGTCCGCGTATATGTTTCTGTGTGAGATTGACGATACGGGTGTCGCTGTTGCCGAGATTGCATGCAAGTTCATGGATGAAAAAGCGGTCAACCTGGATGTTCTTTTCAAGAAGCGTCTCCACCACCGAGAGAGGGATCGCCCCGGCTACCGACGGTTCGAAAGCACATGCGCTTGACACATAGGGAGTGCCGGCAAAATGAGCACGATAGCCGAAATACTGCACCGGGCGCAGAAGGCGTATGATCTGCTGACGTCCTCCCACGCCGTCCTTGAACTTTTTAATCTTACCTTTCAGCAAAGTCCACAGATATTCCGGTTCGTCCCCTTCTCGGTAGACAAACTGGTTTTTCTTGAACGAGTGGATAGTGAAATTATCTGTCACGAGACGTTTTTCTTCAGGCGTGAGGATAGACCACATGTCTGACATGTCTTCGCTTATGACTTTTTCAAGTGCGAACTTTATCATTTTGTACCTTAGAGGAGGAGACCTTGGAATCTTGACTACAACTTTTGCAAAATTAGCGGTTTTTTATCACCTTGACAAGAGTTAGGGCGAATTTAATTGAAATATTCAATCAAATCCGCCCTGATAGCTTTATATCTGTCAGACAGAAACGTGTCTACACCATAATCAAACAGGTTAATAGTTCCATTCACCTGAAATCATCTGCAAGTTGTCACAGCCGATGGTGCGCACATCTGTCAGCATATTGAAGCGACAGTTGATATACGTAAGCGATGAGTCAAACGATACATCGAGTGTCTGCAGCTGATTGTTGTTGCAGATCAGACGCTGTAAGAATGTCTGATTGCTGAGATCAAGAGTTACAAGGTCGTTGTACTGGCAGTCGACATATTGCAGATTCTGACTGTTTTCGACCGAGAGTGTAGTCAGATCGTTGAACGCACATACCAGGTCTATCAGAGCCGGACAGTTATCCACCGACAGACTCGTCATGTTATTGTCACTGCACATGAAAGCACTGAGAGCCGGCAGATTTCTGACTGCCATCTGCGAGATGCGGTTGCTGTCAATGTTGATGTTCTGCAGGTTTTCCACACCAGCGAGCACCAGCTCGGTCAGTTTGTTGTAACCGCAGTAAAGATTCTTCAGGGCCGTGCATCCGGTCACATTGAGCTGCTCTATGTGGCAGCTTTGGCAATTAAGAGTGACGAGAGTGGGAGATCCTGAGACATCCAACGAAACAAAGTAATTACCAGCCACATTGAGGTATTTGAGAGCCGGAGTATCAGAGAGGCTGATATCCATGAGCCTGTTGCGGTAGAGATTGAGCGAAACGAGAGCGGGACATCCGCTTACAGAAAAATCAGTGAGTCTGTTGCGGCTGGCGTTTGCATCTGTAAGAGCGGGACACGAAGCAAGCGTGAGTTCAGTCAGCCTGTTGCCGCTGACATCCACCTTGACGAGCGATTTAAACCCGCTGATATCAAGACTGCCCGCCAGACGTTTGTCTTTCCATTCTATGGATACGATACGTCCGTTTTCCACTTTAACACCCTCCCACGAAGCAGGATCATTAAGATTGGTGATTTTGAGTGCTGCGGCATTGGTGGCATCATCCACCCCCGGAGACTGCAAGAACGCTTTCATAGCTTTCATTTCAGATTTGTCAGCCGCCGATGCGCCAAAACCAGCTGCCAACACCGTCATCGCTGTCAACAGTAGATATAACCTGCGTTTCATAATCAATTGTGTTTTAAGGAGATTTATATGTGATTAAATATCTTTATCTGATAAAAGAAACAACAAATATCCCCATATTGTTTCAAAATACTTTTAGCATAAGAAAAACGCAATAAATGTTAACGGCGATTGCAGATTGCCAAGAAGATATTAAAATTTGTTTTATAGTCAATATTTGCTTAAATTTGCACACATTTTAATTGGCAACCCCTTACAGGATTGCCTGCATGTATCCCGATATTGTATTGTAACAAATAATAAAACCATTATAAAATATTATCGGCAGACCTCTAACACTTTATCAACCTGTCTCTCCACAATATATGCGTTAAAGGCTAAATGAGTGCCACTATTTTAAATCTGCTTGCCGCCCTCGTAATCAGCATCGTTCTCACAGGGGTGCTGATACCCAAAATCTTGCTGATATCATTCCGCAAGAATCTTTTTGATGTCCCCAACAGCCGTAAGATACACACCAGCACAGTGCCACGTCTCGGGGGACTGGCTTTCATGCCGTCCATCTTTTTCACTATCGCAGTTCTTGTCGGTCTCAACCGGCTTATGCTTACGAACCTGCATGTGCCATATTTCGTATTTAACCCCGTGACCCTCTGTTTCGGCATGTGTGCCGTGATGATAATATACCTTGTAGGCATAGCCGACGACCTAATCGGTGTAAAATACCGTGCTAAATTTGCCGCTCAGGTAATCGCAGCACTTTTCATCGTCTCCACCGGGATGTGGATCCATAATCTTGACGGATTTCTCGGAGTATACTATCTACCAGAATGGGTAGGAGTGCCCTTGAGCGTTCTTGTAATAGTCTTTATAATGAATGCCATCAATCTTATTGACGGCATAGATGGATTAGCATCCGGTCTGAGCGGAATAGCATTTATCCTTTATGCTGTCGTATTTTACATGGCAGGACAAATAATTTATGCCATAGCGTGCTGCGCCATCCTCGGCACTCTGATACCATTCTTTTATTATAATGTATTCGGAGATGCAAAAATCAACAAGAAGATTTTCATGGGAGATACAGGGTCCCTCACCACAGGACTCCTGTTGAGCTTCATGGCGTTCCATATCTGCAACATGCGCATCCCCCAACTATGGCACTATGACATGTTTGTCGTGGCATTCTCACCCCTTATCATCCCATGCTTTGACGTATTGAGAGTATTTGGCAACCGCATACTCCACCATCACAATCCATTCACGCCCGACATGACCCACATACACCATAAATTACTCGCATGTGGACTCAGACAGCGTTACGCTATGATAATAATATTACTTGCATCAATGTTGTTTACAGCTGCCAATGTCATCTTGGCTCCATATCTCAACATCACATGGCTGGTCATAATAGACCTGGTGGCTGTGTTTGCAGGCAACTACATATTAAACATAATAATCAACCGCCACAACCTGGCACAACGTCGCAGCCGTCTGGCATCCCATCCATCTTCTACGAGAATGGGACAAGCCAAGGACTCCCAGAATCCCCAATACCAGGCATGACCGCTCGATGGCTCACATAATTACAGAGATATAGATAAAAACGAATATTCACTGATACGTCACTTATACACACCTCTTGTTATGTCACTACAAAAGATACTGACCAGAACACTTTTAATGAGCGCGACAGCCATCGCTCTGACCGCCTGCCATTCGCGTGAAAAAGTACTGTATTTCCAGGACATGGTCGTCGACACCCCTGAAGTCGCACAAGCCCCGCAATACATACGCATCGAGCCTGGCGACAAGCTCTCAATAATAGTTTCAAGCAGCGATCCTCAGGTAGCTTCAGTATTCAATCTCATTGCCATGGACCGTGGAGCCGGACTCACCACTCAGAACGGAGGCAACCGCAAATCCGGCGGAGGAAGCTCAAATAATGGTCCAGGTCTGTACACAGTCAACGACCGGGGCAATATCGATTTTCCAATTCTCGGCGAACTGCACATATCAGGACTTACACGCCAGGAAGCATCGGAGTTCATCAAGAAAAAACTTATAGATGGCAAATATGTGACCGACCCCGTGGTAACGGTCGAGTTCGCCAACCTCCACTTCTCTATTATAGGCGATACAGGCAGCTCCATGTATTCTATATCTGATGACCAGATCAACATAATAGAAGCTCTCGCTATGGCAGGCGACCTCAACATCACCGCCGAGCGCGACCAGATATATGTTATCCGCACTGAGAACGGTCTTCGTACCACCACACGTGTGGATATGCGCACAAAAGATATATTCAATTCACCCGTCTATTATCTCAAACAAAACGACATCATCTACGTAGTCCCCAACGGCAAGAAGACTGGTGAATACTCCATCAACGAGAACCAGTGGAAGAATCCATTCATCTACGCTACCGCCTTCACAACCATTATCGGCATCGCGACACTGGTTGTATCCTTGACCAAATAACAATCATCTATCATAACCACACCTAACGGCATCTCCCATGGCTACAAAAGTACAGGCAGCCCCCAAACGTCAGGCTGACAGTATAAATATAAAGGAACTGTTACATTATTTCCTGTCGAAATGGTATTGGTTCGTCATCTCGGTGGCTGTCTGCGTGGCATTTGCATCATATAAGCTGCTTAAGACTCAACCGGTATATCTCAGGACTATAACCGTGCTCTTCAAGACCGAAGACAGCAGCGGTGGCACTCTGTCAATGCCCGACATGTCGGCTCTGGGAATAGACAACAACAGCGGTGACCTTGCCAACGAAATGATCACAATCCGTTCGGTAGGATTGTTGACCGATGTTGTAGAAGCTCTGGATCTCAATAATATGTACTATGTGAAAAACGGGCTCCATGACAAACTGCTATACAATAACTCCCCTGTTTCAGCCGTCAACATGGCTCCTGAGGACAAGAAACTGAAAGGCTATTATTCTTTTACCATCACAATGGTATCCGCCACAAAGTTCATATTGTCAGATTTCGTAGGCGGCAGCAATGCCAATAAAGATCTCAAACTCAGTGGAGAAGTAGGACGCACATACAAAACCCCTGTAGGACCTTTCCGCATCAATACCACGGAGTATTTCACCAAGGATTACATCAATGAGCCGGTGAAATTCATCCACAACTCTCCCGAAGCGGTGGCTGGCTCATTCTCGGGCCGCATCACTTTTGAGCTGGCAGAGTTTTCAACCTCGATTATCAATCTGAAACTTGTTGATGAATCACCACAGCGGGCAGAAGACGTTCTAAATACTCTTCTTGACGTCTATAACCAGCGCTATGTAATCGAACGCAACCAGGCAGCCCAGACCACATCACACTTTATCACCGACCGACTAAACGTTATCGAAAGCGAGCTTGGAGACGTGGAAAGCAACATCTCAAACTACCGCAGTTCTAATCTCATGGGCGATGGGACTTCTATGGCAAACGGAGCTATGCAACAACGCCAGCAGTCTCAGAACGCCATTCTGGAGCTCAACAACCGCCTATCTCTCGTCAAATATCTGCGTCGCGAAGTGCAGAATGCCTCGCTTGATCAGCCGTTACCAAACCCTGCAGGCATAGAGGGTACCACTGTAGAGTCACAGATAGGCGAATATAACACCATTGTGCGCGAACGTAACCGCATGCTCGCGACATCATCTGACAACAACCCCCTTGTACAGGATCGCACCAACACCCTCAACACTCTGCGCAAGACCATGGTGCAGTCAATAGACAACTATCTGCTCACCCTCAACACTACCCTCCGAACTCTCGAACAGCAGGAAGCGAAAAGCACCTCAGAGCTTATCCGTAGCCCTAATCAGGCAAAATACCTCCTGTCGGTAGAACGCCAGCAGAAAGTCAAGGAGCAACTATACCTGTTCCTGCTGCAGAAGCGTGAAGAAAACGAGCTCTCACAGGCTTATACAGCATACAACACGCGTATAATAAACCGACCTTCAGGACCTGGAGCTCCGGTAGCCCCTAAGGGTAAATCCACCATATTGATGGCATTCGCTATAGGTCTGGCAATACCTTTCATTATAATCTTTATTATAAAGAATCTGGACTCGAAAGTACGTACACGTCGTGACTTAGGACAGATGACCATCCCCTATCTCGGTGAAATACCGTTTTATGGGAAGAAGCCATCAATCAAAGAAAAATTGCTGCAGAACCGAAATCCCGAATCTGACATACGATCAATAGTAGTCCGTCCTAAAAACAGCAATGCCATCAATGAAGCTTTCAGAGTGGTACGCTCCAACTTCCACTTCATAAGCAACACCCAAGGCGTCTCCGGACACGAAGACAACATCCGCGTGATGATGGTAACATCACTCTACCCTGGTTCCGGCAAGACTTTCATTGCGCTCAACATGGCGACATCTTTTGCCGTGCAAAGCCATCGCACCGTATTGATCGACCTTGACATGCGCAAGGGCATCATGAGTAAAGTCGTAGGACCTGGCCACAAAGGCATCTCCAATTACATAATCGGACAGGCATCCGTGAGCGATATACTCGTCCATAATGTGGATGGCATTGACGGCCTTGACATGATACCCGTAGGAGCCATCCCACCCAATCCGTCCGAGATGCTCTATTCTTCCAAGTTTGAGCAACTGATAACCGAGCTCAAGACTCAATATGACTACATCATCATCGACTGTCCGCCTATCGATATCGTGGCAGACACGCAGATTATCGGACGTCTCACCGACATGACTATTTTTGTCATCAGAGCCGGGCTGCTTGAGAAATCAGACATACATCAGATCCAGGATCTCTACAATGACAACCGTTATCCTAATATGGCGGTAGTCTTAAATGGTGTGGATGTCAAGAACTCATACTACAGCAACCGCTATTACGGACACAAATATGCGGGCTACATCAAAGAAGAGTGATACAAACCCTCATGAACAGATGTTTGCGAGAATACATATCACCACCTGATATCCATGCCGATTAAAATCTCGGTCATAACAGCAACTCTTGACAGCGCCGCCGTAATAACGTCGGCGCTGCAAAGCGTTTTAATGCAGACATACGGTATGGTTGAGCATATCGTTGTCGACGGTAATTCCTCAGATTCTACAGTGGATATTGTAAATTCATATCGTCCGATGTATGAGTCAAGAGGCTACAGTCTGAAAGTGATAACAGGTCACGACCATGGCATATACGATGCCATGAACAAAGGCATCAAAGCCGCCACTGGCGACATCATCGGCGTCCTCAATAGCGATGATTATTTCACCTCGGCTGATGAGCTGACAGTAATAGCGGATGCCTTCGCTACCGCCCCCTCGCTCAGAGCTGTATATGCAGATGTCAACTATGTGCGTCCAGGAGCAGAACACCGCATAGTGCGACACTACCCTTCCAAGGGTTTCCGCCCGTGGAAAATGCTTCTCGGCATGCAGCCTCCCCATCCGTCATTCTATTGCCGCAAAGAAGTCTATAGTCAGTTTGGCACATATGACAGCAGATACCGCATCGCTGGTGATTTTGAGTTCTTCGTGCGATGCCTCTACAAAGGACATATACTTACCCGACGTCTTGACCGCACAGTTGTGACAATGCGCACCGGCGGCACATCTGACCGCTCCATACTGTCACATCTACACGGGCTTTGGGAGCATCAGCTCACATATTTACGTCATCGTATGCCCACATGCATTTTGGCTGACACTATCCAGCTGATCCACAAGATCATGCATCTGAAACCGTTTGCCAGACTATGACAATGTTACATAATTTCGCCAACGCTATCCGGCATGCAACCACAGCCATGCTATTTGCGCTGAGCACTTCATGTGCAGGTGCTTTTGCCATGCCGTCGGGTTCCTTACCTGACACTCTTGCTGTGGACCTCCACGAAATAGACGTGACGGCTCTTAAAAGCGGGACAAATCTACGTTCTGCGCCCATGGCTTCAACAACCATCGGGGTGACAGAAATAGACAGGCTCAACATCGCCACTGTCAAAGGGGCTTCGAAGGTAGTACCCAACTTCTATGTCCCCGATTATGGCTCCAGGGTCACATCATCCATCTACGTCAGAGGACTCGGAGCGCGCATAGACCAGCCAGCGGTAGGTCTTAACGTGGACAATGTCGCGTTTCTCAACAAAGACAACTATGATTTTGACCTCCCCGACATAGAAAAAATCGAAGTGCTCCGAGGTCCTCAAAGCACCATGTATGGGCGCAATACGATGGCTGGGGTAGTCAACATCTACACTTTGTCGCCCAAGCACTTCCAGGGATGGAAACTGTCTGCATCCTTTGCCGCTCCGTTCCAGACCAAACTTTCGGCAGGATATTATACGATGTTCTCTCCACAACTCGGCATGAGCCTCAACGCCCTGTATACACATACCACCGGTGACCACCGCAATGCTTATAACAACTCCCGCATAGGATCAGAAAATGCCGGCACATTGCGATGGAAAACCGTATGGGATCCACGCAGCAATTTCACTCTTGAAAATACAGCAGCACTGCAACTCAACGAGCAGAACGGATATCCTTATGAATTCGTGGAAACCGGACGTATAAGCTACAATGACTCATGCTACTACCATCGGTTTGCTCTGACTGACGGTCTGACCATCAACTGGTTGCCATCGGAGCATGTCAGCATCACCGGCATATCGAGTTTCCAATATCTCAAAGATGACCTGACGCTTGACAACGATTTTTTACCCGACTCCTATTTCACGCTGTCACAACGTCGCCATGAGTGGGTGGTAACTCAAGACATCATAGCGCGTGGCAACGTAGCTGACAATACCTACCAATGGCTTGGAGGTCTATTTGGATTCTATCGATCATCTCATACTGACGCACCTGTCACATTTCTTGACGATGGGATAGCCAATCTGATAGAAGCCAATGCCAACAAATATTTTCCCACCTATCCAATGATATGGGACGAACGCACATTTCCTCTCTCATGCCGGTTTGACACCCCGATGCGTGGCGTAGCTTTGTACCACCAAAGCACGCTCAATATCGGCAATTGGACTATCACAGCCGGTCTGAGACTGGACTACGAACATCCAGGCATCACATACGACAACAGTTGCCGCACCTCCTACACCATATATGACCTGTCAAATCCCCACCAGCCATCAGTGTTTGACAAATGCGCAGTCAACATATCCGAGCGCGGTCACCTGTCGCAGTCATTCACCCAGCTATTGCCTAAATTCACACTCACATACCGTTTGCCATCCGGACTCGGCAATCTGTATGCCAATGTAGCCAAAGGATACAAATCAGGCGGCTTCAACACACAGATGTTCAGCGACGTATTGCAGCAGAAACTCATGTCGCTCGTAGGTATAGCCGAACTATATCAAGTGGAGGAAATCATCAGTTATAAGCCCGAATGGAGCTGGAACTACGAAATCGGCGCACATCTCAACATCCCCGACACCCGGATAAATGCAGACATAGCCGCCTTCTGGATCGACTGCTATGACCAGCAACTGACGGTGTTCCCCAACGGCAACACCACCGGACGCATGATGACCAACGCTGGTCATACCCGCAGCATCGGCTTTGAAGCGAGCTTGTCGTGGCGCATCAGCGACCGATGGCGCTGGGACATCGCTTATGGCATGACGGATGCACGATTCAGGGAATTTGACAACGGCATAGCAGATTTCAAAGGCAACCATGTACCTTACGCACCGCATAACACATTGTGGACCAATCTCCGCTACCAGCAGCCTCTGCATCAGAGAGCACTCAAGTCTCTGGAATGCAACATCAATACGCGTGGGATAGGAGAAATCTTCTGGGATGATGCCAACGAATACCGTCAGCCGTTCTATTTCATCCCCGGGGCATCTGTCATATTGCGAGGAGCAGCGGGATGGGAGGCAGAAGCATGGTGCACAAACCTGACCGACACAAGCTACGATGTATTCAGTTTCGTCAGCATCGGGCATCGTTTCGTGCAGAAAGGACCAGGAATACGTGGCGGCATCACTCTGCGGTTGACCATAGATTAGGCAAGTCGCAGAAAAATGCGTAATTTTGCAGCCACTTAACCAAATTACGATGTAAATATGACAATCTCCCGACTACACTCACTCCTCGCTGCCGTATGTATCGGCATGGCATCACTGTCGCTGACATCATGCGGCAATGATGATGACGAACCCTCTGCCCCTGCTGTCAACCCAGCCTATGAGCAATCCGTCACATATAAAGGCGCCACCACTATCAATGAGACCCAAGGTGAATTTGAGAACAGCAACGGCACACAGACCACTGACATCACCTACACTGTCAGCTTCAATCTCGCACAGAGCACTCTGACGATAACATGCAATAACTATAAGATTCCCGGATACGACAACATGCCGGCAATGGTTGTGTCATTCCCCGACATCCAGGCAGTATATGATGGCGATAACTTCACTTTCGCAGCCGGGCAGGTCAACGCCATGGCTGGAGGTCGTCCCGCCTCAGAGATGGTAACCGTTACCGACTTCACAGGCAGCGGAAAAATAGGAGCTGGAGCCACACTCAAAGTACAATACAGATGCGCTGTCAAGGCTCCCGTAAACAAGACCTTCATAGTACGAGCATCCAGCTTGCAACCCTGACACCTTCCCTTACTTCTGATATTTTCATAAGTATGGATGTGGCGTGCCGCGTCATCAAAGGCGAAATATATCGCTCAATACGATGCCGCGGCACGTCGCATTCCTACGTCCGTGCGATTTGAAACCATAACTTGACAGTATCCGACATCACTCATACTCATGCAATTTCATCAGTTCTCCCTGATTTTTAGTGAAAAGTACATCACAGCATCTAAAATGATTAAAAATGACAGTGTTTTTTTTGCGAGATGATAAAAATGCACTAAATTTGCAATAGTGTTCAATATACCATGCTGCATCTAACCTAAAGCGCCCATACATCGCTGTCATCATCAATTGAGGATACTTGCGGACTAATGTTAACACTCCACTCTCCTGCCAAGGAGGCTATGAATTGCCGACTTAACAAATTTGTAAACCAATAACAACAACATCTTAAATTCTTTATTTCAGTATTTATTTAAAAACTATGGAAGCTCAAAAGCCCTCTAAACCTACGACTGAGAAAGTCAGCAACGTACGCGGTATCCGCAACGCCTTCTTGGTGATTGTTGCTTGTTTCATCGTCTGCGTTCTCCTCTTCATCTTCTGGTTCGGACATGACATGCACTTCGAGGAAGGTCATCCCATCGACATCTGGGGTACTATCTACAAAGGCGGTGTAATCGTGCCTATCCTCCAGACCCTCTTCCTCACCGTTATCGTTCTCTCTGTAGAGCGCTGGATTTCACTCTCAAGCGCCAAGGGCAAAGGCAACATCACAAAGTTTGTCGCTGCTATCAAGACTTGCCTCGCTAAGAAGGACATCAACGGTGCTATGGCACTCTGCGACAAGCAGAAAGGCTCTGTAGCCGCTGTCGTTAAGTCAGCCCTCATCCGCTACAAGGAAATGGACGAGAACACAGTCCTCTCTAAGGAGCAGAAAATCGCTACTCTCCAGAAGGAAGTTGAGGAAGCTACCGCACTTGAGATGCCCGCTCTCCAGCAGAATCTCCCCATCGTGGCAACCATGACCACCCTCGGTACTCTCGTCGGTCTTCTCGGTACTGTGATCGGTATGATCAAGTCATTCCAAGCACTCGCTGCTTCTGGTGCTCCTGACTCCACCGAGCTGTCAACCGGTATCTCTGAGGCCCTTATCAACACCGCCTTCGGTATCGCCACCGGTGCATTCGCTGTAATCTCTTACAACTTCTACACCAACAAGATTGACAACCTGACCTACGCTATCGACGAGATCGGCTTCTCAATCGTGCAGACATTTGCAGCTACACACTAATCCCGTTGCTTTAAGCCAAAGATTTTTTCAACAAACGATAATCTCCTAAAAATCAGCAACTCAAAGTAATATGGGAAAAGTAAAAATTAAAAGGAAGAGCACTCTCATCGACATGACCGCGATGAGTGACGTGACTGTTCTTTTGCTTACTTTCTTCATGTTGACTTCTACCTTCCTTCAGAAGGAGCCCGTGACAGTGATGACCCCGTCGTCAGTGTCAGAGGAGAAGGTGCCTACCGCCAACCTGGCATCCATCCTCGTCAGCCCCGAAGGAAAAGTATTTATCTCGGTAGCCGGCGAGGCTGACCTTGCCAACAACCCTCAGGAATGGGGCACCGAGGAAATGCGCAAATCAATCATCCGCGAGGCAGTGAACGAGTACAACAAACTTCACCCCTCCAAGAAAGTAGAGCTCACCGAGGCAGATGTGCTGGCATTCTCCAAAATCAACATGTTCGGAGTGCCTTTCAGCTACCTCCACGAGTTCTTGAGCAAATCACAGACCGAACAGGACAAAATCATAGGTGACATGACCAATCCCCGCGTAGGTATACCTATCGATGACAACAAGGACATGTCAAAGCCCAACGAATTCCAGATATGGATGCGCGCCATCCGTAACAGCGGCAATGAAAACATCGCTAACGCCATGAAGAAAGGCGAAGGCATCGCTGTCAAAGCCGACAAGGGCACTCCCTATGAGACCGTGCACCATGTGCTCGACAACCTCCAGTCACTGAAAATGAACCGTTTCGCACTGATGACGGCTCTTAAAACTGAGCAAGATTAATCATTATGGCACAGATAGAACAATCAGACAAGGGCGGCAAAAAGAAAAAAGGAGCCCAAAAGAAGATGTCTATCCACGTGGACTTCACTCCTATGGTGGATATGAACATGCTTCTGATTACGTTCTTTATGCTCTGTACCACCATGATTAAGTCCCAGACCCTCAAAATTTCTCTCCCCACCAACGAGAAGGTCGAGGACACTCAGATGTCACAGGCAAAAGAATCAGAAGCGATAACCCTGATCCTCGCCACTGAGCGCGATGCCGAAGGCAATATACGCCACGGCGAGGACGGACGTCCCCTCAACATCGTCTATTACTACGAAGGCAAACCCGATGTCGCTGATGAAAATCACGACGGCAAGCTTGACAACAACAAGCTCCAGCGCGAAGCTTTCTTAGGCAACGATGGTGCGACCCAGCGCGGTATCCGCCGCATCTTGCACGAACGTAACAAGCAAGTACTCGAGAAAATCGATGTCCTCAAGCAGGACTGGCGTGACCGCAAGTTCTCGCCCAACAAGGACATCAACGACTCAATCTATCAGGCTAAAGCCAAGGAAATCCGTAATGACTCACTCCTGACACGCCCCGTAGTCATCATCAAGGCTACACCCGAGGCATCATGGGAGAGCCTCATCGGAGCTCTTGACGAGATGCAGATCAATCAGATATCACGTTATCAGATTGACAACATCAATGCCGTGGATTCTGCGATGATACTCGATTACATTGCTACCAAAGGTAAGAACTAAGCACATTGATGACTGATATATATTAACCCGACAAAAGACACACTAAGCAATATGTCAAAAGATGTAGATCTTTCATCAAAAGAGTGGCGCGACCTAATCTTTGAAGGTAAAAACAAAGAGTACGGTGCATATGAGATGCGTGCCAAGAGCGACGCTCGCCACAACCGTGCAATGCTTGTTATCATCATAGTCATAGCCGCAGTGGCACTTCTCGCCATGCTGGTCAACACAGTGATTGAGAAAGCCGCAGCCCGTCCCGAGGACCAGACTGAGCAGGCAATGGTCGAAATGGCGACCGAAGAGGCTCAGGAAGAAGAACCCCAGGAAGAGGAGCAGCAGCGTGTAGAGGAGCAGAAACCCGAAGTGCTCCCCGAAGAAGTGCTCAACACCATGAAGGCCACCGAGCTCAAGATTACCGCCGACGCCGAGGTGAAGGAGGAAATCAAGAGTCAGGACGAAATGAAGGAAAGCACCACAGCCGTGGGCGCCAGCGACTTTGACAAGGGTACTGACGACCTCAACGTTGTCCGCGAACACAAAGACGAGGTTGTTGTCGAAGAAAAGAAGGAACCCGTTGATGACAACAAGGTATTTGACGTAGTAGAACAGAATCCTGTATTCCCCGGCGGCGAAGCTGCCCTGCTCAAATATGTAGCAGAGCACATCCGCTACCCGGCTATGGCTCAGGAAAACAACATCCAGGGTCGTGTGGTAGTACAGTTCGTCGTGACCAAGACCGGTTCTATCGGACAGGTTAAGGTGGTACGTTCAAAGGATCCTGACCTCGACAAAGAGGCAGTCCGCGTTGTGAAGTCTCTGCCGAAGTTCACCCCCGGTAAGATGAACGGCCACGCAGTGAACGTATGGTATACCCTGCCTATCAACTTCAAGCTCCAGGGTGTATAATCCAGAACTTGATACACAACCTGATCTGACAATACAGAAACCAATAGTTGAAGCCCCGAACATCAAAGTTCGGGGCTTCTTTATTGTTGCTTGTTTGAGAAAATAACACTAAATTTGTGGTTAGTGGACTTAACATATAAGCCTTATAAGATTTATAAGATTTATAAGATTTATAAGATTTAAGATATATGAATCTTATAATCGTCAACAAGCCTATATTTACGAAGTAACAATATAACTAACTGACCATGGCAACAAAACCTTTCAAGTATCAGAAGATGTTCCCCCTGGGACCGGACACTACTGAATACTATCATCTTACCTCCGACTATGTGAAGGTAGAGAACTGGGGCGGTCACGAGATGCTCGTCATTGATCCCAAAGCTCTTACTGTGCTGGCACGTCAAGCCACTCACGATAACGCATTCATGCTGCGCCGCGAGCACAATCAGATGGTAGCCAAGATACTCGCTGACCCCGAAGCGAGCCAAAACGACAAGTTTGTGGCTCTGACCATGCTCCGCAATGCCGAGGTGGCAGCCAAGGGACAGCTCCCTTTCTGCCAGGATACCGGCACAGCAATCATCCACGGCAACAAGGGACAGGCAGTATGGACAGGAGCAGATGACGAAGAGCTCCTCAGTAAAGGTGTCTACGAAACATACACCGAAGACAATCTGCGTTATTCTCAGAACGCGCCTCTCAACATGTATGACGAGGTCAACACTGGTTGCAATCTCCCCGCTCAAATTGACATCCACGCCACCGAAGGCATGGAATACAGCTTCCTGTTCGTTGCAAAAGGCGGCGGTTCTGCCAACAAGACATATCTCTATCAGGAGACCAAGGCTCTCATCAATCCCAAGACACTCATCCCCTTCCTCGTAGAGAAGATGAAGTCACTCGGCACAGCAGCATGCCCGCCCTACCATATCGCATTTGTAATCGGCGGCACATCAGCAGAGATGAATCTTGCAACAGTCAAGAAAGCATCTGTGAAATACCTTGACTCGCTGCCCACCCAAGGCAATGAACTCGGTCACGCATTCCGCGATGTAGAGCTTGAAAAAGAACTGCTAAAAGAGGCTCAGAAGTTAGGTCTCGGCGCACAGTTCGGAGGCAAATATTTCGCACATGACATCCGTGTGGTGCGCCTGCCTCGTCATGGTGCATCATGCCCCGTAGGTCTCGGTGTCAGCTGCTCCGCCGACCGCAATGTAAAAGCCAAAATCAATCGTGACGGTCTGTGGATCGAGAAACTCGACTCTAACCCCGGTGAACTCATCCCCGAAGAATATCGCAAGGCTGGCGAAGGTGACGTAGTGAAGGTCGACCTCAACCGCCCGATGCCTGAAATCCTCAAGCAGCTCAGCCAGTATCCTGTCAGCACACGCCTGAGCCTCAACGGCACAATCATCGTAGGACGTGACATCGCCCATGCTAAGATCAAGGAACGTCTGGACCGTGGCGAGGAGATGCCTCAGTATCTCAAAGACCATCCAATCTACTACGCCGGTCCTGCCAAGACACCATCGGGCATGGCTTCTGGATCGTTCGGACCGACCACTGCCGGGCGTATGGACAGCTATGTAGACCAGTTCCAGGCTGCGGGAGGCTCCATGGTGATGATAGCCAAGGGCAACCGCTCTAAGCAGGTGACAGACGCTTGCCACAAACACGGAGGTTTCTATCTCGGCTCTATCGGCGGTCCCGCTGCCGTGCTCGCACAGAACTCCATCAAGAAAGTCGAGTTGCTCGAGTATCCAGAGTTAGGCATGGAAGCCATCTGGAAGATAGAAGTCGAGGACTTCCCGGCATTTATCCTCGTAGATGACAAGGGCAACGACTTCTTCACCGAAATCTCAGAGAAGTGCAAAGCCTGCGCCCTTTCCCCCGACAGCAAAGCCCACTGAAAGAGCCATATTGGCTACAGATGACATAAACCGAGGGAGCGAGGCAGATCATACCCCGCTCCCTCGACTTATCCAATCAATAATTAATCCATCACATCTACTCATATCTTACATGAAAGCCATTCTTGCCATCTTGTTATGCACCTCTGCAATAGCCACGTCAGCCCAGAGCGCAACCTTTACCGTAAAAATCCCGAAAATTGACCAGATAGCTACAATAAATGCCTCATATGTCAATCTACGAAAATCACCATCAGCCACAAGTCCAAAACTCCAATGTATATCAGGGTATGGGGAAATAGAGATAGGTTACAACCTCAAACCATACGATGGACTAAGACCCTCGCCATATTATCTTGAAAAAGGTATCACCGTGCCCGTCTTAAAAGAGCAAGCCGGATGGTGTCAGATTCTCGTGTCGGGTATATCCGCCTCTCAGCCGTGGATAATGGGCTAATACTGCATCCTGAAAGACTTTGCATCACTGAAGCCTCAGAAATATGTGTTCAAGGCATCGGACATGGACGACACCATGCCAACCATGGAAGTAACCGCTGGCAGATATAAAGGGCTGGTGTTTCACGTCATCAACGATGCCATGGACTCCCTCACCCTGTCGGTAGGCGGTTATGTCGACGGAGTATTCTACAGCAATGACTACCCCTGCATATTCATAAGCGATGACACGATAAGAGCAATGAAATGCACTACTGAAGATGGAATTCTGACCATCAGATACAATCCGTCAATGCCTACTTCAGGCAGTGACATAATGGCCATCCCCGACCTGTCAAGACTGACCGATGCACAATATGCAAGTCTAATCAACGTGCTTAACACGATTAAGGTAAGCAATACAAGCATGACGTTCGCAACTCCAAGCAGCAGATATCCTCATATCTGGACTTTCGACTGTAACACGACATACTTACCGTCAACCACTCTGACAATCCCGTCAGCTAAATAGACTTACCGTCCCATTACAACAATCAATGCGCATCGCACCTGCCGCCCGAAAAGCCATCATCTGGATAGCGATTATCGCTGCTTCCATAGCTGCATTCCACGGTCTGTCAATCCTTAACAAGACCATTTATCTTGAAATCCATATAGCCGTGTACATATCCCTGGTCGCAGTGACCGGAGGTATGCTCGCAGTGCGCTTTTACAAAAAACGGGAGCATATGACAGTCTCCAGATATGCCAGCGAGAGCCTTGCCGCTGTCGGTTTTCTGATTCTTGCCTGTTTCCTTGTCATTCCCGAGGGAATCGCAGCCCTCAACTATTATCTGCCATACGGCAGCGAGCCGTACCAATGGGACTGCACCGTAACCGACAAACAGACCAACTACACCCGAGGCACTCCATATTACTATGTCACGTTCACACCCGATGACGGGGCAGGAACTTTCCGCCTGAAAGTGTCATCACGTGACTACAATCAGATGCGCACAGGTCACTGCTACCACCTTACCCTCCGCAACGGAGCCTTATCCTATCCTATTATAGAATCAATCGCACGATAAGCACACCGAAGTCATTGTGGTGCAAACAGTGCTTTAAAAGCCTTGGCGAGTCTGCCGACCGGGTCAGTAAAATGGTCTCCCGGCACAGAGTCAAAAGTCGTGTCAATCCCGAGGGCTTTAAGACGCTCCACGACCCTATGAGTATCCGTCGCTACGCTACGGAATTGCCTGACTGGCGATGCTGCCTCCTTATCACCGAGGAGCAGATAGGCACAACCATGTTTAGGTGTCATATGTTTATCAAACCAATCCGCAAATCCTTCATACCAGAATGAGCCTGACAGGGATGCCACATTGTCAAATATGACGTAAAGCGCCCATTGCCACATGGTGAACAGTCCCGACAGCGAGACGCCTATCAAATTGCGTTCATCAGGCGTGATCCCCATTGCTTTCTCCACCTTAGGTATGATTTCATCTTGTAGCAATGCCATGAATTGTACTGCATCCCCTTTGAAATCAGGCGATCCTGCTGGGACACCTTTTGCCGCCCACGGAGTCATGTCGTCATCCCAGTCCATCCCGGTGATTACGACAATGCTTACATCATAGAGCCTGGCAGCGTCGTCAATCCACGAGCCAAGTGTCTCCATGGGATACAAGATGTATGCAATCCTCGTGTCAGATTGCCTTACGCAGATACAATTTAGCGAGTCTATCTTCAGAATCTGTTTCATAGTTTCATCATATCTTTCATTTCGTCAAATCCTACGGCGGAGTACAGAGACCGTCCCGCATCGGTGGTCTCAAGATAGATCTTACCGCAATAGCGATCACGCGCTTTATTGACGAGGTGTCTGACAAGCATCTTGGCTATGCCTTTTTCCCTGTAATCTGGACGCACATATATGTTCATCAGATAGGCACATCTGCCAGTCAGATTATCGGGCGAAGGCAATTCGTCATAAAAGCATACTGCGCCACAGCCAGCCTCAATGCCATTAGCCTCTACCACAAATGCCATATGGGAGTCATCGCATAGGTGCTTGACATAATATTCTCGGTTAGCAGAGAGTAAGGCTTGATCGGCTTTCTCTCCAAAGACAGCCTCAATGACCTCAGCGCGCCATTTTATCAGCTCCTCGACATCGGATATCTTTCGCAAATCAATCGTCATACAGTCCCCCTTCCTTCAACACAACCGGTAAAGCCGCACGGTCCACTTTACCTCTGACAGTCAGAGGTATGCTTTTCATCGCCACGAAATATTCAGGAATCATGAAATCCGACAACTTTGACGAAAGCCATTTCTTGATTGAACTTAATGAGAACTTCTTGTTTTTCGGGACAAAATATGCCACAAGATACGAAAGTCCTTTGTCATCGGAGTACGGACATACCACACCCCGCTCTACATCAGGGGCTGTGTTGAGTATGTTTTCAACTTCATCAGGCTCTACCCTTTTGCCCAGAATCATCACCTGCTCATCCTTGCGGTGAAGGAAAGCTATATTTCCGTCAGGCTGTCGGTAACCTAAGTCGCCGCTGCGATACATCCTTTTCCCGTCTGCCAGCATGACAAAGTTTGCCTGCTCCGGAGGATTCCCGAGGTATCCACGTGACACTCCTTCACCCATGATACAGATTTCTCCTACCTCACCGTCGGGGACTTCGCGCAACTTGTCATCCAATATTTTGATTTGTACCCCTTGCACCTCTTTACCGACAGGAAATGTACCGTCAGCAAGCGGTCGGGCACTGTCACAGCGGAAATATGAGGCACATACCGTGGTTTCCGATGGACCATATGTATTGTATATCTCCACTCCCATATGTTTCAACCTTGAGATATAACTCTCACGCAACACATCCCCTCCGCTTATAAGCAGACGCAAGGTCAACGGTATCTCATCCAAGCGGTTCATCTCGGCAAGGAGATACGGGAAACCGCTTATGATACTGACATGATGACGGCATACAAAATCCATCAGAGATTCCATATCTGACGAATAAACTGCCTGCAGAGGGATGGCGAGTGCCCCACCGTTCAAAATGGTTGCAAAGACCTCTTCAACAAAAATGTCAAACGAGCACACCGAATACTGCAACATCACATCACCGGGAGCGATATGAAACTCAGCCTCAAATGCGTCAGCATAATTCACCACGCTGTGATTTTCAACAACCACGCCTTTCGGTCTGCCAGTTGTACCTGACGTGTAGAGGACATAAGCCGGCTTATCAGGAGCAGAATCATCCTTTTTCGGGGAAACATTATAATCCAAATCACGGCAAAAATCATCCGTAATTATCAGTTTTACGCCAGCTGCCGACATCATATAGTCCACGCGGTCCTTTGGCAGCGACGGCTCTGCCGGGATGTATGCCGCTCCGCTTTTAAGCACGGCGAGCATGGCAGCAATCATATCAGCCCCGTGATGCATGATTATGCCAATATAAGTGTGCTTTGTGTCACCAATCTTGTCAAGTATGGCATCCACCATAGCATCAAGCTCGGCATAGGTCACGCATCGGTCATCTTCCACTATCGCCACACCTGACGGATAGCTGGAGACCATCTTCTTGAATCTGCTATATATCGTATCTTTTCTCATAAACTGTATCGTTACATATGTATATAACAAATTTCAATGCAAAAATACAGTCTGAAAAGATTATGCCACTTTCCTATTCTCCGCCACATGGACACAAACGGCACCGTCCGGAATAATCCAGACGGTGCCGTTAATATTGTCATTGTAGCACTTACATCATTCCCATTCGATGGTTGCCGGCGGCTTGGAGGAGATGTCGTAGCAGACGCGGTTGACTCCCTTGACCTTGTTGATGATGTCATTGCTGACCTTTGCCATGAAGTCATAGGGCAGATGCGCCCAGTCGGCGGTCATGGCATCGGTAGAGGTCACTGCACGGAGTGCTACGGCGCGCTCGTAAGTACGCTCATCGCCCATCACACCGACACTCTGCACCGGCAGAAGGATTGCACCAGCCTGCCACACCTTGTCATACAGGTCCCAGTCACGCAGTCCCTGAATGAAGATATCGTCAGCCTCCTGGAGCACTGCCACCTTCTCGGGGGTGATGTCGCCGAGGATACGCACTGCCAGACCAGGACCGGGGAAGGGATGACGCTTGATAAGATGGTCAGGCATACCGAGTTCGCGACCCACAGCGCGCACCTCGTCCTTGAAGAGCAGACGGAGCGGTTCGCACAGTTTGAGATTCATCTTCTCGGGCAGACCACCCACATTGTGGTGGCTCTTTATGGTGGTGCCGGTGATTGACAGAGACTCTATGCAGTCGGGATATATGGTGCCCTGGGCAAGCCACTTGACATCAGATATCTTATGGGCTTCCTCGTCAAACACGTCTATGAAACCCTTGCCGATAATCTTGCGTTTGCGCTCGGGATCTGTGACACCAGCCAGTTCGTTGAAAAATTTCTCAGAGGCATCCACGCCGATGACGTTGAGACCGAGGCATTCATAATCATGAAGCACGTTCTTGAACTCATTTTTGCGGAGCATGCCGTGATCCACGAATATACAGGTCAGATTCTTGCCTATAGCCTTGTTTAGAAGCACGGCTGCTACAGAGGAATCTACGCCACCACTCAGTCCGAGCACCACCTTGTCGTCACCGAGCTGTTCGCGCAACGACTGCACAGTGGAGTCAATGAACGATGCCGCGTTCCAATCCTGCTTACCACCGCAGATGTTGACTACGAAGTTTTTGAGCAGATCCGTGCCAGCTATCGAATGGTAGACCTCGGGGTGGAACTGCACGCCCCATGTCTTCTCACCTTTGATCTGATAGGCAGCCACCTTCACATGGTCGGTCGAAGCAATTATCTCAAAAGAGTCAGGCACGGAGGTGATGGTATCGCCATGGCTCATCCACACCTGTGTGCCTGCCTGTATACCGCAGAAAAGCGGATTGCGCGAGTCGATATAGCTCAGATGGGCGCGTCCGTATTCACGTGAAGCCGCAGGCTCGACAGTGCCGCCACACTCATAAGCGATAAACTGCGCTCCGTAGCAGATACCGAGCACAGGATATTTGCCCCTGACAGCGTCAAGGTGCATCTTGAAAGCCTTATCATCATAGACCGAGAAGGGCGACCCGGAAAGGATGACACCTATCACCGAAGGATCGTCGGCGGGGAACTTGTTGTAAGGAACGATTTCACAATACATGTTGAGCTCGCGGACACGCCTGCCTATCAGCTGGGTGGTCTGCGACCCGAAATCAAGAATGATAATCTTTTCTTGCATTGGGTGTGTGGATGGAATGTGTGATGAGATACTTCGTTATTGCCAAAGCCGCTTTAGAGGCAATCGCACCGCAAAGGTACGTAATTTCCGACAAATATGACAGAAGTGCGCAGGTCACTTTTGCCTACATTGGTTAAACCATCACTATCTTAAATGCGTTTACACATGCAAATCATGTATTCACCCACACCAATCTGCATGCATTCATCACCTTATTATTTAAAACTGTGGCTGACTATGGCTGCCGCAGTAGTGGCATCGGGTATTTTGTCAGCTCAAAACATGCGCCAACGCCAGACAGAAGCCATATTGCTCAACAGCAAGATAGTATCACTCGACCACGAGCAGCTCTCTCAGCACGAAAAAGACTCTATCATGGAGGAAATGAGCGCATTCTACTATGACCAGTTCCGCCACTTCGATGATCCCAACGCCCCATATTTCATGTTCATGAGCCGTGACGGCGAACTGTCGCTCGGCATAGGTGGTGTGGTCAGGATGAGAGGCTGGTATGAATGGCATGGAGTGGTGCCTGCCAATGGACTTGTGCCTTATCTCATACCTATTCCTGAAGACCCCGCCCACACACATAGACTCGGCACTACGCCATCGGGAACTGCCATATTCCTACGCATGTTAGGGCACGCACCCAAAGTCGGTGACTACCAGCTGTATATCGAAGGTGGTTTCTCAGGCTATAATTCACGAGACTTTAAGCTCAAGAAGGCATATGCCACCATCCGCGACTTCACCGTCGGCTACGCATCAAGCACTTTCAGCGACCCTATGGCACAAGCTCCAAATGTGGATGCGCAGGGCACGGCAGACAAAATCGACAATACCCGCACCCTCGTCAGATACATGCCCACGTTCCGCGGCAGCTGGACTGTGGCGGTCTCGGCAGAGTACCCCGACAAAGCCATGATGACAGCAGACGAGCATGCCGAAAGCACCGATATATGGCTACCCGATTTCGCCGCCTTCGTCCAATACGCCTGGGAACGCAACAGCCATGTCAGACTCGCCGGCATCATCCGCACCATGGGCTACCGCAACCTCGTCACACAGACCAACCACAACATCACCGGGTGGGGACTGCAAGCAAGTGCAGTAGGCACCATATTTGACCGTCTGACACTCATGGGCACCATCAACTACGGTCACGGACTCGGCGGACTCACCAACGACCTTCTCGCCGGCAACTATGACCTCGTGGCAGATCTTTCAGAGCCAGGCAAAGTATACGCTCCCGCATCACTTGGCTGGGACATAGGCATACAATATAATTTCAGCCCTTCATGGTTCGCAAGCGCGACGATAAGCCAGACACGTTACCTGCCGGGACACGATGTCAGAGGTGATGAATATAAATACGGCATGTACGCCGACATCAACATGTTTTATGACATCACGCCACGTATACGCATAGGGGCGGAATACGGCTGGGGACTGCGCCGTAACTTCGACGGAGCGCACCGCCACACCGACCGCGTTGGCGCGATGGTGCAGTTTTCGTTCTGAGATAAGGTGTCTCAAGTATTGCATAAGACGAAGAAAATCACTACCTTTGCAGTCCGATTATGTCCAATTAATAACATTTGGGCATGTCAATGTATGTGCTTTTGGCCGAGCATCTGCATCTGACACGCCCGCCCAACAAACTATTAATTAAACATTTAGAAAGTGGATACTTTAAGTTTTAAGACTCCCTGCCCCAACGCCCAGAGCATCGAACGTGAGTGGGTAGTGATTGACGCCACCGATCAGGTACTCGGCCGCCTTTGCTCAAAGGTTGCTAAAATCCTCCGTGGCAAAAACAAGCCCTACTACTCTCCCAATGTAGAATGTGGCGACAACGTAATCATCATCAATGCCGACAAAGTGATTCTGACTGGCAAAAAGATGACTGACCGTGAATATCTGAGCTACACAGGCTATCCCGGCGGCCAGCGCACAGCTACCCCCGAAATCCTGATGAAAAAGGCACACAACAAGCACCTCAAACCGGGCTACAACCCCCTGTTTATCAAGGTGATGAAAGGCATGCTCCCCAAAAACCGTCTGGGTCGCACCCTCATCGGCAACATGCACGTGTATCTCGGCGCAGAGCATCCCCACGAAGCTCAGAACCCCAAAGTCATCGACATCAACACCATCAAATAACACTACGGCATGGAAACAATCAACGCAATTGGCCGTCGTAAGGCCGCAGTGGCGCGCGTAATCGTCAAGGACGGTAACGGCACCATCACAATCAACAAGCGTCCCCTCGACGTATATTTCCCCTCGTCAATCCTGCAGTACATCGTTAAGCAGCCCCTTAACAAGCTCGATGTAGCTGAGAAATATGACATAAAGGTCAACCTCGACGGCGGCGGCTACAAAGGACAGGCTGAGGCACTCCGTCTCGCCATCGCCCGCGCCCTCGTCAAGATCAACCCCGAGGACAAGGCTGCCCTCCGCGCCGAAGGCTTCATGACCCGCGACCCCCGTGCCGTGGAACGCAAAAAGCCCGGTCGCCCCAAAGCACGCAAGCGCTTCCAGTTCAGCAAGCGTTAATACCCACCCTGTGGTATTTACGCACTGCATCTGCCTGACAGCGCATGAAGATGCTGCTTGAATAGCAACGTGTTTAGTATCTAAACCCCCGAGATGGACCCTACGTTCCCTACTCCCGGGTTGTATAAAATCACAAGAACGTAAACCACCCAACCAACACTCAAAATGTCAACACCAACATTTGACCAACTCCTCGAAGCAGGATGCCACTTCGGCCACCTCAAACGCAAATGGAATCCTGCAATGGCGCCCTATATCTTCATGGAGCGCAACGGTATCCACATCATCGACCTCTATAAGACAGCCGCCAAGCTCGACGAAGCAGCTGCTGCTCTGAAGAATATCGTAAAAAGCGGCAAGAAAGTTCTCTTCGTCGCAACCAAAAAACAGGCCAAACAGGTAGTAGCCGACAAGGCACAGTCGATCAACATGCCATATGTGATCGAACGCTGGCCCGGCGGCATGCTCACCAACTTCCCCACCATCCGCAAGGCTGTCAAGAAGATGGCATCCATCGACAAAATGTCAAAGGACGGCACATTTGACAACCTTTCAAAGCGCGAGAAGCTCCAGATCACCCGTCAGCGCGCCAAGCTCGAGAAGAACCTCGGCTCTATCGCTGACCTCAACCGCCTCCCCTCTGCCCTCTTCGTCATCGACGTATGCAAGGAGCACATCGCAGTTGCCGAGGCTAACCGTCTGGGTATCCCCGTGTTTGCAATGGTCGACACCAACAGCGATCCTACCAACGTGGACTTCGTAATCCCTGCCAACGATGACGCAAGCAAGTCAATCGAGCTCATCCTCGACACAGTGTGCGCCGCCATCAACGAGGGTCTCGAAGAGCGCAAAGTAGAGAAAGCCGACTCTCAGGCTGCCGCCGAGCAGGCTGACGAAGCAGCTCCCAAGCGTGAACGCCGCCGCGTACAGCGCAAGGACGAGGCTACCGAAGCTGAGGCACCCAAGGCTGAAGCCGCAGAGTAATCTCCTCAACCACCTACCACAAAAAAGTCTAACCTGAAGGAGTGTCGGACTCCGACACTCCTTCTTCATTAAATTCTCCCCACTACCATGGCAGTAACAATGGCAGAAATCACCAAGCTGCGCCACCTCACAAGCGCTGGCCTGATGGACTGCAAAAAAGCACTCGCCGAAACCGACGGCGACATAGAAGCAGCTGTAGAAATCCTCCGCAAGAAGGGTCAGGCTGTAGCAGCAAAGCGCGAAGACCGTCAGGCATCTGAAGGCTGCGTGCTCGCAAAGAATGAAAACGGATTTGCCGCTATCGTGGCTCTCAAGTGCGAGACTGACTTCGTTGCCAAGAACGCCGGCTTCGTAGCCCTCACACAGAAGCTCCTCGACGCAGCTGTAGCCAACAAGGTCAAGAGCCTCGATGACCTCAAGGCTCTCGCCATCGACGGCAAGAAAGTAGAAGACCTCATCGTAGAAGAGGTCGGCAAGACCGGCGAAAAGATGGAAATCGGTGCTTACGAGTGCATCGAAGCCGCTTCGGTTACATCTTACAACCACCAGGGCAATAAGCTCTCTACCATCGTAGGTTTCAACCTCCCCGATGTTGACTATCAGGTAGGTCGTGATGTGGCAATGCAGGTCGCTTCAATGAATCCTGTAGCCGTAGACCGCGACAGCGTACCCGCCAGCATCATCGAGAGCGAGCGCAACGTAGCTATCGAGAAGACCAAGGAAGAGCAGGTTATGAAGGCTGTGGAAGCAGCCCTCAAGAAAGCCGGCATCAACCCTGCACACGTTGACTCCGAAGCTCACATCGAGTCAAACATGGCTAAAGGCTGGATCACCCAGGAAGATGCCGACAAGGCTCGCCAGATCATCAAAGAAACTTCTGAGGCAAAAGCTGCAAACCTTCCTCAGCAGATGATCGAGAATATCACCAAGGGTCGTCTCAACAAGTTCTTCAAGGAATCATGCCTCATGGAACAGGAATACGTCAAGGACGCATCACTGACCATCGGCCAGTTCCTCGAGCAGTCACAGAAAGGCCTCGTAGCCATATCATTCAAGCGCGTAAACCTCAACGAGGACTAATCGCCAGCCCCACTGGCAAATATACACATCATATCGGCTCCGCAGCAACTGCGGAGCCGATTTTTTATGCAATAGGCATAATCAAGTCCTTAAGGACTTTAAGGTCATTAAGGTCATTAAGGTCATTAAGGTCATTAAGGTCATTAAAATCTTTAACTCAATCTGATTGGTATATTTTAACATAATTTATGTTTAGGGGGGGGTAATTTACTAATAAATGTGTACTTTTGTGAGTGAAATATAAAATCGGAGGTCTAAAAGACCCTTATACGCATCTAATTATAACCAATCACAATAAAAACACATAGGATGAATAACATCAGAAGCATGGTCCTCGCTGGAATTGCAGCCACTCTGGCATTGACTGCAAGCAGCGCTAAGATAGACTATTCGATAGTGTCTGTACCAGAAGAAGGCGGTGTGAAATTTGAACGTATCACCGAAGATGCCGACCAAGTCAGCTCTGTATTCCCTGCCAAGAAAAGCCTCTTCAAATTTGGCGGAGGTAAAGGCAGCCAGGTAGACTGGTGGGTAAATCCCCAGATAGCCATCACTCCCGACGGCAAAAGATTAGCCTATATCAACAACAAGAACGGCACAACCAACGTGATGGTCAAAGATGCGCGTCGCGGAGGATCAAGCGTACAACGTACTTTCCGCACCAACGTGCGCGACTTCACACTCAGCCCCGACGGCTCTACGATATGCTTCACGGAGTGGCGCAGCGGTCACTACGGCATATACCTGGTAGACGCAGTGCAGGGCAATGTGGTGCGTCAGGTGTCAAACGGCACCGACAACGATTTTGCCGGACAGATGACCAAAGACAACAACCACATCTACTTCCACAGAGGCGAAGGCTTCGGAGCATACTCGCTGTGGAGCTGGGACAGGAAAAACAACCTGTTTTCAAACTACTCACGCGGCATGACACCCGTGCTTGACCCACGCGACAAGGATGTGGTATATTGCGCACGTTTCACCGACAAGAAAGAGAGCGAAATCTGGCGTCTCAACCTTAAGACCGGCGTTGAAGAACTTATCTTAGGACTTCCCGACCGCAGCTTCACCACTCCTCAGCTCAGCCCCGATGGCAAGTGGCTCCTCGTCACAGGAACATCACGCTCTGAAAAGCACAAAGACCTCAACACTGACATATTCGCAGTACGCACCGACGGCTCCCAGCTCACACAGCTGACTTTCCATCCCGGCAACGACCTCTCCGCCATATGGGCACCTGACGGCAAGACCATCTACTTCGTATCCGAGCGAGGTACAGCCAAAAAGGGTCTGTACAACGTATGGCAGATGGATTTCAACCTCTGACAAATCACAATTCCACATTTAACTGATAACCCAATCTATTTAAAAATTTTAGAGTTATGAAAAAAGTTATCTTAACCATGGCTTGCGCTGCATGCGTAATGTCACTCTCAGCTCAGCGCGCATCTGACTCAGCCCTGTCAGCCAGCGACATCAAAGACTACAACCGTATCGGCATCTCCTACAACAACACCCACTACGGCTATAATGACGCCTATGGTACAAACCACGGCGATCTCGGTTTCGGAGCTAACGGCGTAGGTATCGACTACATCCACGGATTCAGCGTAAGCTCAAGTCTTCCCCTGTATATCGAGACTGGTCTTAACCTTGACTTCAACTTCGCCACAGAGAGCAGCGACAAGGAAGAAGCTGCCGGCTACTGGTTCCAGGGCAAGACTAATTTCAGCGACATCAACATGCAGGTTCCCGTTAACGTGGCATGGAAGTTTGCCGCAGGCGAAGACTTCTCTATCGCTCCTTACCTCGGTCTCAACTTCAAGGTACACTTCTCAACACGTTTCAAAGACAAAATCGACACCAACGTTCCTGAAGATATTCTCGCTCAAATCGGTTACACCAAGAAAGACCTTGAAGGCGATTGGGTCAGCGTATTTGACTCTGCAGAAGATGCAATGGACGGTGATGACAACACCTGGAACCGCTTCCAGATGGGATGGCATGTAGGTGTAGGCTTCCAGTACAAGCCCATCTACCTCGGTGTGCAGTATGGCACAGACTTCATCCCCGCTTACAGCCACAAGTACACCTACGACGGCGAAAGCGAGACATACAAAATCAACACCGGCAACCTCAAGGTGACTCTCGGTTACGTATTCTAATCAATACGCCCGTACGGCACATAAATAATAATGGATGAGAATCCCGGCTCCGCATCGGTTGCGGGGCCGGGATCGCTTTATCGGGAGATATAAATCTTATAGGATTTATAGGACCAGTGTGATCAGATAAATCTGTCTATCATGTCGCGAAGCTCGCTAAGGGGCTTTTCGCCGCCGTCGCGCCATACTTCCTGACCGTCCTTAAAGAGTAGCCATGTAGGATATGAGTTGACATGGTATTCGTCCATGAGCTCGGAGTTCTCGTCACCCTCTATCTGGATGATGTTAGCCTTATTGCCAACCATCTGCTTGAGTTCTTCCACTATGGGCATCATGCGGTGACAGTGAGGGCACCAGTCGGCATAGAACTCTACCAGAGTAGGCTTTGCCTCATTGAGAACGGTGGTTAGTGTGTTTTTAATGTCTGACATAAATTTAAAGTTTTCTGGTTAAGGGGATTCAATCAATGGTCCACGTCCTCGCTCTTGACATCGAGGAGCTCATTGATCTTGGCTATAAGCTGATCAGCCTGATGGAGTCCCATGCCGCGCCAAGCCGGCTCACCGTTGCGAAAAGCAATGAGAGTAGGGATAGATTGCACTCGATACTGGCGGGCAAGCTCAGGATTCTTGTCGACATCAATCTTAATGACATTTGCTTTGTCGCCTACTGCATTCTTAACCTGCTCGAGTATGGGAGCCTGCATCTTGCATGGTCCGCACCATGTGGCATAAAAGTCGACCAAAGTTGGTTTTGACTGGCTGATAAGATCTGTAAATTCGCTCATAATATATGATTTGATATTTGTATTGGATGTTCGGCGGACCATCCATAATATGATGGTCACATAAGATAAACATCCCCAGTATGAAAATGTTTGTGAGTCAACAGTTTTAAACATTTGGAAAGAACGAATCACACGCCGCAAGCCATATTACGTAAATTTGCGTTTATGGGGCGAAAAGCGTAAATTTGCACTCGCAAAAACATAAACACACTTATACATCCCGATATGCTCACAGCCAAGGAGATACGCGAATCATTCAAAGAATTTTTCAGCAGCAAGGGACACAAAATAGTTCCCTCCGCACCCATGGTCATCAAAGATGACCCCACGCTGATGTTTACCAACGCCGGCATGAACCAGTTCAAGGACATCATCCTCGGCAACAAAGCCGCCAAGGAGCGCCGTGTCGCCGATTCACAGAAATGTCTGCGCGTGAGCGGCAAGCACAATGACCTTGAAGAGGTGGGCATGGATACCTACCACCACACCATGTTTGAGATGCTCGGCAACTGGTCGTTTGGCGACTATTTCAAGAAAGAGGCAATCGACTGGGCATGGGAATACCTGGTAGATGTGCTTCATCTGGACCCCAAACGCCTGTATGCCACGGTGTTTGAAGGCTCGCCCGAAGAAGGTCTCAGCCGTGACGACGAAGCCGCCGGCTACTGGGAGAAACACCTCCCCACTGACCATATCATCAACGGCAATAAGCATGACAACTTCTGGGAGATGGGTGACACAGGTCCCTGCGGTCCCTGTAGTGAAATCCACATTGATCTCCGTTCGGACGAAGAGCGTGCCAAGATACCCGGACGCGACCTAGTCAACCACGACCATCCGCAGGTGATAGAGATCTGGAATCTCGTGTTCATGCAGTACAACCGTAAAGCAGACGGCTCCCTTGAGCCGCTGCCAGCCAAGGTAATCGACACCGGCATGGGCTTCGAGCGTCTGTGCATGGCTCTCCAAGGCAAGCAGAGCAACTACGACACCGATGTGTTCACCCCACTCATCAATAAGATCTCAAGCCTCACAGGTCTCAAATACGGCGATGACAAGAAGGTTGATATAGCCATGCGCGTCATAGCCGACCATGTACGCACCATCGCGTTCTCCATAGCCGACTCCCAGCTGCCGAGCAATGCCAAAGCCGGCTACGTCATACGCCGCATCCTGCGCCGTGCCGTACGCTATGCATACACATTCCTCGGTCAGAAACAGGCATTTATCTACAAGCTCGTCGACACCCTCATCGAAAGCATGGGCGAGGCTTACCCCGAACTGCCGGCACAGCGTGAACTGATCATGCGCGTAATCAAGGAGGAGGAGGACTCGTTCCTGCGTACACTCGAAAACGGCATCCGCCTGCTCGACAATGCCATCGCTTCAGCCAAAGCCGAGGGAAAAACAGAGATTTCGGGCCATGAAGCATTCGTGCTATATGACACCTACGGATTCCCTCTTGACCTCACCGAACTGATACTCAAAGAAAACGGCATGACACTCGACCATGCCGGATTTGATGCCGAAATGCAGCAGCAGAAGGAACGCGCCCGCAACGCTGCCGCCATGGAGACAGGCGACTGGGTGACAGTGCGCGAGGGCGAGCCCGAATTTGTAGGCTATGATGTGACAAGCTGTCCCACACACATACTCCGCTACCGTCAGGTCAAGCAGAAAGGCAAGGAATACTATCAGCTCATTCTCTCCACCACTCCTTTCTATGCCGAGATGGGTGGTCAGACAGGTGACCGCGGCACACTCACTGCCGGCGACGAGACCATAGAAATCTACGATACCAAGCGCGAGAACGGCATCGGAGTCCACCTGACCAAGAAACTACCCTCTGACGTGACAGCAACCTTTGAGGCAGCCATCAACGAGGAAGCACGCCAAGCCACTTCAGCCAACCATACAGCCACCCACCTGCTCCACCACGCACTGCGCCAGGTGCTCGGCGAGCATGTAGAGCAGAAAGGCTCGTTTGTGTCACCCGAAGTGCTCCGCTTTGACTTCTCTCACTTCCAGAAGGTAACCCCTGAGGAGCTCCGAAAGGTAGAACATATCGCAAATGCCGCTGTGCGCAAAGCCATTGCACGTGACGAACACCGCAACATGCCAATCGCCGATGCCCGCGCCATGGGAGCCATGGCTCTCTTCGGCGAGAAATACGGCGACGAGGTGCGCGTGATCAAATACGGTGATTCAGTGGAACTCTGCGGTGGTACCCACGTTGACAACACCGGCAATATCGGCATGATACGCATCATAAGCGAAAGCAGCATCGCTGCCGGCATACGTCGCATCGAAGCCATCACCGGAGCCCGTGTCGAGAAAGCGATGAACGAAATGAGCGACACGCTCCATGACATAGCCACACTATTTAACAATGCTCCTGATATCGTAGCGGCTCTCCGCAAATCAATCGATGAAAATGCAGGTCTGAAAAAGCAGGTGGAGGACTATTTCAATGAGCGCGTAGCCACATTGACCAAGAAGGTGCTTGAAGATGCAAAAACAGTCAACGGCATCAAGATTGCACACCTCACTGGCATAAGGATACCTGAAGCAGTCAAAAACGTTGCATTCAGCGTACGTGCCGCGTCTCCAGAGAACACAGTATTTGTGGGTGCTACCGTTGATTCAACAGGCAAGCCTCTGCTCACCCTTATGATTACCGAGGACCTTGTAAAATCGCATGACCTCAACGCCGGAAAAATCATCCGCGAGGCAGCCAAAGCCATCAAAGGCGGTGGCGGCGGCCAACCAGGGTTCGCTCAGGCTGGAGGCAAGGATGCCGACGGCATATCCGCCGGAGCGCAGGCGATACTCGAAGCAATCCACTAAACGACATCGTTTACAGATAGAAAGGGAGACCTCCGTCCAGTTAGTTCTGGACGGAGGTCTCCCTTTCTATCTGTAACAACAACCCTGACAAATTATAGCAGTTTTCTATCCGAACAATCCAATCAATATCAATATGATATAATAACACAAAATATTAAATCTTTTTGCTATATTTATTTGCATTTTTCAAGCACAAAGTTTAAATTTGCGGCATACCGGTATCACATTGACAGGCGTCTGAAGGTAACACAGACTAAAAGTAACTTCTATGAAAAAGATTGTTTTTATGTTTATCCTGCTGTCCCTCCAGAGCCCATATGGCTCGGCTGAGGAAACCCCAGATAGCGGCGGCACCAAGAAATCAAGCTATATGCCGATAATACACGGCGTGGTACGTCCACGCTGGGAAATCGAGACAAAGGATGCTTACAACCGGTTTGAAGTAAGAAACGCACGTGTTTCCATGAGCGGAAATATCATCCCGGCGATAGACTATCTGGTACAGGTGGATTTTTGCGACCAGGGAAAAATCAAGATTCTTGATGCCTGGGGCGGGATCACTGTGACAAAGAGGCTTAAGGTCAGAGCCGGACAGTTCCTGATGCCTGTAGGCATTGAACCGTTAAGAGCCCCGGCGGCATATATATTTGCCAACCGAGCCTTTATAGGCAAGCAGATGTGCAATGCCCGCGGTGTCGGTGCGGAAATCGCATATACACTGCCCGTCATGCCTCTGACCATGAAAGCCGCAGTGTTTAATCCGACTTCAGTAGCCGATCATGATGTATGGACGCGCACGCCTGCATTCTCGGCATCAGCACTATGGCAAATCCACGCCGTCGGGTTAAATGTCGGATTCCAGTCCTCGATCCCGGCAGCCGGGCGCGTCAATATCACCGATGCATCCATCATATATAGAAGCGGACGATGGAATGTGGAAGGCGAGTACATGTACAAGCACTACACTAACAGCTATGCTCCGGCATCCCATGGATATTCGGTGTTTGGCGACTACTATTTCCCGATCAATGCCGGGATATTCAATCGTCTGTCATTCCAGACCCGTTTTGACGGCATGACAGCACATTATTCAGGAGACTTGACTGATAACGGAAACCTGACAGCCGACATGCCTGCGCGCAACCGCATCACCGTCGGCTCCACCATAAGTCACATACAGCAGAAACTACATGCCGACATACGTGTCAACTATGAGAAGTATTTCTATCATCATGATGTCTCAGTCCCGACCGGACAGAGCGACAAGGTGGTCGTAGAGCTTGCTGTGAGCTTTTGATTGCGCTGTGTATCAGCTGACAACATATAACCAACATGTTTTACCAACCTAACCAAACAATTTCTAAGTTATGAAAAGACTAATTCCCCTGCTGTGTAGCATCATCTTCTCTGTCAGTCTGGCAGCTGCTGCCACCACCGAGAAAGCAGACAAAGCAATCATCATCATCGATATGCAGAACGATTTCGTAGAGCCCGAGGGTGTGCTGTGTGTCGCCGGTGCAAAATCCACCATACCAGCCATCCAGGACCTCGTCAAGTACGGACGTGACAACAAATGGAAGATCATCTACATAGTCCGCGAACACCGTCCGTCAGGATTGGATGTCGACGAGCCGCGAGTGCCCCTCTTCACTGACGGGAAACCAGGTTATTGCGTCCCCGGGACTTGGGGTGCGGAGATAGTCGAAGGGCTCAGACCGGAAAAAGAGGACCTCGTGGTGGCAAAATTCCGTAACAGTGCTTTTTTCAACACACAGCTTGACCTCATACTGCGACGCTTAGGAGTAAACACAGTCATACTGGCTGGAACACAGTATCCCAACTGCGTGCGCGGCACGGCCAACGATGCCATGAGCTACAACTACGAGACCGTGGTTTGCACCGATGCCTGCTCTGCCAAAACTCCTGAAGTCGCAGAGGCAAACATCTACGATATGCGCAACATGGGCATAAAGTGCATCAGTCTCGACGAAGTAAAAGGACAATACAAATAACCACACCTTTATCCAGAAAAAGCACGACAGCCCCATGACCATCCTGGTCATGGGGCTGTCTACTGTATAATATCTTAATCAAAGTTTTATGTCATCGGTAGGATAATCGAACTCGTCGACTTCTTCGTAATCGTCATCATCGTAATCTTCGTCAAAGTCCTCATCATCAGATGGGAGCTGAGGAGCCTGCTCGAATATGAATTCGTCTTCTTCACGCACTCGGTGGTGCTTGTCAAGCGGACGGTGGATGATGTCGGACGTGGCTATCTGGTTACGCTCGTCAGTGATCGCAGACCAGAGCTTGTCCTTGAGTTCGGTCAGTCCGAAGCCTGTGACAGCCGAGATAAACTGATGGGGTATATCCTTAGGCAGCTCCGTCTCCATCGCCTCCATCAGTTCCTCGTCAAGCATATCGCTTTTGGAGATGGCGAGTACACGGGGCTTGTCGACCAGCTCGGGGTTGAATTTGTGCAACTCCCCTATCAGCACCTCATATTCCGCCTTGATGTCGATGGCATCGGCAGGGATCATGAACAGCAGGACGGCATTGCGCTCTATGTGACGCAGGAAACGGAGTCCTAAGCCCTTGCCCTCAGCGGCACCCTCTATGATGCCAGGGATGTCAGCCATGACAAATGAGCGGTTACCTCGGTATTCCACGATGCCAAGTTGTGGCTCCATGGTGGTAAACGGATAGTCTGCTATCTTGGGACGCGCCGCCGAAACCGCCGACAGCAGAGTGGACTTGCCTGCATTGGGGAATCCCACCAAGCCGACATCAGCGAGCAGTTTCAACTCCAGTATGATAGTCTTCTCAATAGCCGGCTCTCCAGGCTGAGCATAGCGCGGAGTGCGGTTGGTCGCGCTCTTGAAGTGCCAGTTGCCCAAGCCGCCACGACCGCCTTTGAGGAGCTTCACCTCTTCGCCGTCATCGGTAACTTCGCATAGATAATCGCCCGTCTCAGCATCAAACACCACGGTGCCGCAAGGCACCTCCACGACTATGTCCTCACCGTCCTTGCCGAAACTGCGTCCGCCAGAGCCGCTCTGACCGTTGGTGGCGAATATGTGTCGGCGGAATTTCAGCGGGAGCAGAGTCCACATGTTGCGGTTGCCTTTGAGGATGATGTGCCCCCCTCTGCCGCCGTCACCGCCATCAGGACCACCCTTAGGCACATATTTCGCCCTATAGAAATGGCGAGAACCAGCACCGCCCTTGCCCGAACGGCACATTATCTTTACATAGTCTATGAAATTGGAATCAGCCATGGAATACTATTGAGAGTGTGTATTGAGTAGAGTATCATTGATTTTAACAGCCACGCGCCTTATTTGTTCCCTGAGTGATAACGCATCAGCTCCTGGGCACGTGCATAGTCATTGGGGGCACCTATGTCAATCCATGTGCCGTTGATCGGATAAAACGACACAGGCATATTCTGCGCCAACGCACTGTCTATCAGGTCGGTCGCATCAGTACGGACATCAGAGCGGACCTGATGAAGCAACGCATTGTCAATCATGTATATGCCGGCATTGGCATGATGGGTGTATGACGGCTTCTCGACAAACGACTTCACCATGCAGCCCTCTGTATCAAGGATTGCATACGGAACCGAGATGGTATAGGGTATGGCAGCCACAGTCAGCATAGCCCCTGTGGCGCGATGATGGAGCCACATGTCTTCAAGCGACAGAGAAGTCAGCAAGTCGCTGTTCATGACAAGCGTAGTGCCTGTCTCTGGGATATCAGCCAGCGACACTGCCCCTATGGTGCCGAGAGGGGAAACTTCCCGTACGCATTTCACCTTTACTCCGCATACCTCCTCCGCAAAATGCGCCTCAATCTGTTCGGCAAGATAATGCGTGGTCACAGTGATGTCGGTGATGCCGGCAGCCGCAAGCATGGCTATGTTATAGTCTATGATTGCCTTCTCGCCTACCTTAAGCAGCGGTTTTGGGGTGGTAAGTGTCATCGGGCGCAATCGTTCGCCACGTCCTCCCGCCATCACTATGGCGCGCACCGGCAGCAATGTCGACTGCCGGGATGTGTCAAGCACTCGCACCACGCGTCCGTCACCGTCAAGCACAGGGATCATGCGGATCCCCTTGCTACGATATGATGCCAGCGCAGCCACATCTATATCCTGAGCTTTCAGGTAATGGAAATCACGCTTCATGGCTACGGCGACTGTCTCATCCAGTCCCATGCCAGCGATAAGCGCCCGTCGGATATCCCCATCGGTCAGTGTACCAGCCATGCGCCCGTCGGCATCGGTAACAATCAGCGTCATCAGCTGTCCCGACAGGTCATTTATGGCTCTGAGTGCATCAAGCAGCGTCGCGTCTGTATGGATTATGTTGCTTTTCATCTGTCAGCTCTTTTGCATATCGTTATATATCATCTCGGCGATGGTCCAGTCAAGCGGAGTGTCGAGATCCATCGACCGCGACCGCGGCATTTCCACAGCTATGCGGCGCGGCATAGCCCCGAGAGCATACCGCCTGACCGACTCCGGGCGCATCACATAGACTGCTCCGTTATATTGCCACGCCTTGGGGGCATCCTGTCGGCGCGTCAAAGTGCCGTCACCTTTGGATACATGAAGCACACCGTCAGCATCGGTCTCAAAGCAGTCATAATATGGATTGCATGCCGCTTCGGTGACTGTGACAGCCATGTCGCAGTCAGGAGTGGCATCATAAGCCTCTATAGCCTTAACGATGTCAGCGACTGTGCGCAATGGCGATGTAGGTTGCAGAAGCACTACTTTGTCATACTCTACACCCATGGCATCGGCATAATCCATTGCATCCAATATGACCTCGCGGCTTCCGGCAGTATCGGTGGCAAGCTCCGCCGGACGGCGATAAGCCGTATCATAACCGAGCTCCTTTGCCACTTCGGCTATCCGTTCATCATCAGTGGAGAGAATGATATGCGCATCATCCGTCAGAACGCGGGCAGCCTCAAGCGAATACGCAATGAGCGGTCGCCCGGCAAACGGCTTGATATTTTTATGCGGGATGCCTTTGCTGCCTCCTCGGGCAGGTATGACAAACAGTATGCGGTCAGACATGGGTCAAAACGTGTAAATAGCAGATACAAAGATAGTAAATTAGACCGAGATGCACATCGCTCCTGTCACATTTCGTGGCACGAATATTAAAAATATATTTATAATTGTTAAAATACCCAACAAAACATTGCAGATTCAAAAAAACTGTCTACCTTTGTAATACAAACAAACACCAATCTTTCGAACCTTCTATTTCTAATTACCATATAACACTGAGAAGCGCCTCCTAAAGCGTTTCAATAATCAGGATAATAAAAACATCAGTTTGTAAAATGAGAAACCGGTCCCGTCCCTCTGCCCAGAGCGACGGGATTTTTTTGCATCATGATATGAGCCTCATGAGGGCTGTAAAATAAAGGGCTGCCGTTCACATTTAACGGCAGCCCTTTATTTTAATGATTCTGACGAAGTTATTCCGCAACTTCGGACTCTGTGGCGTCGGCTTCGTCGGCTACAAAGGTAGTGATACCAGCTTCAAGCAGCTGGTTGTACCACTGAAAGAGTTTTCGGATGTCGCTGCCGTAGACGCGGTCCTCGTCGTAGTCGGGCATGATGGTGGCGAAATATTCGCGGAGTTCTTTTTCGCCTCCTATTGCCTTAATGTCTATGGCTTTGCCATCGTTGGCTGTCTTGACTGCTTCAAGTACCTTGGCAAGAGGGGTATCGCCACCGTCGTTGGTATAGATAGAGATGTCACCGAGCGACATCACCTTGTCACGGGCATAGGCAGGTGTACGCTTGCCTGTGGCGAGAGATTCGACGATGAGCATGTTCTTGCCCTGGTTGACGAGACGGAATAGACCGGGACGGCCTGATATAGACAAAATTTTACGTAGCATGGTTAAATCTTAACTATGGGAATATACGTTATGACTGTTAAGTGTCGGAATCCTCCTCATAGGACTCGCACGGCTGCAAAATTAGTAATTAATCGGGATTTGTCAGCCATTTTTGCTAACTTTGTTGTGGTAACCCACAGGTACGATTATGCTCCACTTTCTCAAATGCATGCTACAGCTGGTACTCTCGCCGCGCAACGGCTGGGAGGACATATCGCTTGACGATGACCGCCGCGACTACCGCACTGCCGCGTCATATTATATGTTCATCGGCATCGTGGCAGCATCGTGGCTGATGCAGTGGGCATACCACCCGGCATATTTCAATGCAGTGAAAGTGACCGAACTGGTCATAGTCACCTATGCGGTATTTTTCGTCTGCTACTTTGTCGGCACGTTCGTCATGTCGGTGGCTTTGGAAACTCTCGTCAAGCAAGGAATCGAGATTGACGAGCACCGCACCCGCACCTTCACCATCTACGCGCTGGCACTCCTCGCAACTGTGCTCCTCATCGGACTGCTGCTGCCTGCATCCACTCCTGTCCTATGGTTTCTGCCCCTGTACGTACTTGTCATCATGTGGAAAGGCGCACGTTACCTGCGCATAGCCAAGGATAAGGTCAACTGGTTTGTCATCATCGCGCTTACTGGTACTCTGATGCCTCCGATGTTGCTGGGGCTATTGTTTAAATCTCTACTGCTTCAATAATGAAATTCAAGGAAATCAACATAAAGAACAAGCGTGCCACATATGACTATGCCATTACCGACACCTACACAGCAGGCATAGTGCTGACAGGCACTGAAATCAAGTCGGTACGTCTCGGAAAAGCCAGCTTAGCGGACACATTCTGCTACGTCAACAATGGCGAGGTGTGGGTAAAAAACATGTACATCGCCGAATATTTCTACGGCACATACAACAACCATGTGGCACGGCGTGACCGCAAACTGCTGCTCAACCGCAAGGAGATACGCGACATCGAGAAGAACGGCAAAGAGTCGGGCTTCACCATCGTGCCTCTGCGACTGTATATCAACGACCGCGGTCTGGCAAAATTAGTCATAGGCATAGCCCGAGGCAAGAAGGAATACGACAAGCGCCAGAGCATCAAAGAGCGCGAAGACAAGCGCTCCATGGCGCGCCTCTTCCAGAAATAAGGGGATTGAAACCATGCCGCAGAGGGTGTTGCATAACTGAGGAATCATGCAACAAGCACCATCAAATTTGTAGGGTCGCTACATGTAGGACCGTTAATCAGCTGGCTATCAATTCTGCACCATGCGATCGCTACATGTAGCGACCCTACAAGCGTGTTCCCATGCAGTTCTGCAACACCCTCAGTCGTGCATTACTATCAACGGACAAGGCTGAGGAAGGCTGCCGGGATTGGGGTGGTAAACGCCATCTCTTTGCGGGTGATGGGGTGGACGAAACGGAGTGTACGGGCATGGAGGGCCAGACGGTGTATGGGACTCGGACCAGCCCCATAGCGGCGGTCACCTACTATAGGGTGTCCCATTTCTTTCATGTGTACGCGTATCTGGTTCTTGCGCCCGGTGTCAAGGTCTACTTCAAGCATCGCTCTTCCTTTTCCTTTCATAAGCGTAGAGTAGCGGGTCACAGCAAGCTGGCCTTCGCCCTTTACATCGGTGGAATACACTTCATGGCGTGAGTTCTCGGTCAGATAGCTGCGTATGGTATCCGATGCATGCTCGGGAATGCCCTCTACTACGGCGAGATACTTACGCTCGAGCACCATATTGTTCCAGTTATGCTGCAAAGCCTCCTTCGCCTCCACGTTCTTGGCAAACACCATCAGTCCAGATGTATCCCGGTCAAGGCGATGCACGATGAAAATCTTATTGCCTGGATTGCTCCACTTAACATACTCGCGCAGTATGGAGTAAGCGGTGCCTTCCTTGATGTTGTCGGTGCTGACAGAGAGCAGTCCGTAGCCTTTGTTGACAACCAGGATGTCATCATCTTCATATACCAGACGCAGACGCGGATTTCGGAACACATGGAAAGGCCGGGTGAAATTGACCTGCACCGTATCCCCTGGAGAAAGCGGAGCGTCCCACTGGGTGACAGGTGTAGCTCCAACCTTGACCTGACCGTATTTGAGCAACGCCTTTACGGAAGTGCGCGGACGTGAAGGCATCGCTGACATCAGGAACTGAAGCAGCGTAGTATCTTCAGCCACCTCGAAAGTCTCTATGGCGTCCGGCTTGAAAGCATTACGCTGCGCTCCGGGCTTATGATTGAGTTTTGCCATTGGTCAGAATTATTTTTTTCGGCGCGCGGTCTTCTTTGCCGGCTGGTTATTGATTATATCCATGCACTCCGCGAGTGTGAGAGCCGAGGGGTCTGTGACCGTCTTGGGTATCTTGTAATTGGATTTCTTATAGGAAATATAAACTCCGTAACGGCCGTTGAGAATCTGCAAATCTGGGTCTTCGTCAAATGTCTTGACAACTTTCTTGCTCTCTGCATCACGCTTTGAGAGTATTAATTCTACAGCTTCGTCAAGGGTGATGGCTGCCGGCGACAGATCGGCAGGTATGGAAACGAATTTGCCGTTATGCTTCACATACGGTCCAAATCGCCCCACAGCCACGGTCACCTCAGCATCCTCATATGTGCCAAGAGTACGCGGAAGCTCAAACAGCTTCAATGCCTGCTCGAGCGTGATGTCAAAGATAGACTGATCACCCTGCAAGGAAGCGAAGCGCGGCTTCTCGTCACTGTTGACGTCACCGATCTGCACCACTGGTCCATATCGTCCAACCTTTACCGACACCGGTTTGCCAGACACGGGATCAGTGCCAAGGAGACGTTCACCCACCTTGTGCTCAGTGCGGGTATTTTCGGCTTTCTCCACCTCCGGGTGGAACACATCATAGAAGCGGGCTATCTCATGATGCCACTCGGTCTTGCCTTCGGCTATGTAGTCAAACTTTTCCTCTATGTCAGCCGTAAAGTTATAGTCCAGCACATTAGGGAAATTGGAAGTGAGGAAATCGTTGACTACTATACCTATGTCGGTAGGTATCAGCTTGCCACGCTCTGCGCCGAATGTCTCGTGACGCATGGTTTCCTTGATTTTGCCACCCTTGAGGGTCATGACACGCACATCACGCGGCAAGCCTTCCTTCTCGCCCTTTTCCACATATTCACGTGCCTGGATGGTAGAGATGGTAGGTGCATAAGTCGACGGACGTCCGATGCCCAATTCCTCCATCTTCTTGACCAATGACGCCTCGGTATAGCGTGGAGGCTGCTGGGTGAAACGCTCCTGAGCAATGATTTTGTCAGCAGTAAGCATATCACCAGGTTTGAGATGGGGGAGCAACGTGCTGTCGCCCAAGGAGACGGCTCCGTCACGATCCTCGTCATCGTGACCTTCGATATAGACACGGAGAAAACCGTCAAACTTGATTACCTCGCCGTCAGTAGTAAAGCGGGCATTGACCGCATTGGCAGCCGTAGACATCGGCATGACATCCACAGTAGTGCGTTCGAGCTCCGCGTCAGCCATCTGCGAAGCGATGGTACGCTTCCAGATGAGATTATAGAGTTTCTTCTCCTGTGCTGTTCCTTCGATGGAATGCTTATCAATATAGGTGGGTCGGATGGCTTCGTGAGCTTCCTGGGCACCCTTGCTGTGGGTATGGTATTTGCGTACTTTCAGATATTTTTCGCCCAAAGTATCACGAATTTCACGCGATATGGTATTGATTGCCAGCGACGACAGATTGAGCGAGTCAGTACGCATGTAGGTGATATGTCCAGCCTCATAGAGCTTCTGTGCCACAAGCATCGTCTGGCTGACTGTGAATCCTAATTTGCGCGAAGCCTCCTGCTGCAACGTCGAAGTGGTAAACGGTGGCGCAGGAGATTTCTTAACAGGCTTGACATTGATGTCAGAAACCGCAAACTCGGCACCCTTGAGAGCTTCAAGCAGTGCCACGGCATCATCATATGACGGGATACGGCGAGCCAGCTCGAGCTTCAATGGTTCTCCTCCAGGCGCGGTCATCTCGGCTGTGACACGATAATATTCCTCAGGAGTAAACGCCTTGATTTCATTTTCCCTCTCCACAATCAGACGCACAGCCACAGACTGAACACGCCCAGCCGAAAGCGCAGGCTTGATTTTCTTCCACAGTATCGGCGAGAGCTCAAATCCGACTATGCGGTCAAGCACACGCCGCGCCTGCTGAGCATCCACAAGATTAATGTCTATGTCACGAGGATTCTCTATGGCATGAACTATTGCATCCTTGGTAATCTCATGAAACACGATACGGCGTGTGTTTTCAGGCTTAAGCCCGAGCACCTCGTAGAGATGCCATGAGATAGCCTCACCCTCGCGGTCCTCATCAGATGCGAGCCATACCATTGAAGCATTTCCCGCAGCCTTCTTCAGTTCCTTGACTAATGTAAGCTTCTCCTCAGGCACCTCATATTCTGGTTCAAAACGTCCTTTGGAGTCAATGGTGAGGTCTTTCTTGCTGAGGTCGCGGATATGTCCGCGTGATGACAACACCTGGTAGTCCTTGCCGAGAAACTTCTCGATGGTCTTCGCCTTGGCAGGTGATTCGACTATAATGAGATTTTTTGATGTAGTGCTCATGCTTGCAGTGGATGCTCAACTTAATACCTGCCGAAAGTGTCACAATCAGGCAACAAAGAGGAGCGTTTGAGATGGAAATTCAAGAATAAATCGGCGCAAAATTAGCAAAAATTTTGCCTCTCTGCCAAATTTTTCATGGATACACATTATATATAATGTGTATGACACATGTATCCGACAGATGCACAAGTCAATACATCAACAAGTTTGCCGTCAGTTTGGTTGACCAATCACATTACCACCGATAGATAGTAGAGCAAAGCAGGCACCACAAGCAACAACGAATCTATGCGGTCAAGTATGCCGCCATGACCCGGGATGAGATGCCCGGAATCCTTAACACCGGCAGAGCGTTTCAGCATCGACTCCACGAGATCGCCCCACGTACTGAATACCGTCACGACAAGCCCCATGCCTATAGCCGCGCCTATCGACAGTCCCGACAGCCATCCATCCAGCAGGAAGTATATCGCCAAGGCACCGCCTACTGTGAAAACAAGGCCTCCGAAAAAGCCCTCCCACGATTTCTTGGGTGACAGACGCTCAAACAACTTGTGACGACCGAACATCGACCCGGCAACGTATGCCCCCGTATCGTTGAGCCATATCATGATGAACATCGCCAGAAGCAACATCGGACTGTAGATGTAGTACATATAGGTCATCAGAGCCAGCGGCAGCGACACATATACTTGGGCTGCCAGCGAAGTAGTCAGTGAGTGGACAGGGTCAGGCTGTTTGATATAAAGCTGAACCACCATGCGCACCACTATGTAAATCAATATCGGAGAAAGGACGATACTGGCAGGCATAGGTGACAACGAATGCCAGTCAGATGCCTGTATGGCATTGAACACCACAATGGCAGCAGCCCCCACCATGTCCCATCCGCGGGTCATGCGGTTGTCGGCATGGTCCACATTGACCATGACCTTGGCAAACTCATGCACCCCAGCGATGGCAAACAGAGCCATGAGTATGACAAAATATATGTCGCCGAAAACCAGTGATGCAATGATGGCTGCTATATAGACGATACCGGCGAGTGTGCGTGTCAACAGGTTTTTCATAGTAGATAACCGTAATGCGTTATTGAATATCCTAACAAATTACAAATTTATACCTTTTTAATGACTCTTCCAAGACAATACATGCACGGCATATATATTAAAAATTAACCGATAATTAAATTTCGACTACTAAAAAATGCCCCTTTGTATAAAAAATGCGAAATAATTCAAAAAATTTCATTACATTTGCCACATAGTAGTAATACATTATCTTTTTACCATTCAACTATCTAACAGCTTAAATCCGATGAAAAATCTCGTAGAAAAGGCTGCATCACTCTATGATGCATTCAAAAAAGATGCTGAGGCTCAGCTCGTTAACGGCAACAAGGCAGCAGGTGCCCGCGCACGTAAAGCATCTCTTGAGCTTGAAAAAGTCATGAAAGAATTCCGCAAAGCTTCACTCGAAGCAGCCAAGAACTAATCCACTCAGCTATTTCAAGTTCTCAGATAAGACTGAAGGATTATATCCCATCAAAGCGGACTGCCTTGCAACCAATACAATGAGTGCGAGGCAGTCCGCTTTAGATTTTCCATCCCATCCCACAAAGAGGCAGACACTCAAACAAATTCACATAGTTGCTTAGGGTTGTATGAAATTTTTCATTAACTTTGCAACAGGTTTAATATACTCAGAATACCTAATATTTACATAACTATAATCCAACAAGCCATTATGGTAAGCTACAAAGACTTAGGTTTGGTCAACACCCGCGAGATGTTTGCCAAAGCCATCAAGGGCGGATATGCAATCCCCGCGTTCAACTTCAACAACATGGAGCAGCTTCAGGCCATCATCAAGGCAGCTGCTGAGGAAAAATCACCCGTCATCCTCCAGGTATCAAAGGGCGCACGTAACTATGCCAACGCTACACTGCTGCGCTACATGGCACAGGGTGCCGTGGCTTATGCCAAGGAACTCGGCTGGGAAAATCCCCAGATCGTGCTTCACCTCGACCATGGTGACAGCTTCGAGCTTTGCAAATCTTGCATCGACAACGGCTTCTCATCTGTGATGATCGACGGCAGCCACCTTCCTTATGAAGAGAACGTAGCCCTGACAAAGCAGGTAGTAGACTACGCTCATCAGCATGATGTGACTGTAGAAGGTGAGCTCGGCGTACTCGCTGGCGTAGAAGATGAAGTATCTTCTGACCACCACACCTACACCGACCCCGAAGAGGTTATCGACTTCGCAACCCGCACAGGCTGCGACAGCCTCGCCATCTCTATCGGTACAAGCCACGGTGCTTACAAGTTTACCCCCGAGCAGTGCACACGCAACGCCGAAGGCCGTCTCGTTCCCCCGCCCTTGGCATTTGAGGTGCTCGACGCAGTAATGGAGAAACTTCCCGGATTCCCCATCGTGCTCCACGGCTCATCTTCTGTTCCCCAGGAATACGTAGACATGATCAACGAATACGGCGGCAAGCTCCCCGACGCTATCGGCATCCCCGAAGAAGAGCTCCGCAAAGCAGCCAAGAGCGCAGTATGCAAGATCAACATCGACTCTGATAGCCGTCTTGCCATGACCGCAGCCGTGCGCAAGGTATTCCATGACAAGCCCGGTGAATTCGATCCCCGCAAGTATCTCGGTCCGGCTCGTGACGAGATGGAGAAGCTCTACAAGCACAAGATCGAAAACGTGCTCGGTTCGGCAGGCAAAGCTGAATAATCAGCACTGACACGATACTATGGATATCCCCGGGGGCACATGTGCCCCCGGGGATATCTATTTTGCATCAAACCCGTCAGAGATACGGACGTTCCGCGTCATGCTTCTACAAATATCATGGCATCTATGATGATATCTCGTGATTTCTTTGTTATATTTGCATGTAATACACATCTAACTCGTCATGAACATCACATCATATAAGGGATTTATGCGCAAAGCCATTGGTATGATCGGATTTGTCGCCGCTTCGCTGATACTTACGGAAGCATCAGCAGTGCAGGATCCTACCGCCACCAATTTCGACTACACGCAGTGCCAAGGCAGCTATATGCCATACCCGGTGCCAACATCAATAATAGCCACCCCTGATTCGCTCAATCCAGTACTCGTCAACCATGTCGGCAGACATGGAGCTCGGTACTATTCATCGCCTCGGGATGTGGAAGCTTTGCGAGAAGCTCTCGGAAACGCCTCATCCATTGGCACCATCACCCCATTGGGCAAACGGTTGATGGCTCTGACAGATGTCATTATGGCAAAAAGCAAGGGTCGCTGGGGTGCACTTGACAGTCTCGGCATGGCTGAACAGCGTGGCATAGCCGCCCGTATGGTACGTACCTACCCCGAACTGTTTAAGGACGGACATATCAATGCCATCTCCAGCCGCATACCCCGGTGTGTCAACAGCATGTACAGTTTCCTCTATCAAGTCACACGGCTCAACAACAGCGTGGACATCAACGCGTCCTCCGGTCCGCAGGAGTCATGGCTCATGCGACCTTTTGAAACAGATGAGACATACGTCGCCTGGGCAGGAGAGAAGCCATGGGAACCTATCGTGGAGGATTACACCAACGTGACCGCACCACTGACTCCGCTTATCAAGGTACTCGGAAAAAACTACCCCATACAACCTAAGGAGGCACGCGAACTGGTCATGTCCATGTACAAGGTGCTTGCCGGACTTGATGCTATGATGCTCCCGACCGACATCAGCGAATACTTCACACGTGATGAATACAACCGCCTGTGGTCATGCAACAACCTCCGTCAGTATCTCGTTCGCACTGCCTCTACTCTCTCCACCATCCCGGCAGAAATATCCATACCCCTCATCAAGGACATTATCGCCACCACTGACAAGGCTGTAGAAGCCGACAAGGCATCCAAAAGCAAGCAAATTCCCAACTCCGATAATCCTACGGTGATATTACGCTTCGGACATGCCGAAACCCTGATGCCGCTGCTGTCGCAGATGCGGCTGCCTGGATGTTATTACATGACCAACTACTTTGACACAGTAGGCAAGCACTGGCAGAATTTCCATGTCGTACCGATGGCATCTAACCTCCAGATCATACTTTTCCGCCACAAACGGGGCACGTATTATGTAAGGTTTCAACTCAATGAAGTGCCATTGTCACTTGACCCAGATAACCCATCCAATATCTATATTCCCTGGGATGTCGCACGTGAGCGTCTGCAGAGATGCATTCCTTTCTATGAGCAATGAGCATTCATTATGCCGTTTGCCGTATTTTCATTAATTTTGCATCATATAACCGATGCTTACCAGCATATCCCATAGATTCCAGATTATGAAAATATCGCATACACTATGCGGCACTATATCTGCCGCCATCCTGTTATCCGTCACAGTATCCTGCTCCAAGTCCAATCAATGGAACCTGTCAGGCAATGTGAAGGACGCTCCGGAAAACACCACCCTGATAGTAGAAGCCAGCCAAAACGGCCGCTGGTATCCTCTCGACACCATCAAGACAGATGCCAACGGTGATTTCAAAGTTGACCGCGAAGCAGCCGCCCATCCGGGCATATACCGTCTGCGCATGGCTGACAAAGTCATCTATTTTCCTATCGATAGCATCGATGCAATAGCCATCAACACTACGATGGCTGCATTTGACACAGATTTCCATCTGAGCGGCACTCCGGAGGCTGAAATGATGGAAGCAGTAGATAAGCGACTGATGGACGCCGCATCGAAACGTTCTGCGCAGGATGTGGTCTCTGACAGCCTGCTCAAACGCGAATTGGGACGCAAACTCCTCGCCAATCCTTCTGGCATAGTGGCTTATTACATAATCAACAAGCAGATAGACGGTCGACAGCTTTTCAATCCATCCGACAAATTTGACAACCGTATCATCGGAGCCGTGGCAAACGCCTACGCCGACTCACGCCCCAATGACCCGCGCACAGAATATCTCCGCAAACTCTACATCAGCGGTCGTCCGGCTGCCGTCCGCAACATTGAAGCTGCTGAAGTGCCCATGTTCGACATACGCCTCTTTGACCGCAAAGGACAGGAACAGAGCCTGACCGAGACTGCAAAAGCCCATAAAGTGGTAGTGCTGAACTTCACGACCTACAGTGCTCCCGAATCCACCCCCTTCAACAACGAGCTACACAAAATCTGGAAGCAGCATGAAGGTCAGGGACTCGCCATCTATCAGGTATCCGTAAGCGACGAAGAGCCATTCTGGCGCAGCGCAGCAGCTAACCTCCCATGGATTTCAGTGTACCAGAGCGCGACCGCTGATGCCACACCTATCCTCAATTATAATGTAGCCGTCCTCCCGACCACCTACATTATCGCCAACGGCGAAATAAAAGAGCGATTAGAGGACATCACCCGTCTCAACACAGCAGTCAGCAAATACCTCTGATTAAGAGGTTGTTTAATAACCTCTAACAATAATACAAACTAAAAGGGAAGCGGCAACCGCTTCCCTTTTAGTTTGTATATCGATGTATCATCTCATCAGAGATAATAGTTGAGATGCTTATCATAGAAAAGCATCCCCTCTCCCACCTTCTTGGCTTCGCTGTCACCTTTGGTTTCGGCAACTATGCTGAGCGCAAATACAAGAGCCGATGACGGACCATTAGCTGTCACAATATTACCTGAAACCACCACACGGCGGGGCTGGAATATGGCTTGAGGTGCCACTGATTCAAACCCAGGGTAGCATGTGGCTTCTTTGCCGTCAAGCAATCCAAGCTCGCCCAGGACTACTGCCGGAGCGGCACAAATGGCTGCTATATGGGCGCCTTCGGCATTATGTTTAAGCAACAGACTACACAGAGGCTTGAATTCATATAGGTTTGTCGCGCCCGGCATGCCTCCTGGAAGTATCAGCCAGTCACAATCGCTGAAATCAGCATCATCAAATGTCATATCTGCCTTGATTATCACACCATGCGCACTCTCCACATCACGTGACGAAGTTACAGAGACTGTCTTCACGTCAATGCCTGCACGGCGAAGCACATCCACAGGGGTCAATGCCTCAACCTCCTCAAATCCTGGTGCCAAAAATACATAAGAACTTTTCATAATAAGTGAATTTAAATATGCCACAAAAGGGCTGTATGGAAAAATATTGGTAACTTGCAATGCTTTAAACAAAGCTACCCAATTTTACTCTAATAGCCTCGTCTTTTATCTTAATTTTTGATGACATTGGTGCAATTATTGTTAATCTGGTCAAAAAAGACATCAGTCAGAGCAGTTCTGGCTCTCTTAATCGCAACCATCATATTCAGTGCATGTACAAACTCCAGCATATACCGCACTGATGAGGGTGCGATATGGGCTACGCAATACCATATCAAATACAAAGCTCCACGCCAGATGACTGACAGCATACTCGCCACCCTCAGTCGCGTGGAGATGTCGGTGTCAGTGTTCAACGACAGTTCTCTGGTATCACGCCTCAACCGCAATGAATCATCTGTTGCCGACAGCATACTCGCCACGGTATTCGAAGTATCTCAGGTTGTCAACCATCTCAGCCACGGAGCTTTTGACCCCACTCTCGGTCCGCTGATCGAACTGTGGGGATTCGGACGTAACCGCCAGCTCTTGATGACTCCCGCTGACAGCCTCGTCAAAAAGACGATGGAATATGTGGGCATTGCAGATTGCACCATCGACACTGAGCATGAGATTAAGAAGAAGCACCCTCTGACGCAATTCAATTTCTCGGCAATCGCCAAGGGTTTAGCCTGTGACGAAGTGGGCAGGATGATGCAGCGCAACGGCATCACCGACTACATGATAGAGATAGGTGGCGAAGTGGCTCTCCACGGATACAATGAACGAGGGGAGAAATGGAGACTAAGCGTGGATGCACCGATAACTGATGAAGCAGACCCGGCAGCCCATCATCGTCTGACCATGATCGATGTAACCAATTGCGGAGTGGCTACAAGCGGCAACTACCGCAACTACCACCATGTATCAGGGCATGCCGTAGGTCATACAATCAGTCCTGTGACAGGCTATCCTGTTGACAACGGCTGTCTCTCCGCTACAGTCATTGCTCCCGACTGCATGCTGGCAGATGCTCTCGCCACATCATGCATGGTCATGAACCCTGACAGTGCGATGACAATGATAGAAAGCCTTCCTGACACAGAAGTCCTGATGGTCTTGTCTGGCACACCATATAAGACTGTCACATCCCGAAGCTTTCCAAAGCTCCACAACTGAATCGCTATGACTCTATCTGATGCAAACATTCCCGCTTTGAGCATCGTTGTGCCTGTTTACAACAGACGCGACCTCGTCATGGAGACACTTCATAGCATCGCCTCTCAGAAAGAAGAACAATTTGACCTGATAGTAGTCGATAATGGCTCTACTGACGGTAGTTACGAACTGCTCCAACGCGAACTGCCACAACTTTCCCACGATAACATGAGGACCCGGTTACTGCGCCAGCCTAAACCAGGCGCAGCTTGCGCCCGAAATATGGGACTTCAGGCTGTAGAGACCAACTGGACTCTGTTTTTTGACAGCGACGACCTTATGATGCCGGGACACGTCCACAGATTCATGGAAGCAGCGCGTCATCATAGGACTGCTGATGCGATAGGAGCACCAGTATTGCTTCATAACGGTCATAAGCAGCTACGACAACTCCCGTTTGGGCAGACGATGGCATTGCATCTAATGCAAAGCTGCTGGTCAACCCAAAGATATATGGCTCGCACATCACTTTTTCGCAAAGCTGGCGGATGGAACGAGCAACTCGCAGGTTGGGATGACTTCGAATTAGGGGTCAGACTCCTTTTGAAAGAGCCTGATGTAGTAGCCATTGACGGACAGCCACTCGTCAGACAGTTCCAACATGCCGACTCCATAAGCCGTCTTGATTTCAGCCACGATCCGCTAAAATGGGAACGGTCATTGGATGCGATAGCCCAGCTGCTTGATAGTCGCGACGAGATGAAATATGTGGCGGCACGAAATGCCATGCTGGCTGCAAACTACCTCCGCGAAGGTCATCCTGAGCTTGCCACGCCTCGCTACCGATTAGCCCTTGAGCAATGCTCCATACGACACCGAGCCGCCATAAAGCTCATATATCACACCGTATCACTGACAGGTCACGGAGGTCCATTTCTTGCCTTAAGAATATTATAAAATGACATATGACTTATTACTCAGATATAACACTTATCGTAGTTGCCGCAGGCACAGGCTCGCGATTCGGGGCTGACAAACCCAAGCAGTATCTCCATATACACACCCCTGAGGGAGAGATGCCTGTAATCATAGCTACCCTACGGCAATTTGCTGATATGCTGCCAGGCACGCAGATATTGGTTGTGGTCAGCGAGATGTGGGAGCCCCACATGGTGTCGCTGCTTGACAGGTATGGGCTGTCAACACGCGTTTCCATCGTACTCGGCGGGGCATCGCGCACCGAGAGCGTAAGCAATGCGCTTGATGCTGTCCGCAAAGGATGCAGATATATCGGCGTACATGACGGAGTGCGCCCTATCGTGACTCAAACGGTAGTTCTGGAGGCTATAGAAGCTGTCAGAAACGGTGCAGAGGGTGCCATCCCTGCCATAGACGTCACCGATTCGCTCAGGCAGATTCAAGCAGACGGTCAATCGTTGCCAGTGGAACGCAGTCTCTACCGCGCCGTGCAGACCCCGCAATTTTTCCCTGCCCAATTGCTGACCGAATCCTACCGCAACCGTGACTTAGAAGGCATATTTACTGATGATGCTTCAGTGCTCGCCTCCGCAGGGCACACCGACATCCGACTAACGCAGGGCTCTCCTTACAACATCAAGATAACCCATCCCCTTGACATCAAGATAGCAGAAATCTACCTCAGCCAATCCACGCAGTCAAAGTGAACAGTCTATCGCAGCGCGACATAAAGTTTCTCAAAGGCGTAGGACCAAAACGTGCCGAACTTCTCCAAAAAGAACTCGGCATAACAACGTTCTACGACCTGCTGACCCACTACCCCACCCACTACCTTGACCGCACCAAAGTGTACCGCATACGCGAGCTGACCGAAGAGATGTCGATGGTACAGGTCAGAGGCAGATTCGTGACGTTTACCGTGCGTGGCGAGGGTGCTAAAGCCAGACTTGTTGGATTGTTTTCCGACGGACATTCCACCATGGAAGTGGTGTGGTTTCGCCAAATCCGCAAACTCAAGGATGCATATCAGACTGCCACGGAATATATACTCTTCGGCAAGCCGACATACTACAACGGCATCGCCCAGATGGTACACCCCGAAGTTGACTCACCGTCAAGCCTCGCTGCAGTCAGCGGACTGCGCGGTGTGTATCCGCTGACGGAGAAGCTCCGCAACGGAGGTTTTTCGTCACGCACATTCCACTCGCTGGCGATGAACGTGCTTGCCGCGACACCGACCATCTATGATCCGATGCCAGCAGATATCGTCACGCGCCTCGGGCTCATGCCTCTACGCGAGGCATTGACCGCCATACACAACCCACACTCTCACCAAGAAGCAACGCGGGCACGTGAAAGACTTAAATTTGACGAACTGTTTTATCTACAGCTTGACATACTCCGCTACGCCAAAGGGCGGAAGCAGTCAATCGGAGGCTACAGGTTCTCGCGCATCGGCGATTATTTCAACCGCTTCTACTTCGAACAGCTGCCTTTCGAACTGACCGGGGCGCAGAAACGCGTCATCAAGGAAATCCGCGCCGACATGGGTTCTGGAAAGCAGATGAACAGGCTGCTGCAAGGAGATGTGGGCAGCGGAAAGACCCTCGTAGCCCTTCTCTGCATGCTTATAGCACTTGACAACGGCATGCAGGCTTGTCTGATGGCTCCGACCGAAATCCTCGCCACACAGCATTTCGAAACCCTCCGCTCGCTGACCGCTCCGCTCGGCATCAGCGTAGCATTGCTGACAGGCTCTACCCCCACGGCTCGCCGCCGTGAGATACATGCCGGCCTGATGGACGGCTCCATACACATACTCGTCGGCACACATGCCGTGCTGGAGGATCCTGTGGAATTTGCACGTCTGGGCTTTGCAGTCATCGACGAGCAACACCGCTTCGGCGTCGCCCAGCGCGCTCGTCTATGGGGCAAAAGCCATGTGCCACCCCACGTATTGGTGATGACAGCCACCCCCATACCGCGCACCCTGGCAATGACCGTCTACGGCGACCTTGATGTCAGCGTAATTGACGAACTGCCCCCGGGACGAAAGCCCGTGGTCACCCTGCTGCGCTATGACGAAAACCGCCAGCAGGTCTACCGCGCCATAGGATCGCAGCTCAACCAGGGGCGACAGGTCTACATAGTGCATCCGCTGATCAAAGAAAACGACAGACTCGCATTGAAAAGCCTCGAAGAAGGCTATGAAACCATCTGCAACGTGTTTCCCCATCGCAAAGTAGCATTTGTCCACGGTCAAATGAAGCCTGCCGAAAAAGATTACCAGATGCAGCTCTTCGCATCAGGCGATGCCGACATACTCGTGGCAACCACTGTCATAGAGGTCGGAGTCAATGTGCCCAACGCATCAGTGATGGTAATCGAGAACGCCGAACGTTTCGGACTCTCACAGCTCCACCAGTTGCGCGGACGTGTGGGTCGCGGTGCCGACCAGAGCTACTGCATCCTGATGAGCAAGCGCACCATAGGGCGCGACACGCGCAAACGGCTTGAAATAATGACCTCCACCTCCGACGGTTTCCTCATAGCCGAAGCCGATATGAAACTGCGCGGTCCCGGTGACATCGAAGGCACCATGCAGAGCGGACTCGCCTTTGACCTAAAAATAGCCTCCTTGGCAGCCGACGGTCAGATAATGACCCTCGCCCGTCGCGAAGCCGAAACAATCTTAGACAGCGACCCTGTCCTCGCCAACCATCCCTCCCTCTCAGCCCGCCTCAAAGCCCTCTTCGCCCGTACCCTCGACTGGTCCCGCATCTCCTGACCGTATATTGTGAATTTTTCGCTATATTTGTGGGATAATATACCAACCGTCATCACTATGAAGCATATAACGACTGCATTGTCAATCAGCATTCTGACATCAATGAGCATTTCAGCAGCTAACCACCTGACATATCCCGAGGCTCCTAAGGATGCCACGGTCGACGAATATTTCGGCACTAAAGTCGCTGACCCCTATCGTCCGCTTGAAAACGACACTGCTGCGGCTACAGTGGCTTGGGTCGAGGCTGAAAACCGCGTCACTAACGACTATCTGTCTAAAATCCCTTTCCGCGAGGATATACGCAAACGCCTTACCGACCTTGCCAACTACAAAAAAATAGGCACTCCATGGCTCGGTTACGACAACAAATATTATTACAGCGCCAACGACGGTCTGCAGAACCAATCGGTCATCTACCGCAAAGCCACTCTCGACTCTCTGGCTGAGGTTTTCTTAGACCCCAACAAACTGAGCGATGACGGTACTGTGGCTCTGACAGGTCTCTCAATGAGCCCCGACGGCAAATACATGGCATATACCATCTCACGCAGCGGCAGCGACTGGACTGAAATCTATGTGATGGATACCGCCACAGGCAAGCTGCTTGACGACCACATCACGTGGGCTAAGTTCACCGGTGCGACATGGTATGGCGACGGTTTCTACTACAGCGCATACGACCAGCCTGTAGCCGGCAAGGAGTTCAGCAACTCCAATGAAAACCATCGCATCTACTACCACAAACTCGGTACTCCGCAGAGCGAGGACACGCTCTTCTACAGCGACCCGGAGCATCCGCTACATTTCCACAGCGTAGGCATGCCCGAAGAGAGCGATTACATCATCCTCTCCACCGGAGGTGAAGGGATAGGCAATGCAGTAGCAGTGCGCAATCTCAAGGAAAAAGACTCGCAGTGGATAGTGCTCGAGCCTACCCAGGACTATAACATCGGCGTGGTGGACGTACGTGACGGCAAAGCCATACTCTTATCCTTTGCCGACGCTCCCAAGGGACGCATCATGGTGGCAGATCTCGCCAATCCGACTCGTGAAAACTGGAAGGTGCTCGTTCCCGAACAGGACGGCGTGCTGACCAGCATAGCCGAAGTTGGCAAAGACCATTATATCATTGAATACGAGAAGGATGCATCGACCCACCTCTACCTCTATACCCGCGACGGCAAGATGATTCGTGAGATCAAGCTACCCTCCATCGGCAGCGCAGGTGTCAGCACCGACCGCCGCAACGAAGATGTGTTCCTGTCGTTCACCTCGTTTATCCAGCCGGCAGCCTCATATCGCTATGACATACACACCGACAAGCTCACACCCTTCATCACTCCCGAGGTCAACGGCTTCAACCCCGATGACTACGTGACCGAACAGGTATTTTACACCAGTGCCGACGGCACACGTGTGCCAATGTCACTCACTTATAAAAAAGGTCTCAAACGCGATGGCAAAAATCCCGTATATCTCTACGGTTACGGCGGTTTCAACGTATCTCTGACCCCGAGTTTCAGCCCCTACCGTTTGCTTTGGCTCGAAAACGGTGGCATATACGCCCAGACCAATCTCCGCGGCGGTTCGGAATACGGAGAAGAGTGGCATGAAGCAGGTTCCAAGCAGAAGAAGCTCAACGTATTCAACGACTTCATTTCGGCAGCCGAATATATGATCAAGGAAGGATGGACCAATCCCGACATGCTCGTATGCGAGGGGGGCAGCAACGGCGGTCTGCTCATAGGCGCCACCATCAACATGCGCCCCGACCTGTTCCGCGTGGCGATACCGCGAGTGGGCGTGATGGACATGATGCGCTATCACCTCTTCACTATCGGCTGGAACTGGGCTTCAGACTATGGTACAAGTGCCGACTCGCCCGAAATGGCTGCCTACCTCTTAGGCTACTCGCCCCTCCATAACATCAAGAACGACGGCACACGCTACCCCTCCATCCTTGTCACCACTGCCGACCATGACGACCGCGTAGTACCTGCCCACTCATTTAAATATGCCGCCACCCTCCAGGCTTCCGATACCGGCGACAACCCCAAGCTCATCCGCATCGACAGCAAAGCAGGCCACGGCGCCGGCAAACCGATAAGCAAGGTAATCGACGAGTACACCGACATATATTCATTTATATTTGAGAACCTCGGTGTCACGCCCAAGAAATAACCGATGACCACCCGATTGGCTATATTCACAGCAAAATACTCCCTGTCAGCATTGCTGCCCGCACTTGTGTCAGCAGCAATGCTGACAGGCTGCTATACCGCTACACACACCGCTCCAATCGGTCAAAACGAGGTCAAAAAGGAGGGCGCGTATGCCCCCTCTCCAGCCCGACAGCTCATGGCTACCGTGTCACCGCAAGCACCGTCGGCATGGCAGTCGGGAAAGCGATGGAGCATCACCGATGACCGACTGAAAGTGCTTCTAAATGCAGTTGACGGAACTATTCCAGAGACATTGGCATCAGGCGCATTAGTCTATGACAGCATGATTACCGGCAGCAATATCGTAGGCAATGAGTACACCGATATCATTTTCATGCTTGAATCACCCTCTGGAAACATCGCCAATCCGCACGTCAGAGTCTCCTATCGCATGGATTCACCACTTGACAGCGTATTGACAAAACCATCTCTCCCCATCCCCTTCACCATAGAGTCAAGCATCATCAACGATGCTGACAGCCTGTTGCGCGGACGAAAACTCTATGTCATGACATCCACATGGCTCGATGACAGTGGCAACTATATCAAGCGTCGGAGATTCCTGCCTGTCACGGTGACGGCTGTCTCTGCCGGCACTCCCCAGGCACCACTGCTGGTCAGTTTCCACCTTGAGGAAGACCCGACAGTCATGGGCAATCTGATGCTGACCCTGCCGTCACGACCCGATGCCGACGGACCGCGTGATTTTGCCTCCATGTTTTCGCTTAGCAACCCCCGCGAAACCTATAAGTCCATCTATCCCGACATATGGGAACTCATCACTCGCGGACAGGTCACCGAAGGCATGACCCGGGAAGAATGCCGTCTGTCGCTCGGCAACCCTATGGAAATAAAGCGGCAAGAGATGTATGGTTATACCCGTGAAACATGGCTATATGAGGCTGGTACATATCTGGTATTTGAAGATGGCATCCTAAAAACTTCCCGTCTATGAAACTGACATTTCTCGGCACAGGCACATCTACAGGCGTACCGCAAATCAATTGTACCTGCTCCGTCTGCACATCCACCGACCCTCGTGACAAGCGTCTGCGCTCATCCGTCATGATAGAGGAGCGTGGACGCACACTGCTGATTGACTGCGGACCGGATTTCCGCGCACAGATACTCCGCCACCCTGTGCCCAGGATAGACGCCCTGCTGGTCACCCACAGCCACTATGACCACGTAGGAGGCATCGATGACCTGCGACCCTTCAGCCACTCATATACCGGACATGGCAACTTCCCTGTCTATTGCACCCGCGATGTGTCAGTAGACCTTCATTCTCGTATCCCCTACTGCTTCAAACGCCATCCCTATCCAGGTGCTCCGACATTCGACATCCATGAAATATCCGCCGGGGCTCCATTGAAAATCTGCGGTATAGACGTAATGCCACTCGACGTGCTCCACTGGAAGTTGCACATACTCGGCTTCAGGATAGGCAATCTGGCATACATCACTGACTGCAAGACCCTTCCTGAAGAAACGATACGAGACATCCAAGGCATAGACACACTTGTCATAAACGCACTCAGACGCGAAGAGCACATATCGCACTTGTCACTCTCACAGGCGTTTGAGTTAATCGACATAATCAAACCGCGACAGACGTATCTCACCCATATATCCGACCGTCTCGGTCGGCATGCCGATGTCGACCCTACGCTGCCAACCGGTGTGCACCTTGCATATGACGGTCTTAGCATCGAAATCTGAAAAACCTAACCTATAAACCTCCATACAATGAAATCATTAAAAATCTCAGCCATGGCAATAGTGGGCGCAATGTTGCTCGGCGCATGCGCCCAGAAATCCACCGGAGCCTATGAAATCACTATTCCCCTGCCCGGACAGGATATGAACGGTACAGTAGCCTACCTTATCGACTATGACAACGGCGACAAGATGGACAGCACAGTAGTCACAAACGACTCCATCGTATTCAAGGGCACAGTAGACAAGGCTTATCTTGCGCGCATCATAGTTGACGGACAGCGCTATGGAAGTGTCATCGTGGAGCAAGGCACCGTAACCCCCGACTCTACCGGCAAGCTCATCGGCACTCCCCTCAATGACATTCTCATCAAAGCCGGTGCACGGCTTGACAGCGTAGCAATGCAAGCCAACAATCTTCCCGAAGATTCTGTGGGCATGGCAAAACTTGATTCGCTCAACAACGTTTATGATAATATAGAGAAGGAAATCGTCATGCAGAATGCCGAAAATCCCGTAGGATACCTCTACTTCCTTGACCGGGCATACCGCATGGACCTTTCTGAACTTGACGAACAACTCAAAATCTACCCCTTCATGGTATCATATCAGCGCATCAAAGAGCTCCGCGCAGCCCTGGAAAAGAAGGCTCAGACAAGCGTGGGCAGCAAATACAAGGATTTTGAAGTCAAAAACGACAGCGTGGCAATGCGTCTGAGCCAGTTTGTAGGCAAGGACGGCAAATTTACACTCGTGGACTTCTGGGCGAGCTGGTGTGGTCCGTGTCGACGCGAAATCCCAGTCATCAAAGGGCTCTACGACAAGCATAAGGACAAAGACCTCAACGTTGTAGGCGTGGCAGTATGGGACGAACCCGCAGCCACCCTCAAAGCCATTGACGAACTTGGCATCACCTGGCCATGCATCATCGATGCCCAGAAGATACCGACTGACATCTACGGTATCTCCGGCATCCCCTGCATCATACTGATTGACCCTGACGGCACCATCGTGAGCCGCGACAAACAGGGCGACGCATTAGTTGCTGATGTCAACGCTTGCATCGCACAATATCGCGAAAAACAGAAGGAAGTCAAAGAAAATGCAGCAATGACAGACTCCGCCGCCGTAAATTAACATGATTTAACTCGCAAACTATTGACATAAGCCCAAAAACATGCTACCTTTGCACTCACAAAACATCGCGGGGTGGAGCAGTGGTAGCTCGTTGGGCTCATAACCCAAAGGTCGTAGGTTCGAGTCCTGCCCCCGCCACCAAGCCAAGGCGGCTGATTCAAAATCTGAATCAGCCGCCTTCCTTGTGTCCATATACGAATAACACAAATCTGTAGGGACATGCCATGGCATGTCAGCGTTCCATAGCATTTGGAATCATCACACCTGCTGGGCTGACATGCCATGGCATGTCCCTACACTTTTATGATTATGCCTTTTAGATTTGAAAAATCAGTGCTATTGACGGTAGAAACTGATCCAGGGATAGTTAGGGACGAGCTGGGCATTGAAATAATTGCCGTAGCCGAGTTCTATCTGTCCGGCATAGCTGTAGTCACGGTCGCCGTCCCACCAGATGTACAGGCTTCCGCCACGTATATAGTGATCACGGAATGTATTGCTGTAAGGGTTTGAAGGCACATTGACCCAGCGGTTGTAACCGCTGCCATCAGAGTAGAACATCCACGCAAGTACAGCTCCGTCACGATACTGCCCTTCGTAATAGCCTTCAAGATAATACGTGTCGTAATATCCGCCAGGGATAGGAGGTCCGTCCGGTTCATCGCCGCATGACACCATTGTCACGCCAAGGAGAGCAACGACAGCTACAAGCAGAAACTTAAGACGCATGCCGCGCTTTGTCACCAATGTCTGAATCTTTTTAAGCATATTGTCTATGATGGTTAACAGTCATTTAATTATAGGACAAATTTAAACCTTTTTGGTTTAAGCAGCCTAAGAAAATAACTTCGTTTTAGTAAATTTGTATAGCTCAATTCATCACATATCATGAACTCACGCGTATTCATTGACCGCCCTATATTCTCAGCCGTAATCTCCGTGGCGATTGTTATCCTCGGAGTCATATCGCTGTCACAACTCCCTATGGAACAGTTTCCAGAGATTGCCCCTCCCACTATAAGCGTCAGGGCAAGCTACACCGGAGCCAACGCAGAGACGGTACAGAAGAGCGTGATAGTGCCGCTTGAAGAAGCCATCAACGGCGTGGAGGACATGATGTATATGGTATCCACCGCCACCAACAGCGGCATGGCGAACATACAGATCTACTTCCGACAAGGCACCGACGGAGATATCGCCATGGTCAATGTGCAAAACCGCATAGCATCAGCCCAGGGACTCCTCCCTGCCGAGGTGACACGCAGCGGTGTCAACGTGGGCAAACGACAGACAAGCCGCATCAAGACAATCGCTTTATACAGTCCCGACGACAGCTACGACGAGAAGTTTATCAACAACTACATGAAGATAAACATCGAGCCACGCCTGTCACGCGTGTCGGGCGTGGGGGAAGTAGATGTTCGCGGAGCCGACTACTCGATGCGCATATGGCTTGACCCTGCAAAGATGGCATCTTACGGACTCGTTCCGGCAGATATACGCCAGGTACTTGACGAGCAGAATCTCGAAAAAGCCACCGGCACGCTCGGAGCGGACTCTGACAACACCTTCCGCTACGTGCTCAAATACCGCGGACGTTACGAAGAAGTCAATGAGTTTGAGAACTTGGTGATACGCGCAGGTAAAGACGGCACAGTGCTTCGCCTCAAGGATGTGGCACGCATAGAGCTGGGACAGCGCGGCTATGACTTCGCCGGGCGTGTCAACGGACATCCCGGCACCACCGCATCCATATCCCAGACAGCAGGATCCAACGCCAACGAAATCATCACCGAAGTCGACAAAGTAATGGCGGAGATTTCCGCCACCCTCCCCTCCGGGCTGGAACTGGTAAGCCTCATGAGTACCAAGGATTTCCTGGATGCCTCTATCAGCAAGGTCGTACAGACTCTGATTGAGGCAATAATACTGGTAATCTTGGTAGTGTATATATTCTTGCAGAGTTTCCGCTCCACATTTATTCCTCTGATAGGAATAATAGTGTCGCTGATAGGCACGTTTGCATTTCTGCACATCGCTGGATTCTCCATCAACATGATCACCCTCTTTGCCCTTGTGCTGGTCATAGGTACGGTGGTCGACGATGCCATAGTGGTGGTAGAGGCAGTGCAGGCACGGTTTGACGCTGGCGAACGTTCGCCCTACCGCGCCACCATCGGGGCAATGAAAGATATTGCCACTGCTCTTGTTACCACGACATTTGTGTTCATGGCAGTGTTCATTCCGGTAAGTTTTATGGGCGGCACTACCGGTGTGTTCTATCGCCAGTTCGGACTGACGATGGCAGTAGCCGTCGGCATATCGCTCATCAATGCCATGACCCTCTCACCTGCACTATGCGCCCTTATACTGACTCCACATGGCAAGAAATCAGATAGCGGCAAGCGCAGCTTCTCCACGCGCTTCCATGACGGATTTGACCGCATATTCGCGCGTCTGAGCACCCGCTACGTCCGCGGAGTGGCATGGATGCTGCGCCACCGATGGCTGACAGGCGTACTTGTCATCATAGCATCATGCGGACTCGCCTGGCTGCTTACCAATACCAAGACCGGACTTGTCCCCGCTGAGGATATGAGTTCGGTCAACATCGATGTGCAGATGCCTCCGGGCACCAATCTCTCCACCACCATGAAGATGATGGAGGAGATAGACCGCCGCGTGCGTGACATTCCGCAGATCGAGATCTACTCACGCACAGCCGGATTCGGATCCATCACCGGGCAGAGCGTCACTGCCGGAACATTTGACATCCGACTGAAAAACTGGAAGTACCGCACCGACAAAGACGATGACGTACAGGCAGTCATAGCGGAGATTTACCGCCGCACCGCTGACATAACTTCAGCCAAAATACAGGTGTTCACACGCGGAATGATACCGGGCTATGGAGCCACTAACGGCTTCGAGCTATATGTCCAGGACCATAACGGCGGCGCAACGGAAGATCTGAAAAACATAACATTCAATTTTCTTGAGCAGCTCAACAAGCGTCCTGAAATCTCACGAGCCACTACATCTTTTGACACCAAATATCCGCAATACTTAGTGGAGGTGGATGCTGCAGCTTGCAAACGTAACGGCGTATCTCCCTCCGACGTGCTTGATGCCCTGTCGGGCTACATCGGCGGCAGCTATGCCTCCAACCTCAACAAATTTTCCAAGCTCTACCGTGTCATGGTGCAGGCTTCACCTGAGTTCCGCCTCGACACACACGCACTGGCAAGCATGTTTGTCCGCAATGCCGACGGCGAGATGTCTCCTATTAGCCAATATATCACTGTAGAACGTGTATTCGGCACCGAGTCGCTTTCGCGATTCAACCTGTTCCCTGCCATCCGCGTCAACGGTAACGCGGCACGCGGCTACAGCTCGGGGCAGGCTATCGCGGCTGTAAAGGAAGTCGCGGCTCAGACATTGCCCATGGGCTACGGCTTCGAGTTCAGCGGCATGGCGCGAGAAGAAGCCTCATCAGGGGCTGACACTCTGACCATTTTTGTCATCTGTGTGGTGTTCATCTATCTTATCCTTTGCTCCCTCTATGAAAGTCTGTTCATACCGATAGCAGTGATTGTATCAGTGCCGTTCGGTCTCGCTGGCAGTCTGCTTTTTGCCAATCTGTCCGGACTTGAAAACAACATCTACCTGCAGGTGGGACTTCTCATGCTCATCGGCATGCTTGCCAAGACCGCCATCCTGCTCACCGAATACGCCTCCGAGCGTCGCCGTGCAGGTATGAGCATAGTCGCCGCCGCTTTGTCAGCCGCCCGAGTGCGTCTGCGTCCTATTCTGATGACCTCATTGACGCTCATATTCGGCATGCTCCCGATGGCATTTGCTTCGGGTGTCGGAGCCAACGGCAACAAATCAATAGGCATAGGCACCTGCGGTGGTATGGCTGTAGGTGTGCTGGCACTGCTGTTTCTCGTGCCAGTGCTCTTCGTAGTGTTCCAGTGGCTTGAGGAAAAACTGATGCCCCGGCGTAAGCGGCAGTGATTTTTTTGAATACGGGTGCAACCTGAGGAGACATACGTGCGTCTAACGTATGAAAACAACATACTTTAACCCCTAAACATCACACAACAAAAAATATGAAACGTACAGTATTCTCCTTCATTCTGGCAATACTCGCCTTCACCGCCTTACCTTCATATTCATTGGCAGCCAAAGCTCCGACGGACTCCACCGACCAGGCGTTAGAGAAAGCTCTGGCTGACCTCCGTAACGGCGACTCAAACGATACCCAAGACGAAACCACCGTTGAGGAAGTTACATTTTCCAACTATGACGCCAACGGAACGATGTCTCCTGAGGATATCAAAAGTGAGATACTTGAAAACTTGAGCGACATCGATGCCGATGACACAGAGATAGCGGCTGTGCTATTCTTATTAGGCGTATTCTTCATGCCCTTTATCGCGCTGATAGGAGTGGTATGGGTCATCTGCGCATACCGCGCCAACGAACGCCGTCAGCGTTATGCGCTTGTCTCCAAAGCCATAGACAGCAACTATCCACTGCCTCCGACAGTGTTTGAGCGCAATATGAGGTCTCCGCTCCGCTCATCTACTTATCTTCTGGCTCTCGGACTCGGCGTAATCGTGTTATTCATATGCGTAGGAGCATGGAAAGTAGGATTAGGCATCGGATGCGTACCCATACTCATCGGCGCAGCTAAAATGACCGCTTATAATCTCGAGAAGTCAGACCGTCGATGACACGTCTCGAGGAAATATCTCTCGTGGCGAGGTGCGTGGGTTTTGACGACCGACGCGCCTTCGCCCGACTGGTTGACGAATACCATCAGCCTCTGCTGAGGTTTCTGACCGGGATGTGCGGCGACGAGATTCTTGCCGCCGACCTGACTCAGGAAACCTTCATCAAGGCTTGGCGAGGGCTGAAGTCATGGATGGGAAGCGGACGCTTCTCCACATGGCTCTTTGCCATCGGACTCAATGAGTTTCGCAGCCACGCCCGCGCATCGCACTCGGAGGTCTCCACTGACGAGATTCCCGAAGCCGGAGCAGAACCACTCCGGGGCATCGATGCGCGGATGGATCTGAACGCCGCCCTCCGCTATCTCAGCGAAACACAGCGGGCGGTAGTGTTGTTATTCTACTACCGCGACCTGCCTATCAAGAAGATAGCCTCAATAACCAATATGCCTGAAAACACCGTCAAGAGCCATCTTCAACGAGCCCGCACGGTGCTGAAACAAATCCTCCAACATCCATAGACAAACTATGAAACACAACGATAATACAGACACACGACTGCGCGACCTCTTCAAGTCAGACCTTGCCGCAGGTCCCCGTGACCCAGACTTCACCCGCAAGGTAATGAACCGTCTGCCTGACCGCAAGCCCATAGGATGGATACGCAAACTGATGACTGTGGTCTACATCATCGCAGCCATCATAGCCACCACGCTGTTCATCCACATCACCAAAGGCATCAATGCAGAAACACTCCGCGACCCGATGATGCTGCTGACATACTTCGGCATGCTCGCCACATTCTTCACCACCATAGCCCTCTCACGCTCCCGCGCGTGAGAGGCAGCTTATCAAGGCAGCGGATCCGCAGCAGCCCCGACCGCACGCCCCTTGCGCACATGCCCCTTGGCACCAACCGCCCAAGGCAAGTACCGCCGCAGCAACACATCAGCCACCGGCAGTATGACTGCACAACTCAAAAGCATAACATATTGCGAAGGAAGATCAAAGAGTTGCAACCCAAGGACATTATACATGAACACTATTGTAATTATGATACTCCAATGGATACCATAATAAGTCATAGAATTATTACCAATATGACACAATCCTGAAAGATTCAAGAACCGTGTAGGGATAAAACGTATCAGGTTATTCCAAGTGATAATTCCAGCGACACACACAGGCAACGAACATACCCAACTTAATTCTCCAGAAACAGTGCCGGCATAAGCAAAATTAATCACTGGACAGAATGAAACAACTGTTACAATATATACGGCAAGACTAACGCCAAACACACTTTTAAGATACTGTATATGACGCAATTCTACACCTATCGCATAATATGATATACCTATACAGCTCTGAGCAATTCCGAGCATGAGATACTTATGAGTTGCATACATGTATATCAGATGGTACACATATGCTGCCAAAAATGCCGAGAAGGCTACTACATAGTTATTCTTCAATAACTTTCTAAACCAAGGATATAATAAACGGCATCCGATTAAAGCTATCAAGAACCACAAAGGGTTATTTCCTGGTATGAGGTTCACAGCTACCCATCTTGAAAAAGTAATCCTAAATAATAATAGTATCGAATTTTGAGAATGAAAGAATTGCGGCAGCCATATCAGCCATGAAATAATAGAAAAGAACAGGTATGGGATAACAAGCGTGTGCCATACTTTCTTACATACAGTGGCATAATCCTGTTCTTTGTCAAACATCCCGGACTTGAAAAAGAACCAAGACATAAAGAAATAGAATACACGTTCACCCCATACATGCCAAAAATGCAACTGATAGTCTGTAAAAAGTTCAATATGCAACAGAATCACTACTACTATAAGCAATCCTGCAATCCAATCCAGATAGGCACAACGGCCAATATAATTAGTTTCTTTCATTACCATCAGAATTTATCATCTGCGCATTATATTCTTATGTCAACGGATCATATGATGTTTCAATATACTTCTCCCTACGATTTTTTGCCTTTATACCCACCGCCCAAGGCAAGTACCGCCGCAGCAACACATCAGCCACCGGCAGTATCACCGCACATGACACGACCATCGCCCATACCAGAGGCAGTCCAAATAAACTAACTCCCTTGACCTCATATAAATACACCAATGTGGTTATAATTATAAAGTGTCCGCAATAGTACGTCATAGAGTTGCGTCCCAAATATCCTAAAGGAAATACCCTGAAAAACCACGGGGGCATCAATCTAACCACATAGTTCCAAGCCACTATCCCAGCCAATGAAGATGGCAGGAAAAGAAGCCAAGATTCCATAGGTGCCGTCATACCTACCTGAGCGAATGGGATGGTCGGGACTTTTAACAACACTATTGCAAGATATATAATAATCCCGGCTCCCGCGACCCACATATTGTATTGCAGTCTCTTGAACAGACGCCCAACGGCATAGCACGATAGAGCCAGAAAACCTTGGGATATAGCCATTATAAAATAGTTGCCGTCGTTATATGTTCTTAACAAGAATACATATATGAAAGCGATAACAAATGCAGACATCATAATAAACCAATTATTGAAACGCATCTTCACACAGAGGGGGTAAAGCATGCGTGCGATTATCAGTGCTTCTAAAAACCACAAAGGGCCATTTCCAGGAAACGACCCAGCAGCATACAGATACATCAATGTTGCTCCTGCTATCCATCTGAAAGACCATTCGTGCTCTGCCAGATACTGCAATGACCATATAAAATAGCCTACCAATGTGAAAAATATGAAAGGCATAATCAAACCTTTCAATATCTTAGACATATAGATTGCTCCTCCTTGCTCAAACATGCCACTCTTAAAAAAGAACCAAGGCATAAAAAAAATAAAACCAACTATATCCACCTAACGCATACCATCGCAAACTATATCCTGATTCCTGTGAAATATGCCCCGTAACCATCACTAGAATCAACAGGCCGGCAATCCAGTCCATGGACTGGTCACGTGTGGTCTTAGAGGCTGATGCTTCAATAACATCGCCATCATTTTTATTTATTAAATGGGGAGGGGTAACCAACTGACATTAAACGATTTAAATAATTTTACTTCTGGAGGAAGCGGAGCTGAGCCTCAAGCATCTCGAGGGATAGCATAGGACTGCCGGCATCACGTGCCATGGCGAGGGGGCGTGTGTATAGGTAGTCGATTTCCATGGGACGGTGGAAGTCATAGTCGAGCTTCATGGATGGCGAATACGGGGTCATCTCGTCGGTGCTACGGATCATGTCGTCGGCAAACGACTCAGGGATGGATGTCACACCGCATGCGTGAGCTGCATGTATAACCTCGAGCATCTGGCGATGGATGAGTTCACGAGTTGACGGATGACGCAGCAGTTCGTCAGTCTGTGCCCCGAGAGCTACAGTCATGCCGTTAAAGGGCATGTTCCACACAGCCTTGCGCCAACGTGCCTCGGCATAGTCAACCATGCGCGCCTTTATACCTGCATCCCGCAAATCTCCGACCAGCTCGTCACAATCAGCATCAGACTTGACCGAGTAGTCGCCGAGATTGATGTGACCGTAACATTGATGGTCAATATGACCAGGACCGCGCTTGGCAGAACAGATAAATGCCAAACCTGCCATGAGCCGTGCGTCAGGAAGCATCTTCTGCACATCTTCCTCCACCCCGAGTCCGTTTTGTATCAGCAGCACTATCGGCTTCTTGCCATCAGCGCATTTGTCAAGCAGCGGACGGAGCAATGACGGCAACAGATGATTGTTGGTGGTCTTCAGCCCTACAATGATAACGTCGACCGCAGGCATCTCTGCAGTCGACGTATAAGCATTGACATTGTCTATGTGGAAAGAACCGTCACACGAGTCGACCTGCAACCCGTTACGCTTCACGAAATCATAGTCACTGTGCAACAAAAAATGCACATCGCGTCCGCTATGGGCAAGTTTGCCTCCATAATAGCCTCCTATGCCGCCGGTGCCTATGATTGCATACTTCATATCACTTATTGGCGCGCTTGCGCTCTATCTCGTCAAGTATGATTTTGCGGATACGCAGATGGTTAGGTGTCACCTCCACATACTCATCCTCCTTGATATATTCCAGAGCTTCCTCGAGACTGAACACAACAGGAGGAATGATACGTGCTTTGTCGTCAGCACCCGAAGCTCGCATGTTGGTGAGTTTCTTGCTCTTGGTGACATTGACCACGATGTCATTGTCCTTGGCGTTCTCACCCACTACCTGTCCGGCATACACTTCCTCCTGAGGGAAGATGAAGAAACGTCCGCGGTCCTGAAGCTTGTCGATGGCATAGGCATATGCCGTGCCGCCCTCCATTGCTATGAGAGAGCCGTTGGTGCGTCGTTCAATATCTCCTTTCCACGGCTGATATTCGTGGAAGCGGTGAGCCATAATGGCTTCACCAGCCGAAGCAGTCAGCACATTGTTGCGCAAACCGATGATGCCGCGTGAGGGTATGGTGAACTCCATGTGTATGCGGTCGTTCTGAGCATTCATCGTAAGCATCTCGCCCTTACGTCGCGTTACCATATCGATGATTTTGCTGGAGTATTCTTCGGGGACGTTGATGGTTAGCAGTTCGACAGGCTCACATTTCTGTCCGTCAATCTCCTTGATGATAACCTGAGGCTGACCTACCTGCAGCTCATAGCCCTCACGACGCATTGTCTCTATGAGTACCGAGAGGTGTAGTACACCGCGGCCAAACACAGTCCAGACATCCTCATGAGGGTCTTTCTGTACCCTGAGTGCCAGATTGCGGTCAAGTTCCTTGGTGAGTCGGTCAGATATATGACGTGATGTGACGTATTTGCCGTCACGACCGAAGAAGGGACTATCGTTGATAGTAAATGTCATTGACATGGTAGGCTCATCAATGGCTATGCGTGGCAGAGCTTCGGGAGTGGAAGCATCAGCCACGGTGTCGCCGATTTCAAAGCCCTCAATGCCCACAAGAGCGCATATGTCGCCACTCTGCACACTCTGCACTTTCTTGCGACCCATACCCTCAAATACATGCAGCTCTTTGATGCGCTGCTTGACAGTAGAGCCGTCCTTCTTCATCAGCACGATGTCCTGACCCTCACGGAACTCGCCACGGTGCACACGTCCGATGGCGATACGGCCTACGTAGCTCGAAAAATCAAGCGATGTAATAAGCATCTGCGAAGCACCCTCGATAGTCTTGGGTGCTGGTATGTATTTGATAATGGCATCCAGCGCAGCGCAGATATTGTCGGTAGGCTTACGCCAATCGTCACTCATCCAGCCCTGCTTAGCAGATCCGTATACGGTGGGGAAATCAAGCTGATCCTCGGTGGCATCAAGATTAAACATCAGGTCAAACACCATTTCCTGCACCTCATCAGGGCGGCAGTTGGGTTTATCTACTTTATTGATGACGACCACAGGCTTCAGTCCCATCTGGATTGCTTTTTGCAGCACGAAACGCGTCTGGGGCATCGGACCTTCAAACGCATCCACAAGCAGCAGACATCCGTCTGCCATATTGAGCACACGCTCCACTTCGCCGCCGAAATCAGCGTGTCCCGGAGTATCTATGATGTTGATCTTGCAATCTTTATAGTTGATTGACACGTTCTTGGAGAGAATGGTTATGCCACGCTCTCTTTCGAGGTCATTGTTGTCAAGGATCAGTTCACCGGCATTTTGGTTCTCACGAAACAGATGCCCGGCAAGGAGCATTTTGTCCACGAGGGTGGTCTTACCGTGGTCCACGTGGGCAATGATGGCAATATTGCGAATGTTTTGCATACCTTAATGGAAACTTGTATGTACACTTGAAAACCGGACACTACACCCGGTCCCTATTTAAATCAGTCTGCAAAGTTACGCATTTTTCTCAAATCTCAGCCCATTCCACCCCATTAGTGCGCATTTTCAGCCATAAAAACCACAGACAGAATACATTTGTAGGGACATGCCGTGGCATGTCCGCTAACAGGCAAATATCATCAAGCATATATGAATTGAAGTCTCGACTCAAAAACGGACAGCCATGGCATGTCCCTACAGACGCATAAACTATTCCAATTTTGTCACTCGATCAATATGAAGAACCACTTGTAAGACGTTTGACAGCGAAGTCGAGCATGGTGTCGTGACCGGCGAGGGCTTGGATGGGGTCGAGGTCGATGGTGCAACCTTCGGTGGGAGTTACGCCCTGCTCAGTGCATACTCCACGGGCATCGTACATGGGGCAGGCGGAGAATCTGACGCCCCAGCCATTGGGTATCTCGCTTGAAAACGGCATGCCGCTTCCTCCGCCGGTGGTGGCTCCTACAACGGTAACCCCAGGTAGATATTTCATCACGGAGACGAAATTATTGGCAGCCGAGAAGGTGGAACGGTTACAGAGCACTACCACTGGTTTACCCCAGAGCACATGGCTTCCGCCAGCAGGTCGGTAATGGATCGGATAAGGTTCTGAAAAGTCACCATGTCCTGGTCCCGTCTTATGCTGGATGGAACCGACAACGGTCTCTTGGGTAATGAAGCGGCTGACGAGGGTTTCTACGTTGGTCAGATCACCGCCACCGTTGTCGCGCACATCAATGATGAGACCTTGCGTAGAAGCCAGATAGTTAAGCACATAGTCAAGATTTCCCTCGCCGAGAGTCACGCCGAAAGAACCGTAATAGAGATAGCCCACATTCTGGGGCAATATGCCGTAGGTCATCCCATTGACCTGACGGTAGTTGAAGTTGAAATAATATTGCTCGACGAGCCGTGCGTCATAGTTCTGAGGATAGTCGCTCCACCATTTGCGGTAATATGACACCTCAAACGGCGACGACAGGTTGGTATGACCGTCACGCAACTCTGCAAGCATGGCAGCGCAGACATCAAACAGCTCGCTCCGTGTCATCTCATCACTTATCTTGGCGGCATATCGGTCATGCACCTCGTCCCAGTCCACACCCTTGTCGGCAAAGAAACAGTAATGCTCATCAACCACCGTCCACAGTGCCTCAAAATTGCCACGGGGATCATCCTCCCACTGCTCTATCTCATGACATGACGAGAATCCGAAAGCAGTCAGCAGGGAGAGAATATACAGTATGATTATGCGTACTATAGCTGGCATAGGATATTTATTACAAAGCACTGATTATGCGGGTATTATCTACCGACAGCTTCTTTCGCGGATTTATGCTCATCCACTCGCCAGAGATGCCTATGATGAATGTGTTGGAGGTGATGCGCGAGGTGATGCCGTTGACCTTCGTGGAATACACATAACCTCTGTAGCCCACTCGGAGTGATGTAGAACCAAAATGCAGGTCAGCGGTCAGCTGGTTATCCATGGCAAAATAGTTGCCCCAGTGTCCCCAGTGGATAGTGTTTTTACGGTTGCCGAGCCAATATTCATAATATAGCTGCCCGTATTCCACACCATAGAACACGCCGGTCAATGGCATTATGGGGCGGTAAGTCAGCGTTACAGGCAGACGACCAATGCGGGTCTTCCACGAAGCATAGGCAGCGGCATCAATAGTCCATGACACCTTGGCAGATGCAGGGTTGTTGCTGTTGCGTCCGTTGTACATGCACCCTGCCATGATACCGGTTGCCCCACCTGCACCTACTGTGATGCCCCATGGAAGTTTCCATCTATGTATCATAGCCCAACGGGCATCCAGCCCTGCATACCACATCGAATTATTGCGTGCCGGGCTGTCGGTATGATCCCATGTGCCTCTCACAGCCAGACTCATCACCCATCGCTCAGGCGAGAACTTCATGGCTTGCCACCGCTCATACTGGAGGGCAAGAGAATATCCGCCATATATAAGAGGTGTCAGATATGTGTCTGCAAGATGCGAGCCGCCAGCCTCAAACGTGTATGCCGACATGACAGGACGTATAACCTCCATCCGTGACGAATCTGTCTCGGCTGCGCGTGATTGCATGACTGCCATCAGCATCAGAGCAACAAACAGATTAATCCTACGCATTGTCATCAAACTCAATTACAGACTGGCTCTGGGAATCAGACTCAGCAGTCTCCGAGTCTGAACGTTCAGTTTCCGCAACCTCCTCTATTTCATCAGGTTCGTCGGTGAAAATCGGTTCCAGTTCGGCAATCTTGTCAAGCTGCCATGTGGTCAGTCGCTTTCCTTTGGCTCTGAACGACTTTACGCCGACAAATTCGTCAACATCCACTATCATTGGATCTCGCTGTGCATCATCTCCTCCGAATGTAACCTCAAGACGGGCATGAGGTGTGTCGGTGATGAACAGCAGCCGTGACTTCTCATTTTCACCAATGAAACGCTGACGCTTGGCTGACGGCTCAAACGTAAATCGCTTGAGATAAGGATACTTCTGGTCGGCATCATAGAGCACAGCCGTCCACTCAACGCCCTCACGATACTTCTCTATGCGCAGGATGCCCTCGCTATAATGGTTGGTAGCCTCAAACGAACTCATGTAATACTCGCCGGTATTGAGCACCACAAGTATCTGATCCTCGCCAAGGAACTCACCCAAGTAGCATCCCTGGGCATTATAGTTGAGACGCAACACATCGTGGTCAAACCATACCTGTCTGCCTCCGAGAGTCGACACGCCCTTGTCTTTGAGCGTGAAACTCTTGACCTCATTTTTGGTCACGAGATTACCCATCGCACCCTTGCCCTTGATGGCAAGTTTGCTGAAATCGACATCAAACGACAGAGCTTTGAGCCTCGGCTTCTCCTTGAGATTGACGCTGACCACCTCCGCCTCTCCGTTGTGGTTGACAGTGAAGTAACGTACACGCGTGCCAGGCTTGCCCGGGGTCATGTCGTAGTCCTTGTCGCGTGTCAGTCCGGTAACGGCAAAACGCTTCATATAATAAGGTCCGTTTTTGCCGTTCTGGTAGATGGCATTATATATGGTGCGCTCGTCTCCTTTCTTAAACACACCGAGCCAGAGCACATTCTTGCCGATAAACAGCTTGTCCTGCACTTTGACCACCTTATAATGACCGTCACGGTAGAACACGATTATGTCATCAATCGACGAACAGTTGCATACAAACTCCTCCTTCTTCAATGATGTGCCGATGAAACCCTCCTCTCGATTGATATACAGCTTCTCATTTGCCTCGGCGACCACCGCAGCCTCAATATTGTCGAAACTGCGGATCTGGGTGTGACGCGGATACGCCTCGCCGTATTTCTCTTTGAGTTGTTCAAACCAGCCTATGGTGTATGAGGTCATGTCGCTTAGCTTCTCCAGCAGATCGGCTATACGGGCATCGTACTGCGCTATCAGCTCCTCATTCTGCTTGGCATTGAAGCGGATTATGCGCCCCATCTTGATTTCAAACAGCCGCTCGATATCCTCTGTGGTGACCTCGCGCCACAGCTTAGGCTTCCACGGCTCAAGACGCTTGTCGATATGCAGAATGGCAGCCTCTTTTGACGGAGCCTGCTCATACTCCTTATCTTTATATATGCGTTCTTCGATGAATATCCGCTCCAGAGAGGCGAAAAACAGCAGTTCGCGCACCTCTCCGAGCTGTATTTCCAGCTCGCGACGCAATATGTCACGCGTCGTGTCGACATTGTAACGGAGCACATCGCTCACCCCCACAAAGTGTGGCTTTTTGTCACGGATTATGCAACAGTTGGGCGATATCGATACTTCGCAGTCGGTAAACGCATAGAGGGCATCGATGGTCTTGTCGCTTGAAGTGCCTGGCAGCAGATGCACGATGATACGCGCTGTTTCCGCAGTGTTGTCATCGACCTTGCGTATTTTGATTTTTCCACCCTCAAACGCCTTGATTATCGAATCAATTACCGTACCTGTGGTCTTGCCGTAAGGTATCTCGGTAATGGCGAGAGTCTTGTTGTCGATTTTTTCTATCTTGGATCTGACTTTGACAGCTCCTCCTCGCTCGCCGTCATTATAGCGGCTGACATCAATCATGCCGCCGGTCACGAAGTCGGGATACAGTACAAAATCCTCACCTCGAAGATATGACACTGCCGCGTCAATAATCTCGTTAAAATTGTGGGGCAGAATTTTGCTGCTGAGACCCACCGCGATGCCCTCTACTCCCTGGGCAAGAAGCAGCGGGAACTTGGCAGGCAGGGTCACAGGCTCCTTCTTGCGTCCGTCATAGCTGAGCGTCCAGTCGGTCACCTTGGGATTAAAAAGCACGTCGAGCGCAAACTGGCTCAGACGCGCTTCAATATATCGCCCAGCGGCAGCCGACGACCCGGTTAGTATGTTGCCCCAGTTACCCTGTGTCTCCACAAGCAGGTCCTTCTGACCGAGTTGCACGAGAGCTTCATATATCGAGGCATCACCATGAGGATGATACTGCATGGTGTTGCCGACGATATTTGCCACCTTGTTGAAGCGTCCGTCATCGAGAGTGCGCATGGAGTGGAGTATGCGCCTCTGCACCGGCTTCAGACCATCGTCAATCGCCGGGACGGCACGCTCAAGAATCACATATGAGGCATAGTCCAAAAACCAGCTGCGATACATGCCCCTGAGATGATGTTTTGCAAGATCCTCCGCCAATGAGTGATGATGGGCTGGAAGCTGTGAGTCCACAGCCTCTTCTGCCTCGACTTCGCTTACATCTTCGGCTGCCGGTTCTATGTCATCGTCTGACATGCGGTCAATGGGTTCGTCTGTATCGTTGGGTGTGTTTTTAGACATGGACTGATGTGATAGTGTCGTAGGGTGATTCTATACTGTGAGGATTTCCTTTTCTTTGGCAGCGAAGAGGTCGTCAATCTGCTTGAGATATTTGTCGTGGAGCTTCTGGGCTGTGCCTTCGGCATCTTTCTCCACATCCTCAGGCATACCTTGCTTGACAGCCTTCTTCAGACCCTCGATAGCGTCACGGCGAGCATTGCGCACCGATACCTTTGCCTGCTCAGCCTCTGCTTTTGACTGCTTTACAAGCTGCTTGCGGCGGTCCTCGGTCAATGGCGGGATGGATATGCGTATCACTTCGCCATTGTTTTCAGGTGTGATGCCGAGTTCGCTGTTGATGATGGCTTTCTCGATTTCGCGGAACATTGATTTTTCCCACGGGGTAATTACGATGGTACGCGCATCAGGCACGGAGATATTGGCGACGTTGCTGATAGGGGCTGCGCTTCCGTAGTAGTCTACACGGATACCGTCAAGGATTTTGGGGTTGGCTTTGCCAGCTCGGATGTGGGCGAGTGATTCGTCAAGATATTCTACAGCCATCTGCATCTTCTCTTCAGCAGGGCCGAGGTAAGTTTTGGGATCGGTCATGGTTGACAGGGAGTTATTGAGTAAATGATTATGATTATTTCGCGTTAGTCACAAGCGTACCGATATTCTCGCCCTTGAGCACCTTTATAAGATTGCCGGGGGTGTCCATATCAAAGACATATATGGGCAGATCGTTTTCACGGCACATAGTGATGGCAGTGAGATCCATCACTTTCAGTCCGCGTGACAGCACTTCGTCATAGGTGATGGTGCTGAATTTCTTCGCCTCAGGATCTTTCTCGGGATCGGCAGTGTACACACCATCGACACGAGTGCCTTTGAGCATGATTTCAGCATCGATCTCCACACCACGGAGTGCGCTGGCGGTGTCAGTGGTGAAGAACGGATTGCCTGTTCCTCCGGCGATGATGGCTACTTCGCCCTTAGCCATAGCCTCAAGAGCCTTGCGGCTGCTGTAGTGTTCGCCCACCGGGTGCATGGCTATGGAGGTCATCACGCATGCACGCTGCCCCACGGCTTCCAGAGCCGAACGCAGAGCAAGCGAATTAATCACTGTGGCAAGCATACCCATCTGGTCTCCCGTGACACGGTCAAAACCTTTGGCAGCCCCCGAAAGTCCGCGGAATATATTGCCTCCGCCTATGACTATTGCCACTTCAACACCCATAGAGCCTACGAGCTCGGCTATCTGGGTGGCATACGAATTAAGTCGCTCGGTGTCTATACCGTAACCCTGGGCACCCATGAGGCTTTCGCCGCTGAGTTTGAGTAAGATTCTGGAATATCGTGGTGTACTCATGATTTATGATTAAGTGTAATTAGCCGGATTTATGTTAAAAAGTTCCTGTTTCCACAAAGTTAGGAAAAAATTCAGCCATTGCTGAAACTTTTCCGACAGTTTTAGCGTCTAAACAATATAATAAACACTGAAAACATCACCAGATACTTAAAAACAACACTGCTATGAAAATCAAAGCCCTGCTATCAATCGCCCTGCTGACCATGGCGGCAACCAACCTTAATGCAGCAAACGTCACCCGCGATGTGCCCGTCACCGGCGACATCAACGCCCTTGTGACATCATCCAGCGTCGATGTAGTCTACACCGTGGCTCCCGGCGCAGTCAAAGTCTCCGTTACAGGACCCGACAATCTTGTGCCTATGGTGCAGGTAGTCAAGAAAGGTCAGACACTCAACATCGGCGTCCAGAAACCTAAGGATGTCAAGCACTTGAATCTTAAAGGTTTGAAAGTCATGGTGCACGGCCCCGTAGTTTATGCCATCAAAGCCTATACATCATCCGACATCGAATTCACCAATCAGCTCAACGTGGGCAATAAGACGCTTAAACTGCATGCTGACACATCTGCAGACATTGAGATTCCCGAAGTCTCCTCTACCGGCACAGTCAGCATCAACGCAGACACTTCGGCTGACATCAAGATAAAGACACTACGAGCTGACCAGCTGACCGTCGATGCCAATACCTCGGCAGATGTGGAGATGTCTACAGTCAATGTAACCACGATGGATCTAAAAGCAAACACTTCGGCAGACATCAAGATAGGCTCAGCTGCCGTAAGCATCATAGGCACACGCGCCGACACCGCAGCCGACATCAAGATAGGCAATCTCACCGCCCGCATACTTGACGCATCAGCCGACACAGGTGCCGACATCAAGATCGGTAGCGGACGCGCCGACAAAGTGAAAGCAAAAGCTGACACAGGTGCCGATATAGACCTCAAAGGCCTCACAATAGGCGAACTCACATCAAAAAGCACTGGCACAGGGGGCTCTGTAAAGACCCGTTAACCGCACGTCACTCTAAACCTTTCCTGTGGGCATCAGATCATATGGTCTGATGCCCACTTTTATTTCGCGAACATTACGAAAGGCGACCGCGTTAATTGAGAAATCCATCATACATCATATGAAACGCGGAGCTTCACGGTTAAACCTCACAAAACTTTTGATGTTCGGTTACACTTCCGACGTGCCAGAACGCAATATACTCATAGGATACCTTGTCTACTCCACCGTAGGATTCCTGCTGCTGATGCTTCCATGGGCATGCAAGTCCGATGTCAGTTGAATTGACAATCTTTTCACTGCCGTATCGGCGCTTTCCACCACAGGGCTCGCTACCGTAGACATACCCGGGGTCTATACCATATTCGGGCAATGCGTCATACTCGCGTTGATACAGATGGGAGCCTTAGGCTACATGACCCTCAGCACCTACATAATCTACCGTCTGACCCATCATATCAACAATACAACCGGCAATATCGTGAGTGCTTCTGTCTCAATCCCATATGGGATGAAGCTCCATGATCTGGTCAGCAGCATCATCCATTTCACCGTATTGTTTGAACTGCTCGGTTTCATATCATTCGCTCGGTTTCATATCATTCTATGTGGCTCTGCTCCTCGCAGGCACGCCATCGGCTGGATGGAACGCTCTGTTCCTGTCCATATCATCATTCTGCACAGCCGGATTCAGCCCTTTCAGCGATTCGCTATGCCAGTTCAGCGACAATCTCCTTGTCAACATCACCGTCGCCGTCCTCAGCTATGCCGGAGCCATGGGATTCATAGTGATGACCGACATTACTTATCGCATAAGGAAACGCCATCACTCACTTACATTCACCACCAAAGTCATCTTGCTTATCACTTGCATAATGACCATAGGAGGTACTGCCCTCCTCGCTTTCAGCCATACTGCTGCGGCATCCCAAGACTGGGGACACCGCTTGCTACTTTCGTTTTTCCAGACGATGTCAGCCATGACCACTGTGGGATACAACACTATGGATCTGTCAACGCTTGCCGTGGGTCCTATCCTTGTATTTTCTCTGATAATGTTCATCGGTGCATCCCCGTCTGGCACAGGAGGAGGTGTGAAATGCACATCCGTCTCTGCCGTGTGGGGCTTTGTCATGTCAAAACTCGGTTTACGACACAACGTGACATTCCTCCGGCGTACCATACCGCCCTACAGAATAGACACCGCATTGTCAAGCATAATAGTCTACGGACTGATGATATTCATAGGATGCATCATATTGGCTTACTGCGAACCCTTTGCTCTATCTCAAATTCTTTTCGAAGCCACATCAGCCATCGGCACAGTCGGACTAAGCACGGGCATAACACCCGATCTGTCAGCCACAGGCAAAGCCACTATCATCGTATTGATGTACATAGGCCGCGTAGGAGTAATCACATTCGGCTCCGCAATCCTTGCCCGCAACAACGCCGCAAGCCATATTTTCAAGAAAAGCGATCTCGCTGTCTGACCGTGCCTGTATTTTCTCTGCCTCAACATTTGATGTTGGAGGATACGTGGATTTTTTGTTAACTTTGTGGGAATCATCAAGCTCAACAAAAACATCACGACATAATGGCAGAACTTAAAGACCTCACCAAGCGCAGCGAAGACTACTCGCGCTGGTACAACGAACTCGTAGTGAAAGCAGACCTCGCAGAGCAGTCGGCTGTGCGCGGATGTATGGTAATAAAGCCCTATGGCTATGCCATCTGGGAAAAGATGCAGCACACGCTCGACAAGATGTTCAAGGCTACCGGTGTACAAAACGCCTACTTCCCCCTGCTCATCCCCAAATCATTCCTGTGCCGCGAAGCCGAGCACGTAGAGGGTTTTGCCAAAGAGTGCGCCGTGGTGACCCACTACCGTCTCAAAAACGATCCCAACGGCAACGGTGTCATCGTCGACCCCGATGCGCGCCTCGAAGAGGAGCTGATAGTGCGCCCAACTTCCGAGACCATCATCTGGGGCACATATAAGAACTGGATACAGAGCTACCGCGACCTCCCCATTCTGTGCAACCAGTGGGCTAACGTGATGCGCTGGGAGATGCGCACCCGCATGTTCCTCCGCACCGCAGAATTCCTCTGGCAGGAAGGACATACCGCCCACGCTACAGCCGAGGAGGCGGAAGCCCGCACAGTGCAGATGCTCAATGTCTATGCAGATTTCGCCGAAAACTTCATGGCAGTCCCCGTGATCAAGGGTGTCAAGAGCGCTAACGAACGTTTTGCCGGCGCACTCAACACATACACCATCGAAGCCATGATGCAAGACGGCAAAGCCCTCCAGAGCGGCACAAGCCACTTCCTCGGGCAGAACTTTGCCAAGGCTTTCGATGTGACATTTGTTAACAAGGACAATAAGCCCGAATATGTGTGGGCAAGTTCATGGGGAGTGTCAACCCGCCTGATGGGTGCGCTTATCATGACCCACAGCGATGACAACGGTCTCGTGCTCCCTCCGCATCTCGCTCCCATACAGGTGGTAATCATCCCTGTGTCTAAAAACGCAGATCAGCTCGCCGAAGTCGACAAAGTGGTAGACCCCATCGTCAACAATCTTCGTGCACGCGAGATTTCGGTCAAGTATGACAACGCCGACAACAAGCGTCCAGGCTTCAAATTTGCCGACTACGAGCTTAAGGGTGTGCCTGTGCGCCTCGTGCTTGGTGCCCGCGACATCGCCAACGGCACAATCGAAGTCATGCGCCGCGACACTCTCGAAAAGACCGTCGTGCCTCTTGACGGCATCGAGGACTACGTGCAGAATCTCCTTGAGGACATCCAGAAGAACATATTCCAGAAAGCGCTCAAGCTCCGCGAATCCATGACCCGCACCGTGGAAACCTATGACGAGTTCAAGGAAGAAATCGAAAAGGGAGGTTTCATACTCGCACATTGGGACGGCACACCAGAGACCGAAGACCTCATCAAGGAGGAGACCAAAGCCACTATCCGCTGCATCCCCTTGGATGGCGACACTACTCCCGGCAAGTGCATGGTCACCGGAAAGCCGTCAAAACAGCGTGTAATCTTCGCAAGAGCATACTAATCTAACAGCCATCACTCTTTCCACAATGAAAGCCCCCGTAATCGCTATAGTCATCCCATGTTACAATGAAGAGGAGGCTCTCCCCATCACCGCCGCCAAGCTGCTCTCTCTGCTTGACAGCATGCATGCAGACGGTTTGATAGACCCTGCCAGCTATGTCATGTGCAGTAACGACGGCAGCCGTGACGACACATGGCGCATTATCTCGGAGCTGCATGCTGCCGATGCTCGCATCAAAGGCATATCGCTCGCTCATAACCGTGGACATCAATATGCCCTGCTGGCGGGGCTGATGGAGGTAAAGGATCATTGCGACGCCGCTGTCTCCATTGACGCGGATCTTCAGGATGACCCTGAAGCCATCAGGGAGATGGTCAAGAAATATCTTGACGGCAAGGAAATAGTCTACGGTGTACGCAGCAGCCGTCAGACGGACACCTGGTTCAAACGCAATACAGCCCATGCCTTCTACTCTTTCCAGAAATCCATGGGGCTGGAGACAGTCTATGACCATGCCGACTACCGCCTGATGTCAAACCGCGCACTCAATCTGCTCAGTTACTACGGAGAGAGTAACCTTTTTCTGCGCGGTATCATACCACAGATAGGACTTGACACTGCCATAGTGACCTACAGCCGTGCCTCACGTGTGGCTGGAGAGTCGAAATATCCGCTGAAGAAGATGCTCAGTTTCTCTATCGACGGCATCACGAGTTTCTCTGCCCGTCCGATGCGGTGGATATTCTTTGTCGGGCTGCTGCTTCTCGCGATTGACCTTGTAGTGGGTGCTTACGTGCTCTACTCACACTTCTTCCGGGAGACGATTTCGGGCTGGGCATCCATCATGTTGTCCGTATGGTTCCTTGGAAGCCTCATACTCATAGCCATCGGCATAGTCGGGGAGTATATAGGCAAGATATTTACGGAGGTCAAAGGACGTCCGCGGTATGCCCTGCGCGACAAACTGATCGATTAGACTATCAAAACATGGACAAGCTGTTTCTTGACAAGACCGGACTGACAAGTGAGCAGGCATCCAGGATGCTTGACTCCATCCGCGACTGCCTCGTGAAATGCGCCTTGCAAGGTGACTCTGTCGCGCTGCCCGGTTTCGGCACGTTCGTGACAGTGAAAGACGACGAGCGTGTGGACCGTGACCTCTCTACTGGTCGCAAGGTGCTGCTGCCTCCGCACCTTTCCATGGACTTCAAAAGCAGTTCTGCCCTGCTAAAAAGCCTCCCAAAAAGCATATAATCCTCACTGACAGGCTATGAACAATACACTGACATTGCAGCAATTTGCGCAGATGGTAGCCACTTCGGCTGACATCTCTATGGATGAATCCCAGTCGTTCATAGCCTCTCTTACTGACCATGTCAGGAGTCTGCTTGCCGCCGGCGAAAAAGCGCATCTGCCAGGCATAGGCACCTTTGCGGTAATAGAAACCGACGGCAAACCATCGGTCATGTTCGCTCCTGATGACAGTTTTGCCGAAGCCGTCAACGAGCCGTTTGCCATGTTTGAGCCGATGGAACTTGATGATGACGCAGCCATCGATATCGCCCAATCTGAGATAGAAGTGACGAAGTCACAGAATGATGATAATGAGCCTGCACAAGATTCCGCATCTGCACTCCAAGAGTCATCCACTCCAGCCGTAGCCGATAATAACGCAGATGAGGTTGAAGACGAGGATAAAAATAGACATAATGAAACAGACCCTGTTTCACCCCAGCATACTGATGCCCAACCCATAAACCCACCAATACAATCTGTCGTCACACCGATTGCCACTCCTCAGATTGCGCCCTCGCCCACGCGCCAGTACCGCATCGGATGGCTCAGCATGGGCATAGCCATAGGGGCAGTGATAGGCTATCTCGTTGCCGCTCTTATATATACATCCAAAGACATCTCTGACAGCGACGACTACGACACGACGTACCAAGAGGCAATCGAATACACCGATACAATCCCCTCTGTAAGCGATGAGGCAGATGCCAACGTAGACATCTACCCTACTGCCACCGCCTCCTCGAGTCTGTGCACCGACACCGTGACCACCAAGCGGTATATCACCCACATGGCTAAGGATTATTACGGCGACCGCAACTTCTGGGTCTACATCTACGAAGCCAATCGAGAAGCATTGGGACATCCCGAACGCACCCTCCCCGGCACAGTAGTAGAAATCCCCGTCCCATCATCCATCCCCGCCAACCCCTCCAACCCCGACGACATCAGGAAAGCGAAACTCCTCGCCGCCGAAATCTACGCCCGCTTCCAGTAGCTAATCCTACCAACATTCAATGCGGAAAATCATCGCATAATGCTGTTGAATCAAGCATGGATAATTAATTAAATAGAGAAGCTGTTGCAGAACTCAGGGATCATGCAACACCCTCGCCCATCAAGCATTGCATTTGCGAGTACTGCTGAAAGCGGACATGCCGTGGCATGTCCCTACACTTTTACGATTCATCATACACAAACAACCAAAGATTGACAAGTAGTATATATGACCCTACAGACAGGTTTTTACTGAAAAAAGATTAAACATTTGGAGTACGCAACTTTAAATAAATAAATTTAACAATCTGCGCGTACAGGGAAATTGTTATAAAGTCTAATTTTGTGTCGGTTATGGCTTATCCATAACCTTATCCCTCTTATCACGGTCATGGAATAAGTACCGGATGGACGACTGACCGCCACTGACAGACATCTAAAAATACAATCACCATAGGAAAAAACTCTAATTATGACCGATCAGGTAGACATCAGACAATTAGGCGACCTCGTGGCATCTAAGAGCAATTTCATGCATCTTGTCACACAAGGTATGGACCAGACAATCGTCGGACAGAAACACCTCATAGATTCGCTGCTTATAGCCCTGCTTGCCAACGGACACGTGCTGCTCGAGGGTGTCCCCGGACTTGCCAAGACTCTTGCCATCAAGACTCTCGCACAGGTAATCGACGCAAAATACAGCCGCATACAGTTTACACCCGACCTCCTCCCTGCCGATGTCATAGGCACTATGATATACAGCGTGAAAAACGAGAAGTTCGAGATCAAGAAGGGTCCGATTTTCGCCAACTTCGTGCTGGCTGACGAAATCAACCGCGCCCCGGCAAAGGTGCAGAGCGCACTGCTTGAGGCGATGCAGGAACGTCAGGTGACTCTCGGCGACCGCACATTCCGTCTGGATGATCCCTTCCTGGTCATGGCGACACAGAACCCCATCGAACAAGAAGGCACATATCCCCTCCCCGAGGCACAGGTTGACCGTTTCCTGCTAAAAGTCATCATCAGCTACCCGACCAAGGACGAGGAGAAGATCATCATCCGCCAGAACATCGCCGCCGACAAGAAGGAGGTACGTCCGTTGCTGCGTCCCGAAGAAATCATCGAAGTCCAGGAAGTTGTCAAGAAAATCTACCTTGACGAGAAGATCGAGCGTTACATCATCGATATCGTGTTTGCTACACGTAATCCCGAAGATGCCGGACTCGAGGATCTCAAGAACATCATAGCCTTCGGAGCTTCGCCCCGTGCATCCATCTCGCTGGCACGTGCATCGCGCGCCTATGCATTCCTCCGCGGCAGAGGCTATGTCATCCCCGAGGATGTACGCGCCGTATGCCACGACGTGCTCCGCCACCGTATCGGTCTGACCTACGAGGCTGAGGCTAACAACATCACCACCGACGAAATCATCTCCAATATCCTTGACAAGGTAGAGGTGCCCTGACACCGTGCCTCGGCATTCTTATTATGGAAGCCAACGAACTACTTAAAAAGGTACGCAAGATCGAGATCAAGACTCGGGGCTTGTCGCAGAACATATTTGCAGGCGAATACCACAGTGCCTTCAAAGGACGCGGTATGACCTTTGCCGAGGTGCGCGAGTACCAGTATGGCGACGATATCCGCGACATAGACTGGAACGTGACAGCGCGCCACAACAAGCCCTACGTCAAGGTCTACGAGGAGGAACGCGAGCTGACGGTCATGCTGCTCGTCGATGTCTCACGCAGCCGCCTCTTCGGTGCGGTGGGCGACGAGAAACGCGAGATTATGGCTGAAATCGCTGCAACGATAGCCTACAGTGCCATCACCAACAACGACAAGATAGGCGTACTTTTCTTCTCTGACCGCATAGAGAAATTCATACCTCCTAAAAAAGGTCGCCGCCACGTGCTTTTCATCATCCGCGAGCTCCTTGATTTCCAGCCTCAGGGGGTAGGCACCGATATAGCAGCAGCCCTGCGATACTTCACCGATGCACTGAAAAAGCGCACCACCACCTTCCTGATAAGCGATTTCATCGATACACATGATTACTCGCAGGCTCTGTCGATAGCCTCCAACCGCCACGATGTCATAGGCATACAGGTCTATGACAAGCGCGACACATCGCTGCCTTCGGTCGGTCTTGTGCGCATGTGCGACCTTGAATCAGGAGCCGAGCGATGGGTCGACACATCAAGCTCCGCAGTGCGCAAAGCCTACGGTCGCTGGTGGTACGAACGGCAGCAGCGCATGGATGCAGGGTTCAAACGCTCTCGCATCGACATGGCATCCATAGCCACCGACGAGGATTTCGTCAAAGCCCTCATGGGTCTGTTCAAGCGCAGAGGCGCCGGACGATGACAATCGTCCATTTTCAATCACAAGATCTTCAAGATATGTTGACAAAAGCACTTCCCCATATTCCCACATGCCGCAGGCTCTTATCTGCTATAGGTGTAGCTTTCTTATTGACGGCAGCGCCCTCTATGCGCGGACAGAGTGTCAGGATAGAGTCAAAACTCGACTCAGCCACACTGCTGATGGGACGTGTCACCGCGCTCAATGTGACAGTGGTCAAACCTACAGCAGAGCGTGGCAGCATCATCATACCGCGTGATTCAATGACCGCCAACGTGGAAATCGTGGGCGAAGCCTCTGCCGATACTTCCAACCTCGGAAACGGCATCGAGGAAATCAAGCGGCGCATCATACTCCAGTCATTTGATTCGGGGGTCTATGTGCTCAAACCTATACTCTATGTCAGCCCACTCGGTGACACCATAGCGTCTGACCGCCCTGTGCTGAAGGTAATCCCTGCCAATGTGGATTCACTGACCACCATACATGACTATGCTGATGCGCAGGAGGGCGAACATAAGTTTTTCGACTTCCTTCCCGATTTCATGTCCACATGGTGGTTTTGGCTGATAGTGGGCGTAGTACTCGCCACAGCTGGCATAATCCTGTATTTCCACTACGTCCGCAAAGGCAAAATCAGCATCAAGCTCCGCACCAAACCTGAGGAACCGCCCTATGACCGCGCTGTCCGCTCGCTCAATGACCTGCGCGCCCAGCATCTGTGCGAACAGGGGCGCGAGAAGGAGTTCTACACCCGGCTTACCGACATACTTCGAGTATATCTCGACAAACGTTTCCATATCAACGCCATGGAGATGACATCTTCGCAGATTCTCCGTGCGCTTGAGGGTAATGAAGCGACCAGACTGCCCAAGCTCCACATGAGCCAGCTCCTCGAAATAGCCGACTTCGTCAAATTCGCCGCGCAGCGACCACTGCCCGACGATAACGCCAAGGCATTTAACAACGCCATGCAATTTGTCGAAGATACCAAGCCCGTAGAAGAGCCTAAGGACTCCCCTGCCGACCAGACCTCCTCGCCATCAACCCCCTCATCCAAATAAAGTTGACAACCCATACTTCCACCCTATATGCAGCTCGCTAATCCGCATTATCTATGGCTGTTCCTGGTGTTCATACCTATCATCATCTGGTACATCAGGATAATACCCCGCAGCAACGCATCGCTCGGGGTCTCAACGCTGCAACCACTTGCCAAGATGCCCCGGTCATGGAAAGTGTATCTGCTCCATCTATGCTTTCTGTTTAAGCTACTCGCCATAGCATGCCTCATCATAGTGCTCTGTCGTCCGCAGAAACGAGACAGTTGGAGCTCTTCGAGCGTCTACGGCTCTGATCTGGTCATAGCCATGGACATATCGGGCAGTATGCTTGCCCGCGACTTCAAGCCTGACCGCTTCGAGGCTGCCAAGGAAGTAGCCAAGAAATTCATTGCCGGGCGAGAGAGCGATAACATCGGTGTCGTGATATTCGCTGGTGAAAGTTTCACAGCCGTTCCCATGACCAACGACCGCGCCGTGCTCTCCAACTATATCAACGACATCAAGATGGGCATGATTGCTGACGGCACTGCCATCGGTGACGGTCTGGCTACCTCCATCAACCGCATCCGCGAGGGCAAAGCAAAGTCCAAAGCCATCATCCTGCTCACTGACGGCAGCAACAACACCGGAGTCGTGGCTCCGCTCACCGCTGCCGAGATTGCCAAGAAATACGGCATCAAGGTATATACGATAGGCATCGGCACAAACGGCAACGCCCTATTCCCGCAGCAGAACGCTTTCGGCCGCATAGAATACGTCCCCATGCCCGTCGTGATCGATGAGGTGACGCTCCGCAAGATCGCATCGACTACCGGCGGCAAATATTTCCGCGCCACCGACAACAAGGCTCTCTCGGAGATATTCGCCCAGATCGACTCCATGGAGAAGACCAAGCTTGATGTACACAACTACTCCGCTACGGAAGATGACTACATGCTGTGGATGGCTCTCGCAATAGGGTTGTTTGCACTCTCTATAATACTACGCCACTCGATAGTACGCACCATCCCCTGATACATTCATATTAACACAACCAAGAGGTTAACCCTATACGATAACATATGATCAGTTTTGTCTATCCCGGTCTGTTATACCTGTTGCTGCTAATCCCGGCAATAGTCGGACTGTGGCTGTGGGCCAGATGGTCAGGCAAGCGCAATCTGCGCAAATTCGGACAGATATCCATACTCCGCCACCTGATGCCCGATGCGTCAAAATACATGGGAGGCATCAAACTCGCAGTCGAGATGGTGGCTCTCGCTGCCATGATTATCGCACTTGCACGCCCCATAGCCAAGACCGCCGGTGCCGAAGGAACCAACGAGACTGTCACTTCGCGAGGCATAGAGCTGATGGTATGTCTTGATGTATCCAACTCGATGCTTGCATCATCGACCAACAATCCTTCGGGTCAGAGCCGTCTTAACAAGGCGAAAAATATACTCGAGAAAATCATCGACAAGATGAGCAACGACAAAATCGGGCTCATAGTGTTTGCCGGAGATGCCTATATGCAGCTTCCCATCACATCTGACTATATCTCAGCCAAGATGTTCCTCTCCAGCATCAACACCGGCATAGTCCCTACACAGGGTACTGCCATCGGTGCGGCTATAGACATGGCAGCATCATCGTTCACCCCTGACTCCGACATGCCCAAGGCGATAGTGGTCATCACCGATGCCGAGAATTTCGAGGATGATGCCGCGGGAGCTGCCAAGTCTGCCGAAAAGTCAGGCATCAGGGTCGATGTGGTCGGTGTAGGCACTCCCGAGGGAGCACCGATACCTCTCAACAGCCAGCATACCGAGTTTATGCGCGATGAAAACGGACAGGAAGTCATAACTGCCCTCAATGAGACCATGGGCGAGGAAATCGCCAAAGCCGGAGGCGGCATATATCTCAATGCCAACAATCCCTCTGTCGTCACCGATCTTGATGACAATCTCGACAATCTGGGCAACGCAGAGTTTACCCGCAAGCACCACAGCCCCGCAGCCGAGCAGTTCAACATCCTCGCATGGCTCGCTCTCATATTGGTGGTAGTCGATCTCTTCATCCTCAACCGTAAGATAAAGTGGCTTACACGCTACAATTTCTTCTCCAAACATTGAAATCCCACATGATGAGCCGTATATTATCATACATCCTTGTTGTCAGCATGCTTGCCGGAGGCATCCCCTACGTCTGCGCTGCTTCAGACCAGACGCAGACACAGGAATACAAGTCCAACAAGCAGGAGCGTAACTTCATTGCCGCCGGCAACAAGCTCTACCGCGACAAGCGATTTTCAGAGGCAGAGGTACAATACCGCAAAGCCATCGAAGCCAACCAGGCATCCGAGACAGCCATCTTCAATCTCGCAGCCTCATTGATACGTCAGGGAGGCACCAACTCCCCCGACGCTCCCAACAAGACCATACAGGAAGCACAGCAGTTACTCTCTGCGCTGAGCACTTCGGCGCGTGACGCCCATCTTGCAGAACTGGCAGCATATAACCTCGGCAACCTCGCATATAATGCCGAACAATACCAGCCAGCCATCGACCACTACAAAAATGCCCTGCGACGCAACCCTGATAACGACAAAGCCCGTCAAAACCTGCGCCTTGCACAGAAAAAGCTCCAGGAGCAACAGAATCAGGACAAAAACCAGGACAAGGACAAAGATAAAGACAAGGAGCAGCAACAAGACAAGCAAGACCAGCAACAGGACCAGAACAAAGATAAAAACGAAGACAAAAACAACCAAGACCAGCAGCAACAGCAGCAACAAGACCAGCAGCAAAACAAACAACAGGGAGGCATCAGCGATAACAACGCCGAACAGATACTAAAGGCGATGGAAAACGAGGAGAAAGCCACCCGCGCCCGCATCAATGCAGAGAAGGGCAAAGAAGCCAATGCCAACCGCCGCCAAGTAGCCAAACCCTGGTAAGCATCCTGACAATCCCACGATATGAAACGACTGATATTCCTGACATTTATCACGATATTATCCATCGCAAGCCTGTCGGCGCAGCAGGTGAGCTTTGAGGCAATAGGACCTCGAGGGATGGTAAGAGAAGGCGACAAGTTCGCTCTCACTCTCCGTCTCAATAATGCTTCGGCATCTGCTCCCCGACAGCCACAGCTCAGCGGGTGCACATTCATCTACGGACCTGCCACATCAAGCCGATCGAGCTACTCAGTGATCAACGGCTCTGTAACCTCATCGTCAAGCACCGATTACGTATTCACATACCGCGCCGACAAAGCAGGTACCGTCTCCGTCCCCTCGCTCAGCGTAATAGTTGACGGGAAAAAATACAGTTCACGTCCGATTGAGTTCAAGATCGGCAACGCCATTCCGGGGCAGCAGAACCCGCAACAGGGAGGCAACAGCCGTGGCAATTACCCCCCGGTAGACATGGACGACATCGCCACCCAGAGCAGCGGAAGAACTGTCAACGCCAACGATGTGTTCGTGCGCATTATCCTTTCCAAATCCCAGGCATACGAGCAGGAAGCGATAGTATGTACCATCAAGCTCTACACCAAGTATCAGATATCATCGTTCATGCCCACGCTGCAACCGTCGTTTGACGGCTTCCTCATCCAGGAACTCGATGTACAGCCCGCACTCAATGAGGTAGAGAGCCTCAACGGTCACAACTACATGACCGCAGTGCTTAAGAAGTGCATCCTCTTCCCCCAGCGCAGCGGCAAGCTCACCATCAACTCAGGCAACTATGACATAACAGTGGTGCAGTACGAACGCATCAATATGGGTCTGATGACAGTGAGCAATCCGACCGAGAAGCAAATCAAAGTCAGCAGCAACACCGCATCGACCAACATCCTCCCGCTCCCCACACCACAGCCGACAGGATTCTCAGGGGCTGTAGGCACATTTAAGGTAGACAGCCGTCTGGTCGGCACCACATTCCGCACCGATGATGCAGCCACTCTTATATACACTATTTCAGGCACGGGCAACATCAAATATCTCAAGGAACCCACCCTTGATTTCCCCTCTGAATTTGAGTTATATGAGCCTCAGAGCGACATTGACACCCGTGTACAGGGCAGCAACGTCTCGGGTACGATGACCATCAACTACACTTTCGTGCCCCGTCAGGTCGGACAGTTCCGCATCGGCAGCGACAAGTTTGTCTATTTTGACCCAGCCAAGCGGCAATACGTCACCCTGACGACACAGCCGTTTGACATAAAAGTCACCCAAGGCTCTGGCTCGGCTGCCGCATCACGTCAGGACATCGCATCCAAAAACACCGACATACGCCATATCCATCTCCACGGCGCATCCCCCTCCCACGGCAACAACCTTGTCATAGAGAAAGTATGGTACTGGCTGCTCTACCTCATAGCCATGGGTGCTCTCGGAGGTGTATTCTACGCCAACCGCCGACACATGCGCATGGCTGCCGACGTGACAGGCACACGCATGGCTCGCGCGAGCAAAGAGGCGCGCAAGCGTCTCCGATCAGCACGCGGATATATGGACGCACATGACAGCGACAAGTTCTATGAGGCAGTCCTGCAAGCCATGTGGGGATTCCTCAGCGACAAGCTATCCATGCCGGCATCGCAGCTCTCGCGCGAAAATGTCAGCGAAAAGCTCCACGATTTTGGAGCTGATGACACCGTCACCGACAAGCTAATAAATGTGCTTGACCGATGCGAGATGGCGCGCTACACCCCTATGGGCAGCGATGAGCAGATGGGCAGCCTGTATCAGGAAGCCTCTGAGGTCATCAACACCCTCTCCTCCATCCGCCGCAAATAATCCAATCCATAGCCCCGACACGACATGAAACTCCATATCATACTTGCATCGCTCATAATAGCCGCAACAGCACCTCTTATACATTCAGCCCAACATGCCATCATCCAGCAAGCTGACTCGGCATATACAGCCGACAACTATATAGAGGCTGCCACACTCTACCAACAAGCCATCGACAGCCTCGGCACCTCGACTGACCTCTACTACAATCTCGGCAATGCCCTCTACCGCATGGGCAAACCTGGACAAGCCATCGTGGCATACGAACGTGCGCTCCGTCTCGACCCCACCAATGCCGATGCCCGCACCAACCTTGAGTTTGTCAACTCGCGTCTCATTGACCGTCCAGCTGAACGCGGGACTCTCATAGGCAACATGCTTGACACCGCATCGCTCTCGCTCCACAGCAACGCCTGGGCGTGGATAGCATTCGGATGCTTCATGGTGTTTCTCGGAGCTATAGCCCTCTACATATTCTGTCCTTCGATCCTGTGGCGCAAGGTCGGTTTCTTCGGAGGCTTTGTGGTGCTGATTGTCGCTGTAATATCAGGATTCATGTCGGCGCGCAATGCCGCCCTGTGCCAAGCCTCTGACAAGGCGGTCATCACCGTCCCGTCCACCATATTGTCGACATCGCCACGTGCACCGCGTGACCGCAGCGAGGAGGCTATCCTGCTCCACGAAGGCACCAAGATGCACATCCTTGACAGCGTATCTAACCGCACCGACTCAGTCCCCTCTGTATGGCTCGATGTGGAGATTGACAACCAGCATCGTGCATGGATTGACCGCAAAGCAGTTGAAATCATCTAACGCTTTATATATAAGTCACATACACATGTCTATTGAAACAAATCGTAGGAATATGCTATAAAACATATAAAAATATTCGCAAAAAGATTTGCTTTTTCCAACGAATCATCCTATATTGTCAAAGCATAAACAAAGCAGAGGTCTACCGACAGACCACAACTAACTTATTTCTAATATCCAACTCTTAAATACTCTAAGTATCATGACAAAAACCATCACTTTCAACGATCTCCGCCGCCTCAAAGACAGCCTGCCCGACGGTAGCATGCACCGCATCGCCGACAAGCTCAACATCACTGTGCAGACCGTGCGCAACTACTTCGGCGGCAGCAACTACCAGTTTGGCAAAAACTGCGGTGTGCACATCGAACCCGGACCTGGCGGCGGCATCGTAGTGCTCGATGACACTACAATATATGATATGGCTTGCGATATACTCCGTGAGACGGAGTCGGCGTAAAGCCATTTTTGTTTACCCTTCAAAAAACAGACCCACATAGCAATGCGCAATGAACCTGACAGCATCATTGCGCATTGTTATTATATATTTCTACACAACATCAAGATATGGAAGACCGACTCATCACCATCGCGATACACACTTACGAAAAAGCACTCGTACTCAAGTCTCTGCTTGAGTCGGAAGGCATAAAGGTGACGCTACAGAATGTCAACCTGCTCCAGCCGGTTGTCTCGTCAGGCGTGAGAGTGCGCATCAAGGAGTCGGATCTTCCGCTGGCACTGCGCATCATCGAAAGCAGCGACTCGTTATGCCCAGGCACAGGCGACACCGCAGTGTCTGCCTCGTCTGACAGCGACCCCGTGATCATAGTGCCTGTAGACGAAAGCCCAGCACCACAGGCTGCCATATCATTGGCGTTTAAAATCGCGGCTGCCCATAATGCCCGCATAGTGCTGTTACACGCATACCTGATTCCCCCGGTCGGCATAAACAATCCTCTCAATGACGCGCTGACTTTCTCAAGCGAAATTGCTCAGAACAAGGAGACACTCGACATGGAAACCATGGCACATACGCTGATGGGACATGTCAGCGAGGATGTCCGACGGCATATAAAAGACGGCACTCTGCCTCCCGCAAGATTCACTACCAGGGTGGAGGAAGGCGTGCCCGAGGAGGTGATACGCCAGACTGCCCGCGAACTCAATCCCATGCTTATAGTCATGGGCACTCGCAGCTCCTCGCAGAAGCAGCGCGAAATGCTCGGCAGCGTAACCGCCGAAGTCATAGACACATGCCGCTACACCGTCCTTACCGTCCCTGACGACACCGCTCTGACGGCTCCCGAACTGACCCCGTCGGCACTCTTCTTCGGCAACATGGACCAGACCGACCTCCTTGCTCTTGACGAACTGAACCGACTGTTTGGCTCTTCACCATTGGATGTCACCATAGTCAATGTCACATCAAAGAAATCGGCGAAATCATCATCCGAAAGCATGACCGCACTGATAAAATATTGCTCTGAGCATTTCCCGACATTCCGCTGCAAGCCTGCCGAGATACGCCAAAGCAGCGTAGCCGACGATCTCACCACCCTCCTCCGGGAATACCGCGTAGATTTCATATCCATCCCCAACAAACGCCGCAACGCCTTCACCCGCATCTTCAACCCCTCCCTCGCCCACCGGCTCCTCTACGACGCCAATCTCCCCATGCTCGTCATCCCCGTCTGACCATCATCATCTATAGGTGTTTAAGCAGGCGCTTGCGGCGGATGCGCTTGTGCTGAAACGAGAGGATGCGGTAGGCGCACTCGTCAGGGTCGGCTCCGGTCAGGGTGTGGTAGTAGCCAACGAAATCCCGCAGGACCCAGACGTTGACACCGAGCTGGGCGAGTGATTTCATGGCATCTGAGAGAGTGGGATGGCATCCGATGCCGAGGCGGTTAATGTCAATGAGCGAAAATGTCAGTTTACCGCTATCCGTATCGAGGTGATAGAAGATATTGTCCATGTTAAAATCGCGCGGCATTATGCCTCGTGAGTGCAGATCCACAAGAAACGCTACCAACTCACGCTGTATTTCCGCCCGCTCATTCGCAGGGACCTTCTCTGGCATGAACATATCTTTCACGGTGTCATATGGCAGATATGAACTGATGAAATAGCCGGCATGAAAGATGCCCATACGTCGCTCCTCAATGTAGGCTATCGGAAAGGCGGTATCTACACCCTGGCTAAGCAGATAGAGTGCGTTCTCGTAAGCCCGACGTGCTTTTGACTTGCGCAATAGCGTATAAATCAACCCCTTAAATATTCCAACAGGCTTGAAACGCTTGACAATTACCTCGGAGCCATCAGGTGCTTTCACACGCTCGACAATATTGCGTCTGTTCCAGCATACCTCCTCCTCGGCATAGCCATGAGATGGTATGCTACGCACAAATGCCTCAAGATGCTTATAATCTGGATGCAGAGTCAGTCTCATTTCTCAGCCTTAAGATAGTTGTCAAGTCCGTTTTCACATCTGATGCGTCCGCTCTGGCGTGTCTCCGCGAGCAGCCGGTTGTTTCGGTCGAAGGATTCAGCCTCTTTTGACGACGGATGCCACATGTGGTAGCATACAGCCACATGACGCAGCGGTAGAAACCTCACGCCATTGTTGATCAGACGCGCCACGAGGTCATGGTCCTCACATCCCCAACCGCTGTAGTTCTCATCATAGCCATTGACAGCCAGAAGGTCGTCACGCCAGAATGCCATGTTGCATCCACGGTATTTCAGCCGTCCCGAAGCTATGCTCCCCACCACGGATGCAAGCATCGGTGACCGCAGTGCGTTCTTACGATTGAGTATGCCAGATGTCAAGGGGGTGATTTTGCGGATGCCTTCACGGAAGATCCAGTTGGTCAATTCTTCACCAAGAAGCACCCGGCTTCCACAGGCAAATGCCCCCCTGCGGGCATACCGCCGATGATCCTCCACAAAGCGCGGATGGAGCAGTATATCGCCGTCAATCTGCACTATATAGTCACCCTCCGCAGCTGCTATGGCTCTGTTGCGTATCGCACCAAGGCGGAAACCGTTGTCATCATGCCATACATGCTTGACGGCAAATGGGGCTGACGCGGCAAACTTCCTGACTACCTCGGCGGTCTCCTCAGTCGATCCGTCATCAGCCACAATCACCTCGTAAGGATATTCCGTCTGCCTCGCCACACCCTCCAAGGTGCGCAGCAAAGCCACTGGCGCATTATATGTAGAAATTATCAGCGATACCGTCATAACAATCAATTAATCGATTTGACTAAACCTGCGGGGACATGCCGTGGCATGTCAGCCTCTCAGTCTCCTAATCATACAGATGCGAGAAGTTAAACCACTTGTCAAGTTCATAAAGAGTCATAAGCGTCTTTGCATTCCGCCACCCGTCATCTCCCAGCAATGTCTCAAATCCGCTCCGTATTTCGGCATTACATCGTGGCGACAACGACGGAAAACGACGCAGACGCTTCAACGTGCGCCCAGCCAGCACTTTCCGCTGCATGTGCGTCAAATCCAAAAAGTCAGCCATGCGGTTGATAACACCGAAACCTTCGGTATATGTCAACCCCTCCTTTGATGCCGAAGGAGACACCTTAAGGGCATGCTGCCGAAAACGGTTATGACGCTCCCTGACACGTATGGCACTGCCACGCCTTATCAGCTCCGACCAAAACCACCAATCACCACAAAAGCGCATCGCAGTCAACCGAGCGTCTATCTCGGGAGCGGCATCACGGCGGAATACAGCCATCGAAGCATTATAGATACCATTGTTCATCAGCAGATTGCGGCGCGTCATGGTTTTCGAGTCCAGCACTTCCACTTTCGGAGCTTTTGCGTCCATGCGGTCCCAATCAGCTCCGGATATCACCTGACCCTCAGCATCAATGATATGAGACCCGCAGTATGCCATCACAGCCTCGGGATGCGACTCCAGCAGCGGCACCAACGTTGACAGGAAACTGCTGTCGGCACTGTCGTCGCTCTCAGCAATCCACACATACTTGCCACAAGCCATCGCGAGTCCTCGCTTCCATTGAGCAAAAGTGGAGCCTGAATTGTTATCATTGCATACGATATGGCTCACCTTTGGATGACCGCGGTAACTGTCTATGATGTCACGGCTGCTGTCAGTGGAGCAGTCATCCAAAAGTATCACCTCCATATCGTCCAACTCCTGGCTGAGCACACTCTCTATGCGCTCCCTCAGAAACGGAGCGTGATTGTAATTGGGTATAATAACCGATACTAACGGCGTATGTGGCACAGATGACTGCTGCATAATGACAAAAGTACAAAATAATTCGTAAATTCGCATATATGAATTCATCCGACCGCCTCTCTGTGATCATATGCAGCATCGACCCTGACAAGTGCCGCGACTGCACCGAATCGCTAAGACAAACTGCTGGCATCGACCTTGAGATACGCGTCATAGACAATCGCGGAGATTCCCGCCCCATTGCCGATATATATAACGAAGGCGCAGAACTGACATCTGCGCCCTACCTCATGTTTATACACGAGGATGTCGTCATCGCAAGCAACGGATGGGGATGGCAGCTCATCCAAAAACTGTCCGAGCCCTCCACCGGTGTCATAGGATTTGCCGGCAGCACACTTCGTGTGCCAGTCCCCGGAGGATGGGATCAAGGCGGTCCGGAATATATGCGTGCATCACTGCGCCACATCGAGAATGGCGTGAGCCATGAAGTGTCCGCCGGAGCCGTCACGGGTGAAACATTTCGTCAGGTCATCACAGTCGACGGTCTCGCCATGGCTGTGCGTCGTGACGTATGGGCAGACTACCCCTTTGACCAGCATGTTCTTGACGGATTCCACTGCTACGACATCGATTTCTCGGTAGAGATAGCAGCCGCTGGCTACAAAAACTACGTGATGTATGATGTAGATGTGCTGCATCTGTCATCAGGAAGCTACAACGAGACTTGGATGCGCGCGACCCTTGATATGTTCTACACCAAGTGGTCACGTATACCCGTCATGTCAGTCGACCCCATTGATACCAAGTCTGTCAACGACGCCAAGTGCCGCTGCCTCTACGGCTTCATCTTCAAAGCCATCCGCTCCGCCATCTCCGATGGAGCCGTGCGCCGCCTCATGCAGCTCTACCGCGATCTCCCCTCCTCCGCCAGCCACTACTACCGCCACCTCTTCACCCTCAAGTGGCAGCAACTCCGCTACCGCGACTGACCCAGACGTGTCAAGATTGAATCTTGAAGTAATCAAGAGTAACAACGGTTTAGATTCGGTGCTTTATCTGCTGATTATATGAAATACGCGGGATATTGAGTATCTTTGCAGATGGATTAGCACTCAACAACCCTCGTCTCTATATATGCCAAAAGTCTCGGTGATAGTACCTAACTACAATTACGGTCAATACCTCACGCGAAGGATTGACTCGATACTGCGTCAGACTTTCCAAGACTTTGAGATAATCATCCTTGACGACTGCTCAACCGACAATTCCCGAGAAATCATTGAACGCTACAAGGAGCATCCCAAAGTCAGCCATATAGTGCACAATGAAGAGAACTCTGGTTCGCCTTTCGCACAGTGGGACAAAGGGATATCTATGGCATCAGGCAGCTACATCTGGATAGCCGAAGCTGACGATATGGCAGATGCCGCATTTTTGCACCGCACCGTCGGTGTACTTGACAGTCATGCCGATGTAGCTGTGGCATACACATTGTCACGATTAATCGACCCTGCGGATAACGTGATAGACAACCATATCGAGAAGACAGTCTACTCTCCCAACGATCCACCCCAAGCCACAGGCGAGACAGTGGTCTATGACGGTGCTTCTTACTTTGCATCGAGGCTCATAGCCCATAATGTGATCTACAATGCCAGTATGGCTTTGTTACGCGCCGAGACATTCAGTAATCTTGACATCCGACTATACAAACAGCTCCGCTACATCGGCGATTGGGCTTTCTGGTCGGCGATGTCGCTCAAAGGCGATGTCGCAGAAATCAGGGTCCGACTTAACTCGTTCAGACAGCATCAATCATCCACCACTAAATTGTCACTCAGCGACCGCAGGGAGGAACTATTGCGCGAAGAAGATGCCTTCAGGAGCATATTTTCTCCCATCGCTTCAGACATACTTGCCGCCAATACCGCCCAGCCGCGTCTCGGTCTGACATATGCCGACTATCTGCGGTTATATGCACCACCTAAGCACAAAAAACGCCGCTATGTCAAGCATCTACTGTCATCTTTGACAAGAGCGACAAGCGGTCGCCCTCCTCTCAAACCATCTCTTTCCTATCTTCTGAGCATTTCCGCCCCTACAGTACTGGATATCATACCATCGAAGCCATGACATCAGACTCAAACTCCCATAAACCAGCCCGAATCATAGCGTTCTACCTGCCACAGTTCCACCCGGTCCCCGAAAACGATGTTTTTTGGGAGAAAGGGTTTACCGAATGGACCAATGTAGGTAAGGCAAAACCTCTGTACAAAGGGCACAAACAGCCCAAACTTCCTACCGAACTTGGCTATTACGACCTCCGTGTCCCGGAAGTCAGGGAACGACAGGCAGATCTCGCAAGGCAATACGGCATCGAGGGTTTCTGTTATTGGCACTACTGGTTCGGCCACGGCAAACAGATGCTTCAACGTCCCCTTCAGGAAGTGGTGGCAAGCGGCAAACCTGATTTTCCTTTCTGCATAGGATGGGCAAACGAGTCATGGCATGGATTTGACCACGGGCTCAAGACCAAATCATATCTTATACAGCAGACCTATCCAGGTGAGGAGGACGACAGCGCACACTTCATGTCATTGCTGCCGATGTTCAGCGATCCGCGCTATATCACGGTAGAAGACAAACTGCTGTTTGTAATATACCATCCCCTTGACAACCCTGAGGCTATCCGAAACAAGATAGCCCTGTGGCGCCGACTTGCCACCGAACACGGTCTACCAGGGTTTCACTTTGTCGGTATCTCTTATTTCCCTGACGATGAAAAGGCAGACATGCTGTCATTGGGCATCGATGCCATAAATGTGTGCCGTTTCCACGACTTCAAGGAGAAGAAAAAGGGGCTGTATAAGCAAGCCAAACTTAAATCCCGTCTGTTTCATCGTCCCATAGTGGTGCCGTATCGTGAAGTGATCGACACTATGGTGACCGCTGATGACAGTGCCTCAGGCATATATCCTACAGTCTACAGCAACTGGGACCACACACCACGCAGCGGGCTCCGCGGCGTGGTATTTGAGGGCAGCACTCCTGAACTCTTCGGTTCGCTGCTTGACAATGCCATCGCTGCCGTAAAAGACCGCGATGAAGACCACCGTCTCGTGTTCCTAAAATCGTGGAACGAATGGGGCGAGGGCAACTACATCGAGCCTGACCGCGAGTTTGGCAGAGGTTATCTCGAAGCAGTTGCCCAGAGAATACATCCGCAGGCTGATTCAAACGCACCTAAAGTATCTGTCCTCATAGCCGCATATGGTCAGGAAAAATATCTCGCAGAAACATTGCAGTCACTCATTGACCAGACCTACGCCAATTGGGAGGCAATAGTGGTGGATGACGGTTCACCTGATGGGGTGGCAGAAGTTGCCACCCTTTGGGCTGCCCGCGATTCACGCATCAGATTCTACCATACTGACAACCATGGTGTCAGTGCGGCACGCAACTATGCGGCAAACAAAGCCACCGGTAAATACGTCATGAGCCTTGACGGCGATGACATGATACTGCCTCCCTACATAGAAAAGTGCGTGGATGTACTGGAAACACTTCCCGACATCAAGGTCGTATATGCCAACTGGAAATTTTTCGGAGCCGACACCCATACCACCGAACTCGCTTATACCGATTTCCGCGAAGAACTCCTGCATAACAATATCCATGTCTCAGCCATGTTGCATCTGGATGACTACCGCAAAGCCGGTGGATTTGACGAAAACATGCGTACAGCCATGGAAGACTGGGAATTCTGGATAAGAGTGCTCGGCGATGAGATACCGAATCAGGTCAGACTTATACCCGAACGTCTGCTGCTGTATCGTCAGAAAGTGAGCTCCCGCAACAATTCAATAACCGCCGATACCGCCCGCACAAAGGAGTGCCAGGAATATGTGTTCAATAAGCACCGTGAGAAATACATGCGCCATTTCGGCAAGCATATATCGGCTGATATGCTCATGTTTGTCGGTAACGACCTTATGGATGTTTTGACCTGCACGGAACGTTTCCACGAAATACAGGATAAAGGTCAGCTGCTGCGTCAGGGCCTCAGGGCTGCCAAGAAACTCGCACGACTCAGAGGTATCGACCCAGCTATCAACCTCAAATACATCACCAAGGTAGCCGACGAACTGTCAAGCGTCAAAGATGAAGCGAAATCGCTGCTCGGCAATAAACAATACTCACGCTATAAGCTCCTCACCGCTAACCCTCGCAAATTCATGGAAAAAATGAGGCGTTCGCAAGCGATGATGCCCAAAAACTGGGGACGCAAAGAAATCAGATACCGATAAACCCTATCACTTCAAACAGCAACTACTAACTATCAGACATATATGGACTCTAACAAACAGCCTCAGAAACTATCTATCGATACAATATGCGTGCAAGGCGGATGGCAGCCGGGCAACGGCGAACCTCGCCAGGTGCCCATCATCCAGAGCACGACTTTCAAATATGACAACACAGAGGAGATGGCAGACCTCTTCGACCTGAAGAAGTCGGGCTATTTCTATACACGCCTCCAAAACCCGACCAACGATGCTGTCGCTGCCAAGATCGCTGCCCTCGAGGGAGGCTCGGCGGCGGTGCTGACATCAAGCGGACAGGCGGCTAACTTCTACGCCATCTTCAATATTGCCGAAGCGGGCGACCATATCATTGCCTCCAATGAAATCTACGGAGGCACATACAATCTCTTTGCCGTCACGCTACCCAAGCTCGGCATACAGTGCACTATGCTCTCGCCCGATGCCTCGGAGGAGGAAATCATGGCAGCGGTGCGCCCCGAGACCAAGGCTTTATTCGGCGAGACCATTTCCAATCCCGGCTGCAAAGTATTTGACATAGAGCGTTGGACTGCCCTTGCCCACAAAGTCGGTGTGCCTCTGATTGTCGACAACACTTTTGCCACCCCCATCAACTGCCGCCCTCTTGAATGGGGCGCAGACATCGTCACCCACTCCACTACCAAATATATGGACGGGCACGGAGCACAGGTTGGCGGAGTGGTAGTTGACGGCGGACGCTTTGACTGGGACGCACATACCGACCGTTTCCCCGGGCTTACAACCCCTGATGACTCATATCACGGTCTGACTTATACCAAGGCGTTTGGCAACCAGGCTTATGCCGTAAAACTCACCGCCCAGCTTATGCGTGACCTCGGCTCGATACCGAGCCCTCAGAACGCTTTCCTCCTCAACCTCGGTTTGGAGTCGATGCACCTGCGTGTGCCGCGTCACTGCGAAAACGCTCAGAAGGTAGCCGAGTTTCTCGCTTCCGATCCACGAGTGGCATGGGTCAACTACTGCGGTCTGTCCGACAATCCCGACTACGCCAAGGCTCAGAAATATCTCCCCAATGGATCATGCGGCGTGCTCTGCCTCGGGCTCAAGGGCGACCGCGAGGCAGCCATACGCTTCATGGACTCGCTCAAACTCATCTCCATAGCCACCCACGTGGCTGATGCCCGCAGCTGTGTGCTCCACCCCGCGAGCCACACCCACCGCCAGCTCTCTGACGAGCAGCTTCGCGAAGCCGGCATAGCCCCCGACCTCATCCGCCTCTCCGTGGGAATAGAGAGTGCCGATGACATCATCGCCGACATACGCCAGGCTCTTGACAAAATCTGACCGATAAACATAACACGTCTCAACATTGTTGTAGTGGCGGACATGCCACGGCATGTCCGCCACATAATCATACATCTATCTCTCATCTCATGACTCTCAACGACATCAAATCACCAGCTGACATCAAGGCACTGTCATCCGAAACCTTGAAATCCCTTGCCTCAGACATGCGCAAGGCACTCATCACCAAGCTGAGCCAGACCGGAGGCCACGTTGCCCCCAACCTCGGCGTAGTTGAAGCCACCATTGCCCTCCACAAGGTGTTTGACGCGCCTGCTGACAAACTCGTGTTTGACGTGTCACACCAGAGCTACGTCCACAAGATGCTTACAGGCAGAGTCCTGTCGTTCACCGACCCTACACACTACCGCGACTCGTCGGGATACACCGACATCGACGAACGTCCCGACTATGACCTCTTCACTATCGGTCACACCTCTACCTCAATCAGCCTCGCTACAGGTCTCGCCAAGCAACGCGACCTCAACGGCGAGGACTACAACGTCATCGCTTTCATAGGCGACGGCTCCATGAGCGGTGGCGAGGCATTTGAAGGGCTTGACACCGTGGGCGATATGACAAGCAATTTCATCGTCGTATTCAATGACAACCAGATGTCTATCGCTGAAAACCACGGCGGCATCTACAAGAATTTCGCTTCACTGCGTTCTACCGATGGTGCCGACCCATGTAATTTCTTCAAGTCATTCGGCATAGCCGATTACCGCTTCGTCCCTGACGGCAACGACATCGATGCCCTCATCAAGGTATTTGAGGAGGTGAAAGATATAGACCATCCTGTAGTGGTGCATATCTCCACGCTCAAGGGCGACGGCTACAAACCTGCCGAGGATGACAAGGAGACTTTCCACTACTCGATGCCATTTGACATAGCCACCGGCGACCCTAAGAACATCCCCTCTGACGACAACTATTTCGACATCTTCGGCAAACATATGCTTGACCTGATGGAGGCAGATCCGCGCGTCAGCGTCATCACCGCAGGCACTCCGGGAGCCATCGGCTTTCCCCCTGACCGCCGCCACCGCGCAGGCAAGCGGTTCATCGACGTAGGCATAGCCGAGCAGACAGCCGTAGCAATGGCTTCTGGCATGTCGAAAGCCGGCGGACGCCCCGTCATGGGAGTTGTCTCCACCTTCCTCCAGCGAGCATATGACCAGCTCATACAGGATGTAGCCATCAACCGCACCGCACCAGTACTCAATATCTTCTACGGCGGTGCAATCGGCATGAACGACGTGACCCATGTAGGCTGGTACGACATACCCGAAATCATAAACATCCCCGGATGGGTGTACCTTGCCCCGACTTGCAAGGATGAATACATCTCCATGCTCGACTGGGCGGTCAGCCAGACTGACCATCCTGTAGCCATCCGCGTCCCCGGCATGGAGGTCGTCACCACAGGCAAGCGTTATCCTGCCGACTATGGCGACATCAACACATCGGTCATCACCCACATGGGCAGCAACGTAGCCATAATAGCCGCCGGAAGCTTCTACCGCATCGGCGAACGCACTCGTGACCTGCTCAAAGAGAAAGGAGTAGATGCCACCCTCATCAATCCGCGCTATCTCTCAGGTCTTGACGAACCGACGCTGGAGATGCTCAAAAAAGATCACCGACTCATAGTAACAATCGAGGACGGCATGCTTGACGGCGGCTATGGAGAGAAGGTAGCTCGCTTCTACGGACCCACGCCTATGATGGTCAAGTGTTACGGATTACCCAAGCAGTTTCGTGACCGATACAATGTCTCCGAATTGATGAAGGAATGCCACCTCGACCCCACCCTCATCGCCGCCGACATCGCCTCCCTCCTCCCCTGGTAAGCAACTGAATCAAACAAAAAGCTAAGTCGCATGAATCTTATAAGTTATATAAGATTCATGCGACTTATATGTCTAATATGCCGACCTTTACTGTACGAGGTCGCGGAAGATGTCCAGTGCCTGACGGATCTTGTCCTCAGGGACTATGCTGTCAAGGTGCACCTTGCCAGGAGCTTCGAGGAGCGAGAAATTGATGTCGGTGCCTGAGACGTTTTTCTTGTCGTGGTGCATGTAGTCAATCAAGGCATCGTAGTCGTTGCATGTGATGGGGAGTGTGCCGTAGAGTTCGCGAAGAGTCGAGGCATACTGTTGCAGCACTGCGGAGTCAAATCCGTAGAGCATATGCGATAGTATCAGGTCAACGAGCAGACCGAAAGCCACAGCATAGCCATGGGGTATGGGCTTTTGACGATGCATCGCCCACGACTCGAAGGCATGCGCCGGGGTATGACCGAGATTGAGAGCCTTGCGCAGACCGCGCTCCGTAGGGTCTTCCTCGACCACTCTGCGCTTGACATCCACATTCTCTTCCAATATAGGGAGCAGAGCCTTCATGTCACGGGCAGTGACATCATATGCCATGAGCTTGTTGAACGAGTCCAGCGATTCCAGCAGTCCGTGTTTTAGCATCTCTCCGTAGCCCGAAAGCAGTTCCTCCACCGGGAGTGTGTCAAAATATGTAGTGGATATAATCACTGCATCAGCTTGCGAGAAAACCCCTATCTCATTTTTGAGACCATGGAAATTTATGCCTGTCTTGCCACCAACCGACGCATCCACGGCAGCAAGAAGCGTCGTAGGCATATTGACGAAACGGATGCCGCGCTTAAATGTAGAAGCGGCAAAACCGCCTATATCCGTCACCATGCCGCCTCCGAGATTGACCATCAGCGACTTACGGGTCGCGCCACCGTCCACGAGGCAATCCCATATGTGGGCAAGCGAATCAAGTGACTTGTTGACATCGCCTGAAGGGATGGTTATTACCTGAGCCTGACGGGCTATGTAACTCTCCTCGCTCAGCCGTGGCAACACGAGCGATGCAGTGTGGTCATCGGTGAGTATGAATATGCGTCCTGTCGGATCAATGTCGCCCACTATGCGGTCAAGCTCGAGAGCAGGGCTGTCTGTGAAGATAAGTTGCTGTGACATATATGATTGTGATTATGAGTTGTAAGCACGAAGATCGGCTATGAGAGCGGGAAGAGCCTTGACGAAAGCCCCCATCGAATCAAAGGCGATGGCAGCACCTGCCGCCATCAGATCATCAAGAGGGATAGGGCCTGTAGCCACACCTACAGTGAATGCTCCGGCTCGTGCACCGGCACGTACTCCGCATGGTGCATTCTCCACGACTATCGACTGCCACGGCTTGACATCGACTAATTTCATCGCCTTAAGATACGGCTCCGGGTCAGGCTTGCCATGCGCCACACTTCGCGAAGTGATGAAGTTCTCAGGCTTGAATGCCCCGGGATAGTCATGGCTGATGCGCTCTATCAGCGATGTCTGACCCGAGCCAGTCACCAGCACTCGCTCCATCCCTTCGCGAGTGAATATCCCAAGCATCTTGTCGGCATCCTTCATCAGTGGAGCCTCGCCCTGGGCATGAAAATTCTCAGTCTTCTCCTTATAGAGGGCAGCGACCTCGTCGGCTGTGGCATTGCGACCGTATTCGCGCTCAAACAGCAGATTGATTGTTGCAGCCCCTGTCATGCCCTCGTAGCCGAAAAACTCATCACGGGTAGCCTTGATGCCGTGGGTGGTCACCATGTCATACCAAGCCGAAGCATGGAGGGGCATGGAGTCGTAGAGCACTCCGTCCATATCTATGAGAGCAGCCCGAGGGTCAAACTGTGTATATTGATGCGCTTCCATGAAACGCTTTATAGCTGATTTTATCTGTGTCATAACTGTATCTGATGTATCTCTTGGTTGTTTATTTAGACGGAGAGGGTGGCGGCGGCAGAAGTCCTTCCTTGACGAATACTGCCGAATCAGCAGCAGAGATGGTATCATTTTTAATATCATCAATTCGCAGCATATCGCCCGGCTTGTTGCCACGCGCATTGAGACTCTTCAAGCGGGCTTTGCGCACACCGCGGCGGAATACGCGGTCCATCTCCTTGACGAGGTTGATGCGGGTTGTATCAACAAGCGTCACCCTCTCGACCACCATGTTTTCTTTGACCTTCGCCCCTCCGAGACGTATCTTCATGTTCTCCGGCGTACCCTTGATGTTGATGCCGAATTTAAACGGTATGGGCGATTTGAGCACCGAAACATGATAGTTGAGATTCATGGCAAGGTCATTGTTGCCCATCAGACCGAGTTTGTAACGGTCAAAATTGAAGATGAAGGGGTATATCTCCAATTGGTTGTTCTCGATGGCGACCTGTGCCGATATGCTGTCGATCATGTTGCGGTTTTTGTTCTTGAACATCAACCACTTGCTTATCGTCTTGTATGTGTCGGGGTCAATGACCACCAAGGAGTCGCCCTTGATAGTCAGCAGTGCGCTGAGCGACCCGAGATTGATATCCATATTGGGGAATATGTCTGTCGTAGCCACCATCTCAGCGTTGATACGTCCTGATATAGTATTGAGTGCCGGCAAGATGGAGTCGACCGTCGGGAAAAGCTTGTTGAATTTCTCTATGTAGAAATTCGTCAGCACGAGCCCCATTCCGAGGGTCATCTCATCTTTTGTCGGTGCCGAATACAGTGCATTGAGATTCACTCGTCCGGCATCGGTGGTAGCTCCGAGTTCGGTCAGCTTTATGGCACCTTCGTGCATCATCGCCACTCCGCGGAAATCATGTAGGGTCAGCCCCTCGTAAAGCACCACTTTCGATGACATGTTGAAATCAGCATCAAGATTCATCGGCACAAGAAGTGGTCCGGTCACACTGTCAGCAGCCGTGCTTTCCACTTGCTTCTCCAACTTATCATCACTGACATCATCACCCATCCTGACGGCAGAAGTCGCTCCCTCTGCTACCTTCTCGGCATATGCCGCCCCATAGAACGAGGCATTGACAAGTTGGTTGATATCAATGGTGTCGCCTGACAGATTCAAACGGAGATTCATCGCCGCATTCTTCCGCAACATCGCATTGGTGTAGTTGCTGATGACACCGTTGACCGTCAGCGAGCTGCGCCCGACTTTAAGCTTGGTGTTATGAATCACCAATGAATCCATGTCAAACGAGATATCCATATCCCTGACCACATTACGCAACGGATAATACGGTGTCAGCACCCGACCGCGCTTGGCTGTGATGCGCCCGGATGCATCCCACCACATCAGCAGCGAGCGGGTCTCCTTGTCAGCGCGGAGGTCAAGCACATCGGTGCTGTCACGCTGAGCACGAGGTTTGTTGGCTGCAGCAGCACGTCTGCGCTTGCGCATGGCAGCCAGCTCCTGACGTGCCAACGCATACACCGAATCTGCACGCAGTGACGGACGCGCCACAGATATGGAATCAAATATAGCTCCAAGACGCTTGTTCATGCGTGGACGTGAGTTGAGATGCAACCGCAGCTGTACCTGCGGGTCACGCAGCGATATCCGCCCTTCGGGACTGCGGTAGCGTAGGACATCTGATGAAATCCGCGTCATCATCATCGGACGCTTCTTACTGTCCTTGTAGCGCGTGATGACACCGCCTACTTTCGGAGACTTCAGCATCACGCTGCTGCTGTCTGACATGTTGATGTAGCGCAGACGCTGGGCACTGATATTGAGACCGAGCGGGATGACGACCGCCGTATCAGCCGATGCAGCCTTATTGCTCACTCCAAGACTCATACGCATGTCGCTGCCAGTCAACCCGAGACTATCCATCATGTATGACGCGGTATCGACTTTCAGCGACACCGTGAGCAACGAGTCTATCCGATGACCATCCTTGGCGGTGATAGTAGACGACGAGCCAAATTTGAGCGTTGCATGTCGTGCATAGATATCTCCCGTAGAGTCATTCATGTGCAGTATGAAATCAGTCAGCGTAGCATTGCCGTCAATCTTAAGCTTGTGGAAATTCAAACGGTCGAAATAGCTTGGGCGAAGGTCAAGGTCGGCATCCATCATCAACCGTCCTTTGAGCGTAAAAGGCAGCATGCCCATCAACGACGACGGCAGCTTGGCAAAGCCCACTCCTCCCTTGAATACACCTTTGATTATAGGATCGCTCAACAGCCGAGTGGCTGTGCCTGTGAATCTGAAGCCTATACCCTCTCCTACAGCCACCAGACGCTTCACATCGATGACGCTGCGGTCTATGTCATGTCCGTCAAAATGCCCTGCCGCCTCCAATCCGAAGGTCTTGAGCACCATCTGCTGATATGAAAGTGAACCGTCAGGCACATCAATTGAGAAGTCAACCGATGGCAAATCCTTGCCCCCTAAATCATATGGAGCAGTCAAATTAGCCGACAATGACACTTTCAGGTCAGTTTTCATTCCGGATAGCGAAGACACATATTCTTGCGGAAGCCAATCAACCACCGACATGACCGACACTTCAGGCATCTGCATGTCAAATGACTTGACCACCAAATCCCTGGCAAAATCAAGCTGTGTATTGACCGTTGCTTCCACTGGTCCTAATCCGACATTAAAGTCTTCCAGTCCTAACTCATAAGGCTGATGGCTTTCCCATACAATCCTGCCGTCAAGTTTGAAATCGACCGACGGAGGCAGTGCCACACCGGCTATTTCCAACCGGGCATTTCCACCTGTGGATACCGAATATGTAGACTTGTTATCAGTGGCAAACTGTGACGGAGTAACCACCAATCGCATGTCGGTGGTATCAGCGGCATTGAAATAAGCTGCCTTGAGACCTCCGGGAAGCGAAAACCTGTTGATGGTGATATCAGGCATAGAAGTGGTGTCAGTATCTTCCTCCGAAGGGGGAAGTATGTCAAAGTTATTGACAGAGTCGTTAAGACATACTATATTGACCACCGGACGGTCAAGCTCTATATCCTCCAACTGCACCTTCATCAGCATCAAAGAGGGTATGTTGACCTTGCCCTGAAGCGAAGTGAAACTCAGCAGCGAGTCGGCATCCGATGGGAGACGGTCTCGGTCAGCAGCACTTAGACCTCTCAGGGAATGGCTGACTATATTCAGGGAATCAACTTTGACATGGAGCTGGGGGAATGTGCTCCAGTATGTCAGCTCGACACGACCTATAGTGACATCGGCATTAAGATACTCCGTAGCGACACGCTCCACTATCGGAGTCAGTTTCTTAGGAGTCAGAATCCACACTGCTACCCCCAACACGCCAAGCACAAGCAGCACCAAAGCTACAGCCGTCAGCAACCCCCATTTTATCAGACGCAGCCACAATGGGCGGCGACGCTTGGAGGGCTTTCCATCACCTGATGCCGGTGTGGCAGGGTGGGTTGCTTTATTGTCTTGAGGCTGAGTATCCACGATTAAGATTGTATGAGTATGGTATATACTAAGTAAGGTGCCGGAAGCCCGATTTGTTCGCCACTCTGACGACTACATGCGGCTTGTCAGTCACGCTTACGGGCGGTGATATGGTAGCATGGCTGCTGCCGCTCGAATTTTATATAGCACCAGCCCTCTTTGCGCAGACCGTAGAGCACCTCGCCGAGCAGATTCTTAAGATCTTCGGCACTGCGGCGTGGCTGTGACGAGTCACTGCATGCAAACCGCGAGTAGGTAATGTCAAATGTGGTGCCGAGCTGATGCACCGACGAGTCTACTGCATTGCGGTTACGACGGCGCAGACGTGACACGCTTTCGGGAGTGCGCAGCACACTGGTGACTCGTATGCGGTAGGCACCTCCGCCACGGGAGGCAAGACTGTCGTTAAACCGCCGTCCTATCTCATGGAGCAGCGTTGCAGCCTCAGGCACGAGGTAGGGAGAGGAATATGTCAGTTCATCTACATAGAAATCACGGCATGACACCACCTTGACAAGGTCACGCCCAGGCTCGAAATGTGACCGCGTATCGGTAAGAGGCTTGATGCCGATACTCTCTGCTGCCGCCCAATGCACCTGATTGCTGTCATTGAACACCTCGCGCAGATGTCCTATGATATTGATGCGTATCTTGCGAGTATTGCCTGGCATCTCTTCGAGCACTCTGTTCCATCCAGCCGATGAATCGGCAAGCATGTTGATGTCGAAATCCACAGTCTGCTGGCGCAGATGTGGACGCCCTGTGACCACCCCGGCATTAGTGTGGTCAGTCAGTGCAAGCGAGGCTATGAACACAGCCATCGCCACTCCTATTATCACCAGCAATATTTTACGCATCTTATCTGCAGTTTCTTAACGCACTACCTGGCGGCGGAACCGCTCTTTAACCGTATCGACGACATTGATTATATAGTCGCCCATGCGTTCTATGTCGCTAACGAGGTCCATATAATAGATGCCGCTCTGGTATTCGTAAACGCGGTTATTGATATTGTTGACATTTTCGCCGCGCAGCTGGTTACGCATGTTGTTGAGTTCGCGCTCGCGGTTATACGATGATATTATGTCGGCTTCATGGACGTGCTCTATATCACCGATCAGCTTGAGCATATTAGCCATTGCTGCCGATACCTGAGTAAACATGTTGTCCACATTGTCATATATCTCCTGATTGAACTCGGCATTGCTTTCATGCTTGCGGAGCATAATCTTGCCCGCTCCGTAGCAGCAGTCAGCTATGCTCTCGATTTCGGCGACGATGCTGAGCATGGCGGCGATATGGAGCTTGCCTTCGTTTGACAGACGACCCTCGGCGCATCGGTTGAGATAGTGGGCTATCTCTATCTCCATGCGGTCGGATATCTCCTCATATTTCTCAAGGCGCGAGAACCGTTTGGTAAACTCGTCTGTGCCCTCCTTGGTGTGCACCAGTTCCTGAGCCATACCTATCATGCGCTGCACGCGCTCGCCAAACACCGCAATCTCCTTCTCAGCCTGCGAGAGGTTGAGTTCCGAAGCATTGACCAGACCGCCTGAGATGAATTTGAGCTGGAACTCCTCGTCCTCGTTCTTGCGCGAGGGCACGAGCCACATCACCACCTTGACATAGAACTGTGTAAGCCATATCATGATGGCAACGTTGACCAGGTTAAACAATGTATGGAACATCGCCAGACCTATAGATACGCTGACCTGCAGCGATGCCACACGAGCCTGCGATGCTGCGAGCCGTTCGCTTATCTCGTTGGGCGGATTGGTGTTGAAAAGATGATTATATATGTCGGGATCTGTAGCCTCGAGATGGCGCACATATTGCGACAACCCCTCGGGATTGCCCGAACCGATAGCCTCGGTGACCCACGCAGTGAGGTCCACAAACGGCATGAATACGGCAAGAGTCCACACAGTGCCGAGTACATTAAAAAGCAGATGCCCCATGGCGGTGCGCTTCGCTGCGACATTACCGCTCATAGAGGCTATGATAGGTGTGATGGTGGTGCCGATATTGGATCCGAGCACCAATGCACACGACAATTCGAAATCGATCCATCCCTTCGAGCACATAATCAGCACGATAGCAAACATCGCCGCTGATGACTGGAGAACCATGGTGACCACGACTCCCACAAGCAGAAATATCAGCACCGAGCCATATCCCATGTCGGCGTAGCTATGGAGGAACGCGAACATTTCAGGATTACTCTGCAAATCAGGCACATGCAGATTGATTTGCGCAAGCGACATGAACAGCAACGCGAAACCTACCAGGAATTCACCTATGGACTTCGTGCGCCCTTTCTTGGCAAACAGCAGAGGCACAGCCACCGCCAAAATAGGCAGCGCGAACGCCGACACATCCACCGAGAAGCCGAGCAGCGATATAATCCACGCCGTGAACGTCGTGCCGACATTGGCACCCATGATCACCGCCATGGACTGCGCGAGCGACATCAGACCGGCGTTGACAAAGCTGACAACCATCACCGTAGACGCACTCGAGCTTTGTATCAAGGCTGTGATAAGACACCCTGTAAGCAATCCGGTAAACCGGTTGCGGGTCATAGCCGAAAGGATGTTGCGGAGACGGTCGCCCGCAGCCTTCTGTAGGCCTTCACTCATGACCTTCATTCCGTAAAGGAAGAGGCCCACCGAGCCTAACAGCCCGAGAAAGTCAAGAATAGAATAATTCATCTATGTCAGGTAGAAGTATATACAATCGCAAAGTTAATGAAAATGCACAATAACTTCCCAATACATCCCCCAAGATTTTTTAACATCACAGGATAGATGTGTTAAAACCACTGTATATTTATCTAACATTGCTTGCTGAATGTTATACATATATCATAGCAGTATCATACCAAAAAATATACGATATGACAAATAAGACAAATCCCAATCCAGAGTCGCCCGTAACGGCATCGGGGCGCAAGAAGATAGTGTCTACCGCCAAGGGGTCGCTGACTATGGTAGCGATGGCAATCATGATTATCACATCCATCCTGAGTATGAGGGGGCTGCCGTCGGAGGCGAAATTCGGCATACAGTCGATATTCTACTATATTTTTGCCGCGATAGTGTTTCTGGTGCCGTTCTCGCTCGTATGTGCTGAACTGGCATCGACCTACACCAAGGCTGGCGGTCTGTACCGATGGGTGTCGGAGGCATTCGGTCCGCGATGGGGCTGGACGGCAATGTATCTTGAGTGGCAGACGATAGTTATATGGTTCCCGACAGTGCTGATGTTCGGAGCTGCCTCCCTTGCCTACATAGCATGGCCCGAGAGCTTTGATGCGGCTTTGGCATCCAACAAGTTCTACACCCTGATTGTGGCGATGGTGATTTACTGGGCGGCAACGTTCAACTCGTTCCGCGGTCAGAAGATGGCAAACAAGCTCAGCACGTCAGGCGGTCTCTTTGGTACCATCATCCCGGGTGCTTTGCTGATAATCCTCGGCATAATATATGTGTGCGTCGGCAAACCGGTAGCATTGGCTCATGTACCCTTCTTCCCTGACTTCTCGCATCTGAGCACCATCGTGCTTGCCGCCTCGATATTCCTGTTCTATGCCGGCATGGAGATGCAGGCGGTGCATATCAACGACATGAGCAACCCTGCCAAGCAGTTCCCTAAGTCGGTGCTGATAGCGGTGATCGTCGTTGTGGCTCTGTATGCCCTCGGCACATTGGTCATCGGAGTGGTAATCCCGACTGACAACATCAATCTGCTCCAGTCGCTTCTGGTGGCTTACAAGTCGCTGTGGTCGAGCTTCGGACTCAGCTGGCTCGGCAATGTCATGGCTCTGCTCATCATGTACGGAGTAATCGGACAGGTCAGTGCACTGGTCACAGGTCCTGTGACAGGTCTTATGGCGGTGGCACAGTCGGGCTATCTGCCCCGTTCGCTCCAGAAGGTCAACAAAAATGGCATCAACAAGCCCATCCTGCTGGTAGAGGGCATCTTCGTCTCTATTCTGACCCTTGTGCTGCTGGTACTCCCGACAGTCGAATCGGCATACCAGATCATGTCGCAGCTCGCCACCATCATCTACCTCATAATGGTGCTGATGATCTACGCCGCATTCCTGCGTCTGCGCCACACACAGCCCAAGAAAGCACGTGGATTCAAAGTGCCAGGCGGACAAGTAGGCAAATGGATTGTGTGCATCCTCGGCATCGCTGGCGCAGTCCTCGCCTTGGCTCTCAGCTATCTGCCTCCGTCGCAGATAGCCACAGGCAGCCCGGTTGTCTACATCGGCATCCTGATACTCGGCACAGCCCTTTTTGTAGCAATCCCCCTGATTGTCTACGCCAAGCGCAAGCCGTCATGGCGTGATCCCAATGCCCATTTCTATCCCTTTGACTGGCAGATAGAGGACCGCAAGCCGTGGGAAGTATCCCAATGGGAAGAGGGTTACGAACCCACCGAACAGCAGGTCGAGGACGCAGAGACCGGAGCGATCGCCCGCCACGCCTCAGCCAAGCATATGTAACGCCACCATCCCCAATATAACAGTGTGAAGGAGCAGGCAAGACGCCGTGCTACGACACCTTCAACCCTGTATCCCAGGACGCGCCCCGACCCACCTCGCCGAGGCGCGTCCTTTTTGATGTCGAGATGAAATTGGAGTGGGGATGTTGTAGGGGATTGGCGGAAAGTTTGTAACTTTGCGTGGATTATCATACTCATAGATGAAACGTTACAATCTCGTCAATAACTCGTTGGGATGGCTGTGCTTTCTGATAGCCGCCGTCACCTACCTGCTCACATTGGAACCGACAGCCAGCTTCTGGGACTGTCCGGAGTATATCTCACAGGCATTCAAGCTCGAAGTCGGGCATCCGCCGGGCAACCCCATCTGGATCATGATGGCGCGCGTGGCGGTCAATTTTGCCGGAGGCAACACCGAATTGGTGCCTCTAATGGTCAACGCCTCGTCAGCCCTGTTCAGTGCGGCAACTATATTGCTGCTGTTCTGGACCATAACCCATCTGGTCAAGCGTCTGATAGTGCACGACGATGCCGAAAGCGTCCCGCTGACCAAGATGATAGTGATCATGGGATCGGGTCTGTGCGGCGCGCTGGCTTATGCGTGGAGCGATACCTTCTGGTTCTCAGCCGTCGAGGCGGAGGTTTACGCCTTCTCATCGTTCTGTACGGCACTGGTGTTCTGGCTGATACTCAAGTGGGAAGCCCGAGCCGACCAGCCGCATAGTGACCGCTATCTCGTGCTGATAGCCTATGTCATAGGCATTTCCATAGCCGTACACTTGCTCAACCTGCTCTGCATCCCTGCCATCGTGCTTGTGGTCTACTACCGCAAGTGGAACAAGACCACGGCTTCAGGCTCCCTGATAGCCCTGCTCGTATCATTTGTGATAATCGGTCTGATTCTATTCGGTCTCGTACCGGGATTCATCGAGATGTCGCAATATTTCGAGCTGTTCTTTGTCAATACCTGCGGCATGTCATATAACATGGGCGTGCTCATCTATGCACTGATGACCATTGCGGCGTTCATATGGTGCATCCACTCCATGTATGCCCAAAACAATCCTCTCAAGATGAAGGTGTCGTTTCTGCTTGCAATCCTCCTTAGCGGCATACCCTTCATCGGCGAAAGCCTGTGGATTCCCGTGGTAATCCTCGGCGGACTGGCAGCCTACCTGTGGATAGCCAAGAAGATACCTGTCAGAGTGCTGACGGTGGTTACTTTAAGCTGCTTCGTCATATTCATCGGTTACACGAGCTATGCGCTGCTGCTGATACGTTCGTCAGCCAACACCCCGATGAACCAGAACACCCCTGACAACGTATTCACCCTCTCAAGCTACCTCAACCGCGAGCAATACGGCGAGACACCCCTGCTCTACGGCCGCACCGTCAACTCCTCAATACTCTACCGAGTGGAAGGTCAGACACCGCGTCCCGTGGTCAATCTCACCAGACCGCTCTACGGCAAGGCTGTTGACGGCGGAAAAGACCGCTACGTCAACTACGGCTACAAGAAGGAGTATGTCACCACCCCCGAACTCAACATGCTCTTCCCCCGCATCCACAGCTCGTCACATATTGGAGCGTACACCGACTGGATAGACATGAAAGGACAACCAGTAGACGCTACCGTATATGTGGACGAAAACGGCGAACCGCTCCAGAAGGTGACAAAAATCAAGCCGACCATGGGCGAAAACCTGCGCTTCTTCCTCACCTACCAGCTCAACCAGATGTACTGGCGCTACTTCATGTGGAACTTCGCCGGTCGTCAGAACGACATCCAGGGCAACGGCGAAGTCAACAACGGCAACTGGATAAGCGGTATACCCTTTATCGACAACCCTCGTCTCGGTGACCAGTCGCTGCTGCCCGATGACCTCGGCAAAGCCAACAAGGGTCACAATGTCTACTATATGCTGCCACTGCTTCTCGGCATCATCGGCTTGGCATGGCAGGCATTTACCTCCAAGCGTGGCATAGAGCAATTTTGGGTAGTCTTCTTTCTGTTCTTTATGACCGGCATAGCCATCGTGCTCTACCTCAACCAGACTCCTACCCAGCCCCGTGAGCGCGATTATGCGTTTGCCGGCTCGTTCTATGCGTTCGCCATATGGATAGGCATCGGTGTGACCGGACTATGGATGACTCTAAATGGTCTGCTTGGCAAGAAGTTCAATACAGACAACAAGGTTACAGCCATAATCGCAGCTGTCATCGGTCTGCTCGTGCCCATACAGATGGTATCTCAGACATGGGACGACCATGACCGAAGCGGACGCTACACTGCCCGCGACTTCGGCTTCAACTATCTCAACTCTCTTGATGACAATGCCATCATATTCACCAACGGTGACAACGACACATTCCCCCTCTGGTATGCCCAGGAAGTCGAGGGAGTGCGCACCGATGTCCGCGTGGTCAATCTCAGTTATCTGACCACCGACTGGTATGTCAACCAGATGAAGCATCCCACCTATGATGCCGCAGCCATAGACATGCTCGCCAAGCCGGTTGACTATGCTTATGACCGCTTGCAGTTCAACTACTTCTTCGACCCCGACACCACCAAGGTCAACGCCCTCAAGTCGCTCGATCAGATCTATGATGCCCGGAGCGACAAGAACGGCTATAACCTGCCGATGATGAGGTACCCCAACATGTATGTCCCCGTAGACCGCGACGCCATGGTCAAGGCTGGTCGCATCACCGAGGCTGAGGCGAAGATAGCCGATGACATCATTGACTTCAACATGATGCAGGACCCCTCTACCGCCCGTGACGGAGGCATGTCGCTGAGCAAGCTGATTTCGCTCGACATGATCGCCACCAGTGCCGCCAACGGCTGGAACCGCCCGATATATTTCGCGTCCACAGTGCCCACTGAATATTATCTCGGACTGTCGCCCTATCTGCGCTCTACAGGCATGGCATACGAAGTGTCACCCATACGCGAGCCTAACGGCATGACTGGTGTCAATACCGACAAGATGTACCGCAACGTGACCGAGCGTTTCCGCTGGGGTGGCATAGATGAGGTCAACAACGGCAAGGACGTATATCTTGACGAGACAGTGCGCCGCATGGTGACATCAACCCGCTCGTCGATGTTTGACCTCGCCCATGCGCTTATCGTGGAAGGCATTGAGGCTACTGACAGCACCAATGTCGCCACCGACAAAGCTAAGGCAGAGGCATTTGCCGCCGACCGCTACAAGAAGGCAGTCACCATACTTGACCTGATGATGACCAAACTGCCCACGAAAGCGCAGCCCTTCGGCATACAGCTCGGACAGCAGGTGGCAGAGCTTTACGGCACACTCGCCGAACTGACTGGAGACAAGGCTCTGACCGACAAGGCTCTCGCGATACTAAAGGGAGAACTTGACCAGTACACACAGAATATCGTGTATTACCAAAGCCTCAAGCCTTGGCAATACCTGACTCTGCCGACCACAGACCGCTGGATTGATCAGCACTACTACCTCAAACTGCTCCAGACCTACAGCGACTTTGGAGGAGATGCCGAAACATTCATGCAGCAAGCTGCCGAAAAGGGTGTCAACTTCAACCGTCAGGCATCTTTCCTCTCTGACGAAAACTGACCACCGACAATGCTTATAGAGCAACCACGCCTACCATATCGCCTCCTCTTCCCGGAGGCGATATGGCGTATTAAGCACCGTGACAAGAAGATTGTCTTTCTGACTTTTGACGACGGTCCCATACCCGAGGTGACTCCTTGGGTGCTTGACGTGCTCGACCGCTACGGTGTAAAAGCCACTTTTTTCATGGTAGGAGACAATGTACGCAAGCACCCGGAGGTTTTCAAGGAGGTGCTGCGTCGCGGACACACCGTCGGCAACCATACAATGCACCATCTGCAGGGCATGAAAGTGACCACCCTGCGCTACATGCGTGACATCACCGAAGCCGATGCCTTGATAGGCAGTTCGCTGTTCCGTCCGCCCCACGGACTGATACGCTGGGCGCAGGCAGCAGCCATCAAGCACCACTACAACATCATCATGTATGACCTCGTGACCCGCGACTACAGCAAGCGCATGACTCCTGACAAAGTGTTTGCCAACGTAAGAAAATACACGCGCAACGGCTCCATAATCGTATTCCACGATTCCCTCAAAGCCTGGCGCAACCTCAAGACCGCCCTCCCCCGCAGTATCGAGTGGCTCCAGCAACAAGGCTACGAGTTCCGCGTCCTCTCCGGCGAGTAACCATATACACGAATCACCCCCGATTGTAGGGACATGCCGTGGCATGTCCGCATCCCAGCATTACACCGAATATAACCTATGGATAAGCGCAGACTCACGGAAGTCGTCAGAGGAGTGGGAGCCACGGCTGTCGGCATCGCTCGTGTATCGGAAGTGGATGCCGCCGCGAGGGAAGCATATCGGCAGTGGATTGAGTCGGGACGGTCACAACCGCTTGGCTACATGGACCGCTACCATGAGGTGCGTGACAACCCTGCGCTGCTCCTTGACGGAGCCAAGAGTATCATAGTGGCTGCTTTCAGCTACTACTACCCCACTCCTGAGCCTTGCTCCCGATTCATCATCGCCCGATATGCGCGTGGTGCCGACTACCATGAGGTTGTGCGCCGTAGGCTGACAAATGCCGTTGATGCTATCATGGCGGAGAGCGGACTGGGAACTACGGACTTCCGCGTATGCGTGGACACCGCCCCCCTGCGCGAACGCTATTGGGCGCAACAGGCAGGCATAGGCTTCATAGGACGCAACAATGCACTGATAATCCCTGGCGAAGGATCCTACATGGTACTTGGAGAGATTCTGACCACCATGGAGATTGAGCCAGATACGCCTTGTACCCTGACATGCGGCGACTGCATGGCATGCGTCAGGGCATGTCCGGCTGGCGCACTCGGTAGAGAGACTGACGGCTACTGCGGCGTGGACGCCTCGCGCTGCCTGAGCTGCCTCACCATAGAGCACCGCGGCGACTTCCCCCCTGGTGTAAAACTCGGAGGCAGAATAGCCGGCTGCGACACCTGCCAGGACGTATGCCCCCACAACCGCCATGCAAAGCCATCATCCATCGCCGAGTTTGCCCCCGTCAATCCCCTGCTATCCATGACCGACGAGCAAATCCTCGCCCTCACCCCCGACGACATCCGCTCCCTCACCCGTCACACCCCCCTGAGCCGCATCAAGCCCCCCGACTTCATCCGAAACATCCACACCCCCTGACATGGGAAATCGTGCAATAATCGTGATGGGGAATGCGTTAATATATTATTATGAGGCTTGATTGGCTGAGGCGGCTGTTTCCGATTTTGTTTGTGCTCATCTCTGTGGCGGTGGTGGGTGGATTCCTTTATTATTCGGGGACGCTGGTGGATGAACTGGCGGCGCAGGAGCGTGCCAGGATGCAGATATGGGCTAATGCTACGCGACAAATCATCAACGGTGACGACGACTCCGGGGCTTCGCCAGGCAATCTGGAGTTTCTGCTGAGCATCATCGAGGACAACCGCTCGATACCGCTGCTACTGACCGACGACGAGGGGGAAATCATCATGCAGCGCAATTTCACCCTCCCCCAGCCTATCGACAGCATGGCGCAATGGGAACTGTCGGACGTCAACAAACGCTACTTGGAGGCTAAGCTCAACCATCTGCGTGAGTCACCCAATGTGATACACATAGAGGTGTCGGAGGGCAACGTACAACATCTCTATTACGAGGACTCGCGGCTGCTCAAGACGCTCAACATCTACCCCTATATACTGATACTTGTGATGGTGATTTTCATCGCTATCATATACTTCGCACTCAGAGCCTCCAAAAAAGCGGAGCAAAACCGCCTGTGGGTGGGACTCTCCAAGGAGACCGCCCACCAGCTTGGCACTCCCATATCGTCACTGATGGCATGGCTGCAACTGCTTGAAGCCGAGGGCGTAGACCATGAGACGGTCAAGGAGATGGACAAAGATGTCAATCGCCTCTCCACCATCGCCTCACGCTTCTCAAAGATAGGCAGCCGCCCGAGCATGGAGCCTACGGAACTCAACGGCGTGGTCAGCCAGGCTGTAGACTACATGAAGAGCCGTATATCGCGACGCATCAACCTGACATTCACCCCATCGGCTGCTGCGGTTACCGCCAACCTGTCAGCCCCGCTGCTGGAGTGGGTGATGGAAAACCTCATCAAAAACGCCGTGGATGCCATGGACGGACAGGGTGCAATCACCGTAGAGGTCAAATCCGCCCACGACAAGGCAGTCATCACCGTCAGCGACACAGGCAAAGGGATGACACGCAAACAGCGCAGCGACATATTCAAGCCCGGATATTCGACCAAGAAACGCGGATGGGGTCTGGGGCTGACGCTGGCGCGGCGCATCATCACGCAATACCACGGCGGCCGCATATATGTCAGCGACTCGCAGCCAGGCATAGGTACGACATTTACCATAGAACTTCCCCTCATCAATCCCGCCAGATGAAATATCTCTTCATAACCGACATGGACGGCACACTGCTCAACGAGCAGAGCAAAATCAGCCTCACATCGGCTCAAATCATAAGCGACCTGTCGCGTCAGGGAGCACTGATAACAGTCGCCACCGCGCGGACACCTGCTACCGTAGAACCTCTATTAGAGAGTGTCTACACCTCCTTGCCAGCCATAGTGATGACCGGGGCTGCGATGTGGGATCGCAACAGTCGCTCATATGTCAACACTCATCCTTTCGCCGCCGACACCGACTGTCAGATACTTGCAGCGATGCGCAGCGAGGGGCTAGAGCCTTTTGTCTACACATTTTTTGACGGAGACCCGCTGCTCCATGTGTACCGTAACTCACCCATGAGCGACAACGACATCAAATTTATGGACGAGCGGCGTGTCAGCGGATTGAAAGAGTTCCATATCGACCAACCGATGCCCGAGGGCGGACACACCATGCTTTTCTTCGCCATGGGTCCACGAGACAGGATATTTGCCGCAGCCGACAAGATACGCGCTTTAGGCATATGCTCCGTGTCGGCATTCACTGACATATTCGGCGAGGATACCGGCATAATCGAGCTGTTTGCCCCTGGAGTCAGCAAAGCCTCGGCAGTCCAGGCTCTCAAAGCCGAGACAGGAGCCGACCGCCTGATAGTCTACGGAGACAACCTCAACGACCTGCCGATGATGGCAGTAGCCGATGAAAGCGTAGCCGTCGGTAACGCTCTCCCCGAAGTCAAGTCCGCAGCCACCCGCGTCATCGGAGCCAACACCGAGGATGCCGTAGCCCGCGATATTCTCCATACCATTACATCATCTGATACAATGATGGAGCATACTGCTTTCTTACGTTAATGTGGATCCAAATAAGACAGAAAGTCCGGTGTTGTGTAAACACCGGACTTTCACCTCTCTGGCGTAAAAGAATCTAATTATTCATATTACGATTTCTAACACATTATTTTATCATTTCTTTTGTCACCCGAGAGCCACGGACCACAATGTAGAGTCCGGGGGTAGGGTCATAGATTCTTACGCCTTGCAGATTATAATATATCGGCTCTGTAGATTCATCATCGTCAGAAACCATACCTATTGAAAGAGCGGTAGTAGAGACTGTCACAGTCATATTGGAAAAGTCAGCTATGATGTCATAAGTTCCAGGTGCAATCGTCCACGACAGACAGCCCGATGCAGTCACGTTGAGCGGGTACGCAGTCATGGGGGCAGACTGCCCTACGGTCAGCGGCGCACCTTCCGTGGCAGCCCCATAGCGGTCGGCACTCTGGTTGAGTTCGTCCCACGAGGATGCCGTGGTAGTGGCAAGATTGAAGAAACAGATAGTCTCATTGGTGGCAAGCTCAAATTTCACATTAGAGGCTTTGAACGTGTCGCCGCTTTTGGTCATCGCAACGCCAGTGCCGGGAGTAGAGTTCCAGCCCGCGCCATCGGCAAGATTGCCGAGAATATAGAGTGAGGCTGGAGCTGTACCACCTCCTCCGGTACCGCCTCCCCCAGTACCTCCGCCTGATGTCGTGCCGTCAGCATTATACGTAGCACCGTTGACAAAAACGAGGTCTCCTTCACCAGGAGCAGATGAGCCCCCACCGGCTTTCTCATTGCCGTTGTTGCTGATGATGATATGAGTGGGTGTTTTGCCTGCCGGGGCTTCCCAGTAATATTTGCCGTCTTTTTGTGTCATCGCATCGCCCGGCCATGTGCCATTGGCGTTGCAGTTCTCGTCGTTATTATTCTGGTTCCATGCCCACACATAAGGAGTCCAGCCGTTGCTGTTGATGAAGTAGCAATACTGCTTGTCACCAACAGGTGTATCGCCACCGCCTCCTGTGCCTCCACCGCCACCAGTACCGGCGACACTGACTGTAATGGTCATGGCTGAGAAATCGACTGTGATGTCATACTTGCCAGGAGCAATAGTCCATGACAGACAACCCGATGCGGTCACGTTGAGAGGGTACGCAGTCATGGGGGCAGACTGCCCCACGGTCAGTGGTGCGCCCTCCGTGGCAGCCCCGTATCTGTCGGCACTCTGGTTGAGTTCATCCCACGAAGAAGCCGTTGTAGAAGCGAGATTGAAGAAACAGGTCGTTTCGTTAGCGGCAAGCTCAAACTCCACGTTGGAAGCGGTGAATTTGCTGCCGTTTTTGGTCATCGCAACACCAGTGCCAGGGGTAGAGCTCCACCCTGCACCGCCAGCGAGGTTACCGAGAATGTAGAGCGAAGAGGGTTCAGTGCCTGGAGTATCACCGCCACCGGTGCCTCCTCCGCCACCAGTTCCACCGCCGTTATATATCACAGCGATGCCACTTGATCCCACATTGCCGCTGATAGTCGACGATGTTACTGTAAACTGACTTCCTGAGACCTTGTCGGTGTAGGTTCCAGCCGGACAGTAACCGCCTCCATTGGCGATGGTAATCTGACCGCTGCCCTTCATGACGATGACTGCACCGCCGCCCTGACGGGTCACACTGATGGCATTGCCCGTGGTGGTCACATAATCAGCCTTGCCAACCATAGCGTTGCGGAACTTGTTGACCTCTGCAATGTGCTTTGCCTTGAAGGCAGTGCTGCCCTTGCCCACTTTGATGTTATTGAAGCCGCGGGCGTTGGGACGCGAGAGATATAGGCATGTAGCCCCGTTGCGGCATGCCATGGAGGCATATGCTCGGTCGATGGTTGCCTGGTCACGATGCTGGCTCCAACCATCATCGTTGGCATAAGTATCGTGGCTCTCTGCCCAATAGACAATCTTACTGTCGGGGACCTGATAGTTTACCACATGTCCTCCAGCATAGCCTTGTGGTATACCGCCGTTGTCACGTGCGGCAGCATTGCTATAGGCATTGTCTGTGACCGACATCATGCCTGCATACTCCTTGATTTTTCCGGCTTCGCCATCAGGTCCCACATTGTCAAGTATCTCTCCATAATGCCACATGCCAGGGACAGATGTCACGGCGTTCCAGAAACCGCACCCTTCAGAGGGAAGACCGATATGCTTGGCTGCATCCCAACGGCATCCTTTCACACCCATGCTTTTGAGCTGTTCGACATAAGCTTTGCCTCGCGCGATTACATCGGAGTGTTCAGAATTGAGCTCACAATAGTCTCCGAGGTCATCATGGGTGATAGAATAGCGGCTGGCATAGCTTATATTGCTCGGATTATGCCCCCATGAGCGTATGCGGTTGTTCTGCTCCCACCATGGGTCATGGTAGCCTTTGGTTTTGTCGACATGGTTTGCCACCACATCGACCACGACCTTGATGCCATAGGTGGCAGCAGTCTGGCAGAGCGCACGCAGGTCAGCCTCTGAACCCATGCCAGCACTCGCCTTGAAGGCAAGGTCATAGGGGCGGTAAAGGTCATGCCAGGCATAACCCACCTTTATGTCCGGACGCTGCAACGGCGAGAGCTGTACAGACCCGAAACCGGCAGCAGCGATGGCTGGGAGTTCTTCTTTGACTTGATTGATAGGCCAGTTGAAGCAGTGGAGTATATTACCCTCCTGGATGCCTGAAGGCAGTCCGTAGTTCTGCGCCGACCCTACGGGAGTTGCCACAGCCAGCGACATCATCGCCAGCAGCCACCCGTGAAATCTACTGTGTAGTTTTTTCTTCATGAAAAAGACTGGTTTGGTAAGAATTGTAAGAAAAAATGATTTACTATGTGCGACCGAAGTCGATGCAAAGATAGAATCCGATAGACCCCAAAAACTGATATAGTAAACGTCGGCAAGCATCAAGGGAGCACCAACGTATTGATTATCAGCATATTCATTTCTAAATGAGTAGCATATTAATCTGAGTCTGGTAAACGTATCATGATCTGACAACAGGCATTATCAAGTCGAGACGGTGATAAAACTCATCTTTTTCGACGGTCATCTTTGAGCGGATTGACGAGCGGAGATTATAGACTGTCTGTGGCGAATAACGAAGCATGGCAGAGATGTCACCCGTATTTTCTATGCCGAGTTTCATCAGAGCTATTATGCGCATCTCGGCTGAAAGGTGGTGATCTGCTGATTTAGCGGCGCCAGTGAGCATTTCATTGACCTGCATGACAAAATCGGGATAAATAGATAGAAATATCGAGTCAAAAGCCCTATAGAACACATTTTGTTCATTATCGATGTGCGATGCCGATTTGAGTGATGCCAGTGCATCATCATATCTGCCTGTGACGACCATACGGTAAAGTAACTTGCGGTTTGACGACTGACGCCCGATTGAGTCAGCCCATGACCGCAACAGGAAGCAGACATGATGCAGCGTCTCGGATGTAATGTTGTCTGATGACGCATCAGAGAGTGTCTGCTGGCTGATGCCAAATGTGATGCGATAAATCGAAATAGCAACCCCGAGGATGGCAACGCATACCATAAACAGCATTATCAATGCCGCAGCAGTGGTCACCGCAGCGACATCAAGCAAAATGAAATAGACCATGCAGATAGTGGCAAGAAAAGATTGATTAACGGATTAGATAAAAGACTGTAGCTGCGACAAATTTAGTCAATCCACTACTACAGGATATGCCTGAGTAGATAGTGAGTAGATTATGATATAGACGATATATACTTCTCAAAAACTACATGTATGATATAGGAAAAACAGCCATTAGGATAAGTATGGTAAAAACGAATGCATCCATGCGCCCTCATGGGTGCATGGATGCATTTGATAACCTGTTTCAGGGGAATCAGGATTTGGTGGCGCGGGCTTTGCGCTCCTCGTTGTAGTGGTCGATGTCTTTGCGGGCTGAGGCGAGTTCTTTGTTGAGGGTCTCGATTTCGCGGCTTTGGTTGCGGATGGTGGTCAGTAGGGCATTGAGTTCCTCGTTTTCGATGGATAGGGGGTACTGCTCCTCCACGCGGACTATGAAATCAGCCAGGACGTTCATATAGTTTGTAAACGCCTGGAAGGGCGACTCATAGGGGCTGAATAGCGAGTGGATAGAACCGTCAGAACGGTGCTTGGTCGACATGTAAAAGAGATGATCGCTCGCCTGGAGATACATCCAGTCTTGCTTGAGACGACGGTCATCACACAGACGCACCCTCTCAGCCACGCTGTAGAGCTTGCGGAAAGCCTCGCGCTGAAGATCATTGCCAAGCCATGCCGAAGTGTCACGAGCCTCGTCAGCCCACGAAATCGGATGCAGAATCTCCAATGAAGCCACAGCCGGGATGGCATCCACCGCCTCTGACGGGGTGATGAAGCCTATGCCACGTTCGGCGGCAAAGCGCGGAAGCGCTTCCATGAACTGGAATATGCCGCTTTCAGCCGGCTGGGTCTCGCCGAGAGTCTCCATGTTCATGAATATGTTGAATATCTGCTCCTCTGCCGGGGTGTCGGCTATCTGAGCTATGTACTGGTCGGCTGTGATTGGGTCAGACGAGAAGTGGTAGTTGATGCGGTCAGTCAGGGCATCATTCTTAAGCAACAGCTTGAGGTCGGGGGCATCGGCAGCCGAATATATATAGTCGGGCGATTTCCAGCCGAGAATATGCTTGGCACCCTCGGTGATTACGCCCTTGTAGCCCATGGCGAGTATCTGCGGAGCTATTTCGTCACAGTAGATAAGCTCGGTGTTGCGGAGCACACGCGGAGTCGTGCCGAACAGTTGCTGGATCTTGTCATCATGCTCTTTGCACTGGAGGGCAAACTCCTCGGGGTCGGCGAGCGAGGCGAGCGAGTGGGAATATGTCTCGCCAAGTATCTCCACGCAACCGGTCGCCACGAGAGCCTGCATGCGGTCGATAAACTCTGGCACATACTGCTCAAGCTGCTCCAGAGCTATGCCAGTGACTGATATGGCACACTTGAAAGCTCCACCGCTATCCTTGATCATGCGAAGCAATGTGTCAGCCGCAGGAATGTAGCTGCGGTGGGCTATGCGTGTGAGGATATCCTCATTGGCGAAATTGTCGTAGTAGTAATGGTCATTGCCGATGTCGAAGAAGCGGTATCTTTTAAGGCGCATCGGCTGGTGTATCTGGAAATAGAAGCAGATGGATTTCATGGCGGTATGATGTATGTTTTCGCTGGATTTGACTTAATTTGAGTGGATAGTTCAGTGACCGAGAACTTTGTGGTAGATGTCAATGACCTTCTGCCCTGCCTTGTCCCATGTGATGGTGTTGACCTCGGCGAGTCCGTCGTCCTTGAGCTGCTTGTGGAGCGAGGGATATGCCACGATGGCATTGATGGCATCAGCCATGGCATCTATGTCCCAGTAGTCGGTCTTGATGACGTTGGTCAGGATTTCGGCGCATCCGCTCTGCTTGCTTATGATGGACGGTACGCCCATCTGCATGGCTTCGAGCGGAGAGATGCCAAACGGCTCCGACACTGACGGCATGACGTAGACATCGCTCGCCGAAAGCATCTCATAGACCTGACGCCCCTTCTGGAAACCAGGGAAATGGAAACGGTCGGCGATGCCGCGCTTGGCAGCGAGAGCTATCATCTCGTCCATCTTGTCACCGCTGCCTGCCATGACGAAGCGCACGTTGTGATTGTTTTTGAGCACTTTTGCGGCAGCTTCAACGAAGTATTCCGGACCTTTCTGCATGGTGATTCGTCCGAGGAAAGTCACAACCTTTTCCTTGGGCTTGGGAGCCTTGATGCCAAGTATATCGGGCTCGAGGGGAATAACCGCATTGTGTACGGTGGTGACTTTGGCTGGGTCTATGCCGTATTTGTTGATGACTGTGTCACGTGTGAGGTTGCTGACGGTGATGATATGGTCGGCGTTGAGCATGCCGTCACGTTCGATGTTGAACACCGTGGGATTGACATTGCCTCGCGAGCGGTCAAAGTCGGTGGCATGCACATGTATGACAAGAGGCTTGCCTGTGACCTGCTTGGCGTGTATGCCGGCAGGATATGTCAGCCAGTCGTGGCTGTGGATGATGTCAAAATCGAGAGTACGCGCTATGACTCCGGCTGTGATGGAATAATTGTTGATTTCGTCAATCAGATTGTCAGGGTAGCGGCCGGAGAACTCGATGCAGCCGAGGTCATTGGTGCGCATATAGTTGAAGTCGGCATATATGTGGTCACGCAGACGGAAGTAGAGGTCAGGCGACATCACGCGTCCGATGCGCTGCTCCACATATTCACGGCTGACATCACGCCACGCTATCGGCACCTGGGATGCACCTATTATATTGGCAAAATGCTTCTCTTCGTCGCCAAACGGCTTGGGAATCACAAACGTGATATCCATATCGCCGCACTGCCACATGCCACGTGTCAGACCATAGCTGGCTGTGCCGAGACCGCCGAGGATATGAGGGGGAAATTCCCAACCGAACATTAATGCTTTCATGTGTATCTATGTATATTATTACGGATGGGCTACTTATTGGTTGATTCAAACTTGCGCAATGTTGTGAGTGCCCGCAGCACCTCAGCCACATTGATGGCGTGGCTGACTGCGCCATGGCCGTTAAATGGCGGATTTCCGTCGTAGAGCTGCGAGAGCGATCCGATGCAACCCTGCGACATCTCCTCCTCAAAGCCGATGAGCATGCGGTCAATGTAGCCGACACCGCTCATGCCGAACACTTTTAAATATGCTGAAGCATAGAAGCCCATCAGCCACGGACGCGCCGGACCATTGTGGTGAGCCACAGCCCTCTCTTCCGGAGTGCCTACATAGAGGGGGCGGTAGTTGCCGCTCTTAGGTGACAAAGTACGCAACCCCTTGGGGGTCAGAAGTTCACGGGTCACAACATCAAGCACACCCTTGCACTGCCGACGGTCAAGCGGAGTGTGTCGCAGTCCTATGGCAATAGCCATGTTGGGGCGCACCTCGGGATTGGGACCGCTGCGCTCCACATAGTCCCACAGATAGCCGGCTTCATTGAGGAACATGGATATGAACGCCGGAGCAAATGACGCGGCGATACCTGACCATCGTTCCCTGCGGTCATCATACATCGCGTCTCCGTCAAACAGTTCAACAGCAAACTGCAAAGCATCATACCACAGTGCATTAAGTTCCACCAAGTAGCCGGTACGCGGAATCAGCGGCACACTGCTGCCAGGCAGCGTCGCTGCCATCCACGATGCCGCCGTGCGGTGTCCGGCGGTCTCGATCAGTCCGCGGTCATCAACATGAAGATTAGGATGGTTATCGGCAAGAATGTCCTCGACAACCCTTGACACGAAGTCACCATATCGGTCACGCGTCTGCGCCATGCCATAACGGGCGGCATATTCCTGCACCGCCCACAATGCCCAGAGGGGTATATCTGGAGCGTCAAGATTCTGTATTACTGTGTCCGTCACACCTTCGTCAAGGAAACGCAGCAACGCAGATGAAGCAGTGGCGAATATCTGCTCGAAATCCTGCGGGTGGTCGATGCACAGAGTAGCTCCAGGGAGAGCCATGAAGATGTCACGCGCCCTGATGCCTCCCCAAGGATAAGCCGAGAGGATGTACATAGCCTTCTTGCCATCGTGGTCAGCGCGTAGATAGAACTGTTTGGCTGCGTTCTTAAGACAATTGAAGAAACTCGTGCGGCATGTGCGGCTGCCGATTTCAGCTTCATACATCTCCTCGAGCCTGGCGGGTGACACCTCAGTGGTACCAGCCGAAAATATTACCGATTCGCCTGGACGTATGGGCAGCTCTATATATCCGGGAGTCCACAAGTCCTCGCAGCCGCCTTCGTATCGCTCTACATCCTTGATATATTCAAAATTCTTGTACCAGTCAGCCTTTGATACGAACTCTGACGGTGCTGAAGTCTGCATATAAAGACGCGGATAGCCCTCATAGAGGCAACAGTCTATACCATTGGGAACGGGGCGCACCTCGGTGTTGATGCGCTCATTGGCTATACATATGTCGTCGGCTTTCCTGAACGCCAGCATCGGACGAAGACGCAGAGTTGTAGGCGAGTGGGCATCGACCAGAGTATAGCGTATCAGGATGCGGTTTTCATTGGAGATGAAAATCTTCTCTTTAGTCAGAATCACGCCTCCTACACGGTAGGTAATCCGGGGAACTCTCTCACAGTCAAACTCGCGTATGTATTTGTGTCCGTTGGGTGCATACACTCCGCCTTGGTAGCGGTGCAGAGCGAGATTAAACATCGCTCCGTGCTGTATGACCGTCTCGTCGAGCGACGAAAGCATCACGTGGGGCTCGCCGCCGGCACCAGGGAGAGGAATAACAAGCAGACCATGCTGCCGGCGCGTGTTACAATCAGTCAGCGAGGTGCAGTGGTAGGCTCCGCTCTGATTGGTCCGCAGCATCTCCATGCGTAGCGACTGGTCGAGATTAATCAGCAAATTTTTGTCAAATTTGAGATAACTCATTGTTTTTTCAGGTATTTTATTGTTTTAAAGCATATATATTGTCCGATGTCTCATCATATGGCATGAGGGCGGATGAGGGAAATACCCCTTACCCGACATCCAAAATTAGCAAATCCGCCAGTGAATCACAATAAAAATCAAATCAAAAACTATAAATAATCGAGCATAGCCCGATTATTTATATATCATGACACCAAGGTCACATGTCACCGAGGAGTGACGCCAGCATATGGGGCTTGATGCGCCGATAACCCGAAGGCACTGCCGGTAACTCCACACTCAAGGAATCCCACTGGGCACGTCCGGTTTTAAACGATACTGAGAGCCGGACAGGCTTACGCCCGGATACTGCTACCGTCATCTTGCCTGCTATCGGACCTGACGGAGTCTGAGTTTCCACTTCCTCGTAACTTATGACAGCTTTGGGTTGACCAGCTGTTGAGACTACCAGCTCTTTGAGAAGATTGAATGTGTCGAATACAAACGAGTAATCCCAACGTGCATCAAACGGCGGCGGTGTCACAGACCACGTATCCGCCGAGAGCTTATTCAATGTCAGGTCGCTTGAAGGCGCAAAACCAGCTCTGCCAGCCACAAACGGCCGCCCGAGCAATATGTCCTGAAGATTGTCAACCGTGAAATCCAATCCGTCAAGGAGCCCGCTGACCGATTCGGTCAGATACAGCTTGTGATATTTGTCAATAACCGTTATTGAGTCATCGGTAACCGTTAGCGTGCCCACCTCCACGAGCCCCATGAAACGGAGCGACATGCTGATGCCACGCCCTCGCTGCATGACCACTGTGCCTCCGAGCGATGCCTTGACCGGACTTTCAATCTTTACGCTCATGGGCATCTTAACCGACTTCCAGCCATGCATTGAAGCGGAAACTTCGCTTAGACGTGCCGACAGCCCCGATGTTGTCACAGCCCCGTCAGGACCGACAGGCTTTGCAGTCTGCTGCGATGACCGACAGCCTGCAAGGAGCACAGTCAGTGCAATCACTGACCATATGCATACGCATGATTTATAACGAGTCATAATCAATCAAAAAATATGGTCTTGTTTTTGACTTTGCGCTTGATCAAGGCATTGTCATTGTCAAGTTTCAACGCCTCTTTCCAGTATTCGAGAGCCTTGTCACGGTCACCGTTCATGAAATATATATCTCCGGCATGGTCATACTCCTCGGCTGACACATTGCCAGCCTCTGTAAGCGACAAAGCCTTGTCTATGATTTCCTTTGCCTCAGGGTAGCGTTTGAGCTTAAACAGTACCCAGGCATAAGTGTCAAGCGATGTAGGTTCATCCGGGCGCCCCTCCACTGCCTTTTTGATCATGGTGAGAGCCTCGTCAAGGTCACGGTCCTCACAGGCGAGATAATATGCGCAGTTGTTGAGGGCAGTCCAGTTTTGCGGATACAGTTCTATCGCCTTACGATAAAATCCGAAAGCCTTCGCCTTGTCGCCTGAAGCATATTCTATATCTCCCTTTGCCCCGGTGATAGCTGACAGTGTAGCCATGTCAGTAGAGTCAGTCAATGCCTCTGACTGGTTGAGCATCTTGAGAGCATCTGCATAACGCTGCTCCTGCTGGTATGCAGCCGACAGCATCAGCGGAAACTGTCCGTTGGACGGGAAATAATGCATGGCACGCAGGGCATTTGTCTCCACCTTCTCAGGGTCATTTGCCTGCATGTTGAGAGAGATCAGAGCCACCCACTGCTCCTCGTCGGCAGGATCCAGCTCGAGGCTACGGGCGAGCATGTCGGCAGCAGCCTTGTAATCTGCCATAGATAGAAGGTAGCTCGCATAGAACTTGTAAGCATCAGGCTCGTGGGGATGCTCGTCAAGCACTATTTTAAACAGGCTCTCTATCTCGGCATCACGCTGAGCGATGCGATTGGCTGCTATGGAGTCAGCCGGGAGGGGGTCAACCGCCGCCGTGTCCGACACAGCAACCGTATCAGCCATGAGGTCATCTCCTTGTCCGTTTTCTACGACAGATTTGAGTATCTGAAGCTTTGTGTCAAGATCCAGCGAAGTCTTTCTCAGAGCATTGACGATTTCACGCTTGTAAGCCTCTGTGTCGCCCTGGCTGTTGTAGAAGTTAGCCAGCGAATAAAACGCGTATCCGTCAGTGGAATCCACCTCACAGGCATTGCGGTAGAAATCCAGCGCACCAGCCTTGTCGCCGAGAGCGGCATGCACGTCGCCGGCATATGACGAAATCTGAGCCGAGCGGGGAAAGGCAGTCAGTAGCGACTGGAGCTCCTCATACACGCGAGCTGTGTCATTTCGGCTAAGGTAATACCTGATTTTGGAATTGGACACCTGTATGTCCTTGCCGTCCATAATCTCCAGTGAGTCATAGAGGGCTATCGCCTTGGCGTTGAGAAGCGTATCGCTGGCGTTGAGAAGCGCCTCGGCATATCGGTAAGCCACTTCGGTGCGGTCAGGATATATAGTATGGAGCTTTCGCCACACCTCCCTCGCCTCTCCAGGGCGTCCGAGCATCTCGCTTACCCGTCCATATGTGACGCTGCTGTAGAAATCCTCGGGATGGGCGTAGAAATAACCCTGCATGCGGTCATATCCACGTGCTATGGCAGCTGAATCCTTGCCGCTGACCATGATCTGGTAGAAGCCGTAGCTGAAATCCAGCATCTTGTCATCAGGATTCTCTCGTAATGCACTCTTTAGCAGGTCAAAGTAAGCGTCATTGGCATCCAACGCCTTCTGATGCCCCGCCTCAAGAAATATATAGTCGGCTTTACGGCGAGCTGCTTCATCGTCCCAGTTGGCGGATTTTGATCCGGCTATAGACGGTATCAGCACAATAAGCACCGCTACCAGTGCTACATGCCATAATGTATGTGTGTGTTTTGCCACCTCTGTAGGTCTTGTTTGATTTAAGTCGGTTCAATTTATAGCTGCGACGATTTTCACCATCAAGCGCATCACATAAGAGTCAGTCAACACCAGTGTGGCCGAATCCGCCGTCGCCGCGTTTGGTTCGGTCAAGTTCGTCTACCTGCTCCCACTCCACATGTGAATACTGGGTGATGACCATCTGGGCTATACGCTCGCCGTCATTGATGGTAAACGGCTCGTCAGAGAGATTTATCATTATCACTCCTATCTCGCCGCGATAATCAGCGTCAACGGTACCAGGAGTGTTGACAAGCGATATCCCATGCTTTAGAGCGAGACCGCTACGGGGCCTTATCTGACACTCGTGACCCTGCGGGAGCTGGATCCTCAGACCTGTAGGAATCAATGCCCTCTGAAGCGGTTTGAGCACCACTGGCTCATCAAGGCATGCGTGAATATCCATTCCGGCAGACGAGGGAGTCTCATAAGCCGGCAATTCGTGACCAGAACGGTTAATTATTTTAACTTTTATTCTTTCCATAAAATGCGTAGTTGAACGTGTAATGGCTAAAGCCAGACACACATTATAATAAATACAACAGCTAAAGTAGTGAAAAAGTAGCAGAAAACTTACAGGCTTGATATTAAAAAAGATTATATGGCATCAAAAAGCGACTGATGGCGTCCCAAACAAGCCATGTCTGCCATCCATGAAGGCTGCCAAAGGCTTATATCATCGCCATATCTGATTCAAACATGTCATATATCAATCTATATTTAATATCAGGCAACTATAAGACAACAAATTGATTTATAGCATTTTAATTTAATAATACACCTTAAACAATCTATATTTGCATAATATTTGATTGCAAACGCCTGACATATCACGTAACTTTGCATCGTCAACAACAAAGACATACATTCTCATCTATAAAAACTGATGTTTTTAGGTTAATGCAAGAAATAAGAATTGGTAAGAAAGATGTGTTTTTAGATAAAAACTCTTAGCCGTCGTTGATACGGCACAACAAGGAGCGACATTGTGAAATGTCGCTCCTTGTTGTATTTCATTAACGCAGCTGTGCTTGATGGTTGCACATCCTATTGCGGAAATTTGCAAGTGTAATCGGGGCATCCCGACCTGAACGCCTAAACAAACCTAAAACTTATACAGATATGAAAACCATCCTCATCCTTGCCGCCAGTCTGCTCATCGCCGCAGCCGTCCTCGTAATCTCCCTCCGCATATTACAATGGCTCGTCACAGGTGCATGCACGATCTTGTCAGCCGCCATAGATTTTTTTCGCGAGGTCAAAGAAGCCATAGACATGGTAGGAAACCGCCTACGCTATCTGGGAGCATTCATCCGCAAGTCTGCCGCAATACAACGTGCGAAAACCCTGCACCGCATGAATCACATATTATATAGAGCGACCCCGACAATCTGCCACATGCTCGCCCTGACATCATGGATGCTGTCACGCGCAAGCCGCAATGTCTATCTTCGTTACCACAACGACAAACCTGAGGCAATCGCCACAATATAATGAAAAAAGCAAGGCGGACGTTGTCTATATCAACGCCCACCTTGCATATATCGGAACCGCAGGAAGATTACTCGTCAAGGCTCATCTCGTCAAAGTTATCAAGAGAGAACTCGTCGTCATTATAATCCTCCGAACCGTAGAAGTCGGCATCCATGTCGTCATCGGCAATCTGGGCGGCTTTGGCTGCTGCTTTGGCGTCAGACTTGGCATCAAATTCGTCAAGATCTACAAACTGTGCCGGCGCCTTGCCCATAGATATAGAGCAGTAAGGCTCGCTGAGGTGCTTGCCAAGCTCGCTCTTCTTCATCTCCATGAAAAACGAGCGGTCAGTCATATAGTCAAATACAAATATAAGACGCTGCCCTTCATCCTCTATGAAATCACTCAGGGGACACTCGTCCATGATATAGACCTCCTCCGAGCTGTCGGAGCCCATATCCTCGAGTGTGATCTCCTTGCTCTTTTCCCATCCGTCCTCGCAGAGAAAAAAAGAGCTCATCTGATTCTTATCGTAGCCGACACTATCGCAGATGGCATTACGGAGGTCAAGAAAAGTGTTGTCAGCATCAATCTTAATCTCACGCTTGAAATTATCCACCTCATCAGAGACTATGCGGAATGTAAAAATCATTGTTTAATTACGTATGTTATAGTTGTTGTTTATGTTTCCATGAGTCGTCGTCAACCAATGCACATGAGGTCAAAAACCGCCTCACAAGCACCTCGTCAACGATATTTGACGCAAAGTAATCAATAACTCAACAAACATGCAAACTTTTTATGAAAAAAATCTCACCCAATCCGTGCAATAACATACTGGCTCCGCAGCCTCATTTGCCACACCTTAATTATAAATATAAAATCGCAAAACAATCCGTTAAAAAACAAGCCCAGCAGGACAATAAATGAGAAAAATTGCGTAAATTTGCAGCCTAATTACAATTCATCCCCATATGAAGCTACTACAGGCTAAGCTTGCACGCTACACAGCCCCACAAGAAGCTAAGGCAGCAGGCATTTACCCTTATTTCCGTGCCATTTCGAGTGAGCAGGATCCTGAAGTCATAATCAACGGCCGCAAGGTGCTGATGTTCGGATCAAACTGCTACACAGGTCTTGTCAACGACCCCCGCATCAAAGAGGCAGCCATCGAGGCTACAAAAAAATACGGCACAGGCTGCGCAGGCTCACCGTTTCTCAACGGCACGCTTGACCTACATAAGCAACTCGAAGCGCGTATAGCCGAATACATCGGCAAAGAGGACGTCATGATATACAGCACCGGATTCGGAGTGAATCTCGGCGTGGTATCCGCCCTCACCGGTCGCGAAGACTACATCCTCTGGGACGAACAGGATCACGCATCCATCATCGAGGGCAGACGCCTGTCGTTCAGCCAGTCGCTCAAATACAAGCACAACGACATGGAGTCGCTTGAAAAGCAGCTCCAGAAGTGCGAACCTGACAAGGTGAAGCTCATCGTCACCGACGGAGTCTTCTCCATGGAAGGCGATGTAGCCAACGTACCCGAAATCGTCCGTCTCGCCAAGAAATATGACGCGAGCGTGATGGTCGACGAGGCTCATGGCATCGGAGTGTTCGGCAAGGGCGGTCGCGGAGTATGCCACCATTTCGGCGTACATGACGATGTAGACCTCATCATGGGCACATTCTCCAAGTCATTTGCATCGCTCGGAGGATTCATTGCTACAGACAAGGAAATCACCAACTTCCTCCGCCACCACTCACGCAGCTACATATTCACCGCCAGCATCACTCCGGCATCCACTGCAGCAGCCCTCAAGGCTCTGGAAATCATGGAGACAGAGCCTGAGCGTCAGGAGCAGCTGTGGGAAAACACCAACTTCGCACTCGAGGGATTCCGCAACATGGGATGCGAGATAGGCAACACATCAACCCCTATCATCCCCCTCTACATCCGCGACAACAACCTGACATTTACCATAACCCGCGACCTATTCGACGAAGGCGTGTTTGTCAACCCCGTAGTATCACCGGCAGTAGCACCCCACGATACCCTCATCCGCTTCAGCCTAATGGGCACCCACACCAAGGAGCAGGTGCAGACCGCGCTGGAGAAGATTCAGAAAGTATTCCGCCGCTACAACCTCATCCCATAGGAAAAGCAGGCGACCCAACAAGTCAGGGGGCGCATCCGATGGATGCGCCCCCTGACTTGTTTAAGCGTCCCTACTGACATAACCGATTAAAATGGACCCATTTCTTATCGATATGCGGCAGTTACGCACAAAATAAAAAGAGGCTGCATCTCGCAGCCTCTTTTTATAGGTTTCCAATAGGTACAATTTCTAAGGTAAAAAAGATTGTTTTAGGTTTGTGATACAAAGGTACACCCTTTCAGATGCCTTGTGCAAGCTTTTTAATATGTTTAATAACAACCTTTTTGAGCCACATCTGCCATACATCCATCTAAAGCGCTATACATCAATGATGTAACAGCATATTAAAAATTTGTATTCAATAGTTAATTTATATTAATTACCTATTTTAACCTCCTCTCGTATATCTACAGAGCTGTTTTAACACTCATTTTTCGTAACTTCGTGACTATAGTAAACCATCTTCACGCCAATCAGCGAATCTCATCATATACACAATATGGACCGCAGACATTTTTTGCGCAACATGGCTCTCGCAGGCATGGCTCTGAGCCTGCCGTCACGCCTGTGGGCTGATGCAAAGCCGCCGAAGCCCAAGCACGTGGGCAAAGGGTTGCAATTGTCATTCAAACCCTACGAGTTGAAACTCAAGCACTCGTTTAATCTTGCCAAATATTCACGCACGACCACACCCGACGTTTTAACTGCTCTGACCTTCGACGGCATCACCGGCTATGGCGAGGCTTCGATGCCCCCCTATCTCGGCGAGAGCGTGGAGAGCGTGACTCGGTTTCTTTTACTGCTGGACCTGAGCCAGTTTGACGATCCTTTCCGCATAGACGAGATACATGACTATATGGACAGCGTGGCACCAGGCAACAACGCTGCCAAAGCGTCCGTCGACATTGCCCTCCATGACCTACTCGGCAAAATAATGGGTAAACCCTGGCACCGCATATGGGGACTGAACCCCTCGCTTGCACCCAACACATCATACACTATCGGTATTGATAAGCCTGACATAGTGCGCGTCAAGGTGGAGGAAGCGGCACCCTACAAAGTCCTTAAAGTGAAGATGGGGCTTGACCGCGACCGTGAAACCATAGAGGTCATACGCTGCATGACCGACCGCCCTATATGCGTAGATGTCAACCAGGGCTGGGACGACAAGCACAAGGCACTTGAAATGTGCCACTGGCTCAAAGAACAGGGATGCCTCTTCGTGGAGCAACCGATGCCCAAGGAGATGATAGACGAGACAGCATGGCTGCGCGAACGATCGCCACTGCCTCTGGTGGCAGACGAGTTCATGCAGGGGCTTGCCGACGTGCCACGTTGCCACGGCGTGTATGATGCCATAAACATCAAGCTGATGAAATGCGGGGGGCTCCATGACGCTTACAAGATGGCAGTACTCGCCCGAGGGATGGGCATGAAGGTGATGCTCGGCTGCATGACCGAGACCTCATGCGCCATATCGGCTGCGTCTCAGCTCGCGCCCATGGCTGACTGGGCTGACCTTGACGGCAATCTACTCATAGCCAACGACTGCTTCTCAGGCATGAAGATAGTAGACGGCAAAGTCACTCTGAATCCCGACCTACCCGGCATCGGCGCGGAGCCGGTTTAAAAATAATTTGGTAATTTTGCACCATAACTTATTATTCCATTATGATAGACGCAAACAAACCGGTGCTTGTGACCGGAGCCGACGGATTTATCGGTTCACATCTGGTGCAGGCACTTCTTGATAAAGGACTGCGGGTCAGGGCTCTCGCCCAGTATAACTCATTTAACTCATGGGGATGGCTCGAAGACATACACTGTGACCGCTTAGAGGTGGTGTGCGGCGATGTCAGAGACCCGGATTTCTGCCGCCACATCACCCGTGAGACAGGCACCGTGTTTCACCTCGCAGCACTTATCGCCATTCCTTACAGCTACGTGGCTCCAGACAGCTATGTAGACACCAACATCAAAGGCACTCTCAACATGCTGCAGGCTGCGCGTGACGAAGGGGCTGACCGCATCGTGGTGACCTCGACCAGCGAGGTCTACGGCACTGCACAGTATGTGCCCATCAACGAGAAACACCCCCGACAGCCGCAGTCGCCCTACTCCGCCACCAAGATCGGAGCCGACGCGCTTGCCAAGAGTTTCTACAACGCTTTTGATCTGCCCGTGGTGATAGCCCGACCGTTCAACACTTACGGTCCGCGCCAGAGCGCCCGTGCCATCATCCCCACAATCATCACACAGATAGCCAACGGAGCCCGTGAAATAAAGGTTGGAGACCTCACCCCTACCCGTGACTTCAACTATGTGGCTGACACGGCTGCCGGATTCATAGCCCTTGCCGAAGCACCGGGGATAGAAGGTCGCGAAATCAACATAGCCACCGGGACAGAGGTCACCATGAAAGAGACCTTAGAGACCATAGCGCGTCTGATGGATGCCGACGTATCGTTTGTAACCGACCCGCAGCGGTTGAGACCTTCAAAAAGCGAAGTGTTCCGTCTGTGCGGCGACAATACCCTCATCACATCGCTCACCGACTGGCGACCGGCACACAGCTTAGAGGACGGACTGCAAAAAACAATCGATTGGTTCAGCAACCCGGCAAACCTTTCCAAATACAAAAGCAACATCTACAATGTCTGACAGATATCGCATACTGATGCTGGGAGGCGCCAAACGCGTCTCCATCGCCCGCATGTTCCAGCAGGCAGCCAGTCAGCTTGGCGCGGAGGCTGAAATATTCAGCTACGAACTGTCAAAGACGGTGCCTATCGCCGCATGCGGAGAAGTAATCATAGGTAAGCGGTTCAATGACCCCGAGATACTTGAACATCTGCATCAGACAGTGACCCGATATGGCATCAACATTATCATTCCGTTTGTCGACCCAGCAGTGAGCGTCGCTGCAGCCTATCGTGACGCTTTCCCTGGGGCGGTATTCGTGCCAGTGGGCGACAAGTCCAAGGCAGAGGATATGTTTGACAAGTGTATCTGTGCATCACTTTTTGAAGCTGCCGGGATACCCATACCTGCCACCTACCATGGCGGAGACATCACGATGCCCCTGATAGCCAAACCTCGCAACGGTTCGGCATCAAAAGGGATAGAGATGATTGACACTGCCGATGACTTGGCGCATCTGCCTATGCCCATAGACAGCTATCTGATACAGGAACGGATAGATGACCGCGAGGAAATATCGGTTGACTGCTATGTGTCCACCATCGACGGCGAGGTGCTGGCTGCCGTGACTCGCCGAAGGCTTGAAGTAATCGGCGGAGAGGCATCGCGCACCGTCACTTTTCACGATGCAGAAACGGAAAGATTGGCAATCAGGACATTGCAGACTCTCGGACTCCGCGGAGCCGTCACCATACAGATGATCCGCGACAAGCATGACGGACGGCTAATGCTCATGGAAATCAACCCACGATTAGGCGGCGGTGCCGTCTGCGCCGTGCATGCCGGGGCTGACATACCCAAGATGATATTACAGGAAGCCTCCGGGCAGAGACCACAGCCAGCCTCATGGGATGCAGACGTGGAAATCACTCGCTACATGCAGGAAGTCACATTCAGAAAAGGAATTTTAGTCAATGATGAAAACAACTGACGACAGCAACCACGTCATAATAATAGCCGAGGCTGGTGTCAACCACAACGGAGACCTCAATCTGGCTCGCAAGATGGTCTATGCAGCCAAAGAAGCTGGAGCCGACTATGTGAAATTCCAGACCGCAGTGCCGGAACTGGTGATATCCACCTTCGCGCCCAAGGCAGAATATCAGAAAGAGACTACAGGCAGCGAGCAGAGCCAGCTCGATATGTGCCGTGCCATCCATCTTCCCCTGAGCGACTATGCGGGGCTGCGTCAGCTCTGCGACGAAGTGGGCATAGGATTCATGTCTACCCCCTTTGACCTGGTATCGATTGACTGCCTTGCCGACATCGGCATGGATTACTGGAAAATCCCGTCAGGCGAAATCACCAACCTCCCCTATCTGCGTAAAATCGCAGCCAAGGGAGGCAAAGTGATACTGTCGACAGGCATGTCAACGCTTGACGAGGTGGAGGCAGCCGTGGCTGTTCTTGAAGATGGTGGTATTCCGCGCCGCGACATCATACTGCTGCATTGCACCACCCAATATCCCACCCCCATGGAAGCAGTCAACCTGCGAGCAATGGATGCTCTCAAAAGTATCGGATGCGGCGCTGTGGGCTACAGCGACCACACCTGCGGCATCGAAGTGCCTATCGCAGCCACCGCCATGGGAGCCAAGGTCATTGAGAAACATTTCACCCTTGACAAGACACTCCCCGGTCCTGACCACCGGGCATCATTAGAGCCGGCAGAGCTGACTGCCATGGTTACCGCCATCCGCAACATCGAGAAAGCCCTCGGCTCAGGCAAAAAAACAGTCACCGAAGCGGAGCGTCCCAACATCGAGGTAGCACGCAAAAGCATCATAGCCGCCTGCCCGATAGCCAAAGGCGAACCCCTGACCGAGGAAAACCTCACAGTCAAACGTCCAGGCAACGGCATCTCCCCCATGCTTTGGGACACCGTCATCGGCAAAAAAGCTCCCCGCGACTTCCTCCCCGACGAACTCATCAGCCTCTGATCCACCCCTCCAATAACGTTGTAGGAACATGCCTTCGGCATGTATAATCACCAAAATGCTGATGCAATTATACATGCCTAAGGAATGTCCCTACATGGTATATCAATACCGCAAATGGGCTTACCACTCAAATGTCAGAGTCTGCTCCTCAGTGTAGCCGTCACGGAGGTCAGTGCTGACGAGCTTGATAGGTAAGCCGGCTCCGTTGAGCGCCCACTCATAGGTGGATTTGTCACCGTCATCCTCCGTTCTTTCGGTTGGGAGATTTCGGGTCGCTTTTCCAAGCAGACCTGCGAAATAGGCATATCCCATCTCGTCCATGTCAATGCCGAAAGTCTCATCAAAGAGCATCAGGCATCCTTTATTGTTGATAGGTGCAGCTCCATAGCCTATAAGATGCGCGCCACCGTCATCAGGGTCGTCAGAACGCATGGTCACCTTGACGATGTCACCACCGTCATAGACTATATCCGTGACCTCATTATCACCCTCGGTGCGTTTCATCTTGACGAGCTGACCAGAGGCATTGTAGTCAAACCACCATTCATCTACCGTGCCGTCACCTTTGAGCTGATGACAATACCGGACGAAACCAGCCTCATTAAGCAGCATGCTGAAGACATCGGCACCTGTCGCTCCGCCGTCATTGACATTCATAACCACATCATAGGAATCGGCACGACTCACTCCGGGATATGAGAACGTGACCGTGACATCCTCATCATTTATCGACTGCACAAGACCGTCAGACCCGCAAACCACCGACATACTGCCGACTTTTGACGGCATACCTGAGGCAAACACATCCGAAGGATTGACCGATACCGATCCGCCAGGTACAGGAGCCGGATTTATCGGTCCTGCAGCAGGTTCATCATTGTCATCGCCACACGAAGTCAGACACAGCCCCATGGTACAACACATGATAGCTAAAACTTTACAATTGAAAATTTTCATAATTAGAGATTGGTTAAGTTAGATTATATAGATTGGTTACTTTGGTTATAGTTCAGATAAACATCTTTGATGTTCTGCCCAATGTATTTACCACATATGTTCCATGCGGCAGTGACGGCATAAGCCTCACAGTACCCTTATAGACCAGTCTACCCGTCAAGTCATAGACAGAAATGGATTGTTCGCCATCAAGATCCGAAAGAGATGCATCAGCTGTCACATCAGATATTGATGACTCCACATCATTAATAATCCTAAAGTATTTCCATACACTTGCCTCGCGGTATTTTTCAGCCGAGACATCAGGCACTGTAAGATTTATGTCAATGTAATAGCCATCATAATCATCATTATATGCCACATCAAATGCTCCTAATGCACACTTAGGCGGTATAACGGCATCACACACTACCGATTTCAAATCCTCGTTGCCAGCAAAAGCTCCCACTTGGATTTCCTTGACAGAATCACCTATACGGACTTCATTTAGACCACAATTTCATTAGTGTCCACTAATGATATATTTTTGCAATTGATAACAGCTGATGCGCTGAGGGTGCTACATAGTCTACTAATTTGCAGTTCCAGATGCAAGGTAGCGATCCATATGCTGCTGTATATCTAAGGCTCGCGGTGGTAGCCGCGAGGGGAGCAATAGCCACATGCAAGCAAGCCGGCAGGCTTGTGCAGCTTGTGGGAAACAGATGTAATGGAAATCCGGCGGTGTAACTGCCGGGGCAATTACACGCATCAGCCCCGGCAGCTAACGCTGCCGGTATATGAAGTGGCGACCTTCGACCACAAGCTGCACAAGCCTGCCGGCTTGCTTGCATGTGGCTACTACACCCGCCGCGGCTATGCCGCGCCTTTCCATGCAAAATAATTCTAAACAGCATTGTGTAGCAGCCCTACAAATCTGGACCTGATTGTTACACCTCACTGGTAGTAGTAGGTCAGGGAGATGCGGACTGTGTTTTCGTTGATTTCCACATTATCAAAGACAAAACCTGCGCCGAAACCCCATTTGAGATCCCCGCGTCGCCATATGCCGTCGGTGCCGAAAAGAGAGTACGACATTTTATCGGTCGGCTTGGTGATACTTCCGCCGAGGCATACAGTGCCCTCAAAACCAGTCATTACGTTCATCCGCTTGTCATCAAACAAGCCGAACTGGTAGCCGATGGTTAAGGGGATAATGATGTCAAATTTCGATATCCGAGCTGATGCTGTGTAACTGTCTGCTTGCAAATCTATGCCGAAGTCATTGTAAGAAAGAAGCAGACCAGGCTCTAAAAACCAATGGCGGTCACGCATCACGCGGTAGACCACCCCGGCGGCTCCTCCGTAACCGATATTGTCCTCATTGACGGCAGCGGGATCAGTTGATGCCCATTTTCCAGGAAGGTTGAGATCAAATGCGCCCTTTACACCGAGCGAATGGGTATAACGCGAAGGGGTTTGAGGTTCATGGGGAGTCTCGGCTGCCGAGAGCAAGAGTTAGCAAGATTGTAGTTAATGATTTCATCATGATATGATTATGAATTGGGATGTAGGGACATGCCATGGCATGTCAGCATAAATATCCACATCGTCTGGGAAGCGGACATGCCACGGCATGTCCCTACGACCTCAGTCGGCGGGGGCGTGGATGGTGGCTTTCTCCATGAAGTACGGGATGAGCCGGGCGGGTACGGCGGGGAATACGGGCTGGCAATGGGAGGCATCCGCTTCGTCGGCAGAGACGTTGGCGAATGCTTGGCGCACTACTTCGGCAGAGGACTCTTCCGATGTCAGTGTCAGGTCTGCCTCTATCCCCAAACCGTCAAGCACCTGCATGCGGCTGTCGCCCTCATATGATGAAGATGCCATGAGGGATTCATTGTTGACTATGATTTCCTGTTGGACAGGGTTTATGATTTCAATAGGTTTATCCTGTGGCTTTTTGTCGGATTTCTTCTTTTTGCTGCCAGCATAGCGCGATGACATCTTGCTGTAGAGGTTGAGGATGTCCTTGCCATATGACTTGTTGGCAGCCCAGCGTCCGCTCAATCCCTCCCACGTGGGAGCACATCCGCGGCTGACGAGCTTGAAGCGGGCATCTACCAATTCCTCGCCGTCGGGCAGACTGCTGCGGGTGGCATAGGCATAGAGATGCTGTATTTGAGCCGTAACACCCTCCTGTATGGAGCTGAAAGCGTTGCCCTTGACACCGAGACGTGTGACACCTAAGCCGCAAAAATTATATTGGTCGGGGGTGACGGCGGTACCGTCACGAAATTTGAACCACCCGGTCTCTATAATAGCCTGACACAGAGCCACATCACCGCGTATGCCATAGCGTGAGCCTATCTCGTAGTAGGCTTCGGCTATCTCCATAGAAAAATCGGGATTATGCTGACGCACAAATTCGCACATATCCTCGGGAAGCACCATCGCCTCCCCGAGAATGCTGTTAGATGCACGCAGACTCACAGTACCGCACGCTATGAGCAGTATGAATGTCAAAAGATGTCTTTGCATGGCGTAAGTTAAGTCATGCAAAATAAACAAAAATTTGATTATTAAGCTTATAGAATCCTAAACGCCGTCATCATTTTAACACTTTTTATGTCTCACATGCTGATCTGACGGAAAGTGACAAGGCGGTTATATATGAAATTGGCGATAGTATATACCATCATGCCTATGACAGTGGCAACACCGTAGCCCGAGAAGGAGAACCCTACGATCGTCACAAGGAAGTCATCGTAAATGACATAAGTGGTCAGCAGCCAGGTAGCAGCAAACTGGAGTCCGTAACAGAGTGCGAAACCTACCAAAAATTTCAGACCCTCACCCTGCCATCCGTGGCTGTGGCTGTTAAATACCCATAGCTTGTTCCACAGAAACGAATTGATGACACCGCCTACATAGCCGATGAAATTAGACACCCAAGGATTTACGCCGATGATGCCTTTGCATACATAAATGATTACCAGAGTGACCAATGTGTTGATGACACCGACCAGCAGGTATCTGACAAACTGCATCAAATCCTTACGTTTGACCTGTTTCATAGCTAGTATGTGTGATAATGTGTATGTTGGTTTATTTCTGTGACGAATTGTAGTGGCGGCAGTAGGATCGTATTCCGCACTCCATGCAGTCAGGACGACGCGCCTTGCACACATATCTGCCATGGAGTATGAGCCAATGGTGCGCCCGGGTGACAAGTTCTTCAGGTATGTATTTGATAAGCTGTTGCTCCGTCTGCAGCGGACTGCGGGAATCTGTGGTCAGCCCGATGCGTTCGCTCACTCTGAACACATGGGTATCCACCGCCATGGCAGGTTTGTCATAGACCACGGCAAGAATCACATTGGCAGTCTTGCGTCCCACCCCAGGAATGGTCATCAGTTCGTCAATCGATGAAGGAACCTGACCGTCATATTTCTCGACAAGTGTCTTAGCCATGCCGAGGAGCGACTTGGTCTTATTGTTGGGGTATGAAACTGACTTGATGTAAGGATATATGTCATCAAGCTGAGCCTGCGCCATCGCCTGAGGCGTAGGGAACGCCTCAAAAAGCGGAGGGGTAATCATATTGACCCGCTTATCGGTGCATTGCGCCGATAGGATTACAGCCACAAGCAACTGATATGGATTATCATAGTGCAGTTCGGTGGCTGCCTCAGGCATAGCCTCAAGGAAGTAATCAATGATACCTTTAAAACGCTCCTTTACAGTCATGTCAGCCTCCTTGTATTATATCATTCGCAGCAGTCTCTCCGTGCCGAACAGGCCTAACGCACAGGCTCCGAGTCCACCGAACACAGTTATAGCCACATAGAAGAGCATCTCGCCGATACGACCGTTCTGTATCAGCTGCATGGCATCAAGCGTAAAAGCCGAGTAGGTGGTGTAACCTCCCAGAAAACCAGTCAGAGCCACAAGATATACCCATTTGGGCAGCCCAAGATGCTGAAACAATGCCCACAGAAAACCTATCAGCAGACAGCCAGTGATATTGATGGCAACCGTGAAATAATATTTGTCGTGGTCAAGAAACGGCAACTGCTCCACACCATAACGTGACAACGCCCCTAACCCTCCTCCGAGAGCCACGAGTGCGCAATCACCTATGATATTGAGGAAAGTCATATGAAGCAGTCGGTATCAGCGGGCGCTGCGGAACTGGAGAAGGAAACGACGGTCGTTTTCAGAGAACAGGCGCAGGTCCTTGACCTGATACTTCAGGTTGGTGATACGCTCTACACCCATGCCAAGGGCGAAGCCTGTATATTCCTTGCTGTCAATGCCGCATGCCTCAAGCACGTTGGGATCCACCATGCCGCAGCCGAGAATCTCTACCCAGCCCGTACCCTTGCAGAACGAGCATCCTTTGCCTCCGCAGAGGTTGCATGAGATGTCCATCTCTGCCGACGGCTCGGTGAAGGGGAAGTAGCTCGGACGCAGACGGATTTTGGTGTCAGGTCCGAACATCTCACGGGCGAAATAGAGAAGAGTCTGGCGCAGGTCAGCAAATGACACGTTGCGGTCAACGTAGAGAGCCTCCACCTGATGGAAGAAACAGTGGGCACGCGCAGAAATCGCCTCGTTGCGATACACACGTCCCGGGCAGATGATGCGGATGGGAGGTTTGGTGGTCTCCATCACACGCGACTGTACTGACGAAGTGTGAGTGCGGAGCAGCACCTCAGGGTTGCGGGCGATGAAGAATGTATCCTGCATGTCACGCGCAGGGTGGTCAGCAGCAAAATTGAGCGACGAGAACACATGCCAGTCATCCTCGATCTCAGGTCCCTCGGCTATAGAGAAGCCGAGACGGTCAAAGATGGCGATGATGTCATCACGCACTATCGACAGCGGATGCCGGCTGCCGAGCTGGCGAGGAGCCGATGTGCGGGTCAGGTCTATGTCAACGTCCACCGTGTCAGCGTTTTCAAGAGCCTCACGCAGAGAGTTGATTTTGTCAGTGGCGAGATTCTTGAGCTCGTTAAGAGCCTGACCTATCTGACGTTTCTGGTCAGCAGGGACAGTGCGGAAGTCGTTGAACAGAGCCGATACCGAACCTTTCTTGCTCAGATATTTGATACGCAGCTCCTCTACCTGGGCTGCATCAGAGGCTGTGAGTGCTGCGATTTCATCGCGCAGCGCATTTATCTTGTCTATCATTGCTTGTCGTGGGCAAATATTATTTTGACAAATTTACAAAATAATTTTCAAATCACATGTCAATCGTCGTAGTCATAGACCAGCTCGATGTTGTCAAGCCACATGGTAGCCTGGTCGCAGCCGGTGAAATAGTCGCCGAGCTTGCTTGCCGATGCGGTTATGAGGATATATTTGGGCACACGGGATGTGGAATTGTAGTTGAAATCCACGTAGAACTCGCGATAGGCGTTGACATCCTCCTGCTGTATCATCTCGCCGTAGGCTATGACACACGGGTCGTTGCGGTCAAAGAGGCGGCGGTTTGACGGATTGGTGCGTATCTCATAAGGCTCGTCGGCATCAATGAGCGCTACCCATACGATACCTTCGTCAGGCTGTCCCTTGAGATCTTTGAAGTCTGTGGATGTGCGGTTGATGGCGCCACCCTCATATTTGAAATATCCATGGAGACGTGTGGGACGAGCAGTGAACGGACGTCCCATGTTGAGGATGCCGTTTGTACCGTCAACACGTACAAACACGCCGGCATAGATGTTTCCGGCAGCCAGTTTGCCCAACGGACCGATGCCTACGAAGCGGCTCATCAGCTTGGCAGCCTGACCTACACCGTCAGAAGTGTCATCAGTGGGCACGGTGTTGCTTTCGCCGAGGGTCGTAGCACCCTTGTTGCCTGTATCCCACCATGACTCGCCGCCCTCAGCCCAGGGATTCCATATCTTGCCGTTTTTCCACCAGTTGTCAAAGCGGTTGTTAGGCACCTGAGGATTATCGCCAGTGGAGAACCTCGTCACAAGCGACTTGTCATCGCCGCTTACAGCCTGCACCTCGTAGTTAGTTAACGGCGACAGATGACGCAGACAGCATGTCAATGCACCACCCTCCACCGTGACCCATGAAGCCGGAGCCGCATACCACTGCGCCTGCCCCTCCTGACGGTAGTTAAATGTCACATCCAGACCCTCCTGAGCCGAGGCGTAAACCCATGCCACCTGAGTCCAGGCATCCACAGAGTTAATCGTCACCACCATATCCGTAGGCTCTACAGTGATGGTCCAGACGGTCTGACGGCCAAACTCATCGACAGTAACAGAAACAGGATCTGTGAAATCCACAGTCTGACCATTAAGGTCAGGAGTCATCACAGCCTCGGGACCTGCGAGCTTGATATCGGTGACCTTGACAGCCGCTATATCCTTGATGCTCGGATATAGAGCCTTGACAGTATGAGTGACAGCATCTATCTCCGAAGCTCCGATCTGGTCTTCGATGGAGAAACGCCGCTCTATGTCCTGCACGGCAGTTATGGTCCAGTCATAAGTCTGATAGAGCTGTGTAGACACTACATAGGGAGATGAAAGGTCTATCGTCCCCGACAGGCTTGACGGATTGGTCAGTTCGCCAGTGGAAAGGGCATAGTCCGACACCACTACATTATATATATCGGCATACTCGTCAAGCGTGACAACTATGGAACGGGTAGCCGAATCAATCTGCGCATCACGCATCTGATGCTCAACCTCAAAGACGGTGAACACCGGCACAATACGCGCATAAGGTATGTCATTTTTTATGCAGCCGACCATCGTGACTGCGAGAAGCGATATGGCGGCGAGTGCCGATGCACCCGGAATATGTATCTTACGCATAATGGTAATGTGTTATAATCAGATGTGCACTCCGAGCCCGAAGTTGATATTGAAGATGTTAAACTTGAAATTGGCGCCTGACGAGAATCTTGACCCCTCATCGACACCGTCGGTCATCTGATGCTGGTTAGTCATATGCACACCAAACACACCGAACGAGATATTGAACGACACATAGTCCATGACAAACACAGTCAGACCAGGGGAGAAGTTGAGAGCCACAGATGTGGTGGTGGTCGAGGTCTCCTTGCTGACCCCGCCTATGGTGCGGCGGAAACGACCGGAACCGGAATTGAACGACAAATCCACCTCATTGAACACGCCGAAACGCTTGGCACGGCTCAGCCCGATGTAATGACGGTAGAATACCGATGCGCCAAACGATTGGTCATAATAATGCACATCACGTATGTCGAAGTTGGTGTCCTCGTCAAATTCCACCGACAGATTGCCCAGACGGGCATCCGAACGGATGTAATTGAATTTCAGACCTACGGTGTTGTTGTTACTGAACACATAGGAGATATAGGGGCGTATGGAGTATGTCTCGCCCTTGAAGTCAAAATCCTTTAGGACATCGAGTATGGCGACATTTTCGGCATCAAAGCTCGCATAGCTCGCGTTGAGACCAGCCATCCACTGCCCTTTCGGCAGAAACAGATAGTTGAACAGACCGCGGTCAAAACGCCCCCAGTTACGCTCAGGCAATATCATGCTTACGGTATCGCCATTGACTATCACCAGATCAGGCAGCGGCTCAAATGCCGGGGTCTTGTCTTTCTTACGTATAGGATACTGCACCTCGGGACTCTTGGATGCAGGGCGCTCATCGGCATAGGCAACAGTATAAGCCGATGCCGCTATCACTATGGCGCATGTCACGCGACGGATAAAAGTGGAGGTTTTCATATGTAGAATGTTGCGCCAAACTGGATTGAAAACAGGTTGATACGGAAATTAGCCGACTTGCTGTTGTGGTGCGAGTCGTATATCTGGTCACGGGTGGAGTTAGTGTGGCGGTAGTTGAATCCGAGCACGCCTACGTTGACTTCCACAGCCGAGTAGTTGTTGAGAAACACGACCATGCCAGGCTGGAGACCCACGCTGAGAGAGAAGTTGGTCTCATAGGTGCCGGTGAAATCATCGCCCACACCATTAGTAAGCTTTGACTGACCGCCTCCAAGCTGCAACTGCACCTCGTTGAAGAAACCGAAACGCATGCTGCTGCCTATCGACAGATAGTTGCGAAACACGCCTGCCACATAGAAGTTATGCCCTATGCTGTAGAGATGGTCCACGTCAAAGTTCGTACCTTCGCCAAGATTGAGCAATCCGGAGTCAAGCTGTGTGCGTGTACGCTGGTAAGCGAAACGTCCGCCTATCGCCAGATTGTCCTTGAAGGCATAGAGCACCGTCGGACTCACCTTAAACGAGTAGGTATCACCGTTGAGGTTTTCCAGTACGAAGAAAGTATAATTGTCGGCATGTTCCTGAGCATAGCTGACGCTCACGCCTGCAATCCATTGCCCCTTGGGGATGAATTTGAGTTGCTGTATGCCTCGTTCAAATACCGGGATGGTGTCAGTGGTTGTCGCGGAAGAAGCAGCATCTGCCGGCTGCATCGCCACCGGCGCCTCCTGCCCTAAGGCAAGCGTCGGAATCCACGCCACGGCAGCCAGAGCCATGACTCGGCAGCCTAACATAAGATGTCGGATGTCAAACATAAAAAAGATGTTGTGTGTCTATGTGTGCTTAGTTATTGTTTCCTATTGTATCATCTATTGCCCTATTCAATACAGTCATGTCAGCGTCAGTATGACAGCGTCAGCTCATCTACTTCCAGGATGCTTCCTAAAGAAGAGGCTGTCTGTGCGTCAGGTGTGGTTACGATATGCTGCGACTCGTATTCGATGTCGCCTATGTCATATGATGAAGATATCATCACCATTATGGTCGAAGCCTTCGCCCCGAATATCGGATAACGTATGGGGACGCTGAATGATGCATTTGTAGCACTCGGATAAAGTTTGCCGGTAGCATGTGTCAGTTCGCGGTATTGTCCATTGACCGTTCCCCACAACGACACATCCACACGTCCGCAATCTTCGGGCGAACCTCCACCGGGATAATAACGGTAGATGCCGTTGATCGCCGAAGGGCGTGAGGCAAACGGATACCCTTGCTGATATTCCTCCCCGTTGCCGTTATAGGCATACGAGCCAAGAAATATCTTTCCAGCAGCCCTGTAGCGTATATCGGGGATATTGGGATTATAGTCGATGAACGGAGCCGACACCTGACGGTATGGTGATATTTTCGCCCCTGCGGGGTCAAATGCCACACTGACGAGTTTTATGGAAACCGCTCCGCTTATGATGTTCGCGCTCTCCATGGTCGAGGGCTGCATGTACCATGTATTGGGATTGGATGCCCCGAGATAAAAAGTCTTGTCATTGACCGATGCCCACGGAGCCTTGGGCTGGCTCGCCGTCACATCTGCGCGGTTCTGACGATTAAACAGCGGCATGGCATTCTGCGAATACAGTCCTCCCATCGGCAGGTCTTCCCAGTTTATGACTTCCTCTGTCTCTTCAAACGCCCCGTTGGGCAGCTGTATGACATCTTCAGTGGTCACACGCACCGACGGTGTGAAATCATCGCTGTCAGGGTGACGGAATATAGTGGAAGCGACATCGTATGTGGTCGATGGGGTGAGGCCAGTGACATATACAAGACCGTTGTCGGCATCACGCATATATATATTGGCAGGCGTGCCGTTGACATACACATAAGCCGACGAAGCTATGGCACGCGTGGACTGCGGAGACTCGCCGTTGACTCTCACCGCCAGATGCGACGCGAAGGCATCGACATCGATAGTATATGGCGGCGTGGTGAAATACAGATCAAACGAAGCCGCAGTCTGCCCGAGGTAATCCATGCGCACCTTGACAGAGGGATATAACGACTCAGGGAGGCTAAAGGTCACTTCATACAATCCGTCAGACACCTTGGTTGACCGTATAACTGTCTGGGGAGTCCAGTTGTCACCACCGTCATCAGACGTAAATATCCCGAGATGGTTGACAAATTCGCCTGATGTAGCCTTGACCCTGACTGTAGCTGTTGAAGCCCCGGCTTCCACACGGTCTGGCGGGAGCACCTCTATCTCCATAGGGCGTAAATCCACCTTAAGTGTCATTGGAAGGCTGACCTGACCGAGGTCATTGATGGCTATGAGTGAGAATGTAGGCAACATCTGCCCTCCGGAGGCATCATTGATAGCCGGCATGTCGGCAGATTTAAGATGTGTGAGCAGACCTGTTATATCAAGCGTCAGCGACTTTCCGTCATTGCTGACTGCGCATATCGCTCCATACTGTCTCAGCATCTCCATGACCGAGGCATCGGCATCTAACAGATTTATCTCACGGGCTATGCCCAAAGCGAGCAAAGACGGGGGTTGTACCGTGAACACAACTTCGCCGAGCGGATGCGACGATGTGACATGGAACACAACCGGTTCGGCAGGCGTGACTCCCTCTACCACCGGCAGAGGAGTCTCAGGCATGAAACCTGTAGGAGTTATATCGGGAGCTGACGCAGAAAACAGCTCGGACGTCAACTCTAACACACGCGACCCGTGGGCTGCTGCATCAAGCATAACAGCATTATCATCTGCCGACAGCGCACATGATATATTCTCGCCCCCTGAAGCCTGCAAACGGTACAGCAACACTGATGTCGAGCTGCCGTCAGCAAGCGTGAAATGGAGGAACATCTCCACTTCGCCAGCTCGTACATACAACGGTCCATCAGACTCGGATGCGTATTCAAAATAGCTGCCCCCCTCTGAATGAAATATCACCCTGTAATCACGCATCCGCGAAGAAAACGACTCTTCAATATCCAATGAGACGGCAACATTTATCCTCTTACAATGGATAGCCACGTCAACAGTCTCATTTGAGACCACGTCAAACGATGTGCTCCCCGTATAGTAAGGCTTCCCGAAGCCTTCAGAATTCTCAGCCCCATATGATGCGGACATGACGTAACGCCCCGGACGGAAACCCTGTTTTGTGGAGAAAGCCCCTATGTTTGTCCATGTATGCTCTTTTGCCGAGACATCAGTCAGAGTGAGAGAAAACGATGCAGCATCGGGAGCATCATCTCCCGTCACATACACATGAGGCGTGATGAAACCAGCATCGGCTGCCCCGACAGAATCACCGAGGTCGTTGCTGCATCCGCTGCAAAAGCAAGCTACTAATATGATGAATATACAAAAGAGACTTTTTAGCATACAGGGCGCAAATTTACACTTTTTTTAACAGATATAAGATTTCACCAACTTAAAACATGTTAAGTCAGAGTGTTAAGCGTGTCTATCGCACTAATGTTGATAAAAAGCCCACGAATGTTAATGCAATGTCAATAACTTCACAGAAATGTTGATAACTTTTTCTGAAATGTTAATAACTTTCCCCATTGTTAATAACTTTACAACCTATACTACGTGCTATCAGATTATTTCGTATCTTTGTAAAGGCTCTTGCCACACATTAAAATATATAATAACTAATACCTATCATCTATCTGCGACCTTCAATCCTTATGAAGAAAATCCTCACATCTCTCGCATGCGCGGCAATGTCAACCGCCGGGCTATGCTCAGCAGCCAATCTTACGATAGACCGCGTAGAACCACCATATTGGTGGACCGGCATGCAGCAAGACACGCTCCAAGTCATGGTACACGGCAAGGACATCGGCAACAGCATCGTCACTGTAGACTATCCTGATGTACGATTAGCCGAGCAGGTACGTCTCGAAAGCCCCAACTACCTTCTGCTCTATCTCGCGATAGGCAAAGATGCCCAACCCGGCACGATGGATCTGAAATTCAAGGACGGCAAGAAGTCAAAAACCCTCCCCTATGAACTCAAAGCCCGCACCAAGGCTCCAGAAGATTACAAAGGCTTCGACTCATCAGATGTGCTGTATCTCGTGATGCCTGACCGCTTCGCATCTGACGGCAGAAAAGAGGACAAAGCCGTCAAAGACCTCGACTACCCCATCACCGCCGACCGTACCGACCCTAACGCACGTCACGGCGGCAATATCGGAGGCTTGCAAAAGCATCTTGACTACATAGACTCTCTCGGCGTGACAGCCGTGTGGGTATGCCCTGTGCTTGAAAACGACATGCCCGGAGGCTCATATCACGGATACGCCACCACAAATCACTACCGCATAGACCCGCGTTTCGGCACAAACGAGGAGTGGAAAGCTTTCATCGAAGAAGCGCATAAACGCGGCATCAAGGTGGTGATGGATATGATATTCAACCATTCCGGATCCAACCACCCCTGGCGCAAGGACGCTCCGACTGCCGACTGGTACAACAACTCCGACAACTACATCCAGACCAACTACCGCCTGTCTACAGTACACGACCCCTATGTGAGCGACTACGACTATGGCCGCACAGTGGACGGATGGTTTGTTGAGGCGATGCCCGACCTCAACCAGCGCAACAAGCACCTTGCCAAGTACCTCACCCAAAATTCGATATGGTGGATAGAGGATGCAAAGATCGATGGCATACGCATGGATACCCACCCCTATGCCGACTTCAACGCCATGGCACAATGGCTACGCGACGTACGCAAGGAATACCCCTTGTTTAACATCGTAGGCGAGTGCTGGTACGGCACCGAGGGAGGCGAAGCATACTGGCAGAAAGGCTCTAAGGTCAATCCTCACGGCGACTCTGAACTTGAGACTGTCATGGACTTCGTGCTCTCGATCAAAGCCCGTAATGCGTTCTCGTCACAGACCGACCCCTGGAACGGACTCAACGAGATGTATGACCACCTGGCACTTGACTACCTCTTCCCCAACCCGTCTAAGATTCTCACTTTCCTTGACAACCACGACACTGACCGCTTCCTGCTCGAAGAGCCCGAAAACCTCGGATGGTGGAAACAGGCGATAGCATTCCTCCTCACCACCCGCGGCATACCTCAGCTCTACTACGGCACCGAAATCCTCATGAACGGCTCAAAGGAAGGCAGTGACGGATTCGTGCGCAAGGATATGCCAGGCGGATTCCCCGGCGACAAGGATGTCAACGTATTTACCGGCGAAGGGCTCTCCGACAAGCAGAAAGAGGCTCTTGACTTCATGCGCAAGGTGCTCAACTGGCGCAAAGGCAATTATGTCGTAGCCAAAGGCTCGCTCAAGCACTTCATGCCGCAACAGGGTGTGTATGTCTACGAACGCCGCCTTGGCGACAAGCAGGTAGTGGTGATGATGAACGGCAATGATGCACCCAAAACCATGAATATGGAGCAGACCGCCGAAATCCTCCCCTACGGCACCACCCTGACCGACATGCTCACCGGCAAGAAAGTCACCATCACCCCCGAAATGACATTCGGTCCCCGCGAGCTTTACATCCTCGAGAACTGACAAGATACACAATACATAAAATGTAGGGACGCGGCGTGCCGCGTCATCAGACGCAATGTATATACCCTGATACGATGACGCGGCACGCCGCGTCCCTACTACATAACATATCACACACATTGAATATAAAGCATTTAATCACTCCGTTAGCAGCAACAACCTTGGCTGCCAGCACTTTCTTCAGCTGCAAGCCATCGGAGAAGCATTACCGAGAGGCTTACGAAACCACCATCAAGGCACGCCACTCCGGTGAGGAGGAGTATCTTGACTCGACGGCTCGCGCAGCAATGCAGACTGGCGGACGCCCAGCCATCATGCACGTTGGCGACACCATCCTGTCATATCGTGTAGAGTGGATACGCCCCGTCATAGACAAGAGTTTCACGCCTACCAAACCGACAGCAACCGATGCCACGCCTGGGCGTCCCTCCCTTTCGGGCAAACCGTTTTGCATCATAGTCGGGCAATTCAAGCAACGTTTCAATGCCCGTGAGATGTGCACCAGGCTCCAGGGCTACGGCTATCAAAATGCCATGGTATTTCAAAACTCAGAACCTCGCTACTTTGTAGCTGCCGACACCGTCAGCAGCCCTGAGAATGCCATAAAGCAGCTTGACGCAGTCAAATCCGACCAAAGATTGATGCTTAAAGAGCCGTTCCCTACAGTCATTCAACCAGCCCAGAGAGGATACTAAGGAACACAACAAACTTGATTTATGCTTTATTAACAATAATTTTTTGAATTTTACAGAAATTCCCTTTACCTTTGTAATCACAAAGCAAGAAGGATTATTGATACTACTGCTTTGAGAGCATTTTTCCAAAAATATATATGTTTTTATAGATTGTAGATTATGATAAACTGTTGGCATCGTGAGATGCCAACAGTTTTTTTATGCCCGTCCAAATAAAGCAAGTCGTATAATTCTTATAAGATTTATACGACTTATAAGAATTATACGACTTAAATTATAGCCTTTCAGCGACTTACATCATTCTTGAAACTCTACGAGCAGAGCGTCTGTGCCAACGACATCGTTGACATCGACAAACAGGCGTTTTACAACGCCGTCGGCTGGAGCCTCTACATCGTTTTCCATCTTCATCGCCTCATAGACGAGAACCACGTCGCCCTTCTTGACTTTCTGTCCGGGCTTGACATTCACTGAGATGACTTTGCCGCCCATCGGAGCCGATATGGTGGGACCAGTCACAGGAATCGCCTCCTCCTGAGCCTTCGCTTCAGCCTCAGCCTGCGCCGCCTTGATTTCATCGGCATGCTGAGCCTCATACTCTTCACGACGGCGGTTTTTCAGGAAGTTGACCGCAACCGAGGGGAGCAGTTCGAGCAAGAGGTATTCCTCGTCATTGGCAGCAAGTTTCACGCCGCCAAACTCCTCAAGCACAGGATTTTCAGGCTTTTTATATGATGACACATCATAAGCCTTCTCTACAGGACTGCCTGTTATCATCTCACGGAAAGCGGGGTCCACAGCCACAGGTGTATGACCGTATTCACCCTTGATGAGCGATATAAACTGGTTTGATGGATTGCTGTAGTCCTTGTTGCCTTTCTTGCGGTCAAGCGCGAGGCTCACAGCCTGACTGCCCACAATCTGACTCGTCGGGGTCACAAGTGGTACCAGACCCGCGTCTCGGCGTACCTTGGGTATCAGAGCCATGGCATCGTCAAGCAGTTCGCTTGCTCCGAGAGCCTTGAGCTGAGCCACCATGTTGCTGTACATGCCGCCTGGCACCTCAGCATCCTTAACAAGCTGGTTAGGCTTCGGGAATCCGAAATAGTCTTCTATGGCGTGGCATACATCAAGTAAAGCCTGCTCGTCACTTCTCTTCGCAGCATCTATAGCCTTGTCAAACAGAGCATCGACCTCTGCCGGGAGCGTGTCCTTGAGAGGATCAAAATCCTTGGGCATCTGTTTGGCGAGGTCAAACTCCTTAAGAGCCTTGCGCGCCTCAAGCAGCTCCTTGCGAATCTCGCCGACAGCCTCCATGTTGACCTCAACGTTGACACCGAGCTTCTTGGCGAAAACATACACAAGCTCTATAGCCGGGGCAGCCGAGCCGCCGCCAAACCACCATATGTTGGTGTCGAGAATATCCACGCCGTTGATGATAGCCATCACCGATGAAGCCAGACCATAGCCGGGCGTACAGTGGGTATGGAAATCCACAGGAACTTTCAGTTCGGCTTTGAGTCGTGAGATGATAGAGGCGGCACGGAGCGGATTGACCAGACCTGCCATATCTTTGAGAGTGATAATCTTAGCCCCGAGAGCCTCCATCTCCTTAGCCTTGCTGACAAAGTATTCGTCAGTAAATATCTTACGCGGGGCTGCCGGTTTGGAACCGAAAAGCGATTTAAGTTTTGCGCCAAATCCCGCGGGCTGCTGGGGAGCTTCGTCCTTGGGGTCGACAGTGTAGCACACCGCGCCGTCGGCGATGCCGCCAAGCTCATTGATCATGCGTATCGAGTCCTTGACATTATCGATGTCGTTGAGCGCATCGAAGATACGCATCACATTAAGACCATTCTTGATTGCCTCCTTGTAGAATCCTTCAAGGACCGAATTAGGATAAGGCACATAGCCGAATAGGTTGCGACCGCGTGACAAAGCCGACAGGAGCGACTTGCCCTTCATCGCCTCGCTGATGGTGCGCAGGCGTGTCCAAGGCGACTCGTCAAGATATCTCATCACCGAGTCAGGGACGGCTCCGCCCCACACCTCCATTATATAGAATCCTGCATTTTCATAGTAAGGGAGCAGGCGATCGATAGTCTGCTGGGTCATACGCGTGGCAAACAGCGACTGCTGACCGTCACGCAACGTCAGATCACGGATTTTTAAATTTCGTTGTTCCATCATATCTGTTGAAAACGTTAGGTTAATATCCGATGGCAAATTTAAACTATCATTTTGAATTACGGAAATTTTTCCTCAATTATTTATTATTTAATATAGGTGTATATACTTATGCACATTTGGAGGATTTTTGTGTTATATAACATAGTTTTTAGTTAAAAGAGCATTGGTGACATTGCAATCTCAAATGATTCTCAAACCAAACGGTAACATTTTGTAATCAAATCAGCAATCGGGATTATAATATTGTTGCGCACATCAATTATTATCTGTACCTTTGCACATCCTCATCACACACGCATCATCAAGGCGTGTCACACTTCATTTATATAAGGTAAAAAAGATAGTCATATTTTATGAGCGACCGATTGTATATATTCGACACCACTCTGCGTGACGGCGAGCAGGTGCCAGGATGTCAGCTTAACACCGTGGAGAAAATCGAAGTGGCAAAAGCCCTTGAAGCTCTCGGAGTGGATGTAATCGAAGCCGGCTTCCCCGTGTCAAGTCCTGGAGACTTCAACTCCGTAGTGGAAATATCCAAAGCCGTGACATGGCCTACAATCTGCGCTCTGACACGCGCCGTGGAAAACGACATCCGCGTGGCAGCCGACGCGCTGCAATATGCCAAGCGCAAGCGTATCCACACCGGCATAGGCACAAGTGACTCACATATCAAATACAAGTTCAACTCCAACCGCGAGGACATCCTCGAGCGCGGCGTGGCAGCTGTCGCCTATGCCCGCAAATTCGTTGACGACGTGGAGTTTTACTGCGAGGATGCCGGACGCACCGACAACGAGTATCTCGCCCGGGTAGTGGAAGCTGTCATAGCCGCCGGAGCCACCGTGGTCAATATTCCCGACACCACAGGCTACTGCCTGCCTGAGGAATACGGAGCCAAAATCCGCTACCTGATGGAGCATGTCAGCAACATCGACAAGGCTATACTCTCCACCCACTGCCACAATGACCTCGGCATGGCGACAGCCAACACTGTCATGGGTGTCATCAACGGTGCCCGTCAGGTGGAAGTGACCATCAACGGCATAGGCGAACGCGCCGGAAACACTGCCCTGGAGGAGGTAGTCATGACCCTCCGCTCCCACAAGGAACTCGGCATAGACACCAACATCAACGCCACAAAAATAGCCTCGACAAGCCGCATGGTGTCATCGCTGATGAACATGCCCGTACAGCCCAACAAGGCTATTGTGGGTCGCAACGCATTCGCCCACTCATCGGGCATCCATCAGGACGGTGTGCTCAAAAACCGCGAAAGCTACGAAATCATCGACCCCAAGGATGTGGGCGTGGACGAAAACTCCATCGTGCTCACAGCCCGCAGCGGACGCGCCGCCCTCAAGCACCGTCTGCACACCCTCGGCATCAATCTCGACACCGAAGCCCTCGACAAGGCATATGAGCAGTTCCTCAAACTTGCCGACCGCAAGAAGGAAATCAACGACGATGACGTGCTGATGCTCGCCGGCGAGCACCATAAAGCCCGCAGCCGCATCAAGCTCGACTTCCTGCAAGTCACCTCTGGCGTGGGCATCCGCTCTGTTGCCAGCGTCGGTCTCGACATCGCCGGCGAAAAATTCGAAGCAGCCGCATCGGGCAATGGTCCTGTAGATGCTGCCATCAATGCCATCAAGATCATCATCCGCCGCAAGATGCTCCTCAAGGAGTTCCTTATCCAAGCCATCAACAAGGGAAGCAACGACGTAGGAAAGGTGCATATGACCGTCGAATACGAAGGAGCTCACTATAACGGCTTCTCTGCCAACACCGACATCGTGGCAGCCTCTGCCGAGGCATTCCTTGACGCCATCAACAAATTTGTGCACTAATCATCACGAAATCAAACCAATACAACATTATACAGATACATGGCAAAGACATTATTTGACAAAATCTGGGATGCCCACGTGGTCAACCACATCGAAGACGGTCCCGACCAACTCTATATCGACCGCCACTACTGCCACGAAGTGACATCGCCCCAGGCGTTTGACGGACTCCGCCAGCGCGGTCTCAAAGTCATGCGTCCCGAACGCACCTACTGCTCTCCTGACCACAACATACCTACTCTCCACCAGGACCAGCCTATAGCCGACCCCGTGAGCCGCAATCAGGTGGATACCCTCACCCGCAATGCCCGCGAATTTGGCGTGACACTCTACGGACTGGGACACCGCAAGAACGGCATCATACATGTCATAGGTCCGGAAAACGGTCTGACACTCCCGGGCTACACCATAGTGTGCGGCGACAGCCATACCTCTACCCACGGAGCATTCGGCGCGGTAGCGTTCGGCATCGGCACCAGCGAGGTGGAGATGGTGCTCGCATCGCAGTGCATCCTCCAGCCCAAGCCCAAGAAGATGCGCATCAATGTCAACGGCAAGCTCCGCCCAGGCGTGACAGCCAAGGACATAGCCCTCTATATCATAGCCAAGATGACCACCAGCGGAGCCACGGGCTACTTTGTGGAATATGCCGGGGATGCTATCCGCAACCTCTCTATGGAGGGACGCATGACCGTCTGCAACCTCTCGATAGAGATGGGTGCCCGCGGCGGCATGATTGCTCCCGATGAGACCACATTTGAGTATGTCAAGGGTCGCGAATTCGCTCCCCAGGGTGAGGATTGGGACAAGGCTCTCGCCTACTGGAAGACCCTCTACAGCGACGAGGACGCAGTGTTTGATGCCGAAATCAACTTTGATGCTGCCGACATAGAGCCGCGCATCACCTACGGCACCAACCCCGGACTCGGCATGGGTATCAACGATGCTATCCCTGCATTTGAAGGCGATGACGACACCGCACGTCAGAGCTACGAGAAGTCACTCTCCTACATGGGATTCCATGAAGGTCAGAAACTCAAAGGCATACCCGTGGACTACGTGTTCCTCGGTAGCTGTACCAACGGCAGAATAGAGGACTTCCGCGCATTTGCCGAGATAGTCAAGGGCAAGAAGAAAGCCGACAACATCACTGCCTGGCTCGTGCCTGGCTCTTGGCTCGTGAGCGACCAGATCAAGGCTGAGGGTCTTGACAAGATACTCGCAGAGGCAGGCTTTGAGCTGCGTCAGCCCGGATGCTCGGCATGCCTGGCAATGAACGAGGACAAGATACCTGAAGGCAAACTTGCCGTCAGCACATCTAACCGCAACTTCGAGGGTCGTCAGGGTCCAGGCTCGCGCACCATCCTCGCCGGACCGCTCGTGGCTGCTGCCACTGCCATCACCGGTGTGCTCTCTGAGCCTTCTGACCTCTAAGCCATTTATCTGACCAACATTCCACCTTTTCACTATGAAAGAAAAATTCACCACCATAACCTCCACCTGCATACCTCTGCCCATAGAGAATGTGGATACCGACCAGATCATCCCTGCCCGATTCCTCAAAGCCACCAGCCGCGAGGGCTTCGGCGACAACCTTTTCCGTGACTGGCGTTATGACAAGGACGGCAACCCCAACCCCGACTTCGTGCTCAATGACCCCACCTACAGCGGATGCGTGCTCGTGGCTGGCAAGAACTTTGGCAGCGGCTCGTCACGCGAACACGCCGCCTGGGCTATCGCCGACTACGGATTTCGCGTAGTGGTCAGCAGTTTCTTTGCTGACATCCACAAAAACAACGAACTTAACAACTTCGTGCTCCCTGTTGTGGTCAGCGAAGAGTTCCTTGCCGAGCTGTTTGACTCCATCGCCAAAGATCCAAAGACAGAGGTGCGCGTAGACCTCCCCACCCAGACCATCACCAACCTTGCCACCGGCAAGAGCGAAACCTTTGACATCAACGCTTATAAGAAGCAGTGTCTCGGTCAGGGACTCGATGACATCGAGTATCTCCTGACCAAGAAAGCCGACATCGAAGCCTTTGAAGCAAGCCATGGCGCATGTTGAGATAATGGACACGACACTCCGCGACGGCGAACAGACCTCGGGAGTGTCGTTTACTCCATCTGAGAAGCTGACCATCACACGTCTGCTCCTCACCGAGCTTCACGTGCCGCGCATAGAGATAGCCTCTGCACGTGTCTCTGAGGGCGAACGTCAGTCAGTGGAGGATGTGTGCCGATGGAGCCAACGCGCCGGGCTGATAGATGCCATAGAAGTGCTCGGGTTCATTGACCGCGGAGTATCCATCGACTGGGTACGTGCCGTGGGCGGACGTGTCATCAATCTGCTGTCAAAAGGCTCGGAGAAACACTGCCGCTACCAGCTCAAGCAGACTCCCCAGGAACATATCGAAGCCATACGCAGCGAGGTGCTCAGCGCCCGCGAAGCAGGACTGAAAGTCAACCTCTACCTCGAGGACTGGAGCAACGGCATGAAGCACTCGCCGGAGTATGTGTTCAACATGGTCGATGCCCTGATGGACCTACCTATAGAGCGTTTCATGCTCCCCGACACACTTGGCATCCTCAACCCCTACGACACCCTGTCATATGTGCACCGCATGGTCAAGACCTATCCGAAGCTCCACTTCGACTTCCATGCCCACAATGACTACGACCTCGCCACAGCCAATCTGTTTGCTGCCATAAAGGGCGGTGCAAAGGGCGTGCATACCACTGTCAACGGTCTGGGCGAACGAGCCGGCAACGCCGCCCTGTCAAGTGCGCTTGCCGTCATACACGACCAGCTCCACATGACCACAGGGGTCGACGAGAGCAAAATCAACAAGGTCAGCCACATAGTCGAGTCGTTCTCTGGCATCATGGTGCCCCCCAACAAGCCCATCATCGGCGACAGCGTGTTTACCCAGTGCGCCGGCATCCACTCCGACGGCGACAACAAGAAGCAGCTCTACTACAACGACCTGCTCCCCGAACGCTTCGGACGCGAACGCGAATATGCGCTCGGCAAGACTTCGGGCAAAGCCAACATACGCAAGAATCTCGAAGTTCTCGGCATAGAGCTGAGCGAGGAGCATGTCAAGACGGTCACAGACCGCGTCATCGCCCTCGGTGACAAGAAGGAGATTGTCACCCAAAGCGACCTTCCATTCATAGTGGCGGATGTCATCAAGCATGCTACCCTCCCCTCCACAGTGCAGCTCGTCAACTATGCCATCAGTGCCAGCAAAGGTCTGCAACCGATGGCGATGGTGAGGCTGAGCGTAGACGGCGTGGAGTATGAAGCCAATGCCTCAGGCGACGGACAATATGATGCCTTCGTCCGTGCACTCCGTAGCATATACCGCACCAAACTCAAACGCACATTCCCGGTGCTGACAAACTACACGGTCAACATCCCCCCGGGCGGACGGTCAGACGCGCTCGTGCATACCACCATCACGTGGGACTACGACGGACGAATCATCAAGACCCGCGGCCTTGACGGCGACCAAACCGAAAGCGCCATCAGCGCGACCCTCAAGATGCTCAACATCATCGAGAGCTACGAACAGTAAAACTGTAGGGACGCGGCGTGCCGCGTCATCAAACGGATTATACCGTCTGATACGATGACGCGGCACGCCGCGTCCCTACGTGAATAGGAAATATTTGTTTAAACACATAATAATACAAATCAAAAAATGGACTTCAAAATTGCAGTGCTTGCCGGTGACGGCATAGGACCCGAGATATCGAAGCAGGGTGTCGACGTCATGACTGCCGTATGCGAAAAATTCAGCCACAAGGTAGAATACAAGGATGCTCTCTGCGGTGCCGATGCCATAGACAAGGTAGGCGACCCCTTCCCCGAAGAAACATACCAGACCTGCCTCTGGGCTGATGCCGTGCTTTTCTCAGCCGTAGGCGACCCGAAGTTTGACAACAATCCCAACGCCAAGGTACGTCCCGAACAGGGTCTGCTCGCTATGCGTAAGAAGCTCGGTCTGTTTGCCAACATCCGCCCTGTGGAAACTTTCAAGTGCCTTATCCACAAGTCGCCCCTGAAAGCCGAACTGGTGGAGGGTGCCGACTTCGTGTGCATCCGCGAACTCACCGGTGGCATGTATTTCGGCGAGAAATTCGAGAGCGATGACCGCGCCTATGACACAAACGCCTATACACGCCCCGAAATCGAGCGCATCCTCAAGGTAGGTTTTGAATATGCCCGCCGCCGCAACAAGCACCTCACCATCGTAGACAAAGCCAATGTGCTCGCTTCATCACGTCTGTGGCGCAAAATCGGACAGGAGATGGCTCCGCAGTATCCCGATGTAGCCACCGACTTCATGTATGTCGACAATGCTGCCATGCGCATGATCCAGGAGCCACGTTTCTTTGACGTGATGGTGACCGAAAACACCTTCGGTGACATCCTCACCGACGAAGGTTCTGTAATCTCAGGCTCGATGGGTCTGCTTCCCTCGGCTTCTACCGGCGAGAAGACTCCCGTATTCGAGCCTATCCACGGTTCATGGCCCCAGGCAAAGGGTCTCAACATAGCCAACCCACTTGCCCAGATACTCTCTGTAGCCATGCTGTTTGAATACTTTGACCTCAAAGCCGAGGGCAAACTCATCCGTGACGCCGTCAATGCATCGCTTGATGCCAATGTCCGCACACCTGAAATCCAGGTGGAAGGCGGAGCCAAATATGGCACCAAGGAGGTAGGCGCATGGATTGTGGACTACATCCGCAAAGCCTGAGCTCCCAGCCGACATCTGCAACCGACTGACATATAAATCAAGAAGCGGGACCCGAACCAGGGTCCCGCTTCCTTTTATCGCGTTATCAAGTAATTTCTCACTTGACAAATACTTTTGAAACCTTGCCGTTGGCACGACGGATATAGACACCGTTTGACGGGTTTTCAACCCTCACACCCTGGAGGTTAAAGTATTCGGCAGCTGCTTCATCATCAGCATCAATGCCTACGTTTTCCACGCCTGAAGCATGCATCTTGCTGTCAAGGGTTATGGTCTTGTCGGCATTGAATGTAACCTTGAAATCATATGTGCCCGGGGCTATCTTGAACGCATTGCAGGCACCAGACATATCGGCTTCATCGGCAGCATCGTTGGTGAAGCGTTTGACAGCATTAGTGGCATAGAGTCCGCTGAATGTGATAGCTGTACCCTCCACGGCAGCACCGTAACGGTCACTGGCACTGAGGTCTGGCCATGTAGTAGCTTCGGTATTGACTGCAAACTGCACATAGCCATCGGTCGAAGGTGCTTCACCGACTGCAGCAGGCACTGCACCTACAGTGTAGTTTTCAATGCTCCACACATTTTCGGCACGGGTCATAGCTGTTACTACAATCTCATCGGCTGTAGTACCTCCCCATGGAGTGGATAATACACCGAATGTCGCAGGTACCTCTGGCTGCGGATCATCGCCGCCATTATATATCACCTTGATTTTAGACGGTATGGTCGAATCAGCCACATCCGAGCCAGGCACGAGAGTGAACACGATGGTTGTCTCTCCTTCGGTTTCATAGGTGAAGTTGTTTCCGCCCCAATACCAGGCATCGATTTCCACACCGCTGGGAGCTGAGGTTTCATCTCCGGCTCCGAAGTTCTTGCTATCCCATGAGCCATCCCATATCTTCCAGCCCTTGTTGTCAGCAGTGGTGCCGGCAGGATCTTTGATACCGTTGGGAAGAGTGAGGGTATACACATTGCCGTTCTGGGTAAACTTGAGCGATTTGTCAAGCCCCCAGCCAGTCATTGAGCCGACGAAATACCATGATTCGCCAGGAAAAGGGGTAGGATCATCGCCACCCTGATATACACCTTCATCGGTGCACTTCTTGTGGCCTTTGGCGTTGCCAGCCTCGTTGGATCCTTTGTAGACGTGGTTGTTTTCTACCCCGACGACATCGACAGTCTGAGTGCCAGAACCATTATTGAACACCACCGACGAACCTGCGGGAACTGTCGTCTTCCAGATATTGCCCTCAACCTTGGTCATGTCCGAGCCAGGCCATGCGGCACCATTGGCAGCATCATTAGCAAAACTGTAGCATAGGACTTTGCTCCACGATGTCACACTGTTGTCATAGTAGATAGTAAGCGTTGTAGGATCATCGCCGCCCTGCTTCTTTGTATAGGTGAATGCCTGGACATTGCTCTCCACACCATCGGCTGTAACAGCGAGAGTCTTGATAGTCGTAGTCTCTGAAAGGGCGATAGGTGCAGTGTACTTAGAAGAAGACGCTGTAGGGACAGCACCGTCGAGAGTGTAATAGATGGCAGCCTCGGGGCTGACGCTAAGAGAAACCGTGACAGAAGTTTCAAAGCGTGTGCCAGAAGCGGGATTTGCGCTTACCACAGGTTTTGCAGGAATCGGCTCATCGCCTGAATTGACCACTGTGAGCTTCATGGTGGCGAAATCGGCAGTGATATCATATGTACCAGGGGCGATAGTCCAGGATTTGCATCCCGAAGCATCCACATCCTTGAGATACGGTGTGATGATGCTTGCTGTGCCTAAAGTTATAGCTTCACCTTCGGTAGACGCACCATAACGGTTAGCATCTATGTTGAGGTCATCCCATGTGGAAGCCACGAAGTCAGTCAGGTTGAAATAGCATTTGGTCTCTGTTGCACTTGCAAGCACAAACTTGGCGCCTTTGACAGTAAATGTGGTGCCGCTCTTTGTCATCGCGATGCCCTCGCCGGGGGTATCCGCCCAACCTGCAGCACCCTCAAGGTTGCCGAGAAGATAGAGCTGATCCGGTACGGTAGGCTGGGGAGTGGGGTCGTCACCACCTCCATTGACCTTTGACCATACGCAGTAGTTGTCGCCTGACGCTTTGATGTCAGAGTCAGTGTAGCCTGAAGGAGAGTCCATAGAAGGACCGATTTTCACGACAGCCTTGCCTTTGGTACCTGTGATTTCTGCCATGTAGCAGTTGCTTGCCGACTTGAGCACATTGACTTTTGACATGTTGTGGATGCCAACAGCATTACGCAGAGCTATGAGTTTCTTGAGCTCAGCCTTATACTGCTTCCAGTGAGGAAGGAACACACAAGGTGTACCGGGACTGAAAAGTATGAAAGCATTTGCCGCAACCACCTTGCTGCTGGTAAACTTGCTGCCATCACGGTAAGTGTCGTGATTGTCCACGAAAGTCACGGCATACTGAGGATAGCCAAAATGTATCATGCCTGCGGGCTGATCGGTCGTGCCGTTCGCTTTCCATACCAGCTCACCCATATTATTGTCAGCGAAAGCCTTATTGATCTGGTACTTGCAGGGGAAGTCAAATGCTGCCGATGTCTTACCGGTTGCTTCAATCCAACCCTGTACGGCATCATAACTGCCGTCCCAGTATTCACCTACGCTGAATTCGGGCTGAGAATACTCGTTGTAGATCTTGGTATATTGACCGCCGTAACCTTTCACCATGTCATAGCGGAAACCTGCATAACCCATATCTTCAAGGAGGAACTTGCAATATGCCTTGCAGTTGTTCTGCACATTGGCATTGGTGTGGTCAAGGTCACGCGAGCCGTTGAAGTCTTCACCGGTGTCGGGTGCGCCTGTAGGTTTTGCCTGACCGGGAGCATTGGCGACCTCATCAGTGCTACAGATACCATCCGTACCGATTTTCCATGTCTGACCATTCCACTTTTCAGCGGGGAAGTCAGTCCAGTTGGTGGCACCGCTACGATGGTTTATGACCACGTCCTCTATGATGCCTGTGCCTTTTTCTTTAAAGGTCTTGATCATGCTGCGAAGCTGAGCCTCTGTGCCAAATGACGAGTTGTGGTTAGTAAACCAGTACACAGGGTCATATCCCATGCCTGGATTAGAGGCAGCCCTTCCGCTGTTAGGCACCCATATAAGAGTGAAATACTGGCTGAGTTCGTCAGCCTGTGACTCGAGGTTAGCCCAATTGGTGTCTTTGAAAGAATCCCAATAGAAACCCTGGAGCATGACACCCTGATAGTTGGCGGGCCAACCCGGCTTGGCTTCAGCACTGAAGCAAGCCATCAGCATTGCTGCAATGACGAGCAATGATTGCTTAAAAAATTTCATGGTGCAAAAAGATGTGATAAAATAAAATTAAGATATGATGTTGTTAAGAACTCGGATATGTGAAATTCATGGCTGTAAAACCAATCGCAGTCTCCTACAATTTAGTTTCCACAAATATACTTATTTTATTTATTATTAGATATATAATCCCCACATATTTTTCAACTGATCAGATTTCAAGCATTGACAAATACAAATGTAGGGAGGGAGTTGCAGAACTGGAAATGCCTCAACCCGTAGGGAGATGCCATGGCATCTCCCAATGCTGTTCACTTAAGCATTGCGGCATGTTCCTACAACAATGCTGCGGCAAAAAAACAGAGGCATTGCCCGCAAAATACGGGTCAACGCCTCTATTGATATCAGTGTATTATGTTCAGGCGGTCATGCTTGCCGCACTGCCCATAATTATTATCAGAGCTGGGGACCAGCAGCTACGAGAGCCTTGCCGGCTTCGTTGTTCTCAAACTTCTTGAAGTTGTTGATGAACATGTCAGCGAGCTTCTCTGCCTTGGCGTTCCACTCCTGAACGTCAGCGTATGTGTCGCGGGGATCAAGAATCTTGGGATCTACACCAGGAAGTTCGGTGGGCACTGTAAAGTCGAAGATAGGTATCTGCTTGGTGGGAGCCTTGAGGATAGCGCCGTCGAGGATAGCATCGATGATACCACGTGTATCCTTGATAGAGATACGCTTGCCTGAACCGTTCCAGCCGGTGTTGACGAGATAAGCCTTAGCACCGCTCTCGTTCATCTTCTTGACGAGTTCCTCAGCATACTTGGTGGGGTGGAGCGAAAGGAACGCAGCACCGAAGCAAGCAGAGAATGTGGGAGTAGGCTCGGTGATGCCGCGCTCTGTACCTGCAAGCTTGCTGGTGAATCCGCTCAGGAAGTAGTACTTGGTCTGCTCGGGTGTCAGGATTGATACGGGAGGAAGCACACCGAATGCGTCAGCCGACAGGAAGATGACGTTCTTGGCGGCAGGACCGCGGCTGGGCTTAACGATGTTCTTGATGTGGTCGATAGGATAGCTTACACGAGTGTTCTCTGTAACTGACTTGTCGGTGAAGTCGATCTTGCCGTCCTTGTCAACAGTAACGTTCTCAAGGAGGGCGTCACGTGTGATGGCGTTGTAGATATCGGGCTCGCTTTCCTTGTCAAGGTTGATAACCTTTGCGTAGCAGCCACCCTCGAAGTTAAACACGCCGTTGTTGTCCCAGCCGTGTTCGTCGTCACCGATAAGCAGACGCTTGGGATCGGTAGAAAGGGTGGTCTTACCTGTGCCAGAGAGACCGAAGAAGATGGCTGTGTTTTCGCCGTTCTTGTCGGTGTTGGCAGAGCAGTGCATAGAAGCCATGCCCTTGAGGGGAAGGTAGTAGTTCATGATAGAGAACATACCCTTCTTCATCTCACCGCCATACCATGTGTTGATGATAAGCTGCATGCGCTCTGTGAGGTTGAAAGCCACGCATGTTTCAGAGTTGATGCCGAGTTCCTTCCAGTTCTCAACCTTAGCCTTAGAAGCGTTGAGCACTACGAAGTCGGGCTTGAAGTTCTTGAGTTCGTCTTCAGTAGGACGGATGAACATGTTGGTCACGAAGTGAGCCTGCCATGCTACTTCCATGATGAAGCGGACAGCAAGACGTGTGTCAGCGTTGGTGCCGCAGAATGCGTCAACCACGTAAAGAGTCTTGTCAGAAAGCTCCTTGTCAGCGATAGCCTTGAGAGCATCCCAAGTTTTGGGAGTGATAGGCTTGTTGTCGTTCTTGTATTCATCGCTGGTCCACCAGATGGTATCCTTGGATGTATCATCCATCACAAAGAACTTGTCCTTGGGTGAACGGCCAGTGTAGATACCGGTCATCACGTTAACCGCACCGAGCTCTGTGTTCTGGCCCTTTTCGTAGCCTGTCAGAGAGGGATTGGTCTCGTCAATGAAAAGCTGGTCCCAGCTGGGATTGTGTACCACCTTTGCGCCGGTGATACCATACTGAGTCAAATCGATGTTACTCATGATTGTTGGAAAACACTTTTAAAGTAGTTATTTACGAAAGATAATTGTACTTGCTTCTGGGTAGGATTACCGCCATAAACTGACGGCAAACAGGGGAACATCAGTGTCGCGTCATATGCGTCGCCACGCATATATCTTTTATCACTGATGCAAAGTTACTTCTTTGTTTTTGCAATAACAACACTTTATTAGCGAAAAATTTCCTTATTATGGGTGAAAAATGCTTAAAGCTTCGCATTTTCAGCCGATTAAACACATGCAGGGATTCCGCAAACCCACATTGACGTAGGGACGCGGCGTGCCGCGTCAACGTATCAGGCGGTGGATATTGCGTTTGATGACGCGGCACGCCGCGTCCCTACAATCAGATAATTGTTATTCGTATGAGCTACTCCTCTTCGGGGTATTTGCGGTAGTGCTCGTCAAGGACGGTCTGGATGTTGAAGTAAAATTCGCCGGCATCACGTCCGTGGCTGTCACGGACCTTGATGCGTTCAAAATACGGCTCTATAAACGCATGGTCCACCACCGTGAACCCCATCATGTTGAGCAACACATACTCATGTTGCGGCTCTACCACCCACCATGCCTCGTCGTCATCAGAGCCGGTGCCGGTGGAGACAATCGCCATCAGTATGTAGTTAAGCTTGTATTGCCACACCTTCGCGGCGTTGATGTCGCCCTTGTCACGCAGCGCCTGTATGAGAAGCGCCATGCTGCGGAGATCAAACGGGTTGTTATCAAGCGAAAGACGGGCATACTTAGCCACAGTGTCACACTGCTCTCGGGTCAAAGGCTGCTTGGCATTATAAAGCGCAGACAGGTCCTTTTTCACGGGAGAGGGACGATAAGGGTCATAGTCCTCCTGAAGCATATAACCGAGATACAAGCGGCGGAATTTGTCAATCTTCATCAGCGTATCGTTACGCTGAAATTCCTTCATCAGACGGGGGTAATAGTATTGGCTTCCGCGGTCATTGATTTCACGCTTTATCTGCTCCATGTCGGGGGTTTCACGTTTGAGCTGGGGCAAGATATTCTGCGACACTGACGCGATGGTGCCTGACAAGACTAATATGGTGATGATGAGAATGTGCTTCATAATTGATATTATTCAGACCCGCAATTACGCGGCTCTCGCCAAAATTAGCAAATATACACAAACACCATATCCACAGACATGATGATTTAGGATGTTTTATAATTTGGCTGGATTTGTCTGAAATTTTCCCAACAAATCATGAAAAAGCCTCAGCCATAGCCTCCAGTGCTTCCATGAGGCGCCTACGCGGCGTAGCCACATTGAGGCGCACGAAGCCGGCTCCGTTCTCGCCGAACATCTTGCCGCTGTTGAGCGCGAGGTGTGCTTTATTGACTATCGTGTCGACAATGCGCTCGTGGGTCATCCCCAGTCCTCTCATGTCAAGCCACACGAGGAAGCTCGCCTGCGGCCGGTGCACCTTGACCTGAGGCATCCTCTGAGCCATAAATTCCTCCACAGCGATGATATTGTCCTGCAAATATGGTATCAAGGCATCAAGCCACTCACCTCCATACCTGTAAGCCGTTTCAGCAGCCAATGTTGCAGTAAATGTAGGGTCGGATAGTTCGTTGGTTTCAAGCCACGCATAGAAGGGTCGACGCATCTCCTCGTTGCGTATCACTATCCACGAACTTGCAAAACCGGGGATATTAAACGTCTTTGACGGAGCTCCCAGCCATATGCCCACTTCGGCTGCTTCGGGACAGCTTTCCACAAACGGCTGATGCTTCTGTCCCCACAGCATCAGGTCACCATGGATTTCGTCGCTCACAACCTTGACTCCATGCTTCTTTGCCATACGTGCCACACGCTGCAACGATTCCTGAGTCCACTGCACTCCCGCGGGATTATGGGGATTGCACAGTATCATCATCTTGACCCTTGGGTCTGCCATCTTCTCCTCCAGATCGTAATAATCAATCACATAGTCACCTGCCGACAGATGAATGAGACGGTTGTTGGAAACGACCCTTCCGTTCCCCTCTATAACCATGCGGAACGGATGGTAGACCGGTTCCTGTATTATAATATGGTCACCTGGCTTCGTGAAGAAATTGACACAGAAAGCCAGAGCCTTGACAACTCCGGGGGCAAACGTCAGCTCTTCACGGCTGACTTCCACTCCGTGACGTTCGGAGAGCCAATCGATTATCGACTGCCAATATGAATCCGGAGTAGCGGTATATCCATAGATAGGGTGTGCGAAGCGCTTCATCATAGCTTCCTGGATAGCGGGATGGCAGGCAAAATCCATATCGGCAATCCACAACGGGTGCAAATCACATCGCCCGAACAGCGGCTCAAGCTGCTCGTATTTCATAGCACAGGTACCCGACTGGTCAATAATCTTGTCGAAATCAAAAGTGTGTTCCATAGCTCAATTATCCTGAATGCTGTCAAAGCATCCTGTATATAATCCTATATATGATATGTGTGAAAGGTTCTTGCACCACAAATTTAAGCATATTTTCTGAAACATAGCCACTGGGATTTTTCCTATCAGAAATTCAGCAACTGTTTTTTGGCAGATGGAGCGTTAATGCTTATTTTTGCGAATATATCTGTTAAACATAAAAAACCACGATACGCCATGAAACATACATGCCTGTCCCTCATCACAGGAGCGATGTGCGTCATAAGCGCACAAGGAGCCGATGACACCGCCAGCCACACATTACCTCCTATCCAGCAAGCCTCGTCAGGAAGCATCGACCGACAATATGTCTATTCGCCGCAATTAGGAGAAAACTGGACTATAGATGTATGGCTTCCTGACAGTTATGCCTCTGACCCAAACACCCGCTACCCGGTGATATATATGCATGACGGGCAGAATCTGTTTGATGCAGAGACTACCTGGAACCATCAGGCGTGGGAGATGGACTCCGTGACCGGCTCGCTTATCGCCAATGGACTTATCCAACCACCTATAATCGTAGGTATCCACAGCCATGCCGACACCCGCAAGGGGGATCTTATGCCACAAAAAGCAGTAGCAGACGCACGAATTACGCAAGCCCAGCTCGACAGCCTCATGGGAGGCATACCCATAAGAGGCGATGCCTATGCACGATTTATCGTGGAGACGCTCAAACCGCAGATAGATTCCATCTACCATACTCTGCCTGACGCACCCAACACTACCGTCATGGGGTCAAGTATGGGCGGACTGATGTCGATATACGCCATGAGCGAATACCCTGAGGTATTCGGCAACGCCATCTGCATGTCGACCCATTGGATAGGCAATCCCGACCATGCTGCCACGTTTGCCAATGCCATGTACCACTATCTTGACAAGAATCTGCCCCGCGACGGCAAACACAAGCTGTACCTCGACCATGGGACCGAAACCCTCGACAGCCTCTACGGTCCATGGGAAGAGATGATGATAGGACTGATCAAGACCTGCGGATATGACACACCTGAAACCCTTCAGACCTACATAGACCATGGTGGCGCACATACCGAGACATCATGGGCAGCAAGAGTGGACCGTCCGTTGCGCTTCATCCTGGGCAAGAAAACCCAGCCATAAGCGAACATTATTTTTGGTCAATGGCTACGTAATGACTAACTTTGTTTTGGCTGTGGGTGTTCATAACATGACTCCCCTCCCTTTTAAACCGACTAACCGACCTGCATCATGATGAAATCCGTCATACTCCTGATTGTCGCTGCCGCCGCAGTAGCACTCATCGCCCCATCTGCGCGGGCATCGCTGACAGCCTCAAAAGCTTTCGCCACAGCCCCACAGAACGTGTTCCCGCTTCTTGACGCCAACACGAGGCTCGACATGATCGACTACTATAACAGCAACCTCACCACCCCTTCGCCCAACCGGCTGGACGGCCGCAGCCGCATCACCGCCCTGTCTGACAAGATGGTGAGCGTGGATCTGACTCCGGCATCGAGCTGCGATGTCATCATCCTCCCGGCTGCCGCAGGCGATTCCATCATAGCTGTCATAAGCACCGTAGCCACACCTGCCCATGACAGCCACATCTCATTCTACGGCAGGGACTGGAAGGAGATTCAGACTGCCAAGTTGTTTGAGAAGCCTGTTTTGAACGACTGGCTGAGCCAGCAGGGCAAGAAAAACCGCGGAGACGTAGAAGCCATGGTGCCGTTTCTGCTGATAAGCTACACTTGGGATCCATCAAGCAACATCCTCACTCTCACCAACAACACCAAAGAGTTCCTGACCGACGACATCTACAGTTTCGTCAAGGATTACATGCTCCCGTCTCTATCCTACCGTTGGGACGGCAGAAAATTTTCCAAAATAAAGGACTGACACTGTGAGAGGTCACACCATAGACGATGCCCTGACCCTTGAGTCGCTCAACAGGCTAATCGGCGCACTCATCACCACCGATGCCACCCAAAATGTCTGGGTGACAGCCGAGCTGAGCGATGTGGCAGTGCGTGGGGGGCACTGCTATCTCGAGCTGTTACAGAAAGACCCTGCGACAGGCAGACAGACAGCCAAAGCGCGCGGAATCATCTGGGCAAACCTCTATCCCACTATCGCTGGAGGATTCATGGCTGCCACAGGACAGCAATTTGCCTCGGGCATCAAGCTGATGGTACGCGCATCGGCTACGTTCCACCCGGTGTTCGGGCTATCGCTCGTCATCAGCGCGGTCAACCCGGAGTACACCATGGGCGACCTGATGCGCCGGCGCATGGAAATTCTCAAACGCCTCAAAGCCGAAGGCATTCTGGAAGACAACCGCAATCTGAGCTTGCCCGACGTGCCGCAACGCATCGCCGTCATATCCGCCCCAGGAGCAGCCGGCTACGGAGACTTCATCAACCAGCTCTTCAACAATCAGCATCACCTCCGCTTCGATGTGAAGCTTTTCCCTGCCATCATGCAGGGCGAGAAAGCACCTGCATCCATCATCGCCTCTCTTGAGGATGTTCTCGCCGAGGACCATCCGCGCCAGTGCGTGGTCATCATACGCGGTGGCGGAGCCACGAGCGACTTGCAGGCATTTGAAGACTACGACCTTGCCGCGAGCATAGCCCAGTTTCCACTCCCTGTCATCATAGGTATAGGACACGAGCGTGACATCACCGTGCTCGACTACGTGGCAAATATGCGCGTCAAGACACCTACGGCTGCCGCGGAGTGGCTGATAGCCCGAGGGTCAGACGCCCTCAACCGATTACAGCTGACCGCTGCCACCATAGCATCCACCGTCAGCGAACGCATCTCAGGCTGTCTGCAACAGCTTGCATACTTTGAGGGAATACTCCCCACAGCTCCCCTACGTGCTGTAGAGCGCGGACGCGAACGCCTGAATCTCGCCGCCATGACACTCTCCCAGGCAGGTGACCGCCGCATAGGTCCCGAGCGGATGCGCCTACAGTCATATCTGCCGCGACTCGAAGCCGCGGTCGCTTCACGCCTCGCAAGCCTACGCGACCGTCTTGACTCAGATGCCAGGCTTCTGGATGCCCTTTCGCCGCAAGCCACCCTCAACCGCGGCTATTCTATCACCCGGCTTAACGGACACGCCGTAACAGATGCAACTACCCTCTCCGTCGGCGACACCATATCCACGATCTTCGCATCCGGCGAAATCACCAGCACCGTAACAAGTTAATCCCATATGGACACTCCCACATTCAAGCCCGTAAAAGATCTCACATACAATCAGGCAGTAGCCGAACTGGAACAAATCCTGCGCACCATGCAGAGCGACAGCTGCGACATCGACATGCTGAGCCTCTACACACGCCGCGCTGCCGAACTGCTGTCGGAATGCCGCTCGCGGCTCACCACCACCGAGGCAGAGCTGCAAAACGCACTTGCCGACCTGATGAAAAAGTGCTAACTTTGTCTGATTTCACACCCTAAAACCTATCTCCATGCCACGCAATGTCAAACCCAAGAAAGCCTTAGGGCAGCATTTTCTGACTGACCTGTCAGTAGCCCGGCGTATTGCAGCCACCCTTGACGATTACAAGGGTCTGCCAGTCATCGAAGTAGGACCTGGCATGGGTGTCCTGACCCAGTTTCTGCTGTCACAGGGTCATGATGTGAAAGTCGTGGAAATCGACGGCGAAAGCGTAGACTACCTTAAAGAGGAGTATCCCGAACTGTCTGACCGCATAATCGATGCCGACTTCCTCAAGCTCGACCTCAACGAGGCTGTGCCAGGCGAGGGACAATTCTGCGTGATAGGCAACTATCCCTACAACATATCGTCGCAGATATTTTTCCACGTGCTTGAATACCGCGACAGGGTGACCTGCTGCTCCGGCATGCTCCAGCGCGAGGTAGCCGAACGGCTCGCCGCCCCTGCCGGCACCAAATCCCGCGGCATACTGAGCGTATTGTTGCAGATGTGGTATGACGTGGAGTATCTTTTCACCGTCGACGAAAACGTGTTCAACCCTCCGCCCAAGGTCAAAAGCGGCGTTATAAAAATGACACGTAACGGTGTCACCGACCCGGGTTGTGACGTACGTCTGTTCAAGACCGTCGTAAAGACCTCTTTCGGTCAGCGACGCAAGACCCTGCGCAACTCCCTGCGTGGACTTCTTGCCCCGGGAGCATCGCTGCCCGACACTCCGATGATGGCTCTGCGCCCTGAGCAACTGACGGTAGAGCAGTTCATCGAGCTGACCAACCTCATCGCCGCCTCTCGCCTCCAGCAAACCGAATAATACCAATCATCAGCCACAACCCCGGATTTATCGTCACATGAAAGAATATTCGCCCGAAGATCTTGAGCACATCCGGTCAATAATATCCTCCAAGGACGAGGCAGCAGCCCGCAAGCTGCTTGAAGGATTGCACCCCGCCGATATCGCCGACCTCTACCAGGATCTTGATCTGGAGGAGGCTGAATACCTGTACCGTCTCCTTGATCCCGAGACGGCAGCCGATGTGCTGATGGAACTTGACGAGGATGACCGACGCAAGCTTCTCCACAGCATGCCGGCTGAGGAAATCGCCAAGCAGCTCATCGACAATCTTGACACTGACGATGCCGTAGACATCATCCAGGAACTCGACGAGGAAGACCGTGAGGAAATCCTCACCCACATGGATGATGTGGAGCAGGCGGGCGACATCATCGACCTGCTTAAATATGACGAGGACACCGCCGGAGGTCTCATGGGACGTGAGATGCTGGTGGTCAACGAAAACTGGAGCATGCCCGAGTGCATCAAGCAGCTCCGCATGCAGGCAGAGGACATGGACGATGTATATAATGTGTACGTAGTCGACAACGACAACAAGCTCCGCGGCGTGCTGCCTCTGAAGACGCTCATCACCCATCCCTCAGTGTCAAAAATCAAGCACATCATGGAGACCGACCCCGTGGCTGTCAGAGCAGACACACCGGTAGACGATGTGGCTCTGGACTTTGAGAAGTATGACCTTGTGGCTATGCCGGTCATCGACGAAATCGGGCGTCTGGTAGGTTGCATCACCGTCGATGACGTGATGGACGAGGTGCGCGAGTCGAGCGAACGAGACTACCAGCTGGCATCAGGTCTGTCAAGCGACGTGGAAGGCGATGACAAACTGATAGCACAGACCAAAGCTCGATTGCCATGGCTGCTCATAGGCATGATAGGCGGTCTGAGCAACTCCATAATTCTCGGGCACTGGGAAGAGGGCTTTGTGGCTGACCCGACACTGGCTCTGTTCATCCCCCTCATAGGCGGCACAGGCGGCAATGTCGGCACTCAGTCATCAGCCATAGTGGTGCAAGGTCTTGCCAATGGCTCGCTTGACATCAAGCATGCCGGGCGTCAGATACTCAAAGAGCTTGGCGTCGGTCTCATCAACGGTGCCATCATATCACTGCTGGTGCTCATATACAATTTCTTCCGTCTCGGTGACGGACATGCCATCACCATGACCACCATGTCGGTGAGCATCGCACTTTTCTGCGTGGTGATGTTCGCTTCGGTATTCGGCACCTTTGTGCCTCTGACACTTGAACGATTCAAAATAGACCCTGCGCTTGCCACGGGACCCTTCATATCCATCACCAACGACATCGTAGGCATGATCATCTACATGGCTGTGTCATCCATGCTGATGCTCCACTTCCTATAACCTGGATGCCATTACAGCAGCCATCTCTGACAAGGTATCTGCCACAGTGGGCATCTGAGCCTGCTTCATCTCGGCAGTAGGAGCTATCACATCCACAGGTTTACCGTCAAATTTAGCTACAAGTTTGCGCACAGACTGCGAGCCCCACGCATAAGAACCGGCTATGCCGATGACTCTGTTCTTGACTCCGCGCGCCACAAGGGCATCGGCAAGATGAGACACAGGCGGATATATCTCGGAGTTATATGTGGGGCTGACAAGCACAATTCCCTTGAGCCTCATAACCTCACCCAGCACATGGCTCAAAGGCGTACGTGACACATCAAACATCACGATGTCCTTGACTCCGTTAGCAGCAAGATTGGAAGCTATCTCCTCAGCCATGGCTGTCGTATTACCATACATAGAGCCATAAGCCACCACTACGCCGGCATCGCCTTCCCAGCGGGCCATGCGCGCATACTGACCTCCTATCTCCTCTCTGCGGCTATGCCATACCGGACCGTGAGTAGTGCACAGATAGTTGACTGTCAGATGCGCTATCTTGGCAAATGCCTTCTCTACGAATGTGCCGTATTTTGCCACTATGCATCCATAGTAACGGTATGCTTCGCGGAAATAATGCTCCACCATCATGTCATCGTCGATGACCGCGCCGTTCAGAGCCCCGAAACAGCCGAAAGCATCCCCCGTAAACAGGATTCCCTCTTCCTGAAGGTATGTGAACATAGTCTCAGGCCAGTGCACCATCGGAGTCATGATAAACTGTAGTGTCCGGTCGCCGAGACTGAGTGTTTCGCCATCTGCCATGACCTTGATGTTTGATTCCACACCGTAGAAACCTTTGAGCATATCGACAGTCTTGGCATTGCCCACGATCTTCAAGTCAGGATAGCGGTCGAGCAGCATGGGCAGCACTCCGCTATGGTCAGGTTCAATATGATTGATGACAAGGTAGTCGGGATTACGCCCGTCCAAGGTGTCCTCAATGTGGCGGAGGTATTCAGGGGCATGACCCGAATCGCTCGCATCTATGATGGCAGAGGCTTCGCTGCCTTTTACTATGTAGCTGTTATAGCTGACACCGAGTGGCAGATCCCACAGACCCTCAAAAAGATCTGTCGTACGGTCATTGACGCCGCAGTATATCACACGGTCTGAAATATTCTTTATATTCATGTCTATGTATTAAATGCTTATATATTTTATTTATCAACGCTCTTATAGCGTCCCCGGGTCATGGAAAACGCCTGTTTCTTGAATATCAGCACCGGGATGGTGGCACCTCCGGCGAGCACTCCGATGACCATGCCCGTGACAGCCGAGTTGGCGACAAACTGCTCGAGGTAGTCAAGAAGCTGTACGTTGCTGTCGATGTTCTGAATCAGCAATATAAGGGCGAACACCGATTTATAGGCATACATACCCGGAACCATCGGCAACAATGCCGGTATGAGCAGACAGGTCATAGGAGTATGGCATGCGCGCCCCAACGGCAACGACAGCATGCCCATCGACACCGAAGCGGCAAGACTGGCAGTCACTATGTCCACCTCGGCATAGTTGATAAGGGAGAAACGCAAGGCATGCCCCACTGCGGCAAGCAACGCTATAAAAGGAAACGTCCGCACTCCCGGATCGGATATAGCCCCGAATCCTATCGCAGCTACTGCGGCAAACATGCCGTCAAGCAATACATCAACGATTATATCTGTCATTACATATACGATTTATAAAAGCGAACCCTTGATGAGCAACAGCGTAAACGAAAGCCCTATGGCTATGCACATTATCAGCAGCAGAGTGCTTACCAACCTGCTGAAACCTACGAGGACATGTCCGTCAAGCACATCGACAAAACTGTTGATTAGCGGCACTCCCGGTATCAGAAACAGCGGACTGGTAGCTATGGCAATCTGAGCCGTGCAGTCAAACAGCAACGACACCGAAGCACACATAGAAGCCACATACGCAGCAACGACAAACACTATGAAATGGTTGACATGACGCTTCTGCATATACTGTCGCAGTCCGAATCCGATAATGGTCGCCACAAACACCACAAGCATTGCCAGAGCGTCACCACCAAACAGGCGGCAGAAACAAGCATTGGCAAGCCCCACAAGCACCAGCACGAGCTGCGGATTGATGCGCGGCTTCGATGTGAGACGGGCAAACTGCGCCCGGAGCTCTTCAAGGGTCAACTTCTCATCTACAGCCTGCCATGACAGACCGCTGAGGTCTGAATTGCGCAGAAAGCTGATGGGCAGAAGTTCCACCGTACCCACACGTGTCAGCACCGTGCCGTCCGAAGGGTCACGCATCGATATGACAAAATGCCGCAGGGTGTACGATATCTCTACCTCTACGTGGAGCGAACGCGCTATCCTCTCGGTGCATCGCACCACCCTCGAGGTATGCACCCCGCAACCGAACATGTATGACGCATATTCGCTACAGAAATCCATTATGTCGCCAAGAGGCATGGACGATTGAGGTTCATTCATAGTAACTGTTATTACACCTTAATATATATGTCATTAAGTTTTCACTCCTCATCCAATGGGTGCGCCAAATAATCACGATATATCCTGCCCTCGGGATGACGGCGGAAAAAGTCATCGAGCCGCGGCGACACCACGTCATTAGGACCAAGATGCCACAGGGAAGCATCCGAGGTGAAATTTGCCGTACAACGGTTCTCGACAAACACGTTGGGCAATTGACACGACCGCCATTCTTCCACAGGCACTGTCGATCCGAAATATACGCGCCTCGCCACCTCCCATCCAGTGGAAACGAGACACAGCAGAGACACCACGACAAAAGCCCTGCGCAACCTGCGCGTATGGGATTTCCATCTGTTGACAAATATGGCGACTTCAAGCGTAAGGAGCGTCTGCACTGCCATCTGCATCCTTGATCCGAAATCGGCAGAATATCCTACCTGTATGAAGAAGGCTATGGCACTCGGGATAAAAAGCAGCCAGAACTCCGGCATGCGACCTATGCGTTTCCATAGCACAGGCATCCACACCACCATCTGCAGCGTGATTATGATCAAGATATGCACTATCATCTTGATGCGCTGGATCACCACTGGTCCTTCACCTGCCGGATACCATCCTACGTGTCCGGCTGCATTGTTAAGAGAGAGAAAAGCAGCCACCGGTATGACTATGATTACCGAAGCAATATTCAACGGCGAAAACAACACGCACATTTTTGATGACAGATCTTGACACTCCGACATCTCCTTATATAACATCCACACCACTAACGGCAACAGAGAAAAGGCTGCTATGGGAGAACTTATCGCCATCAGAGCGAGCACTGCGGGAGCATATCCCTTGCACGGACGGGTGAGCATCATCATCGTAGCAAGAAATGCCGGGATGTACTGATTGAAGATGAATCCCATCAGAGCCATGTTTGGAGCAGTAAATCCTGCCGGTGAATAGCCCCATAGACTCTTGTATATGGTGAAATGCATGTCAGGGAAAAAGTTGCTGTATATGGCAACCCCCATCGCATCAAATCCTGAAAACAAAATGAGCACCAACAACGTAGACAGTGTGACACTCCCGATCCGCTCATACATCATCCTCAGACCAAGCCATATGCCTGATGCAGCATAAAGCAGCTGGCATATGTTACCCAACTCGATGCTATTGAACAGTTTGGCAGCCACTGCCGCCGGCAACCAGAACCCGAAATAGTAATTGAGCATCTGCCCTCCGGTAATCACAGGCCACGGATTGGATACCAGATCGTTAAAAACAGCATTACGGAATATATGATCCACCGGATCCTGCCACATCAGCCCTCCTATGCCGGCGTTTGCAGTCCAAAACAGCACAAGGAAGGCTATCAGAATCTCCTTCCAAGCCGAAGCAAAGTTCACGCTGCCGCCGACATGTCTGAATGGCGCTACCGACACCCACAAGCCGAGCAGAAGCGGCAACACAGCGATCCACCAATATGTCCACCCCACGAGAAATATCGCCAAGGGAAGCCACAGGTAGAGCATGGAAACCGTATAAAGCACTCTGCGTGACATTATGAGAGATCAGATGATTAAACCATTCGTATCGGAAACCGTCAGTTAAAAAAGACAGGGCAAATTTACGAATATTTTTTCGCTTTATGCGCGTGTCATGCCTCCCAAATGCCACGACTCTCACTCCATAAAGCCCGCTTTTTGATTGGTCAAAACATCACAATTTTACGTGTATTTTGTCCTATTTTTACCATTATGGAATCTCAAAACGGATTTTAGACACAAAAAAATCGTATATTTGCACCTTGATTACTATGCACAAGCGAGAATTAACAACAAACCTATCACATATTTACATTATTTCCTAATTAGCAGATGAAAGCTATCACGTTGAAATCAGCAACCCTGTACGCTCTCTCCACAGTCATCGCAGGGTCACTCCTCACCTCTTGTGGCGGACAGCAGCAACAGCAGCAGGCAGGTGCCCCAGAGATTGCCGTCATGACAGTAGGCGACACCAACACCACCCTGCAGCAGTCATATCCAGCCACACTCCGTGGTAAAACAGACATCGACATCCGTCCGCAAGTAACAGGCTTCATAACCAAAGTACACGTCGACGAAGGACAGCAGGTCCACAAGGGACAGGTGCTTTTCACTCTTGACCAGGTGCAGTACCAGGCAGCCGTCGACCAGGCTCAGGCTCAAGTAGCCACAGCCAAGACAGCCGTCAGCACCGCCCAGCTCACCGCCGACAACAAGCGGCGCCTCTATGACAAGAACATCATCAGCGAATATGAGTGGCAGCTTGCCGACAACGACCTCCAGAATGCCAAGGCGGCTCTCGCCCAAGCTAACGCCGCCCTCGTGACAGCCAAAAAAAATCTGGCATACACAGTGGTTACTGCCCCCAGCAGCGGCGTGGTAGGCTCCATACCTAACCGCGAAGGCTCGCTGGCATCACCGTCAAGTCAGACCCCGCTGACCACTATCAGCGACATCAGCGACATCTACGCCTACTTCTCCCTTACCGAAAAGGACATCCTCGCCATGACTGACAACGGCAGCCGTAACATCAACACTGCCATCACACAGATGCCCGAAGTCGAACTTGAGCTCGCCGATGGATCCACCTACAGCTCCAAGGGCAAGGTGTCCACCATCTCAGGTGTCATCGACAGCAGCACAGGCGCAGCAAGCGTACGAGCCATATTCCCCAATCCGAGCGGCATGCTCCGAAGCGGTTCTACAGGCCGTGTAATTATCCCACGCACCTTCAATGACGTAATTGTCATCCCCCAGAAAGCCACAAACGAGCTTCAGGATCGCCGCTTTGCCTATGTGGTCAACGACTCCAACAAGGTTGTCGCTACCCCCATCACAGTTTCACCCCTCAATGACGGCAGCAACTTCGTGGTCACTTCGGGTCTGAAGCCCGGCGACCGCATCGCAGTCGAAGGCGTGGGCATTTCTGTCCGTGACGGTGTGGAAATCAAGCCAGTAGATGCAGCTGCCAAAGCTGCCGCCATGGCTCAGCAGGGTGCAGCTCAGCAGCCAGCCGCCAAATAACACCGAGCCTGATATGGCTATAACTCACTCCACATACATTACTTTTTCGTAAGACTATTCACCACCAATGAAACTTGATACCTTTATTAACCGCCCGGTGCTATCGACGGTTATATCAATCTTCATAGTGCTGTTGGGTCTGATCGGTCTCGTGTCCCTGCCCGTGACCCAGTATCCCGACATCGCTCCCCCAACCATCCAGGTGTCTACCACCTATCAGGGTGCAAATGCCCAGGCTGTGCTCAACTCTGTGATTGCCCCTCTTGAAGAGTCAATCAACGGTGCCGAAGGCATGACCTACATGGAGTCTACCGCCACCAATACAGGCAGTGCTACCATCAATGTCTACTTCCGTCAGGGCTTTGACCCCAACATGGCAGCCGTCGATGTACAGAACCGTGTCGCCAAAGCCCAGAATCTACTCCCCTCAGAGGTGCTTCAGGTCGGCGTGCTGACACAGAAACGCCAGTCATCAATGCTCGTGGGCATAGCTCTATATGACACCTCGGGCAACTATGACGGCGAGTTCCTCGACAACTACGCTAAAATCAACATGATTCCGGAGCTGCAGCGTATCAACGGTGTGGGCGACGTGATGAGCTTCGGCGCCGACTACTCCATGCGTGTATGGCTCAAGCCCGAAGTACTCGCGCAGTACAATCTCATGCCCTCTGATGTGGCTTCCGCTCTTGCCGAACAGAACCTTGAGGCAGCCCCCGGTGCATTCGGCGAGCAGGGTAACCAGAGCTTCCAGTACACCATGCGCTATAAGGGCCGTCTGTCCACTCCCGAGGAGTTTGACAAGATTGTGGTGCGCGCCCTTCCCAACGGCGAAACACTCTACCTCAAGGATGTTGCCGACGTGGAGCTGGGACGTGTGACCTACGGTTTCTCCAACTCGCTCAACGGCTACCCCTCCACGATGTGTATCGTGTTCCAGACCCCTGGCTCCAACGCTACGACCATCATCAACGACTGTCTCGGTTACGTAGACAAACTGAAAGAGGAACTTCCCAACGGTCTACAGATAGCCGTACCTCTTAACAACAACGACTTCCTCTACGCCTCAATCCACGAGGTTATCAAGACCCTCATCGAGGCATTCGTGCTCGTGTTCCTTGTGGTGTACATCTTCCTGAGCGACTTCCGCTCCACCATCATCCCTGCTATCGCCATCCCCGTCGCCCTCGTCGGCACATTCTTCGTGATGAACCTCATCGGCTTCTCGGTCAACCTCATCACACTCTCGGCGTTAGTCTTGGCGATTGCGATTGTGGTCGACGACGCCATAGTCGTCGTCGAGGCGGTCCACGCCAAACTCGATGTCGGGTACAAGAGTTCGCGAAGGGCTGCCATAGATGCCATGAACGAAATCGGCGGCGCGATCATATCCATCACGCTCGTCATGATGCTCGTGTTCATCCCTGTGTCGTTCATGCCCGGTACTGCAGGTATCTTCTACCAGCAGTTCGGTCTGACCATGGCGATTGCCATCGGTTTCTCCGCGCTCAACGCCCTTACCCTCTCGCCGGCACTCTGCGCCCTGTTCCTTAAGCCCCACAACCCCGACCAACCTCTCAAAGAGCGCGTGGCTGAGGCATACAAGGCTTCTACAGAGGCTGTTGTCGGCAAGTACAAGAAATCATTCTCGCTCCATCCGCTCATCGTGGTGGCTCTCCTCGCTTTCACCATCTACTGCATGGTGGCAGGCTGGTTCAGCACCGCAAGCATCGTGAAACTTGTCATCGCTATAGCCGTGGCAATTGTCACCGTGGCAGGTCTGTTTACCAAGCGTTTCCACGAAGCATTTGAAGCCGGCTATAACTCGCTCATCGGTGGTTATAAGCGCATCGTCGCATTCTTCGCCCGCCATAAGATTTCAAGCTTCGGCACAGTGCTTGGCGCCATTGCAATCCTCGTATGGCTTATGAACATCACCCCGAGTGCCCTCGTGCCCAATGAGGATACCGGCGTGCTATTCGTCATGGTCGACATGCCTCCGGGCACATCCCAGGAGCGTACAGAGGAAACCCTCAATCAGGTAGATGCCGCCATTGCCAACATTCCTGGTATCGAATACCGCCAGAAGATTGTGGGCTACAGCTTCCTTGCCGGAGAGGGTGCCACATACGGTACATTCATCGTCAAGCTCAAAAACTGGGACGAACGTACAGCCAAGGACGAGTCAGCCGATGCAATCCTGATGAAAATCTACGGCGTGACGGGTCAGTTTGTCAAGGACGGACGTGTCGTAGCCTTCGCTCCGCCTATGATTTCGGGTTACTCTATGACCAACGGTTTCGAAATCAAGATGCAGGACAAGACCGGCGGCGACATCAACCAGTTCTTCGGCATCGTGCAGGGCTTCCTTGCCCAGCTCAATCAGCAGCCTGAGATTCAGGTGGCTTATACGACCTTCAACCCCACATTCCCCCAGTACCTCGTGGACATCGATGCCGCCAAGGCTAAGCAGGCAGGCATCAGTCCCCAGACCATCCTCAGCACCCTGCAAGGATATTATGGCGGTCTGTACGTGTCTAACTTCAACCGTTTCGGTAAAATCTACCGCGTGATGATGCAGGCCGGAGCCGAAAGCCGTATCTCGCCAGAGACACTTTCTGCCATCAAGGTGCGCAACTCATCAGGCACTATGGCAAGCATCAGCAACTTCGTCACCCTTGAGCGAGTATTCGCTCCTGACTTGATGAACCGCTTCAACATGTTCACCTCAATCTCCGTAACTGGTAGCCCGGCTGCCGGATACTCTTCAGGTCAGGCACTTGAAGCCATCTCACGCGTGGCGGCACAGACGCTCCCCGCAGGTTACGGCTATGAGTATGCCGGTATGACACGTGAGGAGGGCAGCAGCTCGAGCGGCAGCGCCACAGCCATCATCTTCGGCCTCTGCCTCCTGTTCGTCTACCTGCTTCTCTCGGCTCAGTATGAGAGCTACATCCTGCCGCTGGCGGTTATCTTCTCGATACCGTTCGGTCTGATGGGCTCGTTTATCTTCGCACAGATATTCGGTGTCGACAACAACATCTATCTCCAGATTGCGCTCATCATGCTTATCGGTCTTCTTGCCAAGAACGCCATCCTTATCGTGGAGTTTGCGCTCGAACGCCGCCGCACGGGCATGTCGGTGCTCAATGCGGCGATTGACGGTGCAGTGGCGCGTCTCCGACCGATCCTCATGACCTCTCTGGCTCTCATCATCGGTCTGTTGCCTCTGATGTTTGCCCACGGTGTAGGTGCCAACGGTAACCGCGCCCTCGGCGTAGGCTCTATCGGCGGTATGTTGATAGGTATGATACTCCAGATTTTCATCGTGCCCGCCCTGTTCGTGACATTCCAGCTCATCCAGGAGAAGATTACTCCTATGAAGTGGAAGGATACATCCAACGAGGGTCTCGAAAGCGAAATCGAACAGTACTCACGATAACCTCACTCTGCTCATCCTCCTCTCTCCCCTATTTTTCATTACTGACAACTTCCATATACGCTCAATGAATATCAAGCATATATCATGGATTGTGGCAGCTGCCATCGGCGCATCAGCAATGACCGGCTGCAACATCTACAAGAAATTCGAGATGCCTACCGACACAGCCCTGACATCACAGTATGTCAAAGCCGACTCGGTGACACGCAACCCCGAAGCCTACGGCAATCTCCAGTGGCAGCAGGTCTTCACCGACCCTGTACTTGCAGGTCTGATCCAGCAGGCTCTTGACAACAATACAGACCTACAGAACGCCAAGCTCAACGTCGAGGCAGCCCAGGCACGTCTGCAGGGAGCCAAACTGGCATACTTCCCCTCGGTAGCTCTCGCTCCTCAGGGCGGCAAATCATGGACTAAGCTCCATGGCGGCGACATGAATGGCTCTGACTGGACCTACAGCATACCTCTGTCGGTCAACTGGGAGGTTGACATATTCGCCCGTCTGCTCAACTCCAAGCGCGGTGCCAAGATGGCACTGCTCCAGAGCGAGTCATATGAGCAGGCTGTACGCAGCCAGATCATCGCATCCGTAGCTGCGATGTACTACACCATCTCGTCACTCGAAAGCCAGCTCGAACTTTCACGCAACACTGCCACCCTCTGGGGCGAAAGTGTGGAGGTTATGAAAAACCTCAAATTGGCAGGACGTGTCAACGAGGCTGCTGTAGTACAGTCAACCGCACAGTATTATTCCATACTCGCCTCTATCACCGACATTGAGGTCAATCTGCGCAGTGCATACAACTCACTGTCACTGCTTCTCAACACTATGCCGCAGAAGTGGGACATCCCGGCACAGCACACAGCCCTGATGCCCAATATCGTACGCGAGTCCATCCCGATGGTCGAACTGGCATCGCGCCCCGATGTGAAAGCGTCTGAATACGCTCTCGCCACAGCCTACTACGCCACCAACTCGGCCCGCTCGGCGTTCTATCCTTCGCTCAACATCACCGGCACAGGTGCGTTCACCAATAGCTTCGGCTCTCTTGTGACCAACCCCGGCGGATGGCTCCTCAACCTTGCCGGACAGCTCGCCGCTCCCCTCTTCTCGCGCGGTCAGAACATCGCAAACCTCAAGATTGCAAAGGCACAGCAGCAGCAGGCACTCAACAACTTCGAGTACACCCTCATGTCAGCAGCAGCCGAGGTATCGGATGCGATGATGACCTATCAGAAGGCGACCGAAAAGCAGGAATACCTCGCCGACCAGACCGACAACTACTCAAAGGCTGTAGAGTACAACCAGGAACTGCTCCAGTACGGCACCTCGACCTACCTTGAGGTCCTCACCGCCCAGCAGGCACTCCTCTCGTCACAGATAGGAGAAATCACATGCCGGTTGACACGCGAGCGCGCCCTGATCAACCTCTACCAGAACCTCGGCGGTGGCCGCTAATCACGAAATCCTTATATCTATAATCAAATACATAATACCACCATGGGAAAAGGAATAAGCCAACTGGCTCATATCGACCCCTCGGCTAAGATAGGCAATGATGTGATCATACACGCCTTCGCCTATATCGATGCCGACGTGGAAATCGGTGACGGATGTGAAATAATGCCTTACGCATCCATCATACATGACACCCGCATCGGCAAAAACACCAAAATCTACCAGTATGCCGTCATCGGTGCAGACCCCCAGGACTTCCGCTGGAAGGGCGAAAAGGGTCTGTGTGTCATCGGTGACAACTGCGTGATACGCGAAAACGTCATCATCAACCGCAGCATCCGCGAAGGTCAGGCTACTACCATAGGCAATGAGGTATATGTCCTCGCCAAGAGCCACATAGGCCACGACTCAGTCATAAAGGGCAAGACAGTGCTTGGCAACGGCGTGACCATCGCCGGCGACGCCGAAGTAGGCGAATGCACCATCATGTCATCCAACACCATGCTCCACGAGCGTTGCAAGATCGGTGACTGGGTGCTCATCAAGGGCGGCTGCCGCATCGGCAACAACGTACCCCCCTACACCGTATTCGCCCATAACCCGGCTGAATATGACGGCGTGAACGCCGTAGTGATGGCACGTCACGGCTTCACCATGCACCAGATCGATGACATCGCCAAGGCATACCGCCACGTCTACCAGAGCGGCACATCAATCTTCAACGCCGTGCGCCGCATCGAAAACGACGTAGAGCCCAGCCCCGAGCGCGAAAATATCCTCAACTTCATCGACCGCGTCAACCAGCGCCTCGTCGACCTCAAAGTCGACACCCGCGACGACTAACCCATCCACCCATACAATAATGACAATAAGGGCAGAAACCATGGTTTCTGCCCTTATTGTCATTTACATAGCCATGATGCGACTGCATTGAGCGACATAAAAGACTGACGCGATGGAGGCAGCGGTGACTGTGGGGCAAGAATCAGCATGAGTCCTTGTTCACAGAGGGTGAAATCGTGGGCGGAGGGTTTGTAACGGTCGTGGAAGACTTCGTTAGTTAACAGGATTATTTTTGCTCCTACGGATTCAGCTTCATCTCGGAGCTGTTTCTCATCTTTGGAGATGAATGGGGACACAAGGACACCGCCGTTTGCTGCAAGATGCAGCCATCGCTGACGGTTTTGTTTCCTGACCTCTGACGAGTCAGCGCGATGGATTACTACCTGTGCTTTAAATGGATTATCCAACAGGTGTATATTGCCGTAGCATTGCCATTGCTTCCCTGCCAATGTCAGATTGCTGATACGTCGGAAAAAATCAGGATTGGCTTTGCGCACCGCTAATCGTCGGGGATTGTCACGGATATACTTGTACACCACATCCAGTGGCTTATCCTGCCATATGATGCGGTCATAGAAATCAGGAGCAAATATCGGCGAGGTGTCCGCTTGCGCTATCTGTGACCTGTATTGCTGCCCTATTTTGACCTTGAGCATTCCTATATAGCAGCCGAGCGGCTTCTCCATGCGGTCAGTCACCTGCACCAAGAAATGCACATGGTCGGGCATGATGACATATTGGAGCAGTTTCAGAGAGGGATTCAGGTCAGAAATACGCCAGATGTTGGCGGCTATGATTTGACCCAAAGGGCTTCTGTCTATATTCGGACCTGAAAGGTGACCGAAAGCGGGGATGCCCGCAGCCTTGGTCATAGTGATGTGGTAGAAGCTGCGGTCGCGGTAGTCGTGGTTATAAGCGCGAGGCATAGGCGATGGGATTAAAGCAGCAGCAAGCTGCTGCCACAGGGGTCAAAAGATTTTTGTTTTCGTGCAAACCGCTTGCGGCTTGTCGGTTAAAGAGCGAGCTGCAATGCTGCCCTCGCAAACAAGGGACAGGCATTGCAGCTCGCAAATATCTGTGTGGAGTCTCGATTACTCCTCTAAGGCAGCCTGCGCCGCAGCTACGCGGGCGATGGGCACACGATAGGGTGAGCAGCTGACGTAGTTCATGCCGAGTTTGGCGCAGAACTTGACTGACGATGGTTCGCCGCCATGCTCGCCGCAGATACCTACCTTTAGCTCAGGCTTGGTGGCGCGACCCTTCTCTACGCCCATCTTGACGAGCTGGCCTACGCCTTCCTGGTCAAGGACTTCGAAGGGATCGGTCTTGATAATGCCGTGCTCCTTGTAGAATTTGAGGAACTTGGGAGCATCGTCACGCGAGAAACCGAACGTCATCTGAGTCAGGTCATTTGTACCGAACGAGAAGAAGTCAGCCACAGTGGCGATTTCGTTGGCAGTCAGAGCTGCGCGGGGCACCTCGATCATCGTACCTACCTTGTAGGGAACTGATGTGCCAGCCTCCTCAAACACCTTGGCTGCGGTGATGTTGATTACATCTGCCTGATTCTGGATTTCCTTGAGCGAGCCTACCAGAGGTATCATGATTTCGGGATGCACATCGATGCCACGAGCCTTGACTGCAAGAGCTGCCTCGATGATGGCGCGTGTCTGCATCTCGGTGATTTCGGGATATGTGATGCCGAGGCGGCAGCCGCGGTGACCGAGCATGGGGTTGAATTCCTCCAAGCTGTCAACCTTTGCCTTAACCTCCTCAAGAGTCAGACCCATCTCGTTTGCCAGCTCCTTCTGTGTGGCTGTCTGATGGGGTACGAATTCATGCAGAGGGGGATCGAGCAGACGGATAGTCACTCCGAAGCCGTCCATAGCCTCAAAGATGCCCTCGAAGTCGCCACGCTGCATCGGGAGCAGTTTGGCAAGAGCCAGGCGGCGACCCTGCTCGTCAGAAGCAAGAATCATCTCGCGCACAGCCTTGATGCGGTCGCCCTCGAAGAACATGTGCTCTGTGCGGCACAGACCGATACCCTGAGCACCGAAGTGGCGAGCCTGCTTGGCATCGCGCGGGGTGTCGGCATTGGTGCGGACAAGGCACTTGGTAAACTTGTCAGAGAGGTTCATGATGGCACCGAAATCGCCACCGAGCTCGGGTTCGGTGGTGGGCACCTGGCCGTCATACACCTCGCCTGTAGAACCGTTGAGTGAAATCCAGTCGCCCTCCTTATATGTGATACCGCCCATGACCACGGTCTTAGCCTTGTAGTCAACGCGGATTTCACCGGCACCCGACACGCAGCACTTGCCCATACCGCGGGCAACCACAGCAGCATGGCTGGTCATACCGCCACGCATTGTGAGGATACCCTGAGCCACTGCCATACCGCGGAGGTCTTCGGGAGATGTCTCGATGCGCACGAGCACCACTTTCTTCTTCTTCTCTGACCATGCCTCAGCATCTTCGGCTGAGAACACAATCATGCCTGTAGCGGCACCCGGAGAGGCAGGGAGACCCTTAGCTACGACACGTGCGCGCTTGAGAGCAGCCTTGTCAAACACAGGGTGGAGCAGCTCGTCGAGCTTCTGAGGCTCCATGCGGAGCACTACGGTCTTCTCGTCGATGACACCTGCGCGGAGCAGATCCATCGCTATCTTGACCATGGCAGCGCCGGTGCGCTTGCCGTTGCGGGTCTGGAGCATCCAGAGCTTGCCGTCCTGGATAGTGAACTCCATATCCTGCATATCCTTGTAGTAACCTTCAAGTTTGTTGGAGATGGCAATCAGCTCGGCAGCGCATACAGGCATCGACTCCTCAAGAGAGGGATACTTGCTGGCGCGCTCCTCCTCCGAGATACCCTGGAGGGCAGCCCAGCGGCGTGAGCCTTCCACAGTGATCTGCTGGGGTGTGCGGATACCTGCCACAACGTCCTCGCCCTGGGCGTTGATAAGATACTCGCCGTTGAATATGTTTTCGCCAGTAGCGGCATCACGGCTGAAAGCCACGCCGGTAGCAGAGTTGTCACCCATATTGCCATAGACCATAGCCTGAACGTTAACGGCAGTACCCCACTCTTCGGGTATCTGGTTCATGCGGCGGTAGATGATGGCGCGCTCGTTCATCCAGCTGTCAAACACAGCGCAGATACCGCCCCAGAGCTGTTCCCATGCGTCATCGGGGAAATCCTTGCCGGTATGTTCCTTGACAGCAGCCTTAAACAGCTTCACCAGAGTCTGGAGGTCTTCGACATCAAGCTCTGTATCAAGCTTCACGCCTTTCTGCTCCTTGACCTTGTCCATGATTTCTTCGAAGGGATCGATGTCCTCTTTGCTCTTGGGCTTCATGCCAAGCACAACATCGCCGTACATCTGCACGAAACGGCGGTAGCTGTCCCATGCAAAGCGTGGATTGCCGCTTTTTTCAGCCAGCGAAGCCACTGTGGCATCGTTCATGCCGAGATTGAGCACTGTATCCATCATGCCAGGCATGGAAGCACGCGCTCCAGAGCGCACCGACACGAGCAGAGGGTTAGAGGGATCGTTGAACTTCTTGCCCGTAAGGCCTTCAACATGAGCGATAGCTTTGTGCACATCGTCGTTGAGACGCTTCACGACCTCATCGCGGCCATATTGTGTGTATTCTGTGCAGACTTCGGTTGTGATGGTAAATCCGGGAGGCACAGGCATGCCGAGCAGGTTCATTTCAGCAAGGTTGGCACCTTTGCCACCGAGAAGGTTACGCATCGAAGCATCGCCTTCGGCATGTCCGTCACCGAACGTGTAAACTCTTTTCATCTGTAAGGGTTTTTCTGTAATTAAGGTTAATGTATTTTAAGAATTGATTAGATCAAGTTAACTGTTTTTATACATTGCGATTCCAATTCATGGCTGCAAAAATAAAAATAGAACATCCACAAGGCTCCGGGGAGCGACTTGTGGATGCAAATTTACTATTTTGTTTCATGCTGTCAAAATAAACAGCATTTTATTTTATCAACAAATTTTAAGAATATACGCAGAGAGCAGATGCAAATCAACGCGCAGCGATTACCTCGACCTCTACCAAAGCCCCTTTGGGGAGATCCTTGACCGCCACAGCTGAGCGGGCAGGAAACGGTTCGGTGAAGTGCGATGCATACACTTCATTCATCGCTGCAAAATCCGCTATATCAGCCAAGAACACGGTGGTTTTCACAACATTTTCCAAGCTAAGACCTATTGATTTGAGCAATGCCTTGACATTGGCTATAGCCTGCTCGGTCTGGGCTGTGATGCCTTCAGGCATTGCACCTGTAGCAGGGTTGATGGGTATCTGCCCTGAGCAAAACACGATGTTGCCAAGGTCTATGCCCTGGGAGTAAGGTCCGATGGCTCCGGGAGCCTCGGTGGTGGAGATTACTTTTTTCATGTCTGAGAAATTTTATATAGGTTAGTTTACTGCAATCTTGGTAAGAGGCAATGGCTCTACATCTACCGGGATGTCTATAAACCGTGTCTTATCGGTAATAGTGGAGAACTCGCAGTCAAATCCTTGGGCAATCTTGTTGACCGCAGCAAAACGCTTGTCAAAAAGAGGGATGAAGCCAGAGGTGCCGTAATTGTCAATCAGCCCCATCACATCACCCACAGTCAACGTCTCTACCGGGACTGCGGGCTGCAACGGCTGCTCCCCTTCGGTGGCATCGGTGGTCACATAGTCAAGCACTCTCACGTTGACAAGAAGAGTGGCTATATCCTTGACAAGCCGCGCCGGCAGAGCATACGTACGAGCCAGCTCCGTGACATTCATCGGCGGCTTGCGGTCATAGAATCGGCGGCATATAAGCGTCATGACTACAATCGTGACCTTACGGCGATAGTTGGGCGATATGCTGTCAACCTGTCCGATGAAGCTGAGCGCGAAAGTGTTTTGCGACGCGTAACACAGTATCGCACCTATCAGCGTGATAAGCCATACGAGGTAGAGCCAGAGCAGAAACAGTGGCAGAAACGAGAAACTACCGTATATCGCATTGTATTTCGCCACGTAGATCTGCCCCGACAGAAACAGCCATTGCAGCACCAGGAAACTCACTCCGGCGATAAACCCGGCAATCAGAGCATTGCCGAACTTCACCTTGGTATTGGGTATCAGCATGTATGCCCCGGCGAAAAACAGGCATGTGATTGCATAGCTCGCCAGATCAAGGAAAAACTCCACCGCCGGCGATAGGAATCCGAACGGCAGCAGATTATGGAGAGTGGTCGACATCGTGATTGAAATGCCGGCAGCCACTATCATCAATATAGGCAATATGAGGAAGATGGCAAGATAATCGGTCACCTTGCGCCACAGAGTGCGTCCGCGCTTGACATCCCATATTATATTAAAGGCATCCTCGACATTGCCGAGCAGCGATATCATGGTCCATAGAAGGAACACGATACCTACGCCGACAAACAGCCCTTCGGAAGCCTGCGACAGATAGCTGTCGACAAACTTGAGCGCAGTCGAAATCATAGTGTGCTGCGACGGGAAAGCATCATAGAGCTGCTTCTGAAGCAGATTCTGGAAGCCGAAGCCGCGCCCGATGGCAAACACCATAGCCAGCGCAGGCACGACTGCCAGCACAGTATTATATGTCAGCGATGCTGCCCTGACCTGCAGATCAGAGTCCATAAATGACCTTACGGCAAGATTGAGCGTCTTGACCACCGACACCTTCCAGTTGCGGCGGGGGTCAAGCCACACACCCGTGGTGCAGTAGGTCCAGCGCGCCTTTGCCCATGACATCAGACGCTCCAACCGCGACGGCGAAACAGTATCTTTTGATTGCGGCATATGTGACAAATATAGGTAAATTTTAACACAACTTGGCTATATAATGCAAAAAAGGTAACTTTGCACACTGGATAAATACCTTTCGTAGGAAAAATGTTCACACATCTAACCCCATTTTTACCCCTTATGAAAAAGACATTGATTTCATTGGCAGCAGCCGTTATCGTGGCGATATGCGCGGCAGTACCCGCCTCAGCACAGTTCAAGTTCGGTGCCAAGGTCGGCATGACTGTCAACTCGCTCCACTTCAACAAGTCAGTATTCGACTCTGACAACCAGAGCGGTTTCACAGGCGGTGTGATGATGCAATTCATCGCCCCGGCAATCAATCTCGGCTTCGATGCCTCGCTCATGTACGTGCGCCGCAACCTTGAAGCACAGTATGACTACGACAACCTCAGCTCCGACATTGTGTCTCATCGTGACTACATCGAGATACCCATCAACCTCAAATACATGATAGGACTCCCCGGCATCGGTAAGATAGTATCTCCTTTCGTCACCACCGGTCCGTCATTCGCCTTCCTGACCAGCCGCACAGGCATCAACGACGCGCTCAAAAACAAGACATTCGACGTGGCGTGGAACTTCGGTTTCGGACTCCAGGTAATCAACAAGATACAGGTAGCCGCATCCTACGGTCTCGGTCTCTCCAACTCTGTGGTCAACCGTCTCAGCGGAGGCGAGCTCAGTAATGTCAGCATCGACGGCAAGACCCGCTGCTGGACCATCACCGCCGCCTACCTCTTCTGACTCCAATCACTACTTTTGGGTATCCCCTGGCAGCCATAAACATTGTTTAAACCCGTTTTTGGAAATTTTTCGCTGAAAAATGTGGCGCATTTGCCAAATATATGTAATTTTGCATCACAGAAAGTGAGTATCGCCACAGGCAGCTCACCAATGACAGAAATTCCTAAAAGCTAACTTATAAACACTAAACTACTATGGCTTACGTAATCACCGACTCTTGTGTCGCTTGCGGCACCTGCCTCCCCGTCTGCCCCGTGGGCGCTATCTCTGAGGGCGACATCTACCACATCGACCCCGATACCTGCATCGACTGCGGCTCATGCTCTGAAGTATGCCCCAGCGAAGCAATCATCCCCGGCGAATAATCTCCCGCCGACACAAGAAACATAACACACCACCGACCGGAGCAAGGCACCACGCCCTGCCCCGGTCGCTGCTTATTTACATATAGGGGCTTTTGGCTAAGTGGTGGGGAATTGCTAACTTTGTGGTGTCTATTTTAGTGCGTGTATGTCAGTCAACAAGGTTATACTTCTCGGCAATGTGGGGCGCGACCCAGAGGTGCGTTACCTCGAGCAGAAGCGTCCGGTGGCAACTTTTCCCCTTGCCACCAACGAGCGTGCCTCAGCCAACTCCCCGGAGCTGACCGAGTGGCACAACATAGTCATGTGGGACGCTGCCGCCGAAGCCGCCGAACGATACATACGCAAAGGCACCAAACTTTACATCGAAGGGCGTCTGCGCACCCGCTACTGGGAGGACCGCAACGCCATCAAACGCACTGTCACCGAGATATACGTGGACAACTTCGAGATACTCGGACGGCAGCAGCCTTAACCTGCATTCAATACCTGAAACCCAAAACATCATCACATTATGTCAACCAAGACCACCGACCTATCAGCCGAAAACAAGGAGATATACCTTGACGCGGATCCCGCACAGCTTCCGGAAAACGCTTTCCGCGAACTCGCGGCAGACGAGACATTCCGCCCCATGATGCATCCGGCGCGCGAATACAAGGAGGTGACCCCCTATTCGGTCACTCTCGGTCTCATCTTAGCCGTCATATTCAGCGCGGCAGCCGCCTATCTCGGACTTAAGGTCGGACAGGTGTTTGAAGCCGCCATCCCCATCGCCATCATCGCCGTGGGTCTCTCGGGCGCATTGAAGAAGAAAAACCCTCTCGGTCAGAACGTCATCATACAGTCAATCGGAGCTTGTTCGGGCGTGATAGTCGCAGGTGCGATATTCACCCTCCCTGCCCTCTACATCCTCCAGGCATCATACCCCGACATCACTGTAGACTTCCTTGAGATATTTCTCAGCAGCCTCTTAGGCGGCATATTGGGCATACTGTTTTTCATCCCCTTCCGCAAGTACTTCGTCAAGGACATGCACGGCAAGTATCCTTTCCCCGAAGCTACTGCCACAGCTCAGGTATTGGCGAGCGGACAGACTTCAGCTAAGGGTGAGAAAGGAGGTCAGGCACTGACTCTCGTCGTTGCCAGCCTCATCGGCGGCATCTATGACTATGTGGTGGAGACATTCGGCTTCTGGGCTGGCACCATCACCACGGCTGCCACATCATGGGGACAAGCAGCCGTTGAAAAGGCGAAAGTGGTGCTCACATGCAACACCGGAGCCGCCCTGCTCGGCTTGGGATATATAATCGGACTGAAATACGCATTTGTCATCTGTGCCGGATCGGCATTCATCTGGTGGGTCGTAATACCCTTGATGGGCACCTACGGCATGCCTGAGATAGCATCACTCCCCGCAGAACAGATATTCAGCGACTACGCGCGCCTCATAGGCATCGGCGGCATAGCCATGGCTGGAGTCATCGGCATAGTCAAGTCATGGGGTATCATCGTACAGGCTGTCGGACTCGCCACACGCGAGTTCAAAGGCGGCGAAGCAGGCAAGCGACCTATACGCTGGCAGCTCGACATCTCCATGAAGCATATCACATTCTTCATCGTCATAGCCTTGGTGGCAGTGCTGCTGTTCTTCTGGGTAGGTGTCATCCACAACTTCTGGCAGGCGCTCGTGGCATGGATCGTGGTGACCGTGATAGCATTCCTGTTTACCACCGTGGCAGCCAACGCCATAGCCATCGTGGGCAGCAACCCTGTCAGCGGCATGACCCTGATGACCCTCATCGTGGCATCGGTGATATTCGTGGCGATAGGCATGAGCGGATCGAGCGGCATAGTTGCATCAATGATTATCGGCGGCGTGGTCTGCACGGCACTATCTATGGCTGGCGGCTTCGTGACCGACCTCAAAGTAGGTTATTGGCTCGGCTCCACGCCTCGCAAACAAGAGAGCTGGAAATTCCTCGGCACACTCGTCTCGGCAGCTACAGTAGGCGGTGTGATACTTCTGCTCAATGACGTGTACGGATTCAGCGGCGAAAATGCCCTCGTGGCACCCCAAGCCAACGCCATGGCAAAGGTAATCGAGCCTCTGATGATGGGTGGTGACACTCCATGGATACTATATCTCACAGGTGCGATACTCGCCCTGCTCCTCAACTGGCTCGGTGTTCCGGCTCTGGCATTCTGCCTCGGCATGTTCATTCCCCTGAGCCTCAACACTCCTCTTATCGTAGGCGGTGCGCTGGCATGGTTTGTAGGTTCGCGTTCCAAGGACAAGGCTGTCAACGACGCGCGCCGTGACCGCGGCACCCTCATCGCCTCAGGACTTATAGCCGGCGGTGCGCTCTTCGGCGTGTTCGCAGCCCTTACCCGCTTCCTCGGATTTGAATACACCTGCCCCATGGAACAGGGGCTCAACCAACTGTTCGGCCTCGTGGTCTACGTGCTTCTCATCATCTATGTCGGATGGGACAGCATGAGAGCCAAGGGCATGATAAAACGATAGCCCGTGAAGAAAACCGATCGCGACATACTGGCTCTCGCCCTGCCGTCAATAGTCACCAACATCACCACTCCGCTGCTCGGACTGGTAGATGTGGCTATCACGGGACACATGGGCTCCGCTGTGTATCTTGCCGCGATTGCCGTGGGCAGCACGGTGTTCAACCTCCTCTACTGGCTCGTGTCGTTCATACGCATGAGTGCAAGCGGCATGACAGCCCAGGCATATGGACGTGGAGACTCCGATGCCCAGAGTCTGATACTGTCACGCGAGCTGCTTGTCTCTGTTGTCATCGGCATCTGCTTCATAGCCTTGTCTCCACTTCTCGCCTCTCCCCTGATACACTTTGTCGATTCCTCGGACGAGTCATCGGAGCTGGCACTCCGCTACTTCAGCATAGCCATATGGGGCGCACCGGCGGTGCTTGCCACATATGGTTTCTCGGGATGGTTTCTCGGACGGCAGGATTCGCGCACACCCATGTGGGTCTCCATACTCATCAATGTCTCCAACATCCTCATAAGCCTCGTGCTCGTGTTCGGATTAGGATGGCGCATCGAGGGGGTAGCCACAGGCACACTGGCAGCCCAATGGATAGGAGCATTGGCGTTCATGGTCATGGCACTGCGTCAGCATCCCAAGTGGCAGGGATGGAAACCAGTAATAGCACCGCGCGAACTCGCCGGATTCTTCCGCACAAACGTAGTGCTGTTTCTGCGCACCGTGTGCATGATAGCCGTGACACTCTGGTTCACACGCACCGGAGCCTCACAAGGCAACATAGTCCTTGCCGCTAACGCATTACTGCTACAGCTGTTCATGCTGTTCAGCTACGTGATGGACGGCTACGCCTTCGCCGGCGAAGCCCTCGTAGGACGCGACATCGGTCGCCGCGATGTGACGGCACTGCGGCATACCGTCAGGTCGCTGCTGCGATGGAGCGCATCACTCGCCGCAGTGTTCACAGTACTCTATATCCTCGGCGGAGAGTGGTTTCTCGGCATACTCAGTGATGACCACAAAGTGATTGAGGCATCATCCGAATACTCCGCATGGGCTTTCGCCATCCCGTTGGCGAGCTTTGCCGCATTTGCCTACGACGGTATCTTCATAGGCACTACATCCAACAAGATGATGCTTCTGCCGATGCTCTATGCCGCCATAGCGTTCTTCGCCGTCTACCTCACAGCCTACCACACTATGGGCAACCACGGACTCTGGTTGGCATTTCTGGCATACCTGCTGACCCGAAGCCTCACCCAGGCTGTCCTCTGGCCGGGCATGCTACGCCGCATTGACAAATCGATACAACAAACTCAGCAACATATATAACCCCATCATAATCTCTACAATGGCACAGCAACTACCGAGAATGGTGATAATAGGCGGCGGTTTCGCCGGGCTCAATCTCGCCAAGAAGATTGACAAGTCACGCTGGGACGTGACCATCGTCGACCGCAACAATTTCCACAGCTTCCCTCCGCTGTTCTATCAGATAGCGTCCAGCGGTCTCGACCCCGGCAGCATATCGTTCCCCTTCCGCCGCGAGATGCGCAAAGGCTCGGTGCGCGGCGTCCACTACCGCATGGGCGATGTGATGACTGTCAACACCGACCAGAAGTGGGTGGAGACGCAGTTTGAGCGCATCCCCTACGATTCGCTCGTAATAGCAAATGGCACGACCAACAATTTTTTCGGCAACGACGAACTGCTCAAACGCGTATTCACCCTCAAGAGCGCGGCTGAGGCGATCCGTTGCCGCAACGAGATTCTCGACCGCCTCGAGCGAGCATCCATCTGCCATGACGAGGCAGAGCGCAAACGTCTGCTGACATTTGTGGTGATCGGAGGCGGTCCGACAGGCGTGGAGATGGCTGGAGCCATCGGAGAGATGAAGCGTTACATTCTCAAACGCGAATATCCCGAACTCAACGTCGACGATGTGCGCATCATACTGCTCGAAGGCACCGACCGCCTGCTGCGTACCATGAGTGAGACATCATCTGGTCACGCACTCGAATACCTCGGGCATCTGATGGTAGAAGTGCGCCTCAACACTCTGATGGAGAGCTACAAGGACAATATCGTCACCCTCAAAGACGGCAGCACCATCTACAGCGAGACTGTCATATGGACAGCCGGTGTGACAGCCGTCCCGGTCACATTCCAGGGCAAGCAGCCCCAGCGCGGTCCAGGAAACCGCTACGTGGTCGATGAGTACAACCGTGTAGCCGGACTTGAAGATGTCTATTCGCTCGGCGATGTCTGCATCATGCCCACTGCCGACAAGCCCAAGGGCGACCCGCAGCTCGCACAGGTGGCGATACAGCAAGCCCACAATCTGGCAAAGAACTTGCGCAAAGGCTCATGGAGCATCCCGTTCCGCTACAAAGACAAAGGTTCGATGGCAACCGTAGGACGCAACCGCGCCGTGGCTGACCTCAACCACCTCAACCTCTACGGACGCCCCGCATGGTTCACATGGATGTTCGTGCATCTGATTTCCATCCTCGGCATGCGCAATAAGATCACGGTCCTCATCAACTGGATCTGGTCGTATTGCAGCTACACCACCTCCCTGCGTCTGCTCATGCACCCCAATCGCTATCCCCTCCGCCGCCGCTGGGGCGAATAAACCGGATCCACTGGCAAAATAGCACACCACGTCATGACTCCATAATTTGTAGTCTTGTAGGGACGCGGCGTGCCGCTAACCTTTACCCACAAATGGGATTATTTTGAGTCTCAAGGAGGTATTGATAGATGTTCTGAATCCTGTCAATACCT